>Ga0302326_10000567_pt1 | contig 101518 bp, 82 predicted proteins | sample Palsa_T0_3_FD_202264 | JGI IMG/M metagenome (GOLD analysis project Ga0302326, IMG submission 202264) | Peat permafrost microbial communities from Stordalen Mire near Abisko, Sweden - Palsa_T0_3 | ecosystem: Environmental > Terrestrial > Soil > Palsa > Peat permafrost | place: Sweden: Abisko... | reverse complement strand
ACATCTGCAACAAGCTGCAATGTGTATCGCTTCAACGCCGCTTCTTCTCCGAGGCTTGGTAGTCTGACGGAACGATTGCGAAGTGCTCAATAAAACGGCGCTTGCGGCTAACCGTGGTGGAAGGGGGATCCAGGCCGACCAGGCTAGCCGCAAAAGTTTCAAACTGGCGGCCCAAGCCGCTCTTTGGATCAACGTACGTTCCGTCACGCATTGCATTGCTAACGCGTCGCGGATCGTTATGGAGCGACAACCGTATCCGCAGCCCCAGCAGCTTTTCCATGTCATTAATGGAGAATGAGCTGAGTACCGCTGACCGATTTATAACTACCGAAGCGCGGTCCGACAATCCGGACTCGCGCAAGAATTGGACCTTCGCCCGGGCGAAGTGAAGAGACGGAACGTCCGAAGTGCAGACCAGGAAGATCTCTCTGCATTGGCCCAAAAGGGACATGGAAAATGGCTCCATGCTGCCGGACAAATCGATGCAGATGGTATTGTAGGACCGCCTGGCAAAGTGCAGGATCTTTTCAGCCATTGAGGGATCTATGTCACTTCTTGCTTCGAGCCTTCCGGAGCAAAGCACATCCAAGCTGTCCCTGTTCAAGACGAGATTGTTCCACAAGGCCTCATCCATGCGGTCCGCTACATCAATTGCATCGAGAATAGAGTGGCCATTCGTTATCTTTAGCAAGAAGGCGACCATGCCCAGATTCAAATCGAAGTCCGCGAGGAGCGTCTTTCCTTGGGAGCGCCGAGCGATCGCAGAGCTGACGTTGACGGCCACAGTGGAAGCGCCATCGCCTGGCTTGGCGGGCAGGAAACCGAACACAGCGTCGGTGGATTTGAACGCCAGCGGTTTTCGTTCCAGGACATCGGTGATCCGGCACACCGTTTCATACACCCGATCGGGGTCGAGCGGCAAAGACAGAAATTCCCGGATCCCAACTTGCATGCATTCGACCAGAACCTGCGGGTCGCGGGCGCCACTCACAGCTACGACTTGGGTCCCGGTTCCGGCGCGGTCTATGGCCAGCGCCAGTTCAAGCGCGCGACGGATGTCCTCGGTACCGAGGAATACGATGGACGGACCTGCTATGTGAAGAAAACGGTCCAATTCCTCATCCGAAGGGTATTGTTGAAAAGTGCGGAGAACACGGACATGGCCGAGCTCACTCAGATTGGTCGAGAGCTCGCCCGAACGATCCGCTTCTGGAGAAATAACGATGCCGGTTAACAATAGATTACCCTTCTGTTACTTTTCTGGTGCCGCTAAACTTACAGCCAAGGCTTCAGATACGGCACCCGCTAGCAGCTCGACCTGGCGACGTGTTTCCTCCAGATCGTGTGTTTTGGCAGCGTGCTCAAGAGCGCTACCGATCTTGGAAAACTCATCAAATCCATACGAAGTGCCGGAGCCTTTCAATTGATGGCCCAGCCTAGAAATAGAGGGATAGTCTGATTCTTCTATGGCCATCCGGAGTCTTTCCAGGTCCACATCCTTCTGTTTGAGATAGCCAGGCACGAGCTCTTGCACTTCTGGTGGCACATCAGTTTGATCCGGTGCGGAAGTAGCGTGCCCAAGGTGCCTTGCCAAGGCTGCCAACAACGTCGGCCTTCGTATGGGCTTGCTCAGGAACGCCGTACAGCCGCAGGCTTCGCAGCGTTTCACTTCCTCTGGTTGGGCGTGGGCTGTCAAAGCCAGAATTGGTGTTGGCCTTAGGTTATGATCGGCCTCCCACAGCCGTATCCTCCGCGTGGCGGTGTGGCCGTCTAAAATCGGCATCTGCATATCCATTAACACCAGATCAAAGTTCTCGCTCTTGAATCTGTCCACTCCTTCTTTGCCATCGGGCACATGTTCGAGCAGGTAGTTCGTGCCCTTCAAATAGGCGCCCACCACGAACGCATTGTCCTGAGAATCTTCGCAAAGCAGAATCCGCCGAGGCGCGGACTTAGATTGCGCCTGCATATCGGCCGGCTGGAGTCGGAAGTTGGCGGAGAAGCGAAAAGTACTGCCCACTCCAACTTCGCTCTCGACCGTGATACTGCCTTTCATCTTCTCGACCAAGGCTCGGCTAATCGATAAGCCCAGACCAGTGCCGCCGTAGTGGCGTGTGATTGAGGAATCCGCTTGACTGAAGTCCTCGAAAATTACCGCAATCTTGTCATCAGGTATTCCGACACCCGTATCGCTGACCTTAAACTCAATGAGACAGTCCGAGTTCGAGAGCATATCGACGAGGCTCGCCTCCACGATGACGGAGCCCTCTTCGGTAAACTTAATCGCGTTGCCAATCAAGTTTGTTAGGATTTGCTGTAACTGATGCTGGTCACCTATAACCCGAGTTGGGGTGCTGCCGCCCACTCGGAACGACAAGCTCAATCCCTTGGCGTGAGCCCGAGACTCAAAAAGCGCAATTGTCTTCGCAAGAACTGCATTCAAATCGAAATCTAACTCTTCAAGATCGAGTTTGCCTGCCTCGATCTTAGAGATGTCCAGAAGCTGGTTGATTAAGACCAGCAGATTCTCACCGCACCGCTGGAAGACCTCGACATACTTAGATTGCTCTGGTGTCAGTTGCGTATAGGAAAGCAAGTCTGCCATTGCAATAATTGCGTTCATGGGCGTCCGTATTTCGTGGCTCATGCAAGCCAGAAACTCGCTCTTCGCACGAGTTGCCGCCTCGGCGTGGCCCTTCGCGAACTGGAGTTCTTCTGAATATCGGAGTAGTTTCTGGTTGGTTTCGGCCAGTTGGGCTGCGGCGCGTTTGCGATCGGTGATGTCACGGTGGATCACGACATAATGGCTAATCCCACCCGGACCGTTATGGATAGGCGAGACTTGCCACTCGGCGTTGTACTCCGAACCATCTTTGTGCTTATCTACCGACTCGGTCACGTCGTGATTCGACAACTTCGCTTCGTTACCGAAGAATTGATCTCCGGCCCCGGTCGTGCGAAAACAGCTCAGATGCTTTCCAAGCAGTTCCTCGGAAGAGTATCCTGTGATTCTCGAAAACGCATCGTTTAAAGCTACGATTTCTGCGTTCAGCAAGTTTGGCGCGGCTTTTGCAATCAGGACCCCCTCCTTGACGCTGAACAAGGCAGCCTTGAGGACGTGGGACTGCTTTCGCAATACGTTTTCTTCGATGCTTCGGCTGACGGCCGATGGAAGGCGACTCAGCCGGTCTTTGAGGACATAATCGGCGGCGCCCTGATGGATACAGTCCACAGCTTTCTCATCCCCTAAGTTTCCAGTCACTACAAGCACGGGAATGTTCTTGCCCAGACGCCGCAGAATTTCGACGGCCTGTATACCTGTCCAATCTTTCAGGTTGTAGTCCGCCAAAATTACGTCGTAGTCCTTGGTACGGATCATCTGTTCGAAGTCTTCCGCGCTTGAGCAAACGTCCGCGTCAACCGAGAATCCGGCCTTGTTGAGAGCGTCAACGCAGAGTTCGGCGTCCGCTGCCACATCTTCCACCAACAGGACTTTCAATGGGCCATTCATATCAACTCTGGCTTCGCTCGGATCGGCGCCGGCTGGTTGATCACTAGCCAGTAAAGTCCCACCTGCGTAACGATTTTGCGGAACTGATCGAAGTCGACAGGCTTCTGAATGTAACTGTTCACCCCCAGGTCGTAGCCCCTGACCATATCGCGTTGTTCTTTGGACGAAGTCAAGATTACTACTGGTATGAATTTGGTTGCTGCGTCACTCTTGAGTCGCCGCAGCACTTCTATGCCGTCCACCTTGGGAAGTTTCAGATCCAGCAAAATCAGCCTGGGCATGTGGCCGGAAGCCACCCGCGCTTCGCGCCCCGGGCCGAAGAGATAATCCAGCGCTTCCTCGCCATCGCGCAAGACATGAATATGGTTGCCGAGCTTATTCTCGCGAAGGGCATGCAAGGCTAGCTCTACGTCCGCCTCATCATCATCAATCAGGAGAATCTCGTTATCATTACTCATGAAGTACCTCGTTTTCGTGCTTCGATCCATCACCTTGTTCCAAGCTCCCCGGTAAGAGAGTGAAATGGAAGGTGGCGTAAGAGTTCAGCTCGGCTTCTGCCCAAATGCGGCCGCCGTGCTTCTTGATGATCCGCTGCACGGTCGCCAATCCGATCCCCGTTCCAGCAAAGTCTTGGGAACGGTGCAGCCGTTGGAAGATCCCAAAGAGCTTGTCCGCGTATTTCATATTGAAACCCACGCCGTTATCGCCAACGGAGATGACGGTTTCGCCATTCTCAAGCCGCTGGCCCACGCGGATAATCGCGCACTCGCGCAGTCGAGTGAACTTCACTGCGTTGGAGAGCAGGTTGGAAAACACTGCTTTTACCAGAACGCTATCGCAGTTGATGATCGGGAGGGGGGCGAGAATCCACTCGATTTGCCGATTCGGCACTTCCAGTTTCAGTTCCTCGACCACTTCACGTGCCAGTAAGTTCAAGTCGGTTGCTTGCACGCGGAGTCCCTGACGTCCCAGCCGCGCCAAGTCCAGCAGCCCCTCGAGCAAGCTACCCATTCGGGTGGCCGCGTCCTGAATGCGCTTCAGGTAGTGGCTGCTGTCGGGATCGGATTGGGGACCCATCCGTTCACGAAGGATTCGGGCAAAGCCGTCTATCTGGCGGAGGGGGGCACGCAAATCGTGCGACACCGAGTAACTGAAGGTTTCCAGTTCCTGGTTGGCGGTCTGAAGTTCCTCCACATGCTGTTCCAACGATCGGTTCAGTTGTTGAATGCGCTCTTCGTTCTGCTTACGGGCAGTGGCATCGCGAACCACGCTCAAAATGAGCTTGCCGCGCTTTGTTTCCAGCGGGCTCAGCATGATGTCCACAGCAAATTCACTCGTATCCTTCCGCCTGCCAAACAGCTCGAGCCCTTCCCCCATCGGCCGCCGGCGGGGACTAGAGGAGTATTGCTGCCGGCGGCTGGGGTGTGTCGCACGGAACCGCTCCGGGACGAGGATCTCTACAAGCTGACCAACCAGTTCGGCGCGCGTATAGCCGAAAAGGTTCTGAGTCTGGGCATTAACCATAACAATGCGCCCGCGCTCGTTGACGGCGGCGATCGCATCCGGAGCCGACTCAAACATAGCCTCAAAGACCGCTTTTTCTTCCCCCAACTCGTCGTCTGCGCGTCTTTGTTCCTCCATCCTTTCGTAGGCGAGAGTCACATGGCCGGCGAAAGCGACAACCAGTTGTTCATCCTGATCGCTGAACTCGTCCGCGTCAAACCTATTAGCAAGTAACAAAAAGCCCCAAACGCGTAGCGAGTTGGAAAGAGGAACTCCCAGCACGGACGACAAATGATGTACCTCCGGCTGGAGATCGAAGCCCAAACTTTCAGAGGCTACGTCGCGCAGGCGCAACGCGCGGCGCGTCTCCAGCATGTTCGCCAGAAGGGCCGCCCTCAGAACGGGGATGGCCGGCATCACGGCCGCGTCTGCCCCACCCGCGCCGTCTATTCCGCTGGAGAAGACTCTGCCGCTGACCGTCTGGCCATCTCCCTCCAGGATGCCTAGGCTTGCATAGTGCGCCGGCACGATCTGCCGAGCCAGTTGACTGACGCCTTGCAAAAGCATCTCGGGATCGCGCTCCCCGGCCAATTTCAGGCACAATTTACCGATTGTGCTTAAACGGATGTTGTCCTCTAATAACAGAGTGGTCACTGGAGGAGTAGTTCGTCCAATTGCGGAGTAATAAATAGAGCTAGTGACACATTGTGCAAAACGTTATTATGTTTGTCAGCTCGTGTGACTAGATATGGTTACTGACGATATCAAGTGACCATATATGGCTATTAATCTGGCGGTGATTCCTTTGGACATTCGGCTATGAACAAAGGCGAGGGGTTAAGGTACCGATGCAGCGTCTATGAACGGGATATGTTCACTATCTGGCTGCGAATACTGCTGCCGCGCTCGATTTCCTGATCTTCAGATTCGCTCACCACTATCGGAACACGCTCTCTTTCGCCCGCCGAAGCGCTTGGGAAAACCATTCCGGCTGCTACGGCGAGCTGTATTATGCCGACGATGCTGCTAACTCCGAGCTTCCTCATCATGGTCATCCGATAGCTGCGTACGGTTGCTAGCCCCAAGTCCAAGCTCACAGCGATCTCTTTGCTGGTGTTGCCTGCGGCTACCAGCCAGAACACCTGCAATTCGCGCGGCGCGAGGACGTCCAGTGCTGACGTCGCCGGTCTGGGCATCGGGCCAGCTTTCTTGATGCGTTGGAACACCTGATAGGAAACCTGGGGACTCAAGTAAGAGCCCTCATTCGCGACTGTTCTTATCGCCTTCAGCAGATCGCTGGCGGATCCTTTCTTCAGCACATACCCGGAGGCGCCGGAACGAATCGCGCTCACTACTGACTGTTCGTCATCGTAGATCGAAAGCATAACGACCTTGGTTGCCGGCGCGTCTCGAACAATGATGTTCGTTACTTCAATGCCGCTCATTCCGGGAAGTCCAATATCCATCACGATCACATCCGGGTGTTTTTCTTTGCATTCAGCAATTGCTTCACTCCCACTTTCAACCTCCCCGACCACAGTGAACTCGGGGCTCTGTTCGAGGATGGCTTTGATCCCGGCTAGAATGATCCTGTGATCGTCAACGAGAAGAATCCGAAGCGGCATATTTGGGATATGAGTCCTTTGAGGTCAGCCGTAATTGTTCAGTTCGGACGGTGGGCGGACATTGGTCCCCGCTGAAACCTACTGCTGCAGGCCCGGCCAACTGGTGTTTTGAAAAGCCTGCGAAAGGCTATTTACCCAGCTCGATCATGTTGCTAAACACTCTGCGTCATGGTCTTGCCTCCGTGCGATGGAAGCGTGACGACACGGCCCCAAAACTCGTAGCATGCTTCGATGAATTTCGCGAATTCCGGGAGCTCGCCGGGTTTCCTCATGAAGCAATTGCCGTTCAGCTTGTAGACCGCCCTCACGAATTCAGGGTCATCGGAACCCGCTGCGACCACGATCGGGATGTGCATTAACGCCGGTGTGGATTTGATTACCCTTAAGACTTTCAACCCGGATATCCTCGGTTGCGACAAATCTAAAAAGATGAGATCCGGAACCCCCACGTCAGCGTACTTGCCTTCGCGGCGCACATACATAAGCGCATCGCTGCCGTCTGTGACGCAACGCAGACCGCTTGTCAATCCAGCGACCCTGAACGCTTCTATGGTGAGCAACGTATCGGCGGGATTGCTTTGGACGATCAGCACCTCCAAGCGGCTAGCAGATTTGACTGGAAGCTGCGAAGTAGCGGACATAAACTCCAACCTTCTTTCTGCCGAGAAAAGCACAAGCCAACTGTCATGGGCAAATAAGCCTTTGCGCGGCGAGTCTAGTTTACCGGAAGATTCGGACTATTACTATACTTTGAAGGACATTGCGGTCAGAAATGTCCGATATTCATATCCAGTGACCATATATGGCTACTAACTCATGTCCAGTGACCTTATATGGCTACCAGATCGTCACCACTTCATCATCAATAACCACCCACAACACAGTATCTCTAAATTGTTTTAACAGGCGAGGGCGGGTGACCGCATATATGGTTACTCCCCGCGCTTCGTGGCGATATTTGGCTAGTGCCGCGAGTTCACGGAGCGGGCGTAATGCGATTCGATCATTTTGATGGCGGGTGGCGCTGCATGCAACGGATGCCACGAGCCGCTATGACACGTCGTTATGCCGTCCTTTGCTTGTAGGCGGAAGTACTATTTCCGCAGAAGTACTATGCCCCTGGTCCTATGTCCATGTTGTAAGTGGCGTACGTTTTCTGGATAATGAGTGCAGCAGTATCGTCCCCTGGTCAGCAGGACGAGCCCAACGCCGCTCCCGCCGCCGAGCCGGGATCAAGGCAGGGCGAAAGGGGACCGCTGTGCAACCAGTCGCTCGACCGGAAGCTACTCGAGCTCGACCGGAATCCGCTCGCTGGCTAGTCGAAAATGGCCCCAAAGAGCTTGAACTGCCGTTCTGGACGATCATATACGGTTCTTCTGCACCCATCCTGATCGCAGACGACGATCGTATCTGCCGGGAGGTCAGTTTCGGCGCCATCAAGCTATTGGGCTTCCCAAGGGAAGAGATCATCGGCCGGAGTGTGGATGATTTTGCAGATCCCAGCTACAAGCCCCTGCTTGCGGAACGCTGGCGTGCCCTTCGGGATCGCGGCGCGCAGGAAGGCACACTCCGGCTGGTGAGTCGGGTCGGCCCCCGTGACGTCGACTACATTGCCAAAGGGAATGTGCTCCCAGTGCGCCATCTTTTGGTGCTGCAAGAGAAGCCAAAGTACGGGCGAAGCAGCGGGCCTGTGAGAGATGGATATGAGAAAGGTATTCCATCTTGGGTGCAGGACTTCGCACTGTTCTTGCTGGATGTAGACGGACAGGTAGTCGAATGGTATTCGGGTGCGGCGCGCATTTACGGATACGGCCGCGACGAAGCCATCGGCCAAAACGTAGCGTTTCTCAATCCCAACGAAGACAGTCCCTGCAATAGGTTGGACGAGGAATTGAAAAGGTCCACAGGCGAAGGCCATTTCGGCAACGAATGTTGGCAGGTGAAAAAAGGCGGCGTACGATTCTGGGCCAATGTTATGACCATGGCGCTGAAAAACGACAATGGGAATCTGCAGGGCTTTGCCAGAGTGGTGCGCGATTTTAGCGACCGTCAGCGCAGGGATCAAGAATTGCGGCTCAGCCGGACGCGCCCACGACCGCTCCTGTCGGCGTCAACTACCGCCGCCATCGTTTCCGGTGAGTTCGATCAAGCTGCGGAGGCGAATGACACGTTTCTTGAACTTGTCGGCTACAGCCGCGACGATTTGTTGGCCGGCCACCTGCGCTGGCCTCGTCTGACTCCACCTGAATACCTGGCTTTGGATGAGCTGGCACACGAAGAAGTGTTGCAGTTCGGGGCTTGTGCGCCCGTTGAAAAAGAGTTGATTCGCAAGGACGGTAAGCGGGTTCCGGTTCTAGCTGCCACGGCAGTCCTGAGGCTCTCTCCTTTCCGTTGGATCACGTTCATGCGGGAGCTCGCTGAGCGAGGCGGCGTGGAGACTATCGAAAGGAAAGCCGTTAAGGATGACGGGAGTAGCATTGTTGGGAACAGCGCGGCTATAAAGCGGATTGTAGGCCAGATCGACGCCCTTGCGCCGACCGATGCCACAGTGTTGATCATGGGGGAACCCGGCACGGGAAAAGAACTCGTCGCGCAAACCATCCATGGAATGAGTCCGCGCAGAGATCTTCCTTTCGTCAGGTTGAATTGTGCGAACATTCCGGTCGGGCTGCTGGAGGGCGAGCTTTTCGGTTACGAAAGGGGCGCTTTCTCGGGTGCGTTGTCGCACAAGATTGGGCGGCTTGAAATGGCTGACCAAGGCACCTTGTTGCTGGAGGAAGTGGGCGAGGTGCCCTTGGATCTCGCAAGCAAGTTGCTGCGGGCTCTGCATGAGAAAGTATTTTTAAGGCTGGGTGGCACTCGTAAGATCCGCACTGATGTCCGGCTGCTGGCGACAACCAAACTTAATATAGCCCACATGATCGGGGACAAGCTGTTCAGAAGCGATTTCTTCTATCAGCTCAAAGTGTTTCCCATCGTCACACCGCCGTTGCGCGATCGTCCCGAGGACATACCCGTGCTCGCCTGGCACTTTGCAAAGAAATATGCCGCCCAAATGAATCGGACCATCGATAAGATCCCGCCGGGGACGATGAAAGCGATGGTGAGTTGGAGCTGGCCAAGGAATGTACAAGAGCTCGAGAACTTTATCGAGAGGTCGGTGGCCGTTACACGAGGGCCAACTCTCACTGCTCCCGTGTCGGAGCTGCGGGCCGACCTCGCCAATACCGCCAGCTTGGCAGAAGTGGAGCGGGAGCACATCTTACGCATTTTCCGTGAAACCGGCGGGGTGATCAGCGCCACGGCGGCTCGCCTGAGGATCCCACGGTCGACTCTGAACGCCATGATGAAAAAGCTAGGGGTTTCCCGTAGCGATCTTTGACCGCGCAAAAGATATGTCCCCACAGGCGCAAAAGCAGCGCGATACCGATCCCAGGGGGAACGTCCTGCTTGCCAGTTTGGATCGGGAAGACTATGAAATCCTGATGCGAGAGGCCAAAGTGGTGCCTCTGAAGTTTTGCAAACGGCTGTATCGCCAGGACAACCCCATCGATTTCGTCTACTTCCCCATAACGTCCATGGTCTCCTTGCTGGTCAGTACCACGGACGAGCTTTCGATGGAGATGGCTATGGTCGGGCGAGAGGGAGTTGTAGGAGCGTCGGAGCTCCTTCAAAGGCAAGGATCGATGGCCTTGAGCGTTGTCCGGTTGCCTGGCACCGCCGCTCAGATCGACCGCTACGCCTTCCTGAAAGTCGCAAGCAGCCGGCTGCGAGTGCAGGATGTGATGCACCGGCATCTTCTTGCGCTAATGCGGCAGGTCCTCATTGGAGCGGCGTGCAACCGGCTGCACACTATGGAAGAGCGTTGCGCTCGATGGCTGTTGATGACCCACGATCATGCCGGTCAGAATAGCTTTCCACTTACGCAGGAGTTCCTCTCTCAAATGCTCGGGGTTCGAAGAGCGACGGTCAATGCGGCGACAGGCACGCTGAAGAAAAAGGGGTTGATCCGGTACGTGCGGGGGTGGATTACCATTATCGATCGGCGTGGCCTGGAATCGGCCTCCTGTGGCTGCTATCAAGCGACTCTCCAGGTATACAGTTCCATTCTCGGTACACCAGACAAACGTATTTAGCGTTTTGTGCACGCATACGTACATATAATCTTCGATACCCGCTAGCATTTAATGACGTACTTCTGCTTACTTCTAGTCTGGCATGCAGGATTTAACTCGCTGCATGCTGGGCCTCCGAGCCCGGTTAAGTCTTGTCGCCGCTCTGCCGCAACTAGCTGTGCTACAAATATTTACCAAATGTAAATGCCGATGGTTCTTGAATAAGAGCCAAGAACGATTTCGTCCCGACCAGGCTCGTTTGGCTCGCCACGAAAGTCGTGCTTTTGTTGCTACGATCGCGCTCCGGCCGCCAAAAGATTTGTACCTTTTAATCACCCACGGTCGTATGATAACTCAAAGCAATTGGTCTCTTTCTGGGAAGAACGTTCTGACGAAATGAAATCACGGAACATTTGCCTCATGGAGTCGACCGGAAGAACTATTTCCTCCGCCATCCGTCGTGCCAATGGCAAGAAATTACTCGCCAAGGGCCACGTTATCAGCGACGAGGATATTCGTATCCTTGCGACCGAAGGTTTGAACGAGGTCCGGGTAACGGAGTTGGAAGAGGGTGAGGTTGGCGAAGACGACGCGGTGATGCAGCTGGCGACCAAAATCGGCTGCGGACCGCTCGAAGTACGTTTAGCCGTTGGTGGGCGGGCGAATTTGTTCGCAACCGAGCCGTGCTGCGTCCTGGTGAATGAGGAGGTGCTCCGGCAAATCAATTCCCGGCCCAGCATGGTCGTCGCCACCACCCGGAACTTTACCTGGGCGGGCCAGGGCGTTCACGTTGCGGTCGTTAAAAGCGCTCCTATTGTTGTGCCCAAAACGGACTTTGAGGCCCTCATGTCCATGCTCCAAGAAAGAGGTCCGGTCTTGGAGGCCCTGCCCATTCGCAATCCGTCCGTGGCCATTTTGTACACCGATGCCGTCAACGGCGAACGTGCCCGGCAGTTACTGGAAAACACGATGCGCCAGCGTCTGAGTCGGTTTCGGACGGGTGTCAGCGTCAGCCTGTCTTCAGTCGAAGAGGAAAGCGCCGTCGCCCGTTCACTTCAGCATCTGCTGACCACCAAACCAACCGCGGTCCTGATCGCTTCCACCACCGCGCCAGCGGGCCCGGCCGATGTGATCGGCCGCGCCTTGGTTCGAACCGGATGCGAGATCGAATGCTTTCTGGCGCCGGTGGAGCCCGGCAGTCTGCTCTTGCTCGGTTATAAGGACCAGGTTCCAATCGTGTGCTCACCCGGCAGCTTCCGCCCCGCCAGACTGAACGGCGTGGATCTGTTACTGCCGCCGATGCTGGCAGGCTACCGTGTTTCGAAGTGGGAGGTCGCCGGCCTCGGGCATGGGGGCCTGCTGATGTAATTTCTGCCGTACTCCAGGCCCGGCCTCCGGCCCGTTAGGGCTTCGCAAACAATTGCACCCGGTGCAGATAATCATTGAGCTCAGTCAACTGCCTGCCTAGCGCTCCCGCGTCCATCTGCTTGGCGGACTGCTCCATCACAGCGCCCATTCGGGTGAGTACTGGAAATCCGTAAGAACCGCCGGATCCCTTGATGTCGTGCGCCAGGGCGGCGAGCCGCTCAAAGCCGGAAGCGGCCAAGAGCGCCATCATCTCGGGAAGTTCCTCCTGCCGAGCCGCGAGGTAACCAGGCACGATCTCCTCCAGACCGGGCGGCATCTCGATTCCGATCAATGCGGGCCATTCCTCCCCCGGCGCATCCACTCCCGGCGCATCCATTCCCGGCGCATCCACCGAAGCTGTTATCGGCCCGTATTCCTCGATGGTGCTGAGCAGCTTGTGCTTGGAAATCGGCTTTGAGAGGTGCTGATTACAGCCTGCGTTGCCGCTCAAGGCAACGTCGTGCGGCCGCGCATTCGCCGTGAGCGCAACGATTGGAATGGGAGGGTCTCCCCGTTTCAGCTCGATGGCACGTATGGTGCTGGTGGCAGTTAATCCGTCCATCACGGGCATCTGCATATCCATCAGGATCAGATCGAAAGTCTGCGCCGCAAAACGATCCACCGCAGCCTTGCCGTCGTTGACAAACGTTAACTGGTGCGGGCTCCCCCTCAAATACACCTGAACCAACAGGCGATTATCTGCCGAATCCTCGGCAATGAGGATTCTGAGGGGCCTGACCTGCGCAGCTTCGGTGAGACTCTCGCTTCCCGGCGGTTGCAGTTTCGCGCCGTCCTGCGGCTGCATGGCTCCGCAGAGCAAGCGCAACAACTCGGCGCGCTTTACCGGCTTGACGGCGTAGCCCGACAGCCCCGCTTCTTGGCGACGCCGGACGTCCCCCGGTCGCACATCGGACGTGAACATGATGACTGGTAGTAGCGGGTCGAGCTTTTTGATACGGGCGGTGGTCTCGAAGCCATCCATTCCGGGCATGTCGCTATCCACCAGGACCAACGAATAGGGTCGTTTTGCCTCGTTCGCGGCGGAAAGATTCGCCAGCGCGTCTGTCGGCGCGCCAAACTCGGCGCTTTCAATGCCCCACGCATTCAATGTTTCTCCCAGGATGAAGCGATTCGTAGCGTTATCGTCGATCACCAGAATGCGGCGGCCTTGAAAGTCAGTTACCTTAAGCGGAACCTTCCTCTCGCTCTGAGTTCCCTGCTCGAAGTGGGCGTTAAAGTGGAAGGTGCTCCCCTCACCCTCGCGGCTTGACACTGCCAGCACCCCTCCCATACACTCCACGAGCCGGCGGCTGATCTCCAGCCCGAGACCGGTTCCACCGTATTTTCGGGTAATCGAGGAGTCAGCTTGGGCGAACCTGTCGAAGATGGTTTCCAGCTTGTCTGGCGCTATTCCGACACCCGTATCGGAGATGGCGAATTCTATCTCGCCGAGCTTGCCGGATGGGTGGTTCTGCACGGTGAGCAGCACCTCTCCCGCCTCAGTAAACTTCACGGCATTCCCAAGCAGGTTGATGAGTACCTGTCTCAGCCGGGCGGGGTCTCCCACCAAGGAGGTGGAGAGACCCGGGAGCAGGTGGGACATTAAGTTGATGCCCTTGGCGCGCGTCCTGACTCCCGTGAGCTCGATCGCCTGATCCACCAATTCCTCCAGATCAAACGGCACATGCTCCAGTTCCAAATGGCCCGCCTCGATCTTGGACAAATCGAGAATATCGTTGATGAGTATCAGCAGATTGGCGCCGGCCCGCCGGAACACTTCCACATATTGCATCTGCTCGGCGTCCAGCTGGGACTCCGCCAGCATATCGGACATGCCTAGAATCGCGTTCATCGGAGTGCGAATCTCATGGCTCATCGCGGCCAGGAAATCCGATTTTGCAACGTTGGCCTTTTCCGCCGCCCCCTTGGCCCTCTCCAATGCGACGTTATTTTCCTGCAGCGCCAGTTCAAAGCGCTTGCGTTCCGTGACGTCCCGCGCAGCGGCAAATACGCCCTGAAGCTTGCGGCCGCGGTCGTGGAACGTGGTCGCGTTGTAGGACACCACTGTTTCTGTGCCATCCCATGCGCGTACCGTAAGTTCATAGTCGTTAACCTTGCTTCCGCCGAGCACGCGCTTGATGCCGGCCTCGGCCCGCTCCGGATCAGTAAAAAAATTCTTGAATGGCGCGCCGATCAGTTCATCGCGCGTGCAACCGGTGAGGGCCTGCATCTGTTTGTTAACGTCGGTGATAATGCCGGCTGGGTCAGTGGTCATTAACGCGTCAATGCTGGATTCAATGAGAGAGCGGGTGTAAAACTGCTGGTCCCGCAGGCGCTGATCCAGCTGCTTCTGCTCGGCCTCCACCTGCTTGCGCGCGGTATTGTCGGTGCCGATCAAAAGATACCCGATGATTCCGCCTTGTGCATCGCGCAGCGCGGTAACGGACACCACCGCCGGAAACCGGCTCCCATCCTTGCGGACCTTGGTTAACTCGTAAATATCCTCGATGCCGCGCGAGGCCTTGAAGACCAACGCCTCGAAGCCCGGCGTGATCGGAGTTGCCAGCTCCAGGCTCAGTGCCTCGGCGCGCGCGATCACTTCCAGCGGATCGGAAAGCTCGGCGGGGGTAATCTTATCTACCACCTCGAAGGCCGTGTAGCCCAGCATGCGCTCGGCGCCGACGTTGAAGAGTTGAATAATGCCCTTGGCGTCGGTGGCGATGCAAGAAAAGTTGGCGCTGTTGAAAATCGCATTCTGCAGCGCCCCAGCCTTCAGCAGGGCCGCCTCTGCCTGCTTGCGAGCGGTATTATCGGTGCCAATCAACAGGTAGCCGATAATCCCGCCTTGCGCATCGCGCAGCGCCGTAACCGAGACCACCGCCGGAAAGCGATGCCCATCCTTGCGGATGTAAGTCAATTCGTAGATGTCCTCGATGCCGCGCGAGGCCTTGAAGACCAGCGCCTCGAAGCCGGGCGTGATCGGAGTTGCCAGCTCCAGGCTCAATGCCTGAGCGCGCGCGATCACTTCCAGCGGATCGGAAAGTTCGGCGGGGGTGATCTTGTCCACCACCTCGAGGGCCGTGTAGCCCAACATGCGTTCGGCGCCGACATTGAACAGTTGAATAATGCCCTTGGCATCGGTAGCGATGCTCGAGAAGTTAGCGCTGTTGAAAATCGCCTTCTGCAGTGCCCCAGCCTTCAGCAGGGCCGCTTCTGCCTGCTTGCGAGCGGTATTATCGGTGCCGATTAACAGATAGCCGATGATCCCGCCTTGGGCGTCGCGCAGCGCCGTGACCGACACAACCGCCGGAAAGCGGTGCCCATCCTTGCGGATGTAGGTCAATTCGTAGATGTCTTCGATGCCGCGCGAGGCCTTGAAGACCAGCGCTTCGAATCCCGGTGTGATCGGAGTTGCCAGCTCCAGGCTCAATGCCTTAGCGCGCGCGATCACTTCCTGCGGATCGGAAATCTCAGCCGGAGTGATCTTGTCCACCACCTCGAAGGCCGAGTAGCCCAGCATGCGCTCAGCGCCGACGTTGAAAATCTGAATGATGCCCTTTTCGTCGGTAGCAATGCTCGAAAAGTTAGCGCTGTTGAAAATCGCATTCTGCAGCGCGCCTGTCTTAAGCAGGGCCGCTTCGCGCCGAACATCGGTGCCGACATCCGCCGTGCCTGCTACATCCGCTTCAATGGCGAAATCGTGATCGTGCGTGGACATGCCACCTCCGTCGCGCGCAAAACCCACGTACGTTCGGGCGACTTCTTCCTAATGTGTGAATCGGTTGTTATGCGGTTTTACAATAATCCTTCGGGCGATTTAACCCTGGCGCTTTAGAGGCCTTTCCTTTATTCAGCAGAGCTCGAAGTCCCAATACACTCTCCTAAGCCGAAGACAGCACGGTGTGTATCACGGGTGTTAGTGATAGGACTCCATCTGAGATTTAAGACAGGATTTACGACCAGTAGTTCACAACGACTCCAATATACACCTTGAACATGATGCAGTCTCATGGTTCGTTACCGATATGATTAGCTGCCCTAGGAACCCGACACTTAGACGAACCACGTGCGACAATACCTTCGATCACCCTCCGGCGGAGGTCCGAAGCAGATGAAATCCAGATAAAGTAGCCATATGTGGTCACTTGACGTATTCAGTAACCATATATGGTCACGCACTGGCCATTAACACACCCTTTTCTAAAGACGTGTTCGAAGACCATGCGGATCGGATAGCCAAAGCGACCATCGTCAGTTTGCCTAACCGATCCCAGCGGCCCAGATTGCCGGCGCTCGAAGCGGTCCATGGCGGGGCTGAGAAAATTGGCTTGCGGGCGAGCTGTCTCAGTCGGCCCGCGTTCCAAGTGGAGAACTAAGCTCTTGGTCGAGTCATTGGGCCAAGTGTGCTAATAGCGAGCAACGAACCCTTCCCGGACAGTTTATCCTACCGCCAGAACGGGTTATGTCACTTGCACGTCCAAAACGCGGTTAGCAACTCGGAAATCTCGCTGGCCATGGAGATATTGTTGTTCTTCTTCTTGTGTCAACCAAATAACTCCGTGGCGGGCGCAATTCCGCGAACCACACAGAATTGTAATGTCTACGGAAGAAGGCAAAGTATGAAAATGAGGATAGTTGTGTTTCAGCCCTTGGGGACTGCCACAGATTCTGCAACGCGCTAAAGCCATGCTGCACACACTCTCTGCTGTGGAGAAGAGGCCTAGGATAGTCGCTTCTGGATAGCTATATCAAGAGTAACACATACTCGGTCCAAGCCCGGTGTTATAACCTGTCCTCATTATTGAACAGAAGGGCGAAAACGCCAGTCACATTTCCTTCGAAATGGCCCTTGGTGGGTTTCATTTACCGCGTTCTTGCGCGACTGTCCGAAAACAACACTGCTTCCACGGTTGGCGGACTGGCCTTTGATCGCGGGGAGAAGATAGGACTATGCGGGAGAAAGCTTCCGGAGATTGGCTGACGCCGCCGGAGGTGTCATACTGTAAGTTCACTGATATGGCCGCGGCAGCACGCCCGCGCAGTTCTTGAAACCTAGCCTTTTGGAATCCGCGGCGACGGCAGGTGAGGTCTTTGTGGCCCGGCAGTGAACTTATATGCGCAGTCCCAAGGAAAAGGGGCCAAAGCGTTCGCAAGATTTCTGGTGACTCATGCTAGCGGGAGACTAAAGCTGGTGATCAGGGTTCTCATTGCCGACGATCATGCCATCTTGCAAAGAGGGCTTCGAGAAATCTTAGTGCGTTCACTGAAAGATGTAATCTGTGGCGAAGCCGAGAATGCTCAGCAAGTCCTGACTCAGGTTCAGACCCAAAATTGGGACTTGGTGATATTGGACATCAGCATGCCAGGACGGAGTGGCCTGGACGTACTCGATGATTTGGTCCGAATGAGACCTAAGCTTCCTGTGCTGGTGTTGAGCATGCATCCGGAAGACCACTACGCTACGCGCGTCCTCAAAGCGGGCGCAGCGGGGTACGTGACGAAGGGAAGCACCCCCGAAGAGCTAATCAAGGCCATCCATAAGGTGCTCGGTGGAGGCCGTTATGTAACGCCGGCATTGGCCGAAAAACTCGCCGTCGACTTGCGTGGAGACACCCCTCGTGCCCCCCACGAAGCCCTTTCCGGCCGCGAATTCGAGATTTTCCGGATGATCGGGTCCGGTAAGACGGTTGGACAAATTGCCGAAGAACTCCACCTGAGCATAACTACGGTGAGTACCTATCGTGCGCGCATTTTGGACAAGATGAAAATCGCAACCAACGCCGACATCATGCGTTATGCATTGTATAACCATCTGGTGGATTGAACGAGCAGTGCCGTCGACGACTATGTGGGGCGAATCACGACAGAAGTAGATTAACAAGTTCTACAAGAATTTCCTATTCTGCTCTATAGCGCCGTTCGCCCTAGACTCTCATACTTAGTAACGCTCTCGCCGGATTTGTGGGGATCTTAGCGCCAGGCAAGGCCAGACTTCAGGTCGCCGAGCGAAATCGGGTCGGAGCGCATCCCTCGTCCCGTTGGGAAGGAGGCAGACAGGAGCTTGCGGCTATCAACTCCGTCAAAGAAGAACGCCTAATATTGCAGGCCCAGCCCATCGGCCTCGGCCATTCTGTATGCGGGCCCAGTCAACGGCCAAGGTGCCCCCGGCGGCGTGGCCCTGCTCAGCCGCATCAACCTTTTGGCACGCAGCGCTGGGCGCGCTAGCACAGGGAAGAAAGACAATCGCGGTCCGGGGCGTTGTGCGCGAAGTTGCAAAGAAAGGCATTCACAGGATGAAAAGAACGGATGCATCGTCAATGACGATAATTCTGGGTGAGCCCGTCGAAGAGGGCGTCGCCCCCGCCCACCAAATGTACTTGCTAAGAAAGTCCTTCGCAGCAGTTCATTTCGAACCAGCCGGGAAAGGACGGATTGTTTTCCTGCCGCAAAAGGCGGAGGTTCGCGTTATCGGGCCTTCCTGCTTGAGCGAATGTTTCGAGGTCGTGTTCGAGAACCAGCTTTACAACGTCTTCAAGGTGGACGTGCTGGGGCCTTGGTCCACGACGATCAAGCCCAAACCAGTTAAGCCGAAGCCAATCAAGCCGACCCGAGTCTTGCACGTGGGAGCTTGCGCGTAGCCAGATGCGAACTTCCTCTCATCAACTCGCTGGAACTCCCTCGTTCCGGGGCAGCAGCGCGGCGTGATCGTCAACAGCCAGCCCATTCCCGCAGACCGCCGGTTAAAGCTTCGCTTTCCACTGAAACTTAGCGTTCGCTTCCGCCTTCTCTCCGGATCTCTTTTCTCTGGAGCGGGCCAGGCGGTCAACATAAGCCGTGGCGGCGTCTTGGTGGTCTCCGAGCACCACCTGTCCCCACACGACATCTGCGTGGGTTCAGGGGTGGAAATGACTTTTGAGTGGCCTGCACTGCTCGATGGAAAGATCCCTCTTCAGCTTTTCGCAGTGGGCCGGGTTGTGCGTCGCGGAACATTCGAGTTCGCTGCGACGTTTGAGCACTACCAATTCCGCACCATGAGAAGCTCAACCCCTGCCGCATACTCGCTTGAGGAACGGCGTCGTTTGGTGGCCGGGTTGAGCGACATAGCTGAGTAGGTGTTATGCAGTGTACAAACATCTGATCGATTGAACAAGGAGCAATGCCATCGTGGAGATGTGTAGGGTAAACCACGACAGACAGAAGAATAAGTTCTACAAGAATTTCCTATTCCGCTCTATAGTGTCGTTCGCCTTAGACTCACATACTTAGTCACGCTCTCGCAGGATTTGCGCTGGCGTATGCCGATTTCCGAAGTTGGAACCGTCGGCGTTTGTGATTTGTGGACCTTAGCGCTAGGCGAGGCCAGACTTCACTCTGTGCGGGAGGTCATAAGGCTAATGAAGGCGCAGACCATTGATGTCAGACATTCTACCGGAAGAGTCCTTTGCTGCACAGTATTTCGGGCAGGCGGCAAGAAATTGCTGGCCAAGGGCCACCTGATTAGCGAAGAAGATACTCGCATCCTCGAAACCGAAGGCATGGCCGAGGTCTGGGTAACCGAGTTGGAAGAAGGTGAAGTTAGCGAGTACGACGCTGTAATGCAGGTCGCAAGCGAAAGCGGGTGCGGAGCGCTCGAAATCCGTCTTGGGCCTGGGGGAAGGGCAAACTTATTCACCACCGAGCCATCGTGCATCTTGGTGGACGATGAGCTCCTAAAGCAAATCAACGGTACCGCGAGTATAGCGATCGCAACCTCACTGAACTTTTCCTATGCGCGCTCCGGGCACCGGGTGGCCACCGTCAAAAGCACGCCGTTCGCAGTTGCCAAGTGGGAACTCGAGGCGATGATTTCGATCATCAAAGAAAGAGGCCCAGTATTGCAGGCCCGGCCCATCCGCACGCCGGTCGTGGCCGTTCTGTACACGGACCCGGTCAACGGCGAACGAGCCAGGCAGTTGTATGAAAATGTCATGCGCCAGCGTTTGGCCCGCGTCGGAATTACTGCCAGTTTTGTCCTTTCTTCAGTCGAGGAGGAGAGCGCTGTGGCTCGTTCCATACAGCATCTGTTGCTCGCCAAACCAACCGCCGTCCTGATCGCGTCCACCACCGCGCCAGCGGGCCCGGATGATGTGATTGGCCGCTCCATGGTTCGAGCCGGCTGTCAAATCGAGCGCTTTCTTGCGCCCGTCGAGCCTGGCAATCTCTTCTTGTTGGGCTACCGAGACGATATTCCGCTCGTTTCCGTGCCCGGATGCTTCCAATCGGCCAAACCAAACGTCCTGGATTTGATGCTCTCGCCGATGCTAGCTCGCTACCGCATCTCCTGTTGGGAAGTCGCAGGCCTCGGCCATGGCGGCCTTCTTGTCTAGTTAAAGGTTCGCAAAAAGCTGGCCGAATAACAGGCCCGACGTATTCGGCTATAAACCTACCCGGCTTCCCGCGCGTCATATATTCACGACTTCTAGCCTTATATATGACGGAGGTGTCACATGAGGATCGGCCGCTTAGCGTTTGCAACTTGCGTTTTACTGGCTGCGCATTAGGACAAGGGACCACGACCGGGTCGTTGACCGTTACGCGCGATTGCGCCTTCCCGCCCGTCGGGCTCGCGAACTCGGAAACGGCGCAAGTGAACCTGGTGAACATCGCGCCGGCGTCCACCACGACTGGCGCGACGGCACCGGCCTGCACCGGAACTTGCAGCATTTTCAATTAGTCGCATTCCGCTTCGCCGAATCTGAGCATTCAGAAAGATAGTCGTGTCTCCGGACCGGGCATGTGTCCGGCCCGGACACATGGGTAACAGACCGTACGGCTCTAGGCGATTAACGGGGGCGGCCGCCGGCGGCACGCTGGCGACAATCGCGGCCGGGACCCGGCGTTGACGTGAAAACGCCAATTAGTTCAGTGGGCAGCCGGACAGCATTTCGATCTTGGTCATCAATCTTTCCAGCGTTTAATACCGAAAGCGTGGTCTTGCCGGTAACGACCGCTTGCCGGCTGTTAGTTGACTAAAGCGTATGGTCGTCGGTTGCTCCCGTGCGCAGGCTGGCCGGCTTGGCGGCCTCCGCGCTGGCGACCAAGCGAACAAAATGATAAAGTTTGAGCGCCACGGGTCCGGGCGTACAGCATGAGCGGACAGGCAGGAGGACAGATGCGAACGTCGCTGTTCATTGTAATGCTAATCGGCGCAGCTGTCTGTTTGTACGGTCAGTCGGAAAATTCGTTCCCGGTGGCTTCCAATATCGCCAAGCTCCCCGGCGATATTCTCCCTGACTCACTATCACGGCTGCCGCTGGTGAAGCGCGAGGACCTGGACGAAAATGGCCAGAGGGTTTTCGACCTGATCTCAGGCCCCCAGAGACCCACCCGGCTTTCGGGACCCGCCGCACTATCCTTATCTAGCCCGCGCATGGCCGAGCCTCTCGAATTGCTTAACCGATGGCTCCGTGCGAACGGATCGCTGGGTTCAAGGCTTACTGAGCTTGCGATCCTGGTTGCGGCGCGCGAGCTCGACCAGCAGTATGAATGGAGCGGACATGAGCCTGCCGCTGTGCGAGCCGGCGTCGATCCCGCCGTCATCGACGTGATCCGTTACAACAAAGACGTCTCGGGACTCGAAGCCAAGGACGCTCTCATCATCCGTCTCGGGCGTCAGCTGTTTCGACAACGAAGGGTGGATTCCGATATTTTCGCCCAGGCCGTGGAGCTGTTCGGCAGACAGGGAACACTGGAGCTGTCGGCGCTGTTGGGCGACTATGCCATGGTAGGCATCATGCTGGAAGCTGTCGACCAGCATTCTCCGCCGGAGCGAACATCCGTTTTGCCGGCAGTAGCTGGAGTGGGCCCTCGAATCGGCAAGCCAGGCCAATTCACCGCTTCACTCGCCCGTCCTCAAAGCCTTCCCAAGGACGTTTATCCCGATTCTCTATGCCGTCTGCCTCCCATCAAGCGTGAAGACCTGACGGCAGATGGCGAAAGGGTTTGGGACATCGTAGTTGGCCCGGATGTGAAGACCCCGCAGCTTGGTCCGGTGGGGATCTCGTTTTACAGCCCAGCGATCGCAGAGCAGATGAACTACCTGAATGACTACCTTCGAAAGCAGAGTATTCTGGGGCGCCGGATGACTGAATTGACGATCATCGTTGCCGGGCGCGAGATGAACCACCAGTTCGAGTGGGCGGCGCATTCCCCGCAGGCTCTGCGGGAGGGCGTGGATCAATCCATTATCGATGTAGTGAAGTACGACAAAGCGCTGTCCGGTTTGGGGGAAAAGGACGCGACGACGGTACAGTTCGGCCGCGAGTTGTTCCGCGACAAAAAGGTGAGTTCCGAAACGTTTGCTCAAGCTGTAAAGCTGTTTGGCAGACAAGGAGTAGTTGAAATGGCCGGAATCATGGGCAACTACTACATGGTCAGCCTGATGCTGGATGTGGTGGGTCAACAGCTCCGCACGGAATGGGAGCCGACCTTGCCGGTGCGTCAGGCGGCGCTCGGGAATTAATATCGTCAAGGCGCATAGCGTTTATGATAAAAGAGGACCTAATGATGAGATCCGGCTGTAAATCATTGGCACTCTTCGTCCTGATCGCCTCCTGGATCTCTTTACAACCGGCAGCGCATGCCGCTGGCGTGCCAGATCAATATCACACGCTGTTGACCACCTACTGCTTCACGTGCCACAACACGCGCGCGAAGATCGGCGGCCTGGCGTTGGACGGCCTGGATCTGGAGGCCGCGGCGGATGACGCGCGCATTTGGGAGAAGGCTCTGCGCAAACTGCGCGGACATTTGATGCCGCCGCCGGGCACTCCCCAGCCGCCCCAGAAGGATGTGGATTCGTTCGTCGCCTGGATGGAGAACGCGATCGATTCCCACCCCCAAGGACCCACCGCCGGTTACGTCCCGATCCAGCGACTGAACCGGACCGAGTACGCCGCATCGGTGAAAGCTCTGGTCGGTGTGGAGGTTAATCCCAAGGACATCCTGCCGCAGGACATCCAGGTCGACGGCTTCGACAACATTGCGGACGCTTTAAGTGTCTCGCCCGCATTCCTCGATCAGTACATCACTGCTGCCCGCCAGGTTGCGAAACTGGCCATCGGCGATCCCGCTGGCCATCTTACGCACGTGAAGCACCTGATCGCGGCAGGCCAGAACAACGATGAGCCGTTTCCGCCCGGCACGCGCGGCGGCGTGCGATTCAAGCACAATTTTCCAGCCGACGGCGAGTATCGCATCGATATTGACGACCTTGCGGCGGGCTTGTACACCGCCAACATGGAAAGCGAGAGCACGCTGGTGATCATGATCGACGGCAGGATCGTGTTCCGCAAATCCATCGGCGGGCCGGCCGATCTGGTGCTCGCCGATCGCAAGGGCGCCGACGGGCGGGCTGAAATCATGAGCCGCTTTTCAAAGGTACCGGTACAAATGCAGGCCGGCGTGCACGACGTCGTGGTGACATTCATCGATCGCGCCCATGTGGAGTCCGACACCAACGTTGCCAAGGGTTTCGGCCCCCAGGTCTTCGGTTCGGGGGCGGAACGCAGGCCGATCTTGCTGGACGGCATCGAAATCGTCGGGCCGTTCAACCCTACCGGCGTTTCTCCAACTCCCACCCGCGCCCAGATCTTTATCTGCGACGCCCAGAAAACCGGCGAAGACGAATGTGCCGGGCGGATCATGCTGCGCCTCGCGCAGCGCGCGTTCCGCCGGACGGTGACCCGCGACGACATCGCCCGCCTGATGCCGTTCTATGAGGTCGCACGCCAGAATGGCGGCTCTTTCGACGATGGAATCGAACAGCTGGTGACGGCCGTTCTCGCCAGCCCCGATTTTCTCTACCGCGCGATTCGAGGGCCCAAGGGAACACCTCCCGGTGTTGAATTTGCTCTTACGGGTCCGGAGCTGGCCTCTCGCCTTTCGTTCTTTTTGTGGAACACGCCTCCCGACGATGAACTTCTGACAGTCGCAGCGGTGGACGGCTTAAGCAAGCCTGGCGCGCTCGAAAAGCAAGTCAGGCGCATGTTGGCCGACCCCAAGGCGTCCAGCCTGGTCACCAGCTTTGCGATGAAGTGGTTGAATCTCACCACGCTAGACTCCGTGCAACCCGATCCGAAGCTGTTCCCGGCTTTCAACGAACAACTGCGGCACGATTTCGCGAAAGAAGCGGAGGATTTCATCGGCAGTATTCTCCTCGAAGACCGGAGCGTGGTGGAGCTTCTCACTTCGAAGCGGACATTCCTTGACGAGCGGCTGGCGCGCCTTTACGGCGTTCCGGATGTCTTCGGTTCTCAGTTCCGCGAAGTCACGCTGACCGAGAACGAGCGCGCGGGCCTGCTGGGCAAGGGCGCCGTTCTGTTGCGCAGCTCCTATGGCGACCGCACCTCTCCGGTCTTGCGCGGGCAGTGGGTGCTGGACAAACTGCTGGGCACGCCCCCCGCGACTCCGCCGGCAAACACGGCAACCGACCTTTCTCAAAAGGCGGGCGAGACACCCAAGACGGTCCGCGCGCGGCTGGAGCAGCATCGCGACAAAGCGAGCTGCAACCAGTGTCACGGCGTCATGGATCCCACCGGCCTTGCTCTTGAGAACTTCGACGCCATTGGCGAGTGGCGGACTGTGGATAGCCAGGCGAATGCTCCCATCGACGCCAAAACGATCCTGCCGAATGGCGCCCCCATCGACGGTCCCGTGGAGCTCCGGGAGCAGCTGGTCGCGAAGCCGGCCACGTTCGCCGAGGCGTTTACTGAAAAGCTACTGATGTACGCTATCAACAGGCAGCTGGAATACTTCGATATGCCACAGGTTCGCGCGGTGGTTCGCGGAGCCGCGAAGGACAATTACAAGTTCTCGTCGATTGTCTTGGGCATAGTCAATACGGATGCTTTCCGGAAGCAGGGCCCGGCGCCCGCTCTTACCGAGCCGCGACCCGCCGAGCCGCGACCGTAAGGGAGTCGGTATAGGAGATCAAATGTTCATCACCAAAAAACATATCGCCCGCAGAACGGTCCTGAAGGCTGCCGGAGTGAAGTTGGCGTTGCCGTTTCTCCAAGCCATGGTGCCCGCCGCGACCGCGCTCGCCCAAACCGTCGCCGCCCCCAAAATGCGCGCTGCCTTCTTCTACATTCCCCACGGCGCCATCATGTATAACACCGCGCACGGCCCCGCCATGGATAAGTGGACTCCCAGCGGCTCCGGCGCCAATTTCAAGCTCAGCCCCATCCTCGCTTCGCTCGAGCCGTACAAGAAATACGTGACGTCATTCGGCAATTTGGAAAACGCCGCTACCGCGGGATCGGTTCATACCTTCAATCCCGCGACGTGGCTCAGCGCCACGCGTCCGGATACCGGCGGTCCCAAGGCGCACATGGCCACCACTCTCGATCAGGTGATCGCCAAATACATCGGCCAGGATACTCCGCTGCCCTCTCTGGAACTGGCCTCCGAAACAACCGTTCAGGTGGCGGCGGGCGGCGGCGGCTCTTATACTACACTCTCGTTCCGCGACGCGGAATCGCCGTTGCCGATGGAGTACAATCCGCGAAAAGTCTTCTTGGAAATGTTCGGCGAAGGCGACACGCCGCAGGAGCGGGCGGCCATCAGTCATCAAACCGGCAGTTTGCTCGACATGATCATGGACCGCACCAAAAAGCTCCAAGGCGAACTGGGCAGCGGCGACCGCGTCCTTCTGGACGGATATCTCGACAGCGTTCGCGAAATTGAGCGCCGAACCCAGAAGGCGAGCTCGAAGAGCTTTTCGGGCCTGAAGATTCCTGATGCTCCGGTCGGCGAGCTGGATAAGTTCGACGAACAGGTGAAGCTGATGTTCGACCTGTTGGCCCTCGCCTTTCAGGCGGACCTTACGCGCGTCGCCACCTACGTCATGGTGGCCGAAGGCACCAACCGCACCTATAACCATATTGGAGTTTCGGATTCGTTCCATCCCGTATCCCACCACGCCAACGATATCGAGCGGATCAACAAGCTGGTCAAGATTCAGACCTGGCACGTAGAGAAGTTTGCCGAATTCGTGAAGAAGATGGCGGAAACTCCCGACGGCCAGGGAAGCCTGCTCGATCACTCCATGTTCATGTACGGATCGAACATGAGCAACAGCGATCTGCACAACAATTATCCGGAACCGAACATCGTGGTCGGCGGCGGCGCGGGCCAGATGAAACTCGTCGGCCAGCACCTGATGCTGCCCGAACGCACGCCCATCGCCAATCTGCATCTCACGCTATTGCAAAAGGTGGGGCTGCAACGCGACAAGTTCGGCGACAGCACCGGCACCATCGCGGGAGTGTAGGATGAATCGTCGAGATCTTTTGAAGAGCTCCCTGTCGGGCGCGCTCGGTCTGTGGGCGTCGCGCAGGGCTTTCGCGCAAAACCGTCTCACCGACAAGCTCGCGGTGCTGGATACCGGCGGAGCAAATGTCGTTGCTCTTTCCACCAACGACGGGGTCGTACTGGTGGACAGCGGCGCTCCGAATAGTCTCACTGTCCCCTCGAAGGTGCAGACACTTTTCAACACGCACTATCACACGGATCAGACGGGCAACAACGAAATCTTCGCGGCGGCTGGTGCGAAGATCATCGCGCATGAGCGCACCCGCCAGTGGATGGCGACCCCATACTGGGTTCCGGCCGAAGATCGCTATGAGAAGGCACGTCCAAAAGCCGCCCTACCCACAGAGGTTTTCGAGAACACTGGATCTCTAAAAGCGGGCGACGAGCAGATCGACTACGGCTACCTGCCCCTGGCCCATACCAGCGGCGACATTTACGTGTTCTTCAAAACTTCGAATGTTCTTGCTGTAGGCGACGTCGCATCGCCCTTGCGCGATCCCGCGCTCGATTGGTTTACCGGCGCCTGGATTGGAGGCCGCGTGGACTCGATGGATATTCTGATCAAGCTCGCCAATGAACAGACCAAAGTCGTGCCCGCGTACGGACCTGTCATGACGCGATCCGAATTCAAGGCCGAACGCGACATGCTGGACGAGATTCGCTCGCGCATGTTCAAACTGGTTCGTGAAGGCGACGGCCCCCAGGATATGCTGGACGAGGGCGTTCTGAAGGGCTTCGCCCGAACGTGGAAGGACCCCAACAAATTCGCGTACGACGCAGCCAAAGGACTGTGGGCTCATCATGACAAGCTGGACGCCAATGTGGTTTAAAGCCGCGCTCTTCTGTGCGGCCGCGCTGCCGCTTTGCGCGCAGGCCCCCAAGGATTCTCTCGCCACTCTCATCGAACACGGCAACCACACGGCGGCTCTCGCCTTGATTCGCGCCGGCGCCGATGTAAACGAGGCTCAACCCGACGGCACCCGTCCTATCCACTGGGCCGTCGACCGGCTCGACTACGTGCTCCTCGACGCGCTCATCGCCAGGAAAGCGAAAGTGGACGTCGCCAATGAGTTCGGATCCACGCCGCTCGGCGAAGCCGCCAAGCTGGGCGATTTCAGGATGGTGAAGGCGCTGCTCGATGCGGGCGCGCAGCCCGACAAGCCCAATCAAGACAGCGAGACCCCGTTGATGCTGGCGATAAAGACCGGGGAACTGCCGGTGGTCGAAATGCTGGTGAAGGCCGGCGCGAACGCCAACCAGAGAGAAACCTTTCACAACCAGACAGCCTTGATGTGGGCCGCCGCCGCGCCGAAAAACGCTGGCGCGATGGTGAAGCTGCTTCTTTCCAAAAGCGCGGACTTCAAGCCTCGGGCCCTTTACACCGATTGGGACAGCCAGATCACCTCGGAGCCGCGTGCGCAATATCGCCCGGTCGGCGGCTTAACTGCGCTGCTCTATGCCGCGCGCGCCGGTTGTTATGACTGCGTCGAGGCGCTGCTCGCCGCCGGAGACGAGATCAATCGCCCGACCCCGGAAGGCGTCACTCCGCTCATGATTGCGCTCGACAACGACCGCAACGTGGTCGCAAAACTATTGCTCGAGCGCGGCGCCAACGCCGATCTGTGGGACTGGTGGGGCCGCACTCCGCTCTATATCGCGATCGACAGAAGAGAGGCCGCGATCGCCCCGCTCAAGACCGGGCTGCTGGCATTGGACATCTCCATTCGGGACGACGCTCCGCCGGTGCCGGTGCCAGGGCAGCCATCCATTTCGAGCCTCGAGATCATCCGCGCGCTGCTCGACGCGGGAGTGGATGTCAACGCGCAGCTCAATATGCATCGGCCCAGCCGCAGAGGAAACGTCGGCCGCTTTGTCGAGGAGTTCTATAACACCGGATGCACGCCGCTGATGCGCGCTACTATTTCCGGCGACGTGGAGGTGGTGCAGCTTCTGCTCGACAAAGGTGCTTCCCCCAATATCTCCGCTATGGGTCTAACGCCGTTCCTGGTTGCGGCGGGTGTGGGAACCGGCGGCAGAGGTAGCGGACTGGCATCGGCCACCCACTCCGGTGGTCCGGTGGACACGGCGCTCATGGACATGCTCCTTGCCCACGGCGCCGATGTGAATGCCCAGGTCACCGGTACGACGAAGTATTCCATGCGGATCTCCCGCGCTCCCTCTGCCACCGAAGGCATGACGGCGCTCCACGTCGCGGCGCAACAGGGCCGGATAGAAGAGGTCCGTTACCTGCTCGCGAAGGGCGCCAAAACCGATCTGGCCGATGGCAACGGCCGCAAGCCGATCGATTTGGTAGGTACGCAACCCGGAGCGGCGGCAGCAGCCACCAGCAGCAATCTCGCCTCCGCTGCACCTCCTGCCGCGCAAGCAAGCACTGCAACAAGAGTGGCCGAAACTCGTGCGCTCCTGCAAAACGCGGGCTCTCTAAGGTAAGCGCGCGATCTTTTCCAGCGGTTGTGCCATCACCACGGCAGCGTTCCGAGCTTTGCGTGCGTGAACGTTCCTGTCGGGCCGTCCGGGCCGAGCAGCGCAAGGCGGACCGCCTCGCGGGCGCCCTCCTCGACAGTCTCCGTGCCCTCATAATTGTTGAGGTTCGTCTTGGTAAAACCCGGGGCGGCGGCGTTGACCTTAATCCCGGTCGACTCCAGCTCGATGGCCATGGCGAGCGTCATAGCGTTGAGAGCCGTCTTGGACGCAGAGTAGGTGGGGCCGAAGATCGAGCGGTGGGCATTGGCCGGGTCCGAGTTCATCGTGAGCGAGCCAGCGCCGCTCGACACGTTGACGATGCGGGCGGCCGGCGCCTCGCGCAGGAGCGGCAGCATCGCTTGATAAACGGCGAGCACGCCGAACACGTTGGTCTCCCACACCGCGCGCACTTCATCCATGGACACAATGCTCGGACGGGTCAACTTGACGAAATCCGCGATGGACGTGCCCGGCAGCTTACCTGTATTCGAGATAGCCGCGTTTTGGACCAGCACGTCCAGGCGGCCAAACTCCTTTCGGATGCGCTCTGCCGCGGCGGCGATCGAGGCCTGATCCGTCACGTCGAGCTGGAGCGCGCGCGCGTCCGGCCCAACCTCCTTTGCCGCAGCCTCGCCGCGCTCGAAATTGCGCGACCCCACCAGCACTGTGAAGCCGTGGGCCACGAGATCCTTTGCGATCTGAAGACCGATTCCTTGATTCGCCCCGGTCACCAGGGCGACGGGTTTGTCCTGCATAGCAATCTCCTTATACGCGGCGTACTTCCTAAGCCGCGACTCCGGCCATTTTGCGGAGCCGATCATTCGCGAAATACTGGGCCTGCCCTTCCTCGATGGCCTTCAGAACGAGACCGGCGACGAATTCGGGCTTGTCGCCATCAGCGTAATTCGCCGACGGTCCTCCGCCGGCCGGATTTCCCATCCTGTTCTTGCCGAAGTTCGTCGCCGTGATAAAAGGGTAGACTTCACTGACGACGATACGGTCCTTTTCCAATTCGGCGCGCGCCGTGAGGCTGAATCCAAGAAGGGCACGCTTCGAAGACGAGTACACGCTGTAGTGCGGAACAGTCATGAACGCAGTCCCCGAATTGATGTTCACAATGCTTCCGCCGCCTTGCGCTCGCATCAACGGAATCACAGCCTGCATCGCGACAATCGGCCCTAACACGTTGAGATGGAAGATTTCGTCGAAAAGCTCAGGCTCGATGTCCTCTACGGATGTCGCATAGCTGCGCCCCGCATTGTTTACGAGGCCATCGACGCGGCCGTAATGCTGGTCGACGGCGCGCACGGCTTCCCGCACTCGATCGAACTGCGTCATGTCTACCGTGACAGGCAAGCTGCCTGGAAGCTTCCGCGCCAATTCTTGCAGCGCATCGCTACTGCGAGCCAGCAGAGCCACTTTCGCGCAACGCTCAGACAGAGCAATAGCCGTCGACAACCCGATCCCCGATGAAGCGCCCGTGACAATGAAAACTTGATCTTTGATTTGCATCGTTCAATCCTCCTACGTTTAGACGCGTCGCGCCGCGGATGCACCCACTGTTTCAGTCTCGAAATAGCGCATTTGTTCGAGATCGTCGATCAGCCCAGGTCCGGTCGGGCGCCATGCCAGCCGTTCCTGGGTGAGCGCGCTTGAGGCTGGAAGGTCTCGGCCGGCGAATGCGGCGAGCCATCCAAAATGGGCTGGAGCCTCTTCCGGGGATATGGAAATGACCGGCACCTTCAGGCCTCGGCCGATGACTTCGGCAACGTCGCGCATAGGCACACCCTCTTCTGCCACGGCGTGATACCGCGCGCCCGTTTCCAGCTTGTCTTTTTCCAGCTTATCGACCGCCAGCCTGTAGAGACGGGCCGCGTCGAGCACGTGCACCGCCGGCCAGCGATTGCGTCCGTTGCCAATATAAGCGGACACGCCTTTCTGGCGAGCGACTTCAATTGCATAAGTGACGAGTCCTTGCTTCACAGTGTTGTGAACCTGGGGAAGGCGCATCACCCCGACGCGCACGCCCTTAGCCGCGAGTGAAGCCGCCGCCTGCTCTGAAGCCACCCGTGGAATCGCGTGGGAACTTTCCGGTGCATCCTGTTCTGTAGCCGGGAGGCCCGGTGCACTGTTGGCCATACCCGTACCGGAGGTGATCAGCAGCGGCCGGTCGGAGCCGGCCAGCTCCGCGCCCAAGGCCTCGATGACGCGTCTATCGACCTCACAAACTTCCTGGAACCGCGAGAAATCGTGAATGAAGGCTGTGTGGATCACACCATCCACCATGGCCGCCCCCTTGCGCAGGCTTTCGAGGTCGGCAAGTTCGCCGCGATGAACCTGAGCGCCCGCGGCGATGAGCGACTTGACGCCGACCTCCGAGCGCGTCAGGCCCAACACCTGATGGCCCGCGTTCATGAGCTCTGGAACAATGGCGGAACCGATAAAGCCGGTAGCTCCGGTGACAAAGATGCGCATATTCTTTTCTCTCCTTCCGAATTTGACGAACCGTCCTTAACTTGCTACAAACGGAGGTAGCCTCCGTATAGTTCCTAGATTAGCGGAGGCTGCCTCCGGTTGCAACATTTTCTCGATGGCTACGAAAGCTCCTCAATTTAAAGATAGAAAACCTCGCGCGGACGCGCAGCGAAATCGCGAGCGCATTCTCAAAGTGGCGAAGCAGGAGTTCACCCGCTCAGGCGCGAACGCCAGCCTGGAGGACATCGCGAAAAAGGCGGGCGTCGGGCCGGGAACCTTGTATCGCCACTTCCCGACGCGCGAGGAGCTCCTCATGGCGGTTTACCGGTCCGAGATGGAAAAGCTGGCTGCCGCGGAGCGAACCTTCGCGGATACTTTACCCCCCGTGGAGGCCTTGCGAGCCTGGTTGTTGTTGTTCGTGGATGCCATCGCGGCTAAACAGCTCATCGCCCCTGCCCTCAATACGCTGGTTGGGGACCACAAGAAGGTGTTCGAAGCGTCCTATGCTCAGATGCATGAGGCGCTACGCGCACTGGTGAAGCGCGCGACGAAGAGTGGAGACATACGCAAGGATCTTGACCCGATGGATCTCCTTCGTGCTCTCGTCGGCGTCTCCAATGTCGCGACCAGCCCGGACTGGCAGCAAAGCGCGCGAAGACTGGTGGAGATTCTTATTTTGGGTGCGCGGCCACTGAAATGAAGCCAGCTTTCGGCTCCGCTTCCAAAATGTCAATGTGACGAATCATTCGTATCCTATAGGAGTGCGCATGTTGCGCGCCATTTCCTATCAGGATCCTTACATGACAACTCTCACCACTCCGCCCCTCTCAACTCTGCTACCAAGACTATTAGCCGACGCGGAGGCGACCAGCAAACAAATGACCGAGCTCTCACCTGAAGAGCGCGAAAAGCTGAGGACCAGTCCCACCGATTATCAGGCGCTCTATTCCCGCATGAAGGACTTTCACCTCGCGGTGTCCCCCGAAAGCGGCGTGCTGCTGTACATGCTCGCGCGCGCGACCGGGGCGAGTTCGATCGTAGAGTTCGGAACTTCCTTTGGTATTTCAACCCTGCATCTCGCCGCCGCGCTCAGGGACAATGGCGGAGGACAACTGATCAGCACCGAGTTCGAGCCGTCGAAAATCGGGCATGCGCGCGAGAACCTGGCCGCTGCAGGCTTGTCCGACTTGGTCGAGATTCGCGAAGGCGATGCCCTGGAGACCCTCGCCCGCGATCTGCCGGACACCATTGATCTCGTCCTTCTTGATGGGGCGAAGCCGCTCTACCCGAGGATTCTTTCGCTAGTCGAGAAGCACCTGCGCGTGGGCGCGCTTATCGTCGCCGATAACGCCGACTGGTGCCCGGAGTATCTCGCTCAGGTTCGTTCCCAGGCTGGAGGATATCTCTCCGTGCCATTCGCGGCGGATGTAGAGCTGTCGATGAGGCTCGGCCCGTCTTAGGCACCATGCTCAGCGGTTTACTTAAGGACGCGCTCGGTTGGTTTGTTAGCGTGGCCGAGGCCGGTTTAGCGATAACGCTCGTGCTACTCATCGGGCTCTTCCTCGGCATGACTGGGTTCTGGATACTCGGCCAACTCCTTGGCAAGCTGGGAGGCCGCCCCGCGGCAGATCCGTTAGAAGAAGAGCCGGAAGACTGGTGATATAGTAATCGAGCGGCGTCGCGGCGCACGGGCCGAATCACTATGGACTTGACACACATCCATCTCTTGCTAAACCATTTTCCAACCATCGGCTATATTATTGGCGGCGGTTTGTTTCTGCTTGCTCTCATCACGAAGAGCGACGATCTGAAGCGCGCCAGCCTGGTGGTCCTTTTGGGAATCGCTCTCATTGCGATCCCTACTTATATGACCGGCAATGGCGCAGCGGACGCCATCAAGTCCCTGCCGGGCGTATCAAAATCCTTAATGGAAACCCATGAAGGCGCGGCATTCGTGGCCATGGGTTTCATGCTGCTCACCGGAGCGTTCGCCTGGCTGGGATTGTGGCAATTCCGGCGCCTCGCGCGCATACCGGGCTGGAATCTGGCGGTGATCCTGGTCCTGACTCTGGTGTCCCTCGGCTTGATGATCCGCGTGTCCAATCTGGGCGGCGAAATCCGCCACGCGGAAATCCGGGCCAGCCAGGAAACAGTGACACCGGAAGGCGCGCTGGCGCGGACGGTGGGTTTCTTCGTTACAGATACCCCATGGATGTGGCCCACTTGCGAAACCCTGCATTTCGTTGGCCTGAGCCTTTTGTGTGGCGTGGTATTTCTGGTGGATCTGCGTGTTCTCGGAGTGATGAAAGGCGTGTCCTTCGCTTCCCTGCACCGTCTGTTGCCTTGGGCCGCGTTGGGATTCGGCTTGAACATCGGCACCGGTATGCTGTTCTTCGTCGGGATACCCGGCCAGTACATACACAATCCCTCCTTCTACTGGAAAATCGGACTGGCGATGCTGGCCGGGGCGAACGCCTTGTACTTTACGATTTTTGATGAACCGTGGTCCTTGGGGCCCGGGGAAGAGGCACCGTTGACGGCCAAGGTGTTTGCGGTGTCCGCCATGGTCCTGTGGATCGGTGTTATGTATTGCGGAAGCATGCTGCCATTTTTAGGCAACTCATTTTAGCCGGATGTGAATCAGAAGGGTAGAAATCATGCGATTGGTTGTCGGTACCATTCTTTGGGTGAGCATCGTAACGGTTTTGGTCGCGATCCTCGGCTATGCATTGGATAGAAGCACGGCGCGGCAGGAGAAGGTAAGGAATAACGGCCGCGAGGAATAACACATGCACCATTTTCTCGAGTTCCTCGAAAACCTGGAATTGAGCCAGTGGGTGAAAAACGCACCAACCATTTGGGCGTTCCCGACGATTCTGATCATCCACACCCTGGGGATGTCGATCGTGGCCGGAGTCAGCGCCATCATCAGCCTGGTTGTGCTCGGATTCTGGCCGGCCGTTCCGATAAAGCCCTTCGCGCGCGCGTTCCCGCTGTTGTGGTTCGGGTTCGGCATAAACGCGGTGACCGGAACCATGATGCTGATTGCCGACGCCACAACCAAGCTCACGATGTTCGACTTCTACCTCAAGATGGGGTTCGTATTTGCAGGATTATTCATCCTCATACGAATGCGCCGGCAAATATTCGAAGATCCGAAGGTCGATCAGGTCCCCGTGACAGGCCATGCAAAAATGCTGGCTTGGGCTTCACTGGGTTGCTGGTTTGGCGCTATCGTAGCCGGCCGCTTGATGGCCTATATCAAGTAACTCATGTCTACCGCACCGTCAGCCGATCGAAATACGATCGGAAGAACGCAAGCGGCGCCTGACGCAGGCCAGCAGGACTAGAATTCCGACAATCAGGAACCAGGACTGCGGCTCGGGTGTTGGAGTTACGGTTCCCGACGTCGAATACGTTAGAGTGCCCGTCAATCCGGCTTGTGTGTAGCCGCCGCCGGTCAGGCTTCCATAGATTCCCGTTTGCGTGTTGTTTACAATCACTTCCAGCGTGTTCGTGGTCCCCAGATCAAACCCGGTTGTGACAACACCTTCTTCGGCGCTCGACCCTCCGAACACAAACGGCTGGTTGGTCCCTCCGTCGGTAAGCGTCATGTACCCATCGCCCGGCGCGGCTCCGCCCGCGTCGCCGATGATGGTCCCGTTCAGTTCCAGAACCCCGCGGTCATCGGCGTTGAGGCCGCTGAAATCGAGCGACACGCCCGTGGCATCCGCTGGTAGCGTAAAAGTATAAGAGGCGACCCAAAATCCGTCGTAGCCCGAGCCATTGCCTTCCGGGAATGGCGAAATGTCCCCGATGGTGTACCCGCTCAGTGCCGTCGCATTCGCGATACTTAGGCTCGGAACATCGACCTCCCAGGCGGTGGTATTGGAAGTCGAGACGTTAATTGTGGCGGCGCTCGCGCCAGTCAGCAGGGCGAGAACAGCGGCGCCGGCCACCCAGATATTCATAGAACAATTCCTCCCGTGTCGACTGTACGCGGAGCGTCCCAGGCCCACAAGTGTCACGGACATGCTACCGTCGATGAAACGGTAGCATCGGGTCGAAGACCGGCGTGCCATCCGGCTCGATTCGGTACTAGGAGTAACCAGATCGGCACGAACTCGAGCCAATGATAAAATGCGGTCTCAGAAGGTCTGCAAAGTGACCCAGCCCTCGACCCAGCACTTGACACCCGAGACCATCACCGATGCGCTCGCAAGCGTGCTCCGGTCGCGCAGCTTCAAGAGCGCGGAACGCCGCCGCAGCCTCCTGAACTACCTCGTCGGCCACACCCTCTCCGGGCAAAGCGAGGGCCTGAAGGAATTCAACATTGGCGTGGACGTCTACGGCCGCGATCCAGCCACCTATGACCCGCGTGTCGATCCGGTGGTCCGCGTCGACATTAGCCGCCTTCGCACCAAGCTGAAGGAACATTACGAGACCGAAGGACGCACCGAGCCCGTTCGCCTCGAACTCCCGAAGGGCTCCTATGCGGTTGTCTTCCGCGCCGTTGCCAATGACTTGCCCGATGACTTACCCACCTCGGCCACCCCGCCCGGGTATGCGCGTCGAATGCCGGCCAAGTGGATCGCGGCCTCCACGGCTCTTGCAATCTTGCTAGCCGGCGTCACGGTTTCCGCGTTTTACTGGCGCTCACAATCATGGATTCCGGCGGTGCACTCGAAAGCCCAGCCGGTCGATCCAGCCGTCGCCGACCTCATGCTGAAGGCACGCGCCCGCCGGGCCGAAGGAACTCGGGACGCCTTTGAGCAGGTGGTGATTTACCTCAACGAAGCCATCCGGCGCGATCCGAAATATGCCGACGCCTACGCCGACCTGGCCGGGGCCTATGCCTCCGCAGCGGTGAATTTCGCCGCTAAGCCCCTGGATTACGCAGCGAAGGCGAAAGCTGCCGCGGCAACCGCTTTGCAGCTCGACCCTTCATCGGCCCAGGCCTACGCGGCGCTCGGGTTGGTCGACAGCACGGTCTTTTTGAATTGGAAGCTTGGAGAATCTGAGCTTCGCCGTTCCATCCGGATCACGCCGCGAAATGCGGCCGCGCACAACCGCTTGCGTACGGTTTTGCTGGCACAGGGCCGCTTTCGAGAAGCGGCGTCCGAAGCCAAAGCCGCAGCCGACCTGGATCCCCTTACGGCGATCAACATTGGTCTCGGGCTCACATATTATATGGCCCGAGACTATGACAAAGCCCTCGCCGAGTTTATAAAAGCGCGCGATCTTCATCCCGAGGTACTGGCTGCTCACCAGTTCCTCGGCTTGGGCTGGGAAGGGAAAGGGGAATTCGAGAAAGCCCTGGAGGAATATCGTCGGTGCCTTCCTCAAATACCGGAGGCGAAGATAAATCTCGCTCACGTTCTTGCCGTAATGGGAAAGGCCTCGGAGGCCCGTGAAATGCTGGCCGGAATCGAGCAGGCCGAATCTGGTGAGGCGCCCAATGCATTCGACGTGGCCTGCGTCTACGCGGCGCTCGGCGATCGCGACAAGGCGTTCCAATGGCTCGAGCAGGCGTATCGCGATCGTTCCATTTTTTTGCTTAAGATCCACCCCATGTTGGACCCCCTGCGTGGGGACCCGCGCTACGACCAGCTACTGGCTCGCTCCGGACTCGATCTTCGCGGCTAGGCGCGGCCCGGGCACTATTGGATCTTGTCCAGGCCCTCGGTCAACTCGATTGCGACTCCCCAAGGGTCGACGATCGTCGCAGTGGCGATGTTGTTCATGGCTGCGTCTCTGTGGTTGAAAGGCCGAACGGCCTGGATGCCCTTCGATTCGAGCGCCTTCGAGAACGCTTCGAGGTTCTTCACTTCAAATCCCACGTGATCTACAACGCGGCCGGCGGTGGGGACGTGAGTGATGGACTGGTCACCTTCCCAGCGGAAGAAGTTGAGACTGTAGCCGACGCCCGGCAGGTCGGCGCCAATGAAGAAGTCGGTTTGTCCTGGACGCAGAGTCGCATTGAACGCCTTCATATACCACTGCTGCATCTCGACGTACTGCTTGTTGATGAAGTGGATATGATGCGCCACGATCGGCGGGGCGTCTTTTTCAGTACTGGTAACCAGCTCGATTTTCGCCCCGTCAGGGCCGAGAAAGTACGCAAAGCGTCCATACACGGCCGACGTGCCGGATGCCGCTGGTGGCGACTCGCCCGGCTTCGGCTCCCGCCCGGTGGTTTCCTGATATCCCGCGGCCGCCAGCTTAGCCGCCATCGCCGGAACGTTTGGCACTGCGAAGCCAATGTGATCGAAGGCGGTGCCGCGGGTGGGGCCGGACGGCTTCTGCAGGCGCAAAAAGATGAACGCGTCGGGAAACTCAATACCATCGATGTCGCCGAACTTCATTGATCTGCCGCCCAGCGTGTCGACCCAAAACTTCTTATGGGCCTCGACGCTCGTGACGTTGAGGTGATAGTGGCCGATGCGGACCGGTGCGTCGGGATGACTGACGAGTTGCGCGGAAGCCGGCAGCGCCGCACATAACGCGAGTGCCGCGAGAGCGAGAATAGCTATCTTCATTTGACGTAATCTTACTTGAAGTCGGCGAGTCCTTCAGTCATTTCGATATTCGTTCCCCAGGGATCTTTGATGAACGCGATCGCAATACCAAGCTGCGGCACCTTGGTGTAGGGACGATCCAGTTTGATGCCCTGGGCTTCGAGTTTCTTCGTAAACGCTTCGAGGTTTTTGATCTCGAAGCCGATGTGATCGATGGCTCGGCCGGTGGTGCCGACGGTCGGCGTCGGAGACGGCGAGAAGTTCAGGAACACGCCGGGCAGTTGATCCTGCACGAACGCGGACCCCGGATTGGCCGGAAGCATCGTCGCGCCGAACGTCTTCGCGTACCAGGCCTGCATCTCGGTGTTCATTTGCCCGAAGAAGTGGATGTGATGAAGCTGAATGGGGGCCTTCTGCGATTTGACTTCGACGAGCTCCACTTTGACATCCTCGGGGCCGAGCGCAAACGCGATGTTCGTGGTCGGACTGGCGGCCGCTATGTCGTCGGTCACTTTCACGTTCGCGGCGACCGAATCGGCGGTGATCATTTTGAAGCCGTTCGCCTTGATCTTCGCTACGACCGGTTTAAGATCGGGAACCGAAAAGCCGATGTGGTTCACCGTCGTGCCGATCGAGCCGCCGGTCGGCGCCTGCATCGGACGGAAAAAGATCAGAACATTCGGGAACTCGATGATCTCCTGCTGCCTGTCACCGGAACCGATCTTGACCACGCTGCCGCCGAGCGTATCGGCATAGAACTTCTTCTGTGCGTCCATGTTCGTGGTGTTCAGATGGTGGTGCCCGTACACGACCGGACCTTCTCCGGCCACCAGAATCTGCGCACCGGCAACGGCCGGCACGGACAGCAGGATGGTGAATCCGATTCCGTTCAATAAACGATTCATGAACATCTCCTGGTCGCCAAGTCTATCAAGTCCGAAATTGCGGTGAAGAACCGGCGGGCAACTAACTAATCGAGGCGGCTGAGGCAGCGCTGCCCGTGGAAAAGGACATGTTCAATGTGGAGCGACTCGTTGAGACGTATCAGGTGCTGGGAGAATGCTTCGACCCGGTCTTTTGAAAAAACGAACCCGGCTTCTGAATAATAATCTTGAGCTGGATCGTATGGAATGCCTTTGCGTTTATGAAGCGGTTTGTTGCTGGTTGTTGGTGGCTGGTTGTTGGTGTTCGCGGGTGATCCGGGCCGGTTGTTCTCTCCGAGGACGGGTGAAACTGACGATCGAACTTTATCGGGAAGAAGACGGGCGTTGGATCGCGGAGACGACCGAACTTCCAGGCGTATTGAGTTGATTGCCGATCGCATCGCCCGGTGAGCTTCCGTCGTCTGCGCTCGGAGTCTCCTTCACAATTTCAGATGAGCAGCTGGCCAGCCAGTAAAGCGAGGCGGGTTCTGGCTGCATTGGAGAGGATCGGCTGGCAAGTGGCGTCAACGTGGTTCTCATCGCCTACTGACTCGTAAATACAGGAGTTTGCGCCTTCTGATGAGAAAGAGTTGCCTATACTAACGAAGCCGAATAGTTCTTAAACCAGAAGCTCGGCAACGGACTGAGGCCGAGTACAACCAGCTAATCGCGTCCACCGGATTTGGTCCGGCGCGCGTCATCCCGACGAGAACGGCATTCCGCATTTTGGAAGCGAAGCCGAGTTAGCAGTATGTCTACGTTGAGCGACTTCGCAATTCGGTACACCACCGCATGGTGCAGTAAAAGCGCAGCGAGTGTTGCCGCACATTTCGCCGAACGTGGAGTCTCACCATCAACGGAGGCGAGCCCGCCATCGCCGCGCCGCAATCACTGCGGCCGCGCAGGGATTCACGTCCGCCTTCCCCGATATGGTAGTGAAGATGGACCGGGTCGAAGTGGATTGTGCGCGCATCGAAGCCGAGTACCAACGTCAGCCGAGCGGGGCAGAAGCACCATACCCGAAGTAAACAGCCCAGATTATCCGGAAACGGCGGAGGAAGCGTCGATTCCACCTGGTCGTATAACGGCCTTTGCGCGGATGTGAAAATTGGAGTCCGACCGGTTGGACACGACCGCCAGAGAGGCTCCGAAAAAGATCGAGAAGCCGATTGCTTACGCGCGCGGTTCAGAATCGCGAGTCGGCGACCTGCTAAGCGGGCTGATGCGCTTTGAGAAACGAATGAATCTGGCGCACCGCCAGCGGGATTCGCTCCTTGGGTTCTTTCCAAGGGAACAGGCTCACTTCGGCCTTGGGCGCGAGCATGGCGCACTCCATGGCGACGGCGTAGGGGTGCGCGGGCACCTCGTCCGGCAGGACCAGGATTGGGTTCTGGCAGCTGCGCACGAAATCGCGTGTCACGGTGAAGACGAAGTCGGGGTTGGTTTCGAACATGTTGGTCACAAATTGGTCGGTCGCCTCGAGCGTGATCTCGGGCCGCTTGGCAATCAGCGTCGCACCCCAGCTCTTCCAAAATGTGCCTGGGTACTTTGGGTCGCGCATCTCCGGACGCCAGCCCACGGGCTGCGCCAGCACGGCCGCGGCAATCCGATTTGGCGCGCGCTTCAACAGACTCCAGATGAAGGGGCCGCCGATGCAGAAACCCATCACCATGAACCTGTCGATCCCCAGGTGATCCATCAGGCCGAGCTGGTCGTCGGCGTAGGATTCCCAGGGCCGCTCGACCTCCACAGGTCCGCTGGACTGGCCGCTGGGCGCGTTGCGCAAATCTGCCGTGATGCAGCGATTCTGTCCCTTGAACTCCTCGATCGCATTAAAAGGCGAGTTGCCGATGAAGAAGGAAATGGTGGAGTTCAACCCTCCGCCCGGAATCAGTAACAGCGGGAAGCCGGAGCCGGCCTCCTCGTAGTAGATGCGAACCGGGCCGCGCTCATAGAACCTGCCCGGCTGCTGAGCGAATATGCGCGGCAACGTGGTGGCTGCCGCTGCCGCGGCTCCGGCTGCCAGTATGGTGCGTCTGGTGGAACCCATTAAAAGCCTCCTGAGGCGTTCAGATGAGTCTGAACGCGGCACGCACGAGTGCGTGCGCCACGATTCGCTTAGTGCCGAATTTGGGAGCTGATGTCCTTCGTCTCGTAGACCTCACAGTTGCCTCGCTCTGGGATAAGGCCCGTGTTGGGATTCGGGTTGAGCCGTACCACGCGTGTCGGATACACATACGGCTCCGCCAGCACCTCAGGGTCTTCCACCGTGACGTCATAGAGCAACGCATCGCCTTCACGCTTGAATCGCTCCACGACGTGCATCTGATCCGAGTGGAACAAACCGCCACGCCCCAGCCATGTACTATCGACGAACGAAATGGAGTCCAGCACCAGCGTGTCGCCCTCCCAGTGCCCGATGGTATACCCCATATATGTCGACTCAAGCGCCTTTTTCTCGTCATGCTTGCGGCCATCGGTCGGGATCACGCGATACTCGCCGTATCCGCCCCCTGCATCGCCTCCAAAATAGAGGAGAGTAATATCGTGGTCGGTCTGGTAGATGCGCCGGGGCGGGCCTTCGCGCGGGACTCCCAAGGGCTGGCAGGTCATGACAGGGTCATTCTTGTTCGTCCACATGTCGAGCTCCTGCACTTTGTCCCAATACTGCGGTTTATATATTGGGCGGCCTAGATTCCCGAATCGCGACGGCGAGTACAGCTCAAAATCTTCGGTCTGATTGGTATCCCGGCCGCTATCCTTCGCCTGCCAGGGGCTGCGACGGCGCCCGCCCCCGTTCATGTAGTTGCCAATCCAGTCGTTCCAGGACCAATTGCCCGTCAGGTCCGGATGCTCGCCCAGCCGAGGCGTCGGCGCTGACTTATTTACTGGAGGTTCCGTCTTAGCCATTACGCCAACCGGGAGCGTCCCAGAGACCTGCATGGCTGCCTTCACGCTGGCCGGAACGGGCGCAACCACATACACGTTGCCCGTCTCCGTCACGTTGGTTGTCAGGTCGCGGACCACCGCGCCGTTGTGGCGCTCCATTATCTTTCCCGCGTAAAGCACCCCGATCTTGTTCAACGGGTTGTTCCAATCCTGATAGTCGCCGTAGGTGAACTCGGTAGTCGTTGAGCCGTGCTTCACCACCACGCGGTCGGTCGTATAGTCCTTCGGATCCACGGTGGCTGTCCCGGTCGCTCCCGGAACGCCCGGAATCGGAAACGTGACCACCGGCTTACCGTCCTCCCATGACACCGACGTTTTGCCCACGGTCGCGACACCGTCAGCGAAAAGAGTGCCCGGGTTGGCCCCCAACCACCATGTCTCCGTTGTCCCAGCCAGTGCGGCCTTGGGCGCGCCCTGGGGACTGGCCCAAATTCGGATCAGCCGCTCCTGCACGGTTCCCGGTTCCGGAATGGTCATCCCCTTCGTTCCATCGATCTGTGCACCGGGCGTATCTTCATTCCAGGCGTACAGCCCGCTCACCACCTCGATGTTCGAGTACGCTTGTCCATTGGCCCGCGTACAGGCGTAGTTAATCCGTTGGCTGAAAGTTTGGTAGTTCGTGCTGGCACGATATCTGGTGAGCGTGCAAGGTTGTCCGTCCACCTGAACCGTGCCTTTGCCCTGATATTCGAGGGTTGCCACCATGTCGCGTTCATCATGGCCCTTCAGCATGCCTTCGGCCCACATCCACTTGAAGAGCACGGCCTTCAGGTCTTTGGCGTCCGGCGCGGGCGTGTAGGGTTCTTTAACCGGCCCGCCAAACTGCGCATCGGCTGAAAACGTGCCGCCGATCGTGAAAACGATTGCGAGCGCGACCCTGGCCCAAATCATCCGTCGTTGCAAGGACATCATGGTTCTCCCGGTTGTTTCGACTTTTCGTCCCGAGTCATTTTACACCGAACCGCTGCTCGCTAGCGTGGATACCTTGGGACCGCGATGCTCACAACTGCGCTTTTTGGCCACTGAGCGTCGCCGATGGTCATACGGGTTGCGCCCGAATCCATGATGCCCATCGTTGCGAAAGGAATCCGGATGTCGTAATCCCGCCCCGCCACCTCGACCAGCGGGCTCGGATACAAATCGGCCGAAGCGGAGAACACTTCGTGACCGTTGCGCTCCAGGCGGATCGAATACGCCGCGAAGGGGCGATGGCTGTTGGCTCTACCGCGTGCATCAAACGTCGCCTGGTCGCCGACGTTGACCGCGTCATACAGCACAAACTCCCCGGCGTCCGAGGTGTCGATCTTGAGGACGGGCCAACCACCGGGCGGCTTTTCGATCGTGCTCCCTGGCGCGGGCAAGTCGGCGGCCGACTCAATCCGGATATATAGGTACGACTCGTCGGAAATCGCTTTGATCTGCCATCCGAGGCGAGCCGCGTGGCTGGGATTCATTGCTGGTGCGACCTGGTCCCACGGCGCTCCCGCGCGCGCAAACGCGCCCGGGTCGGGAGGCACCCAGGCGTAGACCGAGTTCGGGTCGGGTGCGGTATCTTTCCACTGTTGGTCCCGAACCTTCCACTGCCCGCCCTCTCTTCGGAGCAGCATGGTGACAAAGGAGTTCGAGGCGGCCTCCACGAGGAGCACAGCCTCCTCGCCGCGAACGAAACTCTTCATCGCGCGATAGTGGACTTCCGGCCGCGCCCTCGCGTAAGGCCGCAGTTTTTCGACCTCGCCTAACTTCTCGATCGTCCAAAGGGCCGCCCAAGCGTTGAAGTCGCCCGTTTGCTCGGCGCGCTCCATTTGTTTGAGCACCGCCTCCACATTGCTTTGGTCGGATTGCGCCCAGCAAGCGTTCAGAGTCAGCAGAAACGCGAGAAACCGCACGCCTGTCTATCGGCTGAGCCGCCACGCGGCTTGAGTAGGCGCCTCCACCGAGGTGGCGTCCGCGCCAAGTAACCCGCGTCGCCCGCCCAGCGTCTCTCGGGTGATATACTCGCTTGCGGTCTCTTACTGGCATCCGAGCCGATCACAATTTTTGAAGAGGAACATCATGATTAAGCGAATTCTGGGATTTGTGGCCTTGTTTGGGTGGTTGATGACTGCCGCTGTCTCGCTGCAGGCGCATCATTCCCTGGCGGGCGTGTACGACATGAAAAAGGAAACGAATGTGGAGGGGACTGTTGCCAGCATCAAGTTTTCCAATCCCCACGGGTCATTGACTCTCACCGTCAAGAATGCGGACGGCACGACAACCGACTGGGTGATGACGCTCGGCTCCGCCACGGCGCTGGCTCAGCGGGGAATTGGCAAAACAGGACCGAATGCGCTCCACGCCGGGGACAACATCAAGGTGATGTTCCTTCCCGCGAAGGACGGCAGTCCGTTGGGATTTCTCAAGACCGTGACGATGCCGGACGGGCGCGTCATCCAGATCGCCGCGCCGAACGCCACCGAATAGTCGACGGAGCCGGCTAGCATGGCATTTCGACGAAGGATCATGGGGACCAGGATCGCCATCGGAGTCGTTCTCACAATCGGGGCTCTGTCTGGGACCGTTGCGCGGCCGCAAGGGTTCGGGGATTACCCGGTGATCTACAGACCTGCAAAGGGCGCCAAGGACCTGCGCGCAGTGCTGTTCAACTGGACCTGGTATATGGGGATGCTGCGTGGAATTGATGAGCACGAGCTGATCTCCTCGCTCGAATATCAAGGGAAGGGCGTCATCCAGGTGGACGGGCAGCCCTGCACATTGACGAAATATCGTGTCAGCACCAGCTATCAGACGCCGGGGCAGCGGGTTCAGTACAGATGCACCCGGTCAAATGGACAAACGTATTCAGAGATCGAGGTTGTGAGCGGCCACTATGCCTGGGACGAAGACATAGCGGGTGCGGAGATCGTTCCGGGAAAAGGGAAGGCGACGCCGATGCCGGGCGCCGTGGAGGAGCGGCTGATTCGTCTGTGGACCAGTCCCCAGGGAGCGCCCAAGGCGGCGATTGCGAGCCTGCCGAACGCGACGCTTGGCGCCAACCCCGGAACGCTTCTCAAGGACGGCGTCGACAAGGCGGGCGAAACTTCTTTGTCGTGGGAGGGCGGTAAACCGGTTTTGACCTACCCCATTCCGGGCGTACCGGGCGCCATCGCGAGTGCCACATTGAACGACAAGTACATGGCTGAGCGCGTGGTGGTGAAACACGGGTCGAAAACTACCGAGTTCACCTACGGCGATTATCAAGACTGGAACAATCCGCTGAACAAGGTAGACGCCTTGTACGCCGGGAAGATCATGGAGCGCCACGACGGCACGGTGGTTCGCGACCTGACCACGGTGCAGACGGAAACGGGCAGCGTTTACGTTGTGATACCCGTGCCGCCGAGCGTGCGTGCGGCAATTCATGTGGCTGCGCAACAGCCGTCAGCCCTGGAGAGATTGGAGGCTCTGGAAGCTTCCGAGGGGACGGCGCCGAGAGTGGCAGGCTCCTTGGCCCAGATCAGCTCTGATAATCCCGAGACGCCGAGGTTCGCAAACGGGCATCCGGACCTGACGGGCAACTGGAATTACAACGCAATGAATTGGCGCTACGGAAATCGCCGCTGCGACCCGACGCAGCAGGAGGGCTGTTCCCGGGCGCTCAATCAGACCATGGATTTTGAGTTCGAAGCACCATCGCGGTATGGGCCGAATCGCCCGCTGTACAAACCCGAGTACTGGGACAAGGTCCAGGAGCTCGACATGTGGACGAACAAGAATGACCCGGTCATGACCTGCCAACCACTGGGGGTTCCGAGGGAGGGCCCGCCCCGGCGCATTGTTCAATCGGCGAACGACATTATATTTTTCTACGGGGAATATGTGGATGGCGGTGGCGGCTACGGTGAATATCGCGTGATCCCAACCGACGACCGTAAGCACGACCCAACGAAGGCGATTGAGAGCACGTATATGGGGTATACGGTGGGGCGCTGGGAGGGCGACACGCTGGTGCTCGACTCCATTTCCTTCGTCGATACCACATGGCTGGCGCGCGGCGGTTTCTTTCATTCCGATCAAATGCACGTGATCGAGAAACTGACTCGGAAGGGCAACAAGATTCTGTACGAAGTCACTGTCGACGATCCAGAGGTGCTGGCGGAACCTTGGGTGATGACGCCGCGAACGCTGACACTCAGCACTTTTCCCGACGCGGGACTTCTGCGAGAACGAGGCAATTGCGAAGTCTACGAGATTAAGGACATCAGCTCGCAGATTCGGCACTAGAACAGGGAGAACATAGGAATGAGCAAAGTGGTAATAGTGCTACTGGTCGGGAGCGCCATGTCCACTCCTTTTATGGAACGCGCCGAAGCTCAATCACCGCCCGCAAACCTTGCCCAACTGATGAGGGGGACCTTATACCCGGAATCGAACGTGGTTTTTGCGGCGCAAGACACGAATCCGGCGGACGTGCCACACGCTAAGGATCCAAGCATGGCGACCGACCCACTGGCGAGTTCTTATGGGAAATGGCAAGCGGTGGAGAACAATGCTTTGGCCATCGCCGAAGTCGCGGATCTCCTGATGCTTCCCGGGCGCAAGTGCGCCAATGGTCTGGATGTCCCGCTGAAGAATCCTGATTGGGCCAGGTTCGTTCAAGAGCTTCGGGAAGCGGGAATGACGGCTTACGCGGCGGCTCAAACCAAGAATCAGGACAAGATGACCGATGCCGCCGGCGTGATGACAGCTGCGTGCATGCACTGCCACGTTAAATATCGCGAGAGGAAACCCGCGGATCGATGCAAGTAAGGTCCATCCTGGCATTGGTCCAGTGAGCAATTCTGAACAGACCTCGCTCGGTGGAATCCTCGATACTTTATCCGATAGAGATTGGAGCCCCATAGAATGTCCAAGGTGAGCAGCGATTCTGCTCGTTTCAACCGGATTAAGAAACGGAGAAACGTACTTCGCGCCCGGATGCGAGTGTTGCGCGAGGAGATTTCGGCACGGAAGATCGCGCCAGGCGCTGGATTGGCAAAGGTGAAGACCTAAGCGCTTCTCTCCTTGGCGTCCGCCCCGGTTGTTGGAACCGCATGTTAGTCTGTAGAGTATTCTCATGCCTTCTATCACGACCAAAGACGCTATAGAGATCTACTACAAGGACTGGGGCAAAGGACAGCCTGTAGTGTTCAGTCATGGTTGGCCGCTCAGTGCGGACGACTGGGACAACCAGATGTTGTTCTTCCTGCAGCATGGCTATCGCGTTATCGCCCATGATCGTCGCGGTCACGGCCGATCGACGCAAACCGCCGACGGCCACGACATGGACCATTATGCCGATGACCTGGCTGCTCTTACGGCGCATCTGGATCTGAAAAACGCCATCCATGTTGGCCACTCCACCGGTGGCGGCGAGGTGACGCGCTATTTGGCCCGGCATGGCGAAAGCCGTGTAAGCAAGGCAGCGCTGATTAGCGCGGTGCCGCCGCTCATGGTGAAGACTGCTGCCAATCCGCTGGGCCTTCCCAAGGAAGTGTTCGATGGTCTGCAGGCGCAACTCGCCGCGAATCGTTCGCAATTCTATCGCGACCTGCCATCCGGGCCTTTCTATGGCTACAACCGGCCGGGCGCGAAAGCTTCAGAGGCCGTCATTGAAAATTGGTGGCGGCAGGGCATGATGGGCGGAGCCAAAGCTCATTACGACGGTATCGTGGCCTTTTCCCAAACGGATTTCACGGAAGATCTCAAGAAGATCAAAGTTCCGGTCTTGGTGATGCATAGCGAGGACGATCAGATCGTGCCTTATGTCGCCGCCGGGCCGCGGTCCGCTGAGTTGCTAAAGAACGCAACTTTTATAAGCTATAAGAACTTCCCGCACGGTATGCCCACCACGGACGCGGAGACCATTAACGCCGACCTGCTGAAGTTCATCACAGCCGCTGCGACGGCCGTGGCTTGAAACATTTCCACTCTCGATGCGCTTTGTCTCCCTATTCGTCATCGTCGCCGCCGAAGTGTACGCCCAATCCCCTAGTCATCCTCTAGATAGTCTAACGACCGCCGAATACTGGACCGTTTACGATACTCTCCACCAAGCGGGTCAAGTCACGCCTACCACCCTCTTTGCGAGTGTCCTTCTGCATCCTCCCGCCAAATCGGCCGTACTCAGTTATCGAGCCGGCCAGCCATTCGCGCGAGAGGCTGACGTGGTCCTTCTACGCGGGGAAAAAACGTTTGCCTCCCGGGTCGACATCGTGGGCAAAAAAGTTCTCAGCTTTGAAGAGCTGCCAGGCGTCCAGGCTCCCATCCTGGCCAGCGAATTGTTCGGCGAAGACGAAGCCATCAAGAGCGACCCCAGAGTGGTCGAAGCTCTGAAGAAGCGGGGCATCACCGATCTTGGAACCATCTCGTGCATCGTCCTGCCGGGCGCTTACCAGTCGATTCCCGAACAGGCCGATCAGCGCATGGGCTTCGGCTCCTGCTCCCAAAAGCACGGCGTCTATCACACTTGGGGACGCACCATCGAAGGCCTCACCTTACAAGTGAACATGGCCACCAGGAAGGTCCTCAAGGTTGTCGACACCGAAATCGCCCCGGTTCCCACCGGGAACATCGACTACGAAGGGATTCCGGAGAATCCCCGCCCGCACACCACGCCCATCTCTATTTCCCAGCCCGCGGGCCCCGCCTACAAAATCGAGAATGGAGAGATCTCCTGGCAGAACTGGCTCTTCCGCGTCCGCATCGATCAGCGCATTGGTACAGTCCTCAACCTGGTGCGCTTCGTCGACCAAGGCCGGCCCCGCTCGATTCTGTATGAAGCCAGCGTCAGCGAGTTATTCGTCCCCTATATGGATCCGTCGAACGGTTGGAACAACCGCGTGTTTGTGGACGCAGGCGAATTCTACGCCACGGGTTTCCTTTCGCCCCTTCGTCCCGGCATGGACTGTCCCGCGGACGCAACCTGGTTCGACGGCTTATCGGTTAGCGAGAATGGCTCGCCCAAATTCAATTCGAACCTGGCCTGCTTATTCGAGCGCGACCCGGAGACCGCCGCGTGGCGCCACTCCGAGGATGGCGAAATCTACGGCCGCCCGACGCGCCAGCTGGTTCTGCGCTCAGCCGCGACCATCGGCAACTACGACTACATCATGGACTGGCGGTTCGACCCCGACGGCGGCATCGAAGTTGCCGTTGGCGCCACGGGAGTCATCGAAACGAAAGCCACGATTCAGGAGAAGGTCCCGGACCATGAAGACCACGGCGCGCCCGAATATGGTCAGTTCGTCGCGGCGCATACCATGGGCATTAACCACGACCATTTCTTCTCGTTTCGTCTGGACTTCGATGTCGACGGACCAGACAACAGCTTCATGAGCCATCGCATGGTGCTCCAGCGCATTGCCAACGACCCGATGCGCAAATCCATGTGGGTGGCCCAGTCCAGCGTTGCGGCCAGCGAAAAAGATGCCATCCTCGACATTCAGCTCGATAAGCCGTCCATGTGGTTGTTCATCAATCCATCCGTAAAAGGACCACTCAACCATCCAACCGGCTATGAAGTAATGCCGGGCGCCACGGCAAAGTCGCTACTGTCCCCGGACGATCCTCCGCAAAAGGTTGGCGCCTTCTCTGAACATCAATTCTGGGTCACGCCCTACAACGAAAATGAACGGTACGCTTCCGGCGTTTACCCCATCAGCTCGAAAGGAAACGACGGCCTCGGCGCCTGGACCCAGGCAAATCGGCCGATTGCGAATACGGACATCGTCGGCTGGTACACGCTTGGATTCCACCACATCACGCGATCGGAAGACTGGCCAATCATGCCAACGATGTGGCATTCGTTCTTCATCCGGCCGGTCCACTTCTTCCAGGCCAATCCGGTTCTCGATCTTCCGAAGAGCCTTTCCGCCCGGCCCTAGACATGCTGCGCGTGCGATCGGTTTACTTTGCTGCTTGCGCGGTCATTTGCACGGTCACGTGGACAAACCAGGCGCTGGGGCAAGAGAAAGAAATCCAGAATCCTTTGGCAGGAGACCCGTCGGCGATCAAGGAAGGGTCCTCCCTGTTCCGCGCCAACTGCTCGCCATGCCACGGGCTCAACGCGGGCGGCGGGGGGCGCGGGCCTGACCTTCGTGCTGGCGTGTGGGTCCATGGGGCCAGCGACGCGGCCATTTTCCGCACCATCAACCAGGGTGTTCCTGGCACCGAGATGCCGGCGAATCCGTTCGAAGATAGCGAGATTTGGGCGCTGGTGGCCTATCTGCGTTCGGTCAGCACCGGGACGAAAACGCCCGTGGCAGGCGATTCGGCCCAGGGTGAGCGCCTTTTTTTTGGCAAGAGCGGGTGCGCGCAATGTCATATGGTGAAGGGACGCGGAGGGCGTCTGGGTCCGGACTTGACGCGGGTGGGCGCCGCGCGATCCGTGGAGTATTTAACCGAGTCGATCCGTGAACCGGACAAAGAACTCAGCCTGGCCATGTCCGATCCGAATAACCATTACGGAATCCCCGCCGAGTACGACACGGTGACAGCGGTTACAAAGGAAGGAGAGCGAGTAATCGGGGTGGCCAAGAACGAAGATGCATTTTCACTGCAGCTTCTAGGTCAAGACGACAAGCTGCATCTATTTTTGAAGAAAGATTTGCGTGACGTAATTCACGAGCGGCGTTCGCTGATGCCCGCCTACACGGAATCTCGCCTAAGCAACCAGGAGTTGCAAAACTTGTTGGCTTATTTGAGTAAATTACGTGGAGAAGACAGATGAAGATGGCTACAATCCGCGTGACCGTGGCGGTAGCCGGCCTGATGGCTGCGGCCGTGATCGGCCGTTCGCAGGTTAGCTACAACCGCATCCTGAAGGCGGCGGAAGAGCCGCAGAATTGGCTGACCTACTCCGGAGACTACAAGAGCTGGCGATACAGCAAGCTCGATCGGATTAATGCTTCGAACGCCGGGAGCCTGGCCTTGCAGTGGGCTTTTCAAAGCGCCGATCTCGGCCAATTTGAGACCACGCCGCTCGAGATCGATGGCGTCCTTTACGGAACTGGACAAGACAACCGCGCTTTCGCTTTAGACGCGCGCACCGGCCGGGCCATCTGGCGCTATCAGCGGCCGCTGCCGGACAAAGTACAAGCCTGCTGCGGGATGGTGAACCGCGGTTTTGCGGCGCTTGGCGAGCACCTTTTCATGGCCACGCTCGACGGACATGTGATGTCCCTCGACATGAAGACCGGTAATGTCATCTGGGATGTTGAGGCGGCGGATTACCATCAGTCCTATGTGTTTACAGTTGCCCCTCTGCTGGTGAAGGACAAAATCATTGTTGGTGTCGCGGGCGGCGAATATGGAGTGCGCGGTTTTATCGATGCCTACGACGCGGCTAGCGGCAAGCGCGCCTGGCGTTTCTACACCGTTCCTGGCCCTGGCGAGCCGGGCCACGAAACCTGGGCGGGAGAGTCGTGGAAGACCGGCGGAGCACCGGCGTGGATCACCGGCTCGTACGATCCGGAGTTGAATCTCATCTACTGGCCAACCGGCAATCCTTCACCCAGCAATAATGGCCTCGAACGCGGCGGCGACAATCTTTACAGCAACTCGATGCTGGCGCTCGACGCGGACACGGGGAAACTAAAATGGCACTACCAGTTCACTCCCCACGACCTGCATGACTACGATTCCACTCAGATTCCTGTCCTGCTGGATGCACCTTGGCAAGGGCAGCCGCGCAAGCTGCTGGTGCAAGCGAATCGAAACGGCTTTCTCTATGTGCTGGACCGAACGGATGGCAAATTCCTTTCGGCCAAGCCGTTCTTCTCGCGGCTCAACTGGGCCAAGGAAATTGGCTCTGACGGCCGGCCGGTTGTCGCGCCCGGCAGCGAACCGACGCCGGAGGGTACGCGAACCTGCCCCGGAGCCTTGGGGGCTACCAACTGGTTTTCACCTTCCTACAGTCCACAGACCGGATTGCTGTATGTTGCCGCAGCCGAGGAATGCGACGTTTTCACCAACGCGCCGCAGCAATACCACGAAGGTCATGATTTTATGGGAAGCGTCTATGTACCCGCAAGCGGCGAGAAAACTTGGGGAGCTCTACGGGCCTTTGACCCATTCACGGGAGAAAAGAAGTGGGAGTTCAAGTACTTTACACCTCCCAATGGAGGTTGCCTCTCGACGGCCGGCGGAGTGGTGTTCGCCGGGGATTCCGATGGCAACTTCCTGGCAGTAGATGCACGTACCGGGAAGGATCTGTGGCATGTCCAGATCGGCGCTGCCATTTACTCGTCGCCAATGACGTACGCGCTGGATGGCAGGCAATACGTCGTCATTCCGGCCGGCGGAGCTTTGTTTGCGTTTGCGCTGCCGTAAGTAATCGACTGCTGGTCACAAACACGGCTGGGCTGCGCGAGAATAACCTACATGCGATTCGTTCCCGTGTTCTGCTTCTTTGCCGTTGCCGTGCTCTTTGCGAGCGACGCCTACCCGCCACCGCGCTTCGCCGATCCTGAAAGAGTCCAAAAACTCGAAGCCGCGTTTCCGGAAGTCGATCAGATCTTCCGCCGCTATGCCGCCGAGAGGAAAATTCCAGGCATGGTGTGGGGCGTCGTCATTGATGGCCGGCTCGCGCATGTCGAATCGGCCGGCGTTAGGGATCGCTCCTCCCAGGCTCCCATCACGGCCGGCACGGAATTTCGCATTGCGTCGATGACCAAGAGTTTCACCGTTCTCTCGATTCTCAAGCTGCGCGACGATGGCAAGCTGTCGCTCGAAGACCCCGTATCGAAGCGGATACCCGAATTCGCGCGCATGGAACTGCCGACGCGCGACAGCGCGCCTCTGAGAATCCGCCAACTCCTTAGCCACAGCAGCGGCTTCCCGGAGGACAATCCTTGGGGCGATCAGCAACTGAGCGCCAGCGATGCCGATCTTACGCAATGGCTTCGCCGAGGCATTCCTTTTTCCACGCCGCCAGACACACGCTACGAATATTCCAACTACGCCTTCGGCCTGCTAGGCCGCATCGTGACCAAGGCAGCGGGGATGCCGTACGAGAAATACGTCCGCTCCGAGATTCTGGCGAAGTTGCACATGGACGCCTCCACTTTTGAGTTCTCGCAAGTGCCCGCCGGTAACCGCGCCGTGGGTTATCGCCTGCAGCCGGACGGAACCTACGCAGAGGAACCTCCCCTTCCGCAAGGAGCCTTCGGGTCCGCGGGTGGTTTGATCACCACCGCCACGGATCTTGGGCGTTATGTCGCATTCCACCTTTCGGCGTGGCCGCCGCGCGATGACGAGGAAACCGGACCGGTTCGGCGCGCATCGGTTCGCGAAATGAGCCATATGTGGACGCCTTCGAACCTAACCGTAGGGCGCTCCGCGGGCAGGCTGCAAGCGACTGAGTCCGGCTACGGATATGGCCTGCGCATTTCCACCGATTGCCGCTTCGAGCACATCGTTGGCCACGGCGGCGGGCTTCCGGGTTTTGGCTCCTACATGGCGTGGCTGCCTGACTACGGTGTCGGAATGTTTGCCATGGCCAACCTGACGTATGTTGGGCCGTCCGAGCCCATCAGCCAGGCGTGGGATGTCTTGCTGAAAACCGGCGGGCTGCAGAAGCGCGAGTGGCCCGCGTCACCGATCCTCTCCGAGATGCGCGGCCACATCGTGAATCTCTGGAAGCGGTGGGACGACGCGGAGGCGAAGCAGATCGCGTCCATGAACCTCTTCCTGGATGCTCCAGTGGCGCAGCGTCGCGCCGAGATCCAGACGCTGAAGGACGAAGTTGGCGAGTGCACTGCGGCCGGCCCGGTAATTCCGGAGAACTGGTTGCGGGGGCAGTTCAATATGACGTGCGCAAAAGGCACGGTCGGCGTTTTCTACACGCTCGCGCCAACACAGCCTCCCGCCGTGCAGCACCTCGAATTCCGCAAGATTGAGTCAACCGACGTCCGAATGGTTGCTCCGACCGGCGCCCCCGCCGGTGTGGCCTGCGTTGGCGCCGATTCCGCGGAGCAGGCCATTCGTCGCGTCTTGAGCGATCAGGCTCAGGCCTGGAACCGGGGTGACATCGACGGGTACATGACCGGATACGATAACTCGCCCGAAACGACGTTCATCGGAAAGACTGTGCAGCATGGATATCAGGATGTTCTGCGCAACTATCATGAGCGCTACCCGACACGAGAAAGTATGGGCACGCTCACTTTTACAGATCTTACCGTGAAGCTTCTCGGCAAAGATTACGCGTCCGTAACCGGTCGTTTTCACTTGCAGCGTAATCTAGCGGGAGGCGGGGATGCTTCAGGCGTATTTTCGCTGTTGTTCGAGCAAACCCGGATGGGGTGGAAAGTCGTTCTGGACCACACCAGTTGAAGGCCGAACTATTATCGGGGAGCCGGCGGGTACAGGCTCACCGCATTGTCGTGCAGGTAGCCGCGGGCGATCTCTAACGCCTTGTCCTCGGTTACTTCATTGGAAGCCACCATTTCGGCCAGAGCGGCCGCCAGAGCGTCGCGCGCCGAGTAGACACCCAACCAGTAGGTCTCCTCTGAACCGAGAGCCGCGCTGTATGGGTAGGAATCCGAACCGAACGTGATCTTATCGGGGTAAGTCTCCAACCAATACTTCAAAACGTTCTTCATCTCCGAAGGGTACACGAGCGTTTCGATTTCCGAGCTGTCGATGTAAACGTTCTTCATCGCGGCCAGCCAGATCACTTCCCGGAAGTACGGGTAACCGCCGTGGATGAGGACGAACGTGGTGTTGAGGTAGCGCGGGTCTTTGACGACGTTCTCCAAGTTGAGGACATCGCCTCTGCGCAGGCTGAAATAGTCGCCTTCCCCCACCGCCGTGTGAATATGCACGGGCAAATGCAGCCGGCCGCCCTCCGTGACCAAGTAGCGAAAAACGTAATCCTGGAAGGTCTTGTAGTCCTCGGGCGTTGGGACCCCGCCGGAATGGTACTTCTGATAGACGGCGGCCGCGGCCTGGCGCGGCGGATCGGCAAAATACAGCGAACGGAAGTACCCGGCTTCAAACTTCTCCGCAATGGCGCCCTTCTTCTGGTTCTCCTCGAGGATGCGCGAGATGAAGGCGAGATACTCGTCGAAGCTCTTGGGCAGGCCGCCGAGGCTGGATTGCTGCAGGTAGCGGCGCAAGACTTTTTCCTGGAGCGGGATGTACACGCCTTCGTCGGGGTTTTCAGCGATCACCGTCTTGTTATCGAAGGGGAACAGGAACGAGTCCGAAAAGAATACCCAACGGAATCTTTTCGGGTCGAGATAGCTCGCCATGGCCACGCGATTCGCCACAGAGGACTCGATTCCGCACTGATCGAGGATGCGGTCCCAATACGTGGTGCCTCCGGCTTTCTCGGCAGCGCTGGATCGCTCCTGCAACCAGCGCATGTGCTCCTCGGACATGTCCGGGTATGGATAGTCAAACAATGCCTTGACCGCCGCTACCAGTTCCGGGTTCGTCTCGCGCTCGCGGAAGGGCAGGTGTTCCGGCGGCGTGGCTTGAGCGTCGACGTCGGAATCGTCGCCATAGCCCGGGTGCGCGTGGTGATCGAAGATCTTGATGGATCTGATTTTCTCCAACAGACGCTCATAAATTTCCTGGGTATTTCCCGAGGGCAACGCGCGCGATTGCGCTCTTGCCGGAAGCGCCGCTGTAGCGGCGAAGATTGCAACGACAATCCACTTACTCTGCGTTCGCATCTTCATCGGTCCCTCCTTGTTGGGTTGGCGTGGCAGTTACAGCTACCCAAGCAAGCGAACGTGGCACAAAAGCTATCGGAGGGTCTTGAACAATGTACCACTACTTCTGGCGCTTCGCTGCGGTCTCCACTTGCAGCAGGATCCGATCGAGCGCGGCACGATCGAAGAGCCGGCCATCGGCCAAAACGGCGCTGATTTTCTCAGTGTTGCGGATGTTTTCGAGTGGGTTTGCGGTGAGCAGCGCCAAGTCGGCGATCTTGCCGGGCTCGACTGAACCAAGGCTCGCTTCGATCCCAAGAAACTTCGCGGGATTGCTGGTCGCGGTCTGGAGCGATTCCATCGGCGTGAAACCGGCCTCGACGAAATTGGCGAGTTCATCGTGCAAGCTGAAGCCGGGCATGATGTAAACACCGGGGGCTGCGTCGGTGCCCGCCAGGAATGGCACGCCGGCTTGGTGCAGCGCGCCGACTATTTGCAAATTGCGCGCGAAGTATTCTTGGCGTAGCGCAAGCGGATCGCGCAAAAGGTCGGGCATCATCTCGTCGGTAAAGCGCCGCCAGGTTACATCACGCCAATAGGCTGGAACGTACTTGTCGAGAGGCGGCCGCTTCGGGTCGGGTTGGTCGAGAAATTCTCCACCGCGCTGCCAGGCCAGCGTGGGTACCTGCCAGGTTCGGTGCTGCGCGAGCAATTTGATGAGCGCGTCGCAGCGTTGCTTGTCTTGCGTAGAGAGCAGCAGCTTCAGATTGCCTTCGCCCTTGATGAATTTGTCTTCTTCGGTGGAGCAGCCTTCAAAGATTCCCATCAAGTGCTCGACGCTCTTCTGCCCGGCGTCGACCACTTCGCGCAGGCGAACTTTATCGGGGACATGACCGACAATGGGCAGGCCTTGTTTGTGGGCTTCCGCGGCGGCGGCAATATAGGCATCGCGCGAAATCTCGGACTGGACTTTGATGAAGTCCACGCCCTGCTTCTTCAGCGAATCCACGGCGGCGATCGCGCCGGCCGGAGTAGTGACGGCGATGGAACTGGGGAAGCGCAGTTTGCCATCCGGCAGATACCCGTCCAGCATGGGGCCTGAAATAACCATCCGCGGGCCAATGATTTCGCCGTTCCCGATCTCTTTGCGCCAGCCGAAGAGAACCGGGACGTCTCCGCCCATATCACGCACGCCGGTGACGCCGTTGGCGATGAAAAGCGGCAGAATGATGTCGCGTCCACCCGGAAACCAATCGCCGAAGGCGGAGTGGACATGCATGTCCCAAAGCCCCGGAATGAGATATTGACCGGTGGCGTCGATCACGCGCGCGTCCTTCGGCGGCTGAACTTTTGCCGCGTCGGAGACGGAGCTGATGCGATCGCCAGTGATAACCACGGTCCGATTGGCCTGAGTCGATGACGTCCCCGGATTGATGACGGTCACGTGAGTAATCGCAAACCGAGCGCTAGCCGGCGCCGTGGGCTGGCATAACGCAGCCGCCCCAGCGAGGAAAAATGTGGCAAGAATGCGCATGCTAGAAGGTACTATGAATCGGGCCGCGCCGCGATTCTTCATGTCTTCTTAAGATCTTCTTTATGTATTCTTTATTGACGCTGGTCAGTTTCCCGCTTATACTTTCATCTACAATTTCGTCAGGGGGGCGTTAGAGCGCGTCACTCCCCGTATTCCCGCCGGCGAATGCAATCCCAGGCGCCATGGGGCGCCATGAAATTATCACGTCCTGCCAGGCACCCTATCGTGCGCGTGGCTGCTGCTCTCGTTCCAGCAGAGTTGTGCAGTCCGGTCCCGTTCCGCCGCTTCTTTGAAGTTCGCACGCTTGATTAAGGGAGACAAAATGCCAGCTACAATGGCTCGTCCATTTGGCGCGGGATTGCGCTACAGGCTCCGGTTCGCTTGTTTTGCTGCGCTTTTTGCGGCGCTACTGTTTTCGGAGGCGCTGAACGGCCAATCGACGTCCGGGACGGTGCTAGGCACAGTGAGGGAAAGTTCGGGGGCCGTGGTGCCGGGCGCCGTAGTGAATTTGACGAACACGGGAACCAACGCGAAACATTCGACCGTTACCAGTGACACTGGTACCTATCAGTTCGTGAATCTGGAAGTCGGGACCTACCAAGTGACTGTCGAAGCCGCCGGCTTTCAAAAGGCGACATTTAATCCTTTCGATCTGGGCGGCCGCGAAACCAAGCGCGTGGACGCGGACCTGTCGATTGCCAGCCAGACCACGACGGTTAACGTGGAATCTTCCGCGGGAGCTGTTATTGAAACGGATACGTCGAGCATCGCTGAGACGAAAGGATCGATCGAGTTGACCGATCTTCCGGTAGCCATTACCTCGCGCTCCACCGGCTCGACCAGCGCCATGTCCACGCTGACCGCGCAGTCGGGCGTGCAAACAGATGCCAACGGTAACATCTCGGTCGCCGGCACTTTACCGAGCCAGCTTTCCATGAGCATAGACGGAATTAGCTCGATGGGAACCGGTTCAGCCATCAGCATCAACGCCGTTGGAGCCATTTCCGAACTATTCCCGTCGTTCAACGCGATTGAGGAGATCCGCATCGGAGAGACCATCAATCCGGCTGAATTTGGGGGAGTCGCCGATATCACCACGATTTCCAAGGCCGGTTCCAATCACCTTCACGGAGGGGTCTTTGAAAACTTTCAGAACAGCGACACCAACGCCGCCGACTTCTTCAGCCACATAGTGAACGAAGTGAAGATGAACAATTTCGGTATTTACATGGGCGGCCCGGTGGTTATTCCCAAACTGTATAACGGACACGACAAGACGTTCTTCTTTGGAAGCTTTGAAGCGCTACGACTGCCCAAGACTCAGACAGAAATCGAGAGCGTTCCGACGGTGGCCATGCGCGACGGCAATTTGTCCGAGTATCTCTCCGCGGCGAATGGTGGCGCAGCCAACCAGTTGACAGGTTACCCGGGCAACATCATCCCGCCCAGCATGCTTTCCCCTTATTCGCAAAGGGTGCTGAACACCTTTTTCCCGTTGCCAAACTACGGCCCGGCCGGTGCGGTTGCGAATAATTATCTGGCAAACTTCCCTATACCGATCAACAGCGCCCAGGGCGATGCAAGGGTGGATCAAATGATCGGCTCGAAAAACCTCGTTTTTGCCCGCTACACCTACAAAAATCGGCGGGTAACAGCGGTGCCCAGTGCGCCGGCCTATGCGAATCCCGGCTCTCCATCTTTGCCGACCGTGGGTGAGAATTCCGTCCCCGAACTGGATCAAGCGTTGACGATTGCATGGAATTACACCATCAGTCCTACGGTAGTAAACGAATTGCGCGGGGGCTTCAGCGTAAGCCACCTGGCATCCACTTACGGTTTCACTGCCCAGCAGTCCGCCAGCGCGCTGGGTCTGACAGGCCTGCCGCAAACTCCACCAGCAGGCGCGGACATCGTTCCGCAAATTGTCATCGCCGGGTTTGCACCGCTCGGACTTCAAAATGAGGATGCCAACCAGGGCACCAAACAGCTACTGGAGACACTGACCTGGACGAAAGGAAAACACACCATCAAGTTCGGCGCCGATTACCGGCGTCTCCACGCCTATTACAACGCCGTGTTTTATAACGATCTAGAAGGTAGTTATGCCTTCAACGGATCGGTGTTGAGTTCGCTGCTCGGTCCAGGCAACGCCACTCCGATCGCTTCCTTTCTTTTGGGTTATCCGGACAGCAGCACCATCGCCACCAACCTGGCGTGCTGTACTTTCGCAATGGCCCAACATTACGCCGCCTTCGTGCAGGACGACTACAAGGTTTCCAAAGACCTGACGCTCAATTACGGACTGCGCTATGAGTACCATCCGACGTTCCGCGACAAGTACAACAACCTGTCCAATATCGATCTCAATCACTACAGCACCGTCGACGGGCAGACGGTGCGCGGAGCTGTGATTGTCCCAGGTCCCGGCACCTTGGGGTTTCTCGATCCGGGTTTCGCGGAATCGATCGCTCCCACGCCGATTGTCACTGCCCAGTCGATTGGCGACCCTGCGGCGCTGCGCTATGCCACAAAGACGGATTTCGCGCCGCGGTTTGGATTCGCGTGGCGCATGTTCGGGAACGACAAGACAGTTCTGCGCGGAGGTTACGGAAGATACATCGAGACCTTGATGAGCACAGCGGCGCTCAGCGCCTGGGGCACGACGGCGAGCGATGTGGGGACTTTTATCAATTCCTTCGGCAGCAACGGGGCTCCGATCTACCAGTTGCCTTATTCTTGGCCCTCCAACATCGCGCAGCCCGGATCGCAAGCCTACTTCCAGGTCACCGCTCTGCACTACAAGGACCCCTACGTTCAGGAATGGAATCTCACCCTCGAGCGGGATCTGGGCGCGGGCTTCGGTCTGCGGCTGTCCTATGACGGAAACCACTCCTCGGACCTGGGAACCGGCATGAATATCGATCAGCCTGCTCCGAACACGATCGGATTTGCTAATCTGCCGAAATCGGCTATCCCGTTCCCGCTGTGGTCGGAGATCTACTACAACGACAACGAGGGCTTCGGCAACTACAATGCGATGACAATATCCGTGAAAAAGCGCTTGTCGTACGGGTTGCAATTGCAGAGCAGCTACATCTTCGCGCGAAATCTGTCTAATCTGGGCGGGAACCCCGGCACCCCGGCGGGCGGTTTCGCCGGAGAGTATGGCGGAACCATTTCCAATCCCCAACAGCCGGGCATCGACTACGGGAATGTCAATTTCACGCGCCGGAATCGCTTCCTAACCACGTTTCTTTATGACCTGCCGTTCGGCAAAGGAAAGATGCTGCTAAACGGCGCCAACGGGTTCGTTGACCGCGTGGTAAACGGCTGGGAACTCGGAGGAGTGCTGCTGTTTCAAAGCGGTCCTTTCATGACCGTCTCTCAGCTCAACGATCCCTGTGGTTGCGGCTTCAACGACTTCAACTCAACCGGGGGCCGGGCGGACACGGTATCCGGAGTCAATCCCTACGCGGGACAATCGATCGGCCAATGGATCAATCCGGCTGCTTTCGCAACTCCGGCTAACGCCATCGGCCGGTTCGGAGACTCAGAGGCAGGCGGGGTGGTGGGGCCAGGCACTGAGGCGGTATCTATGTCTCTCATTAAGAGCATCCCGATCAAAGAGTCGGTTCGCGCTCAATTGGGAGTGCAGGTCGCCAATTTGTTCAACCATCCGAATTTTGCGCCGCCTGGAAATCTAACGCTGGGGGTCGCCGCATTCGGGACGCTCACCGCTCTGCAAACGGCCGAAGGAGCTGGGCCAAGGCAAATCCAGTTGACCGGACGCATTACTTTCTGAGTGCAATTCGTCCCGCAGGCGGGGTAATTTCAGGCACCGAGAGAAATTGACGGGTGCTCGCGCACCACAGGAAGAGTACCTAAGTGGTTGCACCACCGCCTATCAAACCGTCGCTAACAAAAGAAGAAGAGCTCCACTGGCTGGCGCTGCGCCTCATCCCCGGGCTGGGTACGCGCAAGGCGAACCAGCTTCTGGAACGGTTGCGAACGCCGCAGGCGATCTTCCGGGCGTCGCGCTCGGAGCTGGAAGCCAGCGGCCTCTCGGGCAGCGTCGCGCAAACCATCGCCAGCGGATGCACCTTTGACGACGCGGTGGATCAGCAGCAGAAGATGCTGGAAACGGGCGCTAGTCTTGTCGCGTTCTCCGATCCCGCCTATCCTCAGCGCCTGAAGGAGATTTTCGATCCTCCGATCGCACTGTTTGCGCGCGGTTCCCGCGTGGGACTGCTGCAATCGATTCCGCTGGGCATTGTCGGCACGCGGCGGCCCACCCCGTACGGAACTGCGGCCACCGAGCGGCTGTCGGCGGATCTGGCTCAGGCCGGACTCACCATTGTTAGCGGCATGGCGCGCGGCATCGATACCTCGGCCCACCGGGCGGCGCTCGATATCGGCGGCGATACCGTGGCCGTCTTGGGATGTGGAGTGGACTTGGTCTACCCGGCCGAGAATCGCAAGCTGTCCGCCGAGATCGCCGAAAAAGGGTTGATCGTATCGGAGTTTCCCATGGGGTCGCCCGCGTATCCGCAAAACTTTCCGATTCGGAATCGCATCATCAGCGGCATGAGCGTGGGGGTCCTGGTGGTGGAGGGGGCCCAGTACTCGGGCTCGGCTATCACGGCCAAGATGGCGCTGGAACAGCAGCGGGAAGTGTTCGCGGTGCCCGGCAGTATCATGTCGAAAATGAGTTGGGGACCCAACCTCTTGATCAAACAGGGGGCCAAGCTGGTCCAGGAGTGGAATGACGTCCTGGTGGAGCTGCCCACCGACATCCGGCGCGCGCTGATCGGCAAAGCGCAAGCCCGGCTTGGCGTTATGTCGTTGGAAACAAATGGCGAAGTGGCGCCGTTGCCGCCTGAGCTCGGCATCGCCAGCCGGGTTGTCTTTAATAGGTTGAAGCCCGACCTCCCAACACATGTTGACGAACTGATTGAAACTTCTGGTACCCTGACTTCATCAGAGGTAATTGCCGCACTCTTCGAACTCGAGCTGCTAGGTCTGGCACGCCAACTCCCCGGCAGGAACTTTGTTAAAGTGTGGTAGAACTTAACACCGGACTTGTCCGGCCAATCATTTGTAAGTACTCATACGGTCTAGGAAAACTATGGCAAAGAATCTCGTCATCGTCGAATCGCCGACGAAGGCGAAAACGATCGGCAAATACTTAGGCAAGGATTTTGTAGTGAAGGCCTCGCTCGGCCACGTGAAGGATCTGCCCAAAAAAGACCTGAATGTGGATGTGGACCATAACTTCGAACCGCACTACGAGGTGATCGAAGGCAAGAAGAAGCTCATTGCCGAGCTGAAGGCGGCGGCCAAGGGGATGGATTCCATCTACCTGGCAGCTGACCCGGATCGCGAGGGTGAGGCGATCTGTTTCCACCTGCAGGAAGAGCTCAACGGTTCGAAGAAAGGCCCGAAGTTTTACCGGGTGATGTTCAACGAGATTACGGCCAGCTCCATCAAAAAGGCGTTCGAGAAGCCGGGCTCGGTGAACCTGCATTTAGTTGACGCGCAGCAAGCCCGCCGCATTCTGGATCGGTTGGTGGGCTACAAGATTTCGCCGTTGCTGTGGGACAAGGTCCGCCGAGGGCTTTCGGCCGGCCGCGTCCAGACCATCGCGCTGCGGGTGATTGTGGATCGCGAGCGTGAAATCCGGGCATTCATCAAGCGCGAGTACTGGACCATCGACGTTCAGCTCAATGCCAAGAAGCCGCCAGTGCTCACTGCGCGCTTCACCAAGAAAAACAATGAAACGATCGAACTAGCGGACGAAGCCTCAACCAAGGGCCTGCTGGAGCAGATCGACGGCTCGAAATACATCGTCGACTCGGTCTCGACGCGCGAGAAAAAGCGCAATCCGGTTCCGCCGTTCATCACGTCGACGCTGCAGCAAGAGGCGTCGCGCAAGCTGCGCTTCAGCGTAAAGCGCACTATGATGATCGCGCAGCGGCTGTATGAAGGCATGGAGCTGGGCTCGGAGGGATCGGTCGGACTGATTACCTACATGCGTACCGACTCCACGCGCGTTTCCAATGACGCGCTGGACGAAGTGCGCGGGTTGATTAAGGATCGCTTCGGCGCGGCTTTCGTTCCAGAGGCGCCCAACGTTTACAAAGGCAAGAAGGACGCGCAGGACGCGCACGAAGCTGTCCGGCCTTCATCTTCGCGGCGAGCGCCGGAAGATGTCGCGCAGTACTTGCAGGAAGACGAGCTCAAACTGTACCGGCTGATCTGGATGCGGTTCGTGGCGTCTCAAATGATGCCGGCGGTATTCGATCAGACCACCATCGATGTGGCGGCCAAAGGCAAAGACGGCGCCGACTACATGTTCCGGGCCACCGGGAGCGTCCCCAAATTCAACGGCTTCCTGGATGTCTATAAAGAAGGCAAGGACGAAAAGGACGCCGACGACGAGGAAGAGAAAAACAAGCTCCCGCTGGTAGCCAAAGGCGAAGAACTACGGTTCAAGTCCATCGAACCGGAGCAGCACTTCACCGAACCACCGCCGCGCTTCAACGAAGCGACGCTGGTGAAAGAACTGGAATCGAACGGCGTGGGCCGTCCCTCCACGTATGCGTCGATTCTTTCCACCATCCAGGAGCGGGAATATGTGAAGAAGGACGGCGGGAAATTCGTGCCCACCGAGCTGGGCATGGTGGTGACCGATCTGCTGCTCGAAAGCTTCCAGAACCTGTTCGACGTGAAGTACACGGCGCGCATGGAAGAAGAGCTGGATGAAATCGAGGAAGGCAAAATCGACTGGCGAGCATCCATGGCCGATTTCTACGACCGCTTCGAAAAAGACCTGGAGCTGGCCGGGCGCACCATGACCGACATCAAGCGGATGGAGAAGCCCACCGACCTGATCTGCGAGAAGTGTGGCCGGCCGATGGTGATCCGCTGGGGGCGGCACGGCAGCTTCATCGCCTGCACGGGCTACAACGAAAAGAACGCCGAGGGCGAGCCGGAGTGCACCAACACGCGCGAGCTGACGGTGGATTTGCCGGACATCGATAAGGCGGACCTCACCGAACAGGATGCTCCGGAGTACTGCGAGAATTGCGGCCGGCCGATGGTGCTGAAGAAGGGCCGCTTCGGACAGTTCTACGCGTGTTCCGGATATCCGGATTGCAAGACCACCAAGCAGATCGGTGGCGAGCAGAAGAAATCGGATGTGCCGCTCGAAGAGAAGTGCCCGCAGTGCGGCAATAATCTGGTATTGAAGCACGGGCGCTTCGGCGAGTTCACGGCTTGCAGCAATTATCCGAAATGCAAGTTCGTCAAGCAGAAGACCATCGGAGTTCCCTGCCCCAACTGCTCGGAAGGCCAAGTGGTGGAGCGTCGATCCAAGCGCGGCAAGACCTTCTATGGCTGCAACCGGTACCCGGAGTGCGACTTCGTGGCCTGGGGCAAGCCAATCGCCGAGAAGTGTCCGGATTGCGGATCCAGCTACCTGGTCGAAAAATGGCTGAAGGCCGGTGGCGTCGCGCAATGCCCGAACGGCGAGTGCAAGTACAAGCGTCCGCTCGTGGAAGTGGAAGCCACCGCGTAGCAGCCCTCCATCGGCAACTGAACCGTCAAGCGCGGTCCACGCTGCACAGCGCTTCGGCCAAAGCCAATATTCCCTTTTCGATCGCGGCTTCGTCAACGGCTGCAAATCCAATCTGTAGCCCTTCGTCGAGATGTGAGGCATGGCAGTATCTGCTCAGCGGCACGACGTCGATTTTTCGTTTTGCGGCAGCCAAAGCAACGTCCTCGGCGAGAATCCCGGTCTTCAGCCATCCGATGGTTTGCAGACCGGCTTCGATGTCCGACAGTGTCAGGACACCGGAAAGGTGTCGACTCGCGTAATGCGAGAGCGCTCCCCAGCGTTCCGCGTACACCTTGCGCATACGCCTGAGATGGCGGCCGAAGTGCCCCTGCTCGATAAAGTCGCAAAGCACGGCTTGATCGAGAACCGAGTGATGCCGGGTTATCAGGGCCTTGGTCATCACGAAGTTCTCGAGCAGCGCGGGTGGAAAAACGATGTATGCCATCCGAAGGGAAGGAAACAGCACTTTGTTAAAACCGCCCGTGAAGATGACACTGTTTCCTCTATCGATGCCCTGCATCGCCGGCAGGGGATGTCCCGCATAGCGGTATTCGCTGTCGTAATCATCTTCCAGAATCATCGTTCCCGATTCACGCGCTTGCTGAAGAATCGCGACGCGCCGGGCGTGAGTCATCGTAATTCCGGTGGGGAACTGATGGCCGGGCGTGACGTACATCAATCGAGAATTACGGAAGTCGGATCGGACGGGCGCCGCGCCTTCCGAATCGATGGGAATGGAAACGATATTGGCTCCCGCCGCTTCCAGTGCCACGTAGGCCCCTTGAAAACCGGGGTCCTCCAGCAGCACGCGGTCCCCTGGATTTAACAGCAATCTAGCCACCAGATCCAAAGCTTCCTGGATCCCCGAAACAATAACGATCTGCTCTGTTTCGCAGCGCACTCCGCGTTCGGCTCGAAGATACTGCGCCAGCACCTGCCGCAAAGGCCCGTAGCCTCGGGTGTTGGAACCCAACAGGTCGCTGGTCGAGACGCGGCGCAACCGGCGGGAAGCCACCTGGGCCCACAGGCTGGTCGGAAAAAGATCGAGGGCAGGCAAATTTGTTCGAAAAGCAAGACTCGCGGGGTTCGCAAAATAAGGGACTGGCTTCACTCGCATCGCATAGTCGGAAAGTCGAGGGAACCCGGGAGCGGGGGCTTGCTTCTGGAGCACCGCCGGCGCACCGCTTTGCATGAGCTCCTCGGGAAGAAGATCGCAGACGAACGTGCCGGAGCCCGGCACGCCGCGAACGTATCCCTCAGCTTTGAGGTCATCGATCGCGGTAAGCACAGTCCCGCGAGACAGGCCATAGTGCCGCGCAATCTCGCGCGTCGCAGGCATGCGCTGGCCCGGACCGAGCATTCCGGTCATGATTCCGGACCGCAAGGCCTCGCGCAGCCAGTGAGACGTCGGCACACACGACGCTCTAGGCGGCAACACCAGCTGATAAGGCGTGGTTCGACGGTTCATCTCAAAATGTCCGACCCCTGAATTCGCAGCCAGGCGGGGAACGCAGGCCAACAAATTCAAATCTACCGTTACGAATATATTCTCACGATGCGGCCGATATGCCAACGGTTTCCGCCGATCGCGCAAGTGGCCCAACCAGAAATCGTGAAGTGGCTCTGTGCCTTCCGGCAGCGCTGGGTTAGGCTTTGAGCAGAAGCGGGGCGCAAGCCCCAGGGTCTGTAGGGAAAAATCGGTCGTTCTTGCTAGCCAGTAGTGTCAGCGCGTTGCTTGACATCCATACTTTGACGATTGACGAAGTGTTGTTGTCAAGGAACCGCCATACTGCCGAAGTGCACCGCCGACCAAGGAGAACCACAAATGAAGCCTTTCAGCTTAGGATTTGCTGCTGTACTTTTCGCGCTATTGACTTTCGGCGCGTTCCAGGCCTTCCCTCAGGCGGAAACCGGCCAGATCGTTGGAACCGTGACAGATCCATCCGGAGCATTCATTCCTGGCGCTAGAGTAAGCGTCACAGCGGTTGCCACCGGCGCCGTACGTTCGCAAACATCGAGCGACTCTGGAAGTTTTACGTTCCCGAATCTGCAGCCCGACGTCTACGAAGTTAGCGTCACTGCGCCAGGGTTTAACACGCTCCGGCAACAAACGACGGTCACCGTCGGCACGAAAGTAGGTTTGGATCTCAAACTTGAGGTCGGCAAGGCGGAGACTGTGGTGGAAGTCACCGGCACCAGCGCGGCTATCACTGTGAATACCGAGAACCAGACCATCGCTCAGGTGCTCAGTACCCAGCAGATCCTCGAACTGCCCACCATTACGCGGAACCCTTATGCGCTGGTCGTCACGTCGGGCAACGTCAGTGAGGACGATCCTTCAGGGCGCGGCGTCGGAGTGGCAATCAACGGCTTGCGTTCGGCCGGAACCAACATTCTGCTGGATGGCGTCGCGAATAACTCTGAGTTCACCGCTTCGATGGGCCAGACCACGCCTTTAGACTCGGTCCAGGAAATTGGTATCATTACCAACAACTTCACTGCCGAATACGGGCGCGCCGATGCCGGTGTGATCAACGTCACCACCAAATCCGGAACGAACGCATTTCACGGTACCGCATACGAATTCAATCGCGTTTCCGATCTGGCTTCCAACACGTTCGAAAACAATGCCTTGAGTCTTGACAAGCCCGTCTTTGTCCGCAACCAGTTCGGCTACTCACTAGGCGGACCGGTAAAGAAGAACAAGCTATTCTTCTTCAGCAGCACCGAATGGACCCGCGTCCGAAGCGCCGCCAACGAGCTTGCGCTTGTTCCGGACCCGGCTTTCATCGCCGCCGCTGCACCGGCCACTCAATCCATATTCTCTACGTATGGCAAGCTCGGCCCAACCAGTTCCGTCCTGCAAACCTTCAGCCGGAACCAGTTGGCGGCGATTGGATCGGATCCATGCAACGGCTCCTCGGCGACCGGTGGATGCGTGGCCTACAATGCCAACGCCCCCATGTTTGATCTGATTGGCTACTCCGCTCCCGCTAACTCGGGCGCGGGCCTTCCGCAAAACGCCTGGTCCAACGTGAATCGCGTGGATTACAACATGAGCGACAAAACGATGATTTATATGCGCTACGCCGTGCAAAGCGAAAACGACCAGGTGGGCGGCATTGCTAACAACCCCTACGCTGGCTACGATATCGGCCAGACGACTTTCAACAATAGCTTGATCGTGTCCATGACCCACACTTTCTCGCCTAGTTTTGTGTCGCAGTCCAAACTCGATTTCAACCGGTTTAACATCGTCCAGCCCGTATCGGCTAACGGTGTGTCGCCAAGCTATTTCCTCGGGAGCCCCAACACCGCTACTGGAATCGGTCCCTATGAAGTGGGGCTGCCGGGGGATAATGCTTTTAGCCCTGCGGCCGGCGGATATCCCTTTGGAGGACCGCAAAACTTCGGCGAGGCCTACCAGGATTTTAGTTATACCAAAGGCAAGCACGAGATTCGTTTTGGAGGCGACATAGAATATTTGCGGGACAACCGCAGTTTCGGCGCTTACAATGAAGGCCAACAGATCTTCGGCAATGATGTTGGCGCAGGCTTGGACAATTTCCTGGCCGGAAAGCTCTATGAATTTGAAGGCGCGATCGATCCTCAAGGTAAGTACCCCTGCGTAAACAATGTTCAGACCCCGGCCTGCACCATCAACCTTCCGGTCGGTCCGCCCACCTTTGAACGCAGCAACCGTTACCACGAGGGGGCGGCCTACGTCCAGGACGCTTGGAAGATCAGCCATCGTGTAACTCTGAACCTCGGCGTCCGATGGGAGTACTTCGGAGTGCAGCACAACGTTGATCCAGATCTCGACTCTAACTTCTACACTCCAGCGAATGCTCCGAACGTGCCAGTAGGGATTGAAGAGGGTCAGGTTGAGCAGGCCCCCAACAGTCCGATCGGCGAGCTGTGGAAGCCGAGTAAGCATAATTTCGCCCCCCGCGTCGGCTTCGCCTGGGATGTTTTCGGCGATGGTAAAACGGCCTTCCGCGGCGGTTACGGCATTGGTTATGAGCGTAATTTCGGTAACGTGACTTATAACGTGCTCTTCAATCCCCCCGCCTACGCGGTGGTGGACTGTATAGAGAGCTCCTGTGGAGCGCCCCTTACCGCGACGACTTCCAACGCTGGGCCGCTGGCTGGATCCGGATCGGCTGCTCTTCCGCCATCCGAACTCCGTTACATCCAAAACAACATTCCGCAAGCCTACGCGCAGCTGATCAGCGCCTCGCTCGAACATCAGTTCGGCAATAGCATGCATCTCGAAGTCGATTACTCCGGTTCGATCGGCGAAAACCTGTATGACATCACTTACCTCAATACGCCGGGGATGGGCAACGTTTACCTCGGCATTCCTTGCACCGACGGTTCTCCAACTTCTTGCGACGCTCCGCTGAATCCGCAGTATGGGCTCATCAATCGACGTGGCGCCGGCGGGCATTCCACTTACAACGCGATGAATACGCGCTACGATATCCAGAACATCAAGAACAGCGGGCTTACGCTGCGCCTAAATTACACCTGGAGCCACGCCATCGATGATTTGAGCGACACCTTTAGTTCGGGCGTCAACCCTGATAGCTTGGGTTACACTGAGTTCTACAATCCTTCGTTCGACAAAGGCAACGCCTACTTCGACAACCGGGAACGCATTGCCCTCAGCGCAATCTACGCCGTTCCCTTCGGGCGCAATTCGAAGGGCTTCGCTAGGGCCATTTTCGGCGGCTGGGAATTAGCCCCAGTCTTCACCGCGCGCACCGGCGCTCCGTACACCATCTACGACCTTACAAACACCTACGTGATTGCCACCCGCGCCATACCCAACGAGCCGCTGCCGGCGGGCGGTACCGAATTTCAGTACGCTGGGCCGAATAGCTATAACATCTTCAACTTCAGTAAAATTCCTCTCACCGAGTACGTCAATCCCATTACTGGAACCTCCGATTTTGGGCCCTTTCCGTCCAACATGACCGGGCGCAATTATTTCCACACTCCCGGCGTCTGGAACCTGGATGCTGGCGCTTACAAGACCATCCGGTTCACCGAGCGCATGTCTCTGCAGCTTCGCCTCGAAGCCTTCAATGTTTTCAACCACTCCAACCTGTATGTGAACGAAATTTCGACATACACCGCTGGAGGCGCCGGCAATATAACCGAAAGCTTCGGAACCCCGCCCAATGGCTTATTTGATGGCGAGGCGGAAGAGAATCGGAATATTCAGTTGGGAGCCAAGTTCATCTTCTGAACTGCTTGTTGCCCGTCTTGATCGGGGCATAACTATGCACAAATCGATCTCCATATTGTCTCTTGCCGCGTGCTTCACCGCCGCGGCCTGGGGCGCTGACGGAAAAACAGTCGCGGTTCCCGTTCTGGTGGAGCTGTTCACCGCGGAAGGCTGTTCCAGTTGCCCGCCGGCCGACGAGTGGCTGCTGCAAATGGATAAGGTCCAGCCCCTGACTGGAGCCCAGTTGATTGTTCTCAGCGAGCACGTGGATTACTGGGATCATGACGGTTGGAAAGATCCGTATTCGTCCTCCCAGGCCACCGAGCGTCAGGCCGATTATGCGCGCGCCTTTCGGATCGACAGCCCCTACACGCCGCAAGTGGTCGTCAACGGGACGGTCAACCTAAAGCTCAGTGACTCGCAAAGTGTCCGCCAAACGTTTCAGAAGGCTGCCACGGCTTCGACGCTCCCTGTGACCATCACTGCGGTTGAAATCGATCCAGGCAATCCGGCGATCCTGCATGCGCGCGTGGAGGTGGACGGCAGTTCGGCGGAACATAACGCCGATGTCTACGAAGCGGTTGCCCTCGATCATGCGGAGTCGCAGGTGCTGCACGGCGAAAACGGCGGAAAACGCCTGAGCCACGTCGCCGTGGTGCAGCAGTTGTCGAAGATCGGTAAAATCGACAAAGGGAAAACTTTCAGCCGGGCGATCGAACTCAAACTCAAACCCGGCACGGATCCCAAAAATACGCGGTTAATTATTTTTGTGCAGGAGGGCGGCCCCGGCAAGGTGCTGGGAGCGGCGCTGCAAGATCCAATAAGCTGAGGCAATGAAGACGAAAGACGAGCCGGACATCCAGGCGCCGGCGGTGGTGGACCGGGCGACCTTTCAGGCCGAACTAGATGCGCTGCGGCTTCGGGAGAAGGCGCACACGCGCGAGGGTGACGCGATCGCCGCGGCCCGCCGGCGGCTCCCCATGGTCCAGGTCGACGGTGCCACGCCGCTGGTTGGCGAACGGGGGGCCGTGACGCTATTGGATGTCTTCGAAGGACGGCGGATGCTCATTGCCTACTACTTCATGTGGCACACCGGCCACCCTGCGCCGGAGCAGTGCGAGGGGTGCACCTGGGTTACATCGCAGGTCGGCGAGCTGTCCTATATTCATTCTCGCGACGTCACCTACGCCACGTTTTGCCAAGGCCCGTATGAAGAGAGCTCCCGGTACAGCGAGTTCATGGGCTGGGAGATGCCTTGGTACTCGGCCGAGGGCTCGCTCGAGACCCTCTTGGTTGGACGCCGGGTGGGCATGATGCACATCGTTTGCTACCTGCGACAAGGATCCAACGTCTTCGAGACTTATTGGACGACGAGACGCGGCGTGGAGGCGATGGATAACAGCTACCGGTTGCTCGACTTGACCGTCTACGGGCGCCAGGAGACGTGGGAGGACTCGCCGGCGGGCTGGCCACAGCGGTTCAAAGGCAATCAAGTTACCCGTACCGATGGACGTCCCACCGCTCAGTGGTCTCGCCTGAGGGCCGGACACTCTGACGACCTCGGCACTCCGCCCCAATCGAGGATGAAGTGAGACTTACAGATGAACGCCGAATCGCGCCAGCATTTCGCGCCGGCCGAGATTGGTGATGTCCAAGGCTCTGCTGTCGAGATCCTGCAGCACCCATTTTCTCTTCAGCGCAACTTTCAGCAGTGCTGCACCCAAAGCCCCGCCAATGTGAGGCCGCCGCTCGCTCCAATCCAGGCACGCATAGGCGAACCGGCGGCGCAGCATCCGGGTGCCCTCCAGATCGACGCCCAGGCTCTCCAGCGCCCTCGCGCCGTCCAAGGTGAGGCCGTAGCCGCCCGAGTCCACTGAGAGCCATTTCAGAGCCTTAAACCGATCGTGCAGAGACACGCCCAAGGTGCCGGCCATGTGATCGTAGCAGGTCCGCGCGCCACGCAGCCGCATAGGCGTTCGTGGCACGAATGTACCGCGCGATCCGCCCGCGACCACGCTGAGTCCTTCCAGTGCATTGGCCACGTTGGGTCCTTCCAGGCTGTAGTAGCGATGCTTCCCCTGGACAGCCACTTTGACCAAACGCGCTGTTTTCAGGCGATCCAGGTGTACGCTGGCGGTGGACGGACTTACTTCGGCCAGCATCGCAAGCTCCGTGCTGGTTCGGGCGCGACCATCCACCAGGCAGTAGAGCATGCGGGCTCGGGCGGGCTCGCCGATGGCGGCCGCGATTCTGGAGACGGCAGCGTCTAAATCCGTAGCGCTCATTGTTTGATGATAGACGAAGTGTCATTGTACGACAAGGGGACCGCTCCCTCATGGTCGCGGTTCAGAAGTCTCGGCCCGGCAAACATGGTTCTATAGAGAGAATGTCCGCCGAATGGGATCGTCTGCTGGAGGATCGAAATCGCAGCAAATATTGGAGGCGCTGGGGACCGTACCTCAGCGAGCGATCCTGGGGCAACCCGCGCGAGGACTATAGCGCCGATGGCAACGCGTGGGAGTATTTTCCCCACGATCACGCCCGCTCGCGAGCGTATCGCTGGACCGAAGACGGCATCGCCGGCATCTCGGACAACCACCAGCGCCTGTGCTTCGCGCTGGCCTTTTGGAACGGAGCCGATCCGATTCTGAAAGAGCGCCTGTTTGGACTTTCGGGGCCGGAGGGCAATCATGGCGAGGACGTCAAAGAGTATTACTACTACCTGGACTCCACGCCGACGCATTCCTACATGAAGTGCCTCTACAAGTACCCGCAGTCGGAATTTCCGTACTCGCAATTAGTGGGAATCAATCGCGCGCGGTCGCGCACGGAGAGCGAATACGAGCTGATCGACACGGGAATCTTCGGCCAGAACCGCTATTTCGACATCTTTATCGAATACGCCAAGAACGACGTCGACGATATTCTGGTGCGCGCGACGATCATCAACCGGGGACCGTCGCCCGCGACGCTGCATCTGCTGCCCACCGTTTGGTTCCGCAACACCTGGAGCTGGGACTACGGGAAACCACGGCCGGAGTTGTCCCGCTTTGATACGAACGCCATCGGCATCCGGGAGCAGTCGCTCGGTGAATTCAAGCTGTGGCTCGAAGACGCTCCCCCACTCCTGTTCACGGAAAACGACAGTAATACTTTGCGCTTATGGGGCTACGATGGCGGGCAGCCATACAGCAAGGACGCCTTTCATCGCTATCTGATTCAGCGCGAAAAGACGGCGGTGAATCCGGACGAAACGGGAACCAAGGCCTGCGGAGTGTATCGCATCGATCTGGATTCCTGCGGATCCAAAGTACTGCACTTCCGCTTGTATTCCGGCGACAGCCCGCAGCCCGATTTTCATCGCGTGTTTCTGGATCGCATCGAGGAGGCGAACGATTATTACAGTTTTGCTCCCGCGAATTTGTCCGACGACGCCCGCATGGTGCAGCGCCAGGCCTTCGCGGGTCTGATGTGGAACAAACAGTTTTATCATTACGTGGTGGAGCAGTGGCTGAAGGGCGATCCCGCCACGCCTCCTCCGCCGCCCGAGCGATTCAAGGGCCGCAACAGCAATTGGATTCACATCTACAACGACGACGTACTGTCGATGTCCGACAACTGGGAATACCCGTGGTTCGCCGCATGGGATCTGGCGTTCCACGCTATACCCTTCGCGATGGTGGATCCCGATTTCGCCAAGCGTCAACTTTCCTTGCTGCTACGCGAGTGGTACCAATCGCCCAATGGACAGCTCCCGGCTTACGAGTGGGAATTCAGCGATGTAAATCCACCGGTGCATTGCTATGCATGCTGGCGCGTATACAAAATCGATTGGAAGCTGAGCGGGAAACCGGACACGGATTTTCTGGAGTCCTGTTTTCATAAGTTACTCATGAATTTCACCTGGTGGGTAAACCGCAAGGATTCGCAAGGCAACAACATTTTCGAGGGCGGCTTTCTCGGCTTGGATAACATTCAGGTCTTCGATCGCAGCAAGCCGCTTCCCACCGGCGGCTTCATCGAACAAGCCGACGGCACTGCGTGGATGGGCATGTATTGCCTGATGATGCTGCGCATCGCCATAGAATTGACGCTGCACGACAAACCGTATGAAGACATTGCCAGCAAATTCTTCGAGCATTTTCTCTACATCGCCAGCGCGATGAATGGCATGGGAGGCGGCCTCTGGGATGAACAGGACGGCTTCTACTACGACCGGCTGCAGATTCCCGATGGCCGCAAGATCCGCATGCGCGTGCGTTCGTTGGTGGGATTGATTCCTCTATTTGCCGTGGCAGCGCTGGATGCCGAAGTGCTCGACCGGATTCCGGGATTCAAACGGCGCATGCTGTGGTTCATCAAGCATCGTCCCGACCTGTGTCTCAACATAGCTTCCATTACCCGCCAGGGCCAGGAGGAGCGCAGGCTGCTTTCGCTGGTGGATCCTACCCGGTTGCAGCGCGTGCTGCGCTATATGCTGGACGAGAACGAGTTTCTGTCCCCCCATGGCGTCCGCGGCGTTTCGCGCTATCACAAAGACCACCCGTTTGTTTTCCGGGCGGACGGTCAGGAGTATCGAGTGGACTACGAGCCGGCGGAATCCAAGAGCGACCTGTTCGGAGGAAATTCCAACTGGCGCGGGCCGGTTTGGTTTCCGATAAACTACCTCTTGGTGGAATCGCTGGAGCGCTTCTATCATTACTTTGGCGACGAGTTGCAAGTAGAGTTTCCCACCGGATCCGGCGTGAAAATGCATCTGGGAGACGTGGCGCACCAATTGTCCCGCCGGCTATCGCATCTGTTCTTGCGGGACGAGCACGGACGCCGGCCAGTCTTTGGTGGGGCGGAAAAATTCCAGAGCGATCCGTTTTTCCGCGATCACATTTTGTTCTATGAATATTTCAACGGCGATAACGGCGCAGGCTTGGGCGCGAGCCATCAAACCGGGTGGACAGCGCTGGTAGCTAAGCTGCTACAAAAGAGTGGTGAATAGATAAGGGAGGGATCTTTGGCTCAAGGAACTTCTTCGTTTCAATCGCACGCGCTGGCGCTGTTGCGCATCGTCGCCGGCTTCACTTTCACGCTGCACGGCGCGCAAAAATTCGGGGCGCTCGGAGGATTGGGAGGACACGCCGCGGCTGCGTATTCCATGCTCTGGTTCGCCGGGGTCATCGAAATCGTCGGCGGTCCGCTCATCATTCTGGGGCTATTCACGCGGCCGGTGGCGTTCATTCTCTGCGGCGAGATGGCCGTGGCGTATTTCAGAGTGCACATCCACATGGGGCCTTGGCTTTTTCCGCTTCTCAACATGGGTGAAGTCACCGTACTGTATTGCTTCCTATTTTTATACCTGGTGACCGTTGGTCCGGGCGCCTTTAGCTTGGACGGCGTGATTCACGGCAAGAGTTAGCTGGGTTGAGCTCAACCGCCCAGCAGGCGCACGGTTTCCGCAAGCACGTTGCGATCGCCGGCGGGCGCGCCTCCCGCTCCATCCGCGGAGGGCTGGTCGTCGCCTTCGCCGGGCGCGAGGAACAGATTGGCTTCGATGCCATGCTGCTTGGTGTAGAGATCGTAGTAGCGGCCGCGCGCGGCGTACAGCTCGGAGTGAGTGCCGCGCTCCACGACACGCCCGACTTCCACCACCAGAATCTGATCGGCGCGCCGGATGGTGGACAAACGATGCGCGATGACAAAAGTAGTGCGGCCTTGCATCAGGTAACGCAAGCCTTCCTGGATCATGCCCTCGGATTCGGAATCCAGGTTCGACGTGGCTTCGTCCAAGATCAGAATTCGTGGATCGGCTAGGATCGCGCGCGCAATGGAAACGCGCTGGCGCTGGCCGCCGGAGAGCTTCACGCCGCGCTCGCCCACGATGGTTTCGTACTGTTTTTCGAAGCCTTCGGCGAATTCGTCGACCCGCGCGATCCGGCAGGCTTCGAGCACTTGCTCCTTGGTGGCATTCGGCCGGGCGAACGCGACATTTTCCCAAATGGTCCCGTCGAACAGAAACGTTTCCTGAAGCACCACGCCAAGCTGTGTGCGATAGGAGTCCAGGCGGACGGTGGAGAGATCGGCGCCATCCACCAGGATGGTTCCCGATTCCGGTGCGTGAAACGCGGCGATCAAGCCGATGATGGTGGACTTGCCGGAGCCCGACGTGCCCACCAGGGCCGTCACCGTTCCCGGATCGGAACGGAACGAAACCTCGTGCAGCACGGTCTTTCCCGGCTCATAGGCGAAGTTCACACCATCGAAAATCACCTGACCGTTGATGGGCGGCAGGGAAACAACGCGGCGCGGATCCTCGTCCTCGGGACGCTCGCGGAGTACCTCGCGCGTGCGCTCCAACCCAGCCAGCGCTTCGGTGAGCTGAGTTCCGATGTTGACCAGCTGGAACATGGGAGCAATCAGGAATGCCAGCAGGGCCGTGAAGGTGACAAAGTCGCCCAGCGTCATGGCATGGGCGGTGATCTGGCGCGCGCCCACGTACATGATGACCGCGCCCACCACGCCCATCAGAACCGTTGCGGACAGGCTCATGAAGGACGTCGCCGTCAGACTCTTGAGCACGTTGTTCAACAGCCGCTGCACTCCGCCCTGGAACACCTCCTCCTCGCGCGCTTCGGCGTGATAGCCCTTCACAACGCGCACGCCGCCGAGCGATTCGGTAAGCCGTCCAGTGACTTCCGCATTGATTTGGCCGCGCTCCCGAAAAATGGGCCGGATGGTCCCGAAAGCCTTCCCCAACGCAAGCGCGCATCCGACCACGACTACCAGCGCAATGCCGGTCAGCAAGGGGCTGATGCGCAGCAAAATGGCGAGCACGAGCACGGCGGTGAGAAGCCCGCCGGCGAAATCAATCAAGCCCGTGCCCAGCAGATTGCGAATGCCGTCCACGTCGGTCATGATGCGCGCCACCAGGGTTCCGGTCTTGTTAGCGTCGAAGTATGCGACGGGCAACCGGCCGATGTGGGCCTGCACCTTGCCGCGCAGTTCGGCAATCAAGCGTTGACCAGCTTTGGATACCAACTGCGTGATGGTGAACCCCGTCACGCCCTGGATGACAGTGGCGCCCAAGACCGCCAACACCAAGGGAGTCAACAGCCCTAGTTGGCGCTTGCCGATGACATTGTCGATCAGATATTTCGAAGAGGCTGGCAACACCAGCCCGCACACGCGGCTGATTACCATCAGCACGAAGCCGATCGCCAGTATCTTACGGCGCGGCCGCATCATTTCACGGATGTCCGGCCACAATTCGCGTAGACGCTCGGACGATCGTTTCTTAGGGGCCTTTTGCGGAATCACTGCTGTTTACACTATTGTATGGGATGCGTTACGCGCACTGCGGGACGCCGGTATTTTAATGCCTACTTTATACTCCGGGACCTCTGGATTTGCATACCCCAGTTGGAAGCCCGAGTTTTATCCAGAGAAACTCGCGGCGAAGAAGTTCCTGTCGTATTACGCGACCAGGCTCAACGCGGTGGAAGTCAACTACACGTTCCGGCGTCTGCCCTCGGCTTCGACGCTTGAAAACTGGGTGAATGACACCCATCCCGGATTCGTGTTTCCGCTAAAGGCGCATATGCGCATCACGCATATTCTGCGGCTGAAGCCTTCGGAGTTCACGGAAGTGTTTTTTCGCGCCATCGATCCGCTGCGAACGGCGCGGCGGCTGGGGCCCGTGCTGTTCCAACTACCGCCGGCTCTAAAATGCGACGAGGCCTTGCTGAGCGACTTTCTGGCGACCCTGCCTCGCGATGTGCGTTGCGCATTCGAATTCCGGCATGCATCGTGGCTGACGGACGGAGTGTATGGCCTGCTCGAAAAGTACGGCATCGCGCTGTGTCTGGCGGAATCAGAGAAGCTGGTGATCCCGAAAGTGATCACGTCGAACTTCGTGTATTCACGCTTGCGGATGCCCGAGTATTCGGCTGAAGACCGCGCAGAGATCGCCGCCCGAGTGCAGCAAGTGCTCGAATCGGGCCGCGACGCTTATGTCTTTTTCAAACACGAGGAGACGCCCGCGGGCGCGCTGTACGCCGAAGAGCTGCTGCGGGCCTTTAGTCCGTAATTCCGTACTTTTCGCGCAACAGCCGCAGATGTTCACGGGCTTCGCGCTCCTGGTTGGAATGGGAGCGAGCCTTGGCGAACTGGTGGTGCGCGATTGCGTGGACCACCGCCGCGACCATGAAATCGACCCGCTGTTGAGCCTTGATCAGTTCTTCCGGTAGAGCGCCCTGTGCGACGGGTTCCAGCGCCGGCTCCTGGCCCGGCCTTCTGGTTAACCAGGCACCCGCGGCTCCGGTGATTAGACCCGTCATTTCCACCAAGCAGAAGCGAGCATAGCAAGCCCATCCCTGCGTGCGGCGCTCGGCAGACGCTTCCTCAAAGACGCGAGTCATTTCGTCAGCGAACTGATTCCGATGCTCGCGTGGATACAGCAGCAAGAACAGCTGGTAGGCTCTTGTCATATCGCGCTCTTTCCGATAGCCGCGGGCGCCCGTAGCCGCGCAAATCCCGCGCGGGTCAATTGCTTCATGCGATCCAACTCCAGTTGCAGTTGCGCGCGTCCAGCCCCGGTCAGCCGGTACGCCTGCTTCTGGCGCGACGTGTCTGCCTGCTCGAAACGCTCGATCCAATCATCCTCCAGCAACCGCCGCAGAGCGCCAAACAGCGTGCCGGTGCTCATTCGGACGCGGCCGCCGCTCAACTCCTCGATGTCCTGGATTAAGGCATAGCCGTGGCGAGGCTGATCGGCCAGGCTGGTGAGAATCAACAAGACAGGCTCGGATAGGGGCTTGGCGTCCGGGGCATAAGTTTTGCTCGTGACATGTCGCATGACGACATATTAACCCGGCCCGGTTCGGATGTCAAGCTTGTGATAAACTCGGTTGCCAATATGACTCGACTCCATTGCGCACTCTCGCTCGCTCTGTTCGCGGCGCCGGTTTTCGCGGCGCTCCCGGTTGTGCCGGCCCCGGACCAGGCCGAGCTGCTCAAGAGCAAGGACCCCAAGCTGGCCGCCAACAAAAAACTGGCCTACGATTTCTTCCGCGTGGTGCTGCGCGCGCATCACCTGGATGATGCCGACAAGTACATGAAGGTGGATTACATCCAGCACAACCCGAACGCCGACACCGGCATCGCCGGATTTAAAGCGTATTTCTCGAAAATTCCGGGCGGCCCGCAACCGGTGCAGGACACATTACCCGGCCTGGTCGCGATCCAGGCCGAAGGCAACTTCGTTACATTGTCGTTTGTGCGCGACGAGAAAGATCCAGCGAACCCGGGCCAAAAATATACCACCACCTGGTTCGACATGTTTCGCATCGACAACGGAAAGATCGCCGAGCATTGGGACGTGGCATTGAAAGCAGCGCCGCCGTCCAAGTAAGCTGGTTGCATGGCTCGTCGATTGATTGCTTCGTTCGCAACCGCGGCCTTTGTCGCTGCATTATCGCTAATTCCGGCTTGGGGCCAGCAAGGGCCCCCTCCCGATCCAGCCTTGGGCACGCCCGGAGGCCTGGGGCCAGGTGGCCGCCGGCAACCACCGGGGCCGCCTCCGGGACCCGCGCCTCGATTGCCCGACAATCCCTACTACGGGGTCAATGCCGGCAAGCCGGACTTCGGCGGCCTGGCGAAAGGCATGTGGCGAGTACCCTACATCATCGATATGCAGAAGCAGGGGCGGGCGCCGGACGGCGGTCCGGTTGTGGTGCCGTTCACCGCGCTCGGCAAGAAGCTTTTTGACCAGGCCACCGAGACTCATTCCAAGGACGATCCCGAGGGCTTCTGCCTCCCGCCTGGCGTTCCGCGCATGATGTACACGCCGTATCCGACCGAGATTTTCCAGATGCCCGACCGCATCCTCTTCATTTATGAAGGCGGCGCGCACGTGTGGCGCATCATCTGGATGGATGGCCGCCGGCAGCCCACTGATCCCAACCCGGATTACCTGGGATATTCGGTCGGCCATTGGGAAGGCGACACGCTGGTGGTGGATACCATTGGTATGAACGACCGAACGTGGCTGGATGCCGCTGGTCATCCGCACGGCGAAAAGCTGCACGTCACCGAGAAGTTCACGCGTCCCGATTCGAACACGCTGCGGCTGGAAGCGACGATCGACGATCCCGATTACTACACCAAGCCGTGGACCGTGGTGACGACGGCCACCTGGCAGCCCGGACAAGAGCTGATGGAATACATCTGCCAGGAAAACAACAAGGACCTGCAGCACCTTGTCGGCAAATAGCTCCGATGTCGGGAAATAGGTCCCCGCGCGGCCACCGTCTGAGACATCACCGTCTGAGACAATAATGTTGCTTTATGTCGGAGGCTACCCAGCCCACGGACATCACCACCCTGTTGCGGCGCTGGCAGGCTGGAGACTCGGACGCCTACGATCTGGTGATCGGATGGGCCTACCAGCGCATGCTGGCCATAGCCGCTGGCTTCGCGGCCCAGGAACACGTGGCCACGGAGCCGGCCGCGCTGGTCAATGAAGCGTACCTGAGGCTGCGGAAGCTGGAACGCATCGAATGGCGCGACCGCAATCACTTCTTCTCCGTCGTGGCGGCCGAGCTTCGCCGGATTCTGATCGACCAGGCCCGTCTTCGGCTGGCGCAAAAGCGGGGAGGCAGTCAGTACCGCGTGCCAATGTCGGAGGATCTGAGCTGGATCGACGTCCGCGGCCAGGACATGCTGGACCTGGACCGGGCCTTGCAGGAGCTGGAACGGTTGGACGCCGAAAAAGTGCGCCTGGTGGAGCTGCGTTACCTGATGGGCTGCACGGTGCCCGAAATCTGCGAGCTGCGCGGCGTTTCGGACGCGACCATCGAGAGGCATTTGCGTTTCGCCCGCACCTGGCTATACGATAGACTTCGTTCCGAAGCGCCATGAACGACGACTGGGGGCGGCTCCAAGAGCTCTTCGACGAGATCTGCGCGCTGGATGAAGACAGTCGCCGCGTGACCCTGGACCAGCGTTGCAATGGCAACGATTGGTTGCGCGGCCAAGCCGAGCGGATGGTTCGCGCCTTCGATGCCGAGCGCGCTGCCAACGCCGAAGCCCGCGCGGGCGCGGCCGGAAGGCGATTTGGCGCGTGGCAAACTACCCGGCTGCTGGCGCGCGGCGGTATGGGCGAAGTGTGGCTGGCCCGGCGCGCCGATGGACAGCATGAACAAATAACCGCATTGAAGATCCTGTCTCCCTATCTCGCCGCGCCCGATTCGGTGCACCGTTTTCGCCGCGAACGCGAGTTACTGGCGCGCCTGGAGCATCCCAACATCGCCCGCTTGCTGGATGGCGGCATGAGCTCGCAGGGCGAGCCGTACCTGGTGATGGAGTACGTAGAAGGCGTTCGCGTGGACCGCTATTGCGACCAGCAGCAGCTCTCCATTCGCGAGCGCTTGCAGCTGTTCCTCAAGGTATGCGCCGCCGTGAACGCCGCGCATCAATATCTGGTGGTGCACCGCGATCTGAAACCGGGCAACATCCTCGTCACCGCGGATGGAGAGCCGAAGCTCCTGGATTTCGGCATCGCGAAACTGATCGACGCCGAATCCGGGCTGGAGCAAACGGCCACCGCCAATATGTTCCTGACGCCAATGTACGCCAGTCCCGAGATTCTGCGCGGCCAACCGGCTACGGTGGCGAGCGACATCTATTCGCTCGGCGTTCTGCTCTATGAACTACTGGCTGGGCGCCGGCCGTTCGATGCTTCCAAGCTCAGCCCGGCGGCCCTGATCGAGGCGGTCACTCAAAAGGACGTTCCGCCACCCAGTGCGGTCGCTGCGCCGATACAAGCGGCAACACTGGACGGCGATCTCGACGCGATCGCGCTCAAAGCGCTCGCCAGGAATCCGGAGGAGCGCTACGCCTCCGCGGCGCAACTGGCTGAAGATATCCAGCGCTACTTGGATGGGCAACCCGTTCTAGCGGTCCGCGCCACCTGGACCTACGTCGCCCGCAAATTTCTCCGGCGGAATCGGCTGGCAGTTGGACTGGCCGCGTTGACGCTGCTGGGAGTCGCGCTGGGAGTTGGTTCCACGGTGCTTCAAAAGCGCGTCGCCCAAAGGCGCTTCGACGAAGTTCGGCGTCTTGCGCACTACGTGCTCTTCGATCTTTACGACGATGTTAGCAACTTGAGCGCCTCAACCCGGGTGCGCGCCGATATGGCCAATCGCGCCACCGAATATCTGAACACGCTTTCCCGCGAGGCGAAGAACGATCGCGGCCTGCGTCTGGAATTGGCCGAAGGATACTTGCGGCTGGGCGACATTCAGGGCAACATGTTTCGCAGCAATTTAGGCGATACCGGCGCCGCACTGGGGACCTACCAGAAAGGCCTGGATCTTTTGCAGCCGCTCGGTGCAGATCCAGGCGCGGTGCGTCTGCGCACTCTGATCGAAGTGCATCGCGCGCAGGCCACGGATGCAAACTCCGGCAGCAGAGAAGCTTTCCATCGTCTGCATGAAGCCGTGGAAAATTTCGAGAAGGCGGCAGGCCATCCTCCCTCCGTGGAAGACGATTATCAACTGGGCCAGGCGTACAGCATTTTGGGCGAACTGGAACAGCAACAGGGAGGCTGGGTAAGCATGTCGGGCATGAGCGGCGCCGAGTTCGATCGTGGGGAGACTTTCCTGCGGCGCGCCGTCGAGCTTCAACCCTCGAATCCCGACTACGCGTATTCGCTGGCCGAGTTGCTGGACCGGCGGGCGCAATCATCCGCAACACTCGCGCCGCAGCGCGCGATTGCATACGATCAGCAAGCGGTGAGTATTTTGAATGGGGTCCGCGAACCCTATCGCGCGTATCCATCGTTTCGCCTGCTGCTGGGCCGGGTTCACAGCGTTTTGTTGTTCGCCTACGGCCAGTTGAACCAACTCGATGCAGCGGCGGAGCAGGGTACTTTGGCCGAGCAAATCTATTTGCCGCTGGCCGCCGCCAGTCCCGAGGATCACGACCTGCGTTATCGCCTGGCCGTCCTCAGACGCCTCATCGGCAGCAACGATGCATACGGCAAACGATGGAACGCTTCGGCGGAGGAGTTCGCCAAGGGCATCGCCGATTACGATATCCTGCTCCAGAGCGGCCCGAATTCTCAGTATCGGGGCTATCGCGCCGAGTTGCGGATGCGTATGGCCGACGATCTGTGGGAAGCCGGCCGGCATCCGGAAGCCGAAGCAGCCGCCAAAGCGGGCCTCGTGGAATTTCGCGAACTTGCCAGCTCACCCGACGCGAAGTTTCCCCTGCTGCGCCAAGCGGCCCGCTACATGCTTTTTACCGAGGTGAAGGATTTGCGGAATCCGAAAGAGGCGCTGGAGTTGTCGGAGCGCGCGCGTTCAATTTCCAGCGACCCGTTCCAGTTGTACGAACTTCTCGCGGCTGCGTACTCGGAGAATCACCGTTACCGCGAGGCCGTGGACTCCATACGCAAAGCGATCGCCGCGCTTCCACCCGTGAAGCCGGGTGAAGCTCCCAGCCGCGCCCGGCTGTCGAGCGAAGCGACACTCGCCGAATACGAGCGCGCCTCAAAATCCGCCCGCCAGTAAACGCTAGCCGCGCGCGGTTCGCTTCTTCCCGGCCGTCTTCTTCTCGGGTTCCTCGTTCAGCGTCGCGACCGATGCGGGCGGCTTCTTGGCCGCGGCCAGGCTCTGCTTTAACGCCTGCATGATGTCGATTACCTTGGCCGGCTCTGCCGCCGGTGGCGTGACCACCTCTTGTCCCTTGACCTTTGCGTCAATCAACGCCTGGAGATTGTCCAGGTAGGTGTCGTGGTATTTTTGCGGCTCGAACGGAGCAGCCAGGGATTCAACCAGCATCTCGGCCAGCTTCAGCTCCTGCTCCTTCACCAGGCCGGTATCGGTGCGAAATTCTTCCACGCGCCGGACTTCATTGGCGTAGTACATGGTGTGCATCAGCAGCCCGTGAGCGCCGGGCCGGAAGATGACGATGTGTTCGCGGTTGTGCATCGCGATCTTCGCCACGCCCACGTAACCGGTACGCTTCAGCGTGTCGTAGAGCAGCGCGTAAGGCTTTTGGCCGGCGTCGTCGGGCGCCATATAGAAGGAGCTTTCGAAATAGATCGGGTCCACTTCGTCGGCCTTCACGAATTCGAGGATCTCCATCACCTTGGCGGTGGAGGGCGCCATCTTCTTGATGTCTTCGTCCTCGATCACTACATAGTGATCCTTCTCGTACTCATAGCCCTTGACGATCTCGCTGCGCGGAATAGGCTTGTCTTCCGCCTGGCAGTAGATCACCTGTTTGATGCGCGAGTTATCGCTCTTGTGGAGTTGGTTAAAGCCGATGCCCTCGCTGCGCGCGGCGGTAAACAGCTTCACGGGAAAAGAAACCAGGCCGAAAGTAAGATGCCCTTTCCAGACCGTTGATGCCATAGGGAACAACCTCCCACATTAGGTAGAGATAACACAGCTGATCAAACATTTTCAACTGACAACGTTTATTCACCGGCCCCAGGAGTATTATCGGTAGAGATGCATATCGGCGTGGAAGAGTACCTCGGCCTGGTATTCGACGACCGCCCGGAACCGGATTACGTTCACGGGGAGGTCGTGGAAAGAGCCTTGCCAACACCGATTCATGGTCAAATTCAACTACTGCTGGGCGTTCTGTTTGCACCGTTATCAAAGCGGGTTCGACTCGCCATGATGTCGGAGCTCCGAGTGCGGGTTGAGCCGCGGTTGTTTCGAGTTGTCGATTTTGCTGTCTACCTGGATGCGCGTCCCGAAGGCCGCTACGGGACAAATCCGGCCTACGTGGCTATCGAAATCGTCTCGCCTGACGACCGCTATAACGATCTCACAGAGCGGCTTGAAGACTACCGGCGCTGGGGCGTGCCTCACTTCTGGCTGGTCGATCCCCAACGCAAGTGCCTGTGGGAATACAAGGAAGCCGGGCTGCTCCAGCACCCCGGCCTTCGGTTGCCTGAATTCGATTTCGAAATCTCTTCCGCAGAGCTGTTCAAAGACGTATAGCGCGGTCTCCGCGCCCTCCGATTTATTTTCCCTGCCGTTCCCGCGAGTTGAACGTCGCCTTTGCCGCGGCCAGCCTGCTTGAGGCTTACGCTTGGCTCGGGTGATGGCGGAAGCGCCGTGGGTCATGATCAAGATCCTCTCCATCGACGGCGGCGGCATCCGGGGGATCGTTCCAGCCGTGGTGCTGGCCGAAATCGAGAGGCGTACCGGGCGGCCCATCGCAGACTTGTTTGATTTGATCGCCGGAACATCCGCCGGTGGAATCCTGGCGCTGGGGCTCAGTATTCCAAAAAACCCGCCTGGACCGCTCTACACAGCCAGCCAACTGCTCGCCATGTATGAGCGCGACAGCGCCCGCATTTTTTCGCGCAGTCTCTTTCACAAACTAGCGGCCTGCGGTAATCTGCGGCGCGCGAAATACACCGCGGCCGGTATCGAAGATGTGCTGCTCGATTACTTCGGCGACTCACGGCTGAGCGAAGCCTCCATCGACGTACTGATTACCAGCTATGAAATCGAGCGCAGCTTTCCCTTCTTCTTCCGCAGCGCGATCGCACGCGAACGCTCGGACTACGATTTTCCGGCGCGCCAAGTCGCCCGCGCCACGTCCGCCGCTCCCACCTATTTTGAACCCATGAAACTGCCAACGGGAACTTTTAGCCATCATTCCACGCTCGGGCACTACACTCTCATTGACGGCGGCGTTTACGCCAACAACCCCGCCGCCTGCGCGCTGGTTGAGGCGCGCACAACACAGCCCGACGCCACGGATTTCCTGGTGGTCTCGCTCGGAACCGGGGAGTTGGCCACCTCCTTGCCGTACGAGCAAGCCAAGAATTGGGGTGCCGTGCGATGGGCCACATCCGTGTTGGATGTGGTCTTCGACGGAGTCAGCCGCACGGTGGATTATCAACTTCGCCAGTTGTTGCCCGGCACGTCCGCGCAATGCAAGCGCTACTACCGGTTTCAGACCACGCTGGATAGTGACAACCATAGGCTCGACAACGCCAGTCCGGAAAACATCACTGCCCTGAAAGCGCTGGCATTCAATCTCGTCGAGCGGGAATCGGCGAACCTTGATCAGCTCTGCCGGAAGCTTACGGAGAAGGATTAGATTTCGGTTGCGAAAGGAGTGAAGCGCGTCTTGTAGTCGAACGTGTCGATGCCCTCGGTGCGCTTGAGGAAACCCACGATCGCGTAGGTCACAGGCGTCGCGATTACTTCATACACTACCTTAAAGAGGTACGCCGACCCAATCAGCCGCGCCATCCCTGAAGCGGTTACCTCTCCGCTGAATGCAATGATCACCAGTATTATCGTATCCACTGCCTGTCCCACCACCGTCGACCCGACGGTCCGCGTCCACAAATAGCGGCCCTTCGTCATCAGCTTCATTTTGGCGAGCGTGAACGAATTGGCGAATTCGCCGCACCAATAGGCGATCAGGCTCGCAACCACGAGCCTCGGCACCTGATGAAAAACGATCGCGAACGCTTCCTGATTCTTCCACTCAGGCGCCGCCGGCAACGCGACGATCAGATTGCCCAGGCCAGCCAGCAGCGCATTCGCCAGGAAACCGATCCAGATGACGCGCCGCGATCCGCCATAGCCATAAACTTCCGTAAAAATGTCGCCGAAGATGTAGGTGATCGGAAACAACAGTTGGGCTCCGCTGACGCGGAATGGACCGACAGCGCAAATCTTCTGGCCCAGCAGATTCGAAATCAGCAGCACTACGATAAAGATACTTGTCAGCAGATCGTAGTATTTGAAGACTCTCGACTTTTCGGTCAAGTCCTAATTATAGAGGACGGGCCGGCATAAAACACCCGCTCTCAAACCTGTTTTCACGTTCCCATGCTCCGCGCCGCGCCACCTAAGGTCCCCCCAGCAAGCGCCGTATCGCCAGTGATACAGTAATTAGCCAAGAGCGCGCCGGACGGGATGTGGGGACGCGTGCATGAGTGAGACCGGGACGGGAAAGGAACATACCCTCCATGAAAGCCCTGGTAACGGCATTTATTGCTTTTTTCGGCGTTATTTGCGTTGCAATCGCGCCGGCCGCGGAAGACTTCACGGCTCGCGCATGGCAAATGGAGAGCAACGGTGAGGCCGCCGAAGCGCGCAATTATCTGCAGCGCGCAGCGCAAACCGGCGGAGTGGATGCCAAGCTCGCTTATGCCCAATTTCTAGATCGCCATCGCGACCCCGCCGCGCGCGAGGCCTACGAGAAAGTTCGGGATGCCGCTTCCGGGGAGCAACGCGAGTTCGCGGCCCGGCGTCTGGTGCTGCTGGATCTGATTGCCGGAGATCCCGATCGCGCTCAGCATCACCTGGAGGATTATCGGGCCGCGGGCGGCCGCGATTTCACCTTTCCCCAAAGTGCCGCTCTCGCTCCGCAAAAGCGCCAGACGATCGCGATCCCCGGACCCCTGCATTCCTTCGCCCGCATGTCGGCGCTGGCGCCCGAGACATCGCCCGAAGACGTGCTTCCGGCGCTGGCGCGCAACATCGTCACCAACGGTTATCAGGCTGCCGGCAGCGGTATTGTTCTGGAGCAGACCGAATATCTGAAGCTGGTGATCCGCTACTTATCGCAGGCCCGCGAATTAGAGAAGCTTGCGGATTCCAGCGGCGCGATCAAGATTGAAACCTGCGATTCGTCGCAGACCGGCGAGTTGCTGCGCGTGCTGGGTTACCGCATGCGCGGAGGATGCGGCAGCGAAGTGGTGCTGGAAACCCTCAACGCCTCGCGCGCTTTTCTGACCATCGACTCCGGTTTCCCGCTGGCTGAGCTGGAGCAGGACCTCCGTACCAATCGCCCCTTCACTTACGACTACAAGCCGACGCAGGTTCCGGTCCTCTATACACAGGATTACTGGCTATCGGCGAAGGACCGCCAGGGCCAGGAGTTCATCGACGCCTTCCTCAACGACCCCTCGATGTGCCGCTTGTACCTGGGGCTTTCCAAGCTCGACCCGGCCGCCTCCGAGGAACTGCGCAAGAACACCACGGTGCAGAGGATTCGTGCCTACGCGCATGTGCTCGATTTCTACGGCGGAATGTTCCAGGTTCGCAACGGCCGGGCCGTGGTGCCAGGAGGCGCGCGCTCCGAGCGGGCCTGGGCTGAACTGGTGGGAGCTTCGCCCGACAAGCCGGGGGCCTTCTTCGAGCGCTTGATCATACGCGATGACGGATGGCTGGCCAGCTACTTCGACGCGCTATCGCGGATCAGCAACAATTCCGCGAATGGTCCGGTGCAAGCCTATCTGACCGAACCCGAGCGCATGAAGCGGTTTTACGAGGCCATCCGCGGCAAGGTGACCAGTCCCGGTCCCGCGCGGCCCGTGTTCCGATCGAACACGGACATGATGTTATTGACCGCGCGCCTGCGCCTGGACCCCAGCGGCACGCCGCACATCCCGGGAAGCCTGGAGGTCTGGCGGACGCTGTTTGTCGAACACCCCTCCGGCAGCGGAAAGTACGATAACAAGCTCAGCCAGGCCGCCGCGAGTTGGAAGGGCCCCGACGACGTCATCGAGGCGTTGTTCGCGCTGTGCCGCAAGGCAGTGGAGAATGAACCGCTGAAAATCTTCATGGCTTTGAGCGACCTGGACCGTCATCGCCAAACGCCGCTGGATCCCAAAACCGCCGACCGGCTGGCGCGCGACTTCCGCTCGTTCGGCGCGCAGTATCCGATTTTCGCCGAAGTCTCCGACATTTCCAGCGTTACCATCAATCAATTTCTGGACACCGCGGAAAGTATTAACCAGATCCGGGATCTGGCATTACGCTCGGATGCCGCTGGATCGCTGCAGGCTCTGGTGGGGCTGTGGCAGATTTTCTGCCGCCAGAACTCCATCGCGCCGGCCGATCGCGATCGTCCGCTGGCCGCCATTCTGACGCGCTTTACCAAGGTGAAGAGCGAGGCCGACGTGTTCGACGGAGGACGCGAAGGCGTGCAAACCCTGCTGGCCGCCACCAACTCGCCCGCCGGTGTTTCGGCTCAGGATCGCATGCTCGATCTGCTGGCCGGCACCGCGCAAGCGGACACGTCGGACGCCCACAACCAATTGGTGGAAGACATGATTCGAATCTTCGAGGCACAGCGGCTCATATCGCTCACCTCGATTTTCGATCTGGTCGATCAGCTCGAAGGACTCGCCAAAGGCGAGAAAGTGAACAGCGCGCTCATTACCAAAACAGCGGCGCGGATTTCGGAGATTCAGCTTCCCCGTAGTTCATTGAGCGGCAACGAGGGCAATTCGTTAAGCTTCGGCTATTGGCCGGAGAAACACATCGAGACGGAACGAAAGCTGAACCTGCGGGCGTTCATCGACCGCGCAGGGGTCGATCCTAAGAAACTGGACGAGGTGCGCGGCCTGCTGACGCCGTTTCTTCGCGACACCTTGATCGGTTTCAACTACGTGCACTACGCGCCGCCGGGCGCTCAGGTTCTCTATACCAATCCATTGTTCGTCCGCGGCCACGACTTCGTCGGCCTGCAAGGAACCACCAATGGCGCGTGGAGAGAAACGGAAGTGCTGGGAAGCGGCTGGCCTTCCAGCGCCGGCGGAAAGCTGGTAGGGTCACTGGTCAGTCTGCCCTACGCCCTGGCCGAGGCCGAACAAAACTTCTTGATTCCATCGCGGGAGCAAGCTCTGATCTGGGGCGATCTGGTCCCGCAGCTCCTGCTTATGGCCACCGTCCCGCGCTGGTGGAACGTAACGCCCGCCCAGTTGCACTGGGTAGCGCTGCATATGGATTACGCCGAAACATTGCTCGCGGAGTCCGCTTTGAACGCTGGCCGCCGGCAAATTGCTCTGGATGCCATAGCCCAATACGCCATGCCCGCGCGTGTCGATCAGGTCCGGGAATTGCTCGAACAGGGGCGCGTCAACGCGGCGCTGGATAGGGTGATGCCGTCGGAATTGTTCGCGATTGCTCGCGATCTCGGGACAGGAGATTCATCCGACAACCCGATCGCGGCCGAGATCCGCCGGGAGGCCGCTGAATCGCCGCGGCAACTGAACTACGACACGATTTCGCGCGCCTTCGGCACGCCCAAGCCAACCTTGGCCAACTCGTACTCTCCGGAATTGCTCGGCCTCCGCACGTTCCCCACTCTGATGGGCTATTCCAGCCGGATCCTGGCCGAGAGTTGGGAATCGAACTTGCTCTTCTACGCGGCTCTCGCCGACCAATTGTATTTGGCGCCGGGCGAGCTCAACGTTCTGGTCCCGGATTGGACGCGTCAGACCGTGGAGCGGATCTTCGCTACCAATCTGGAGGATTGGCCCGCGCTGCTGCGTTCCCTGCGGCTGGTTGGCGAAGACGTCCGCGAGAAGGCGCGAAAACGAGTAACGGCAGCGGCTGGTTTTTAGTTCTTAGTTCTTAGTTTAGTTTCGGAGGACAGCTTGCAGTTCAATCGTCGTATCTTCATTGGTGCATTCGCAGCCTTGCTGGCAGTTTCCCTGGCGCTATTCGCCCAGGAGCAACGGCCGACCTTCCGCGTCAAGGTCGACATGGTGGTGTTGAGTTTCACCGTCACCGACAGCAAGGGTCACTATATCAACGGACTGAAACCCGGCGATTTCCACCTCACCGAGGACGGCATCGCTCAAAAGATTAATACCTTCGGAGAGGGCAACAAACCTCCCGTGCGGGTGCTGGAAAATGGCACGGTACAGCCGCTGATTGCGTCTACCGAATCCAGTGGCCCCGAGCTCGACGCCCCATCGGAAGTGCGCTCCGACTCGTTTGTAGGAACCAACGTGTTCGTGCTTTTCGACACCAGCAACTATATGTATCGCGGATTTGTTTATGCCTCCGACGCTATCGCCGATTTCGTGCGCGGCCTGGACAAATCCGATTCCGTGGCGGTCTACACTTTCAGCCGCAATCTTTCGCGGCCCGCGCCGCTCACGCACGATCGCAACGACGCCATTTTCGGCCTTCGCAAGGCAGTGGCGGGCGACGACGCGGCGCTCTACAACGGTCTGCTGTTGACGCTGCGCGACGCCTCCAAGGTGCCCGGGCGCAAAGTAGTCATCGTGTTTTCGAACGGGCCGGATAACGCCAGCCTGATCGCACCCGACGATGTGCGCGCGGTAGCCGAAGACGATGGCATTCCCATTTACGTCATCTCCACCAACGACGTTTCGAAGGATCCGACCTCCAGCAATGTATTCAAGCGCATCTCCACGCGCACGGGCGGTAAGGCGTATTTCGCGAAGACCTGGCAGAAGCAGGTGGAAGCGTTCGAATCGATTCGCGAGGATCTGGGCAATAGCTACACCATCACGTATTATCCGCAGCCGAATCCCAATGAGGGATTCCGGAAAATCAACGTTGAAATCGTGACCGATGTCGGCAAGAAGTATCGCGTTCGCGCGCGCCCCGGTTATCGCCCGCAAGGCGGATTCTGAACCGCGACCATAACCGAGCCGCGACCGTGAGGGAGCCGGTATTTGTAACGTTTCGTATGCTTGAAACCTCGACTTAATCGGCATCGTCTACCGGTCATATGTCGATCGCTAAATGGAGTCTCGCCGGGGCAACCCTTCTCTTGTTCGGAGCGTCTTTCGCCAGCGCCCAAACCTCGTTTGATATCAATCTTGGATTTGGAACCGCGTGGGACAGCCGCAACTCGGGCGGAATCGATAATGCGTCTTCGGTGAACCCCTTTGGCTCGTGCGTTACGAATTCAGGTGATCCCGATTGCGAGTCGCTGCCAAAGCTGGACGGCTTTTTTCTCGGCTTCGGCGGAGATCTGATGCTATTCAAACATTTCGGTGTGGGTTTCGAAGCCAATCTGCAGCCGTCGCGCGAAACCTACGGCCCGCTCGCCTCCCGCCAGACCTTCTATGACGTCAATGGCATCTACGCTCCGATCAGCACCAAGCGCGTTTCCCTGCAATTCCTGGGAGGCGTAGGAGGCGCGCGCACCAGCTTCGCTTACAACGAAAGCGGATGCGTGGGAACGGCGGTCTGCACCACCACCACTGAGACGGTGGGAACCGCGAGCCATTTCCAGGCGCACGTGGGAGTGGGCGTCAATATCTTTGTAACCACCCACATCTTCGTTCGTCCGGAATTCGATTTTCACTACGTGCCCGGCCTCACGAACCAGTTCGGCAGCGACGCAGTACCGGAAGCCATGGTGTGGGTAGGCTATAGCTTCGGCGAGCGCTAGATCACATCGAGTGAAATTGAATCTGTAGGCTGACCCGAACCGCGATGGCCTTGCCGTCCTTCTGCGCCGGAGCAAAGAGCCATTCTTTCACCGCGTCAACCGCGCTTTGGTCTAGATCCTTGTCCAGGCTTTTCAGGATGTGCGGGTTCTTGGGAAGACCTTTCGAGCTCACGATCAGCCCGATCAGCACCGACCCGACGGCTCGCACGCCGCGGCCGTTTGGATACTGCGGAGCGGTTTGCTTGATCACTCGTGGAGGAGTGACGCCGGGCCCAAGATCGTATACCGGCTCGTCATCTGTTTGGGCCGCCAATAGCCAAACCGCGGCACAACAAATGATTACAATTCTCAGCACTAAAGGACCGCCTCGCTCTTGACTAAAGATTGCTGAACAGACGCCAGTCGTTAACCCGCGGTTTCGTACTGAATTGTCGGGAATGGTAAACTTGGCCGCATGCCGTCCCTTGGAGCCCGCGTTCTATTGGCAGCCAGTTCCCTGGCCTGTTTGCTGCCTGGTTTGAACGCCCAACCTCGCTACACCTCCGAGGGCCAATTGACGCTGCCTAGCGACTATCGCGAGTGGACGTTCTTGAGCTCTGGACTGGGTATGACTTACGCCCCCATGCCGGGACACGACGACGCAGCATTTACGAACGTGTTCGTGAATCCAGCCGCGTATCGTTCCTTCGTCTCGACCGGCAAATGGCCCGACAAGACCATGCTGGTGTTGGAAATAAGGGCGTCCACCAGCAAAGGCTCGATCAATCGGGGCGGATCGTACCAAGGCGATGTGCTCGCAATGGAAGGCGAGGTGAAGGACCTGGCGAAATTTCCTGGCACTGGCTGGGCGTTCTTCGGATTCGGCAAATCAAGCGCCGGCAAGATGCTGCCGCGCACCGAGGATTGCTACGCTTGCCATGCGGAGCACGGCGCTGTGGACAATACTTTCGTGCAATTCTACCCGGTGCTGCTCGGGATCGCGAAACGCTTCGGAACCGCGCGCGTCAGCGGGCGGCCCTAGATCCAAACTTTCTGCGCCGGCACTCCGCGCCTGCACATCTCGCACGATCCCGCGTCCTTGTAATACGTAGCATCCAGTTGAGCGAGATAGTAAAGAGGCAGCGGGCTGAAATCCACAGTCTTCGGCGTGGGCTGGTAGACGATCACGGCCATCCCGACCACTTCCGCTCCGGTCGACTCCACCAGGCGCTTCAATTCGCCTAGATTCCGGCCCGATCGCAAAATGTCGTCCACCAGCAGCACCTTCTCGCCCGGCTTCTGTTCCAGAAACTGGCGAAAAGCCATGGGACCGCGCTCTTCTTTGCGATCCGCCCAGTAAACCTGGTTCGCGCGCAGCGCTTCGCACACGCCGTACGCCACCGGCAAGCCGCCCGTATCCGGCGAAACGATGGAAAGCTCGGGAATCATGGCGCGAATTTCCGCGTTGGCCCGCAGCAGCCGGCTGAGTCCGACGCTGAGCACTTTGGCGTGCTGAAAATAGCGCATCGCCAATTGCACTTGCGTGTACTCGGTGGCGTGCAGCCCGTTGGGATATTCGAAATGGCCGTCGCGAATCGCCCCAGTGCGGCGCAGCAAACTTACCACTTCGTCTTGCGTAGGAACCAGATGCATAGCTGTTCTTATTGTCTCGCGATTGAAAGCCTTTCAGAGCCGCGCGCCAGTAGCACACCCGCAGACGACCGTAAGTCGTGCACTGGAGAACACCGACTCGAAGAGGACCGGACGGGTGGCGCGTCAGCAAGCGGTCTCCCCCTAGTACGCGCCCCGGCCCGTGAGCACCCGCGGGATGGTGCGCAGAATGATCTTCCAATCCAGCGCCAGCGACCACGTATCGATGTACTGCATGTCCATCTTCATCCAGGTGTCGAAATCCAGCGTGTCGCGGCCCGCCACGGCCCACAGGCACGTCAGGCCCGGGCGCATGCGCAGTCGGCGCCGCTGCCAAGTCTGATAATTATCCACTTCCTCCGGCACCGCCGGGCGCGGCCCCACCAGCGACATATCGCCCTTCAGCACGTTCCATAACTGCGGCCATTCGTCGATGGAAAACTTGCGCAAAAAGCGGCCCACTCCGGTCAGGCGCGGGTCGTTCCTTATCTTGAACGCGGTCTGTTTGTGGCTCAGATGCGCCAACGACGCCTTCAACTCTTCAGCGTTGTCGCACATGGATCGAAACTTGTAGAACACAAAACGGCGCCCATTCAGGCCGCAGCGCTGCTGGCTAAAAATCGCGGGGCCTGGCGAAGTCAGCCGGATCAATAGAGCGATCAGCAGCATGAACGGCAGCAGCAGCACCAGCGCGGCCGCGGCCAGCACCACATCGGTGATTCGTTTCGCCAGCAGGCGGATCTCGTCGTGCGGCGCCGCCGAAAACGTCAGAAGCGGCGTGGAGCCCAAGCGGTCCAGGTAGACCTGGCTGTTGACGTGCGGAAAGAAATCCACCACCACGCGCGTGCGAACGCCTTGTTCGTCGCACAGCAGGAACAGCTCTTCCATCTCGCCAAGCTTATGGCTGTCGACGGCGAAGATGATCTCATCGATCACCTGCTGCCGCAGCAATTCGGGCAGGCGCGACAATGCATAGCGTTCATACTCCTGCGACAACTGCACGAAACCGGGTTCATCACCGGGGCCCGGCTCGTCGTCCAGAAAACCCATCAGCCGGATCCCGTAATCCGCGGATTTCTCCAGTGCCGCGCCCAGCCGCAGCGCGTTCTGGCCGGAACCCACCACCATGACGAAATGCGCGGCTCCGAATTCGCGCCGCAAGCTGCCGATGACGCGCGCGGCATTAATCCGGAACAAACACAGCAAAATCCACGCATACACCGCGACCAGCGCCACAAACGGACGGCTGAGGTCCAGGCGCAAAACGAATTCGATTAAAACCAGGCAGACCGCGCCCAGGGCGCATTGGCGAAACGTGTCGCGCAGCACCACGCTGGGATGCGCGGAGTCGAGTTTTTCGTAAACATCGAACCAATAGCCGATGGCAACCCAACACAGCGCCGAGAGCACCAGCAACAGCGCGGCGACAGGAAAGTCGATGTAGAAAGTCTTGTCCAAATGCATCCGCACGCGTGTCTGGTACGCGGCTATGAAGGCGATGGAAGTAAGCAGAACGTCGGTGGCCCCGAAGATGGCCTTGACTTTTCGATAGTGCCTGCTGAACACTTTGGACTCAGCATATCACGAGCCCCGCGCGTGCACGCTTGCCGGGCGCGGTATCATGTTGTTTTATGAAGGAGCCCAGTTTCATGAGTCCCATGCAGAATTCAGTGCTCGTGCCCATGGTGGTTGAGCAGACCTCGCGCGGCGAGCGTGCGTTTGACATTTACTCGCGGCTGCTCAAGGAGAACATCATTTTTCTCGGCACCCCCATCGATGACAACGTTGCGAATCTGATCATCGCTCAAATGCTTTTCCTGGCCGCCGAAGATCCGGAAAAAGACATTTCGTTGTATATCAACTCACCCGGAGGCTCGATCACCGCGGGATTGGCCATTCTCGACACCATGAATCTGGTGGAGCCGGACATCGTGACCTACTGCCTCGGGCAAGCCGCTTCAATGGCGGCCGTGCTGCTGGCGTGCGGCAATAAGGGCAAGCGCTACAGCCTGCCCCACGCGCGCATCCTGATCCATCAACCCTCCATGAGCGGATTGGGTGGACAGGCCACCGACATCGACATTTATGCGCGCGAGATCCTGCGCATGCGCGAGTCTCTCAATCAGATTCTCGCCAACGCCACCGGCCAGCCGGTGGACCGCATCGGCCGCGACGTGGATCGCGATTATATCTTGGAGCCCGATCAGGCGCTCGAATACGGCTTGATCGACCGCATCATTGAAAGCCGCGCGCTGCAACCCGTCCCCACGCGATAAGCCCGCTCAATGAGCAGCTTCCGTATTGTCGTTTGCCTGCTGGGACTGTTCGACCCGGCGGGCGCGCAATTCATTCCCAGCGGGACTGCGATTCCGCACACCACTCTGCCGCCCGTCGTGTTTATCGACGGATACCAGTCCAGTTGCCCGGCGACGTTTTCAGGTACCTTCGGCATCGCGGATCAGGTGCTCCAAAGCAACGGCGAAGTGACCCTCTTCTTCGGCACTTGCAGCTTGCCTCCCACGGCCAGCATCGAGGATCTTGGCGCTGCCTTCGCGAAGTTTCTCTCCGGCTTGAGTTACACCGACGGAAAGCCCGTCGATCAGGTGGACGTGGTGACCCACAGCATGGGCGGCCTGGTGCTGCGCTGCTATTTAAGCGGAAAACAGAACGCGGCCGGCGCGTTTCAACCACCGGCGGTGACGCATGTTCGCAAAATCGTCTTCCTCGCGTCCCCGAATTTCGGTACCGGGATCGCGTCGCTGCTCGGCGTCACCAATCAATTGCAGGAAATGTCCAGTGGCAGCGCTTTTTTGTTTTCCTTGGATACTTGGAACCAGGGGACGGACGATCTGCGGGGCATCGAAGCTGTTGCTGCCGCGGGCAACGCGGGCAGCGGAGGAACGGGCAATCCAGCCGGATTCGACGACGGTGTAGTCACGCTCACCAGCGCCTCGCTCCAGTTCTACCTGCCCGGCCACACGCGCGTTATCCCCTATTGCCACATCGACAGCACCGGAGTGGTCGAGATTTTCAACCTCTGTCCGGCCAACGCTCCGGGCATTGCCGACATTGAATCCGCCACGCACAATTCGGCGCAGATCATCGTCTCGTTCCTCGGTGGAACCAGCGATTGGCAGAGCGTTGGAACGGCGCCGGAGGATAATTCGTTTCTCTCGGTGGATGGCGGCCTCATTGTGGAAGCGCGCGCGGCCGACGATACAACCTTGAGCATCGGTTCGGCCACGGCTGGCGCGCAGAAACTCGGCACTTCCGATGGCCTGGCCTTCGCCGATCTAGTTCCGGCCGCCACCGTGCCGCTGAATATCACCTCGGGATCTTCAAACATCAGCGCATCCATCACGCTGCCCGCCGGCGGAACTGAGCCTTACACCGTGAAGCCTGGGCCTCTGATCACGCGTGTTTATCCCGCGGCGGCGGCCGATTTTCCGCTAGTACTCGCGCCTCGGATGTTGATTGCAGTCTACGGCACCGATCTCGCGGACCAGACCACTAAGGTTCTTGCGGGCGCTTCGCCGATTCAGGTTTACTACACCTCTGCAACGCAAATCGACGCGGTACTTCCAGACAGCGCGTCAGGCATCACGCAACTAACCGTTCAAAACGGCGCCGGCCAGCACACGGTGAACGTCTACGTGGAAGCCGCGGCGCCTTCGATTTTCACCCAAGACTCCTCCGGGTCTGGACCGGCTTCTGCCCTGAGGGCGGCTAACTCAAGCCTGACTCTGGTGACGGCCGATAATCCGCTGAACGCCGGCGACACGGTTGCGCTGTACGCCACTGGCCTTGGCCTAACCGCGCCCGGCACAGGCGCCGACAGCGGCTTGGAAGTTGCAGTCCTGCAACCCACCGTCACGGTTGCCGGCGTGAACTGTCCGGTGACGTTTGCCGGGGCCGCGCCCGGGTACATCGGGTTGGATCAAATTAACTGCACGATCCCTGCGGGAATGGCGGCCAGCACGTCCGCGCCGGTGGTCATTACTTCAGGGGGCCAAAGCAGCAACACCGCGACCCTGGCAGTTAACTGAACCGCAGTTACTGAACCGCCCTTAACTGAACCGCGACCGTAAGGGAGCGTTAAACAACCATCCCCACCGGCTGCCGGATCTCCATGCAGCCTTTCCCGGTCGGCAGCATCTTGCCGGGGTTCAAACGGCATTCGGGATCGAACAGGTTTTTGAACCGCGCGATCATGTCGAGCGTTTCACCGGAAAACTGCTCGCCGATTAGTTCCATCTTTTCCATGCCGACGCCATGCTCGCCGGTGATGGACCCGCCTTGTGCGATGCAAAATCGCAAGATTTCGTCGCCCGCCGCCTTGGCGCGCTCCAGTTCGCCCGGCTTATGGTGATTGAACAGGATGATGGGATGCATGTTGCCGTCGCCAGCATGGAAAATGTTGCTGATGGTCAGGCCGTATTTCTCGGAGATCCTGTGGATCTCGCGCAGTGTAGGCGCCACTTTGGTGCGCGGCACCACGCCGTCTTGCACGTAGTATGCCGGGCTCACGCGGCCCACCGCGCCAAACGCGTTCTTGCGGCCCTTCCACAGCAGCTCGCGCTCCATGGCCGTGCGTGCAATGCGAACTTCGCGCGCTCGGCAGCACTTGCAGGCGTCCTCAATCTGCGCCGCTTGCTCCTCCACCGTTTCCTTCAAACCCTCCAGCTCGATCAGCAGGACCGCCGCCGCGTCCATCGGATAACCGGCATGCGTGGCTTCCTCCACCATCCGCAGCATGACGCCGTCCAGCATCTCGACCGCGGCCGGAGTGATTACGCGCGCCGTGATCTCCGCCACCGAATCCGCGCAATCGTCCACTGTGTCGTAAATCGCGAGCAGCGTTTTTACCAGCTCCGGTTGACGCATCAGGCGCACGATGATGCCGGTCGTGAGCGCCATGGTGCCTTCGGAGCCCGTCAGCAGGCCCGTCAGATCGTAGCCGGGCAGATCCGGCGCCTTTCCTCCGGTGGTCATCCGCGTTCCGTCGGGTAGGATCGTCTCCAGCCCCAGAACATGATTCGTCGTGACGCCATACGCCAGCGTGTGCGGACCGCCAGCGTTCTCCGCGACATTCCCGCCGATGGTGCAGGCCTTCTGGCTGGATGGATCGGGCGCATAGAAATATCCGTCGCGCTCCACGGCTTGGGTGATCTCAAGATTCACCACGCCCGGCTCGAGCACGGCGCGTTCGTTCCCGAGATCGATTTCGACAATGCGGCACATCCGCGCAAACGAAATGACAATGCCGCCCGCGCGCGCAATCACGCCGCCGCTCAGCCCGGTTCCCGCGCCCCGGCCTACGATAGGGATGCGGTGCGAATGCGCGATTCGAACCAGCTCCGCGGCTTCTTCGGCCGAGCGCGGAAAAGCCACCAGTTCCGGCAGAGCCTTGTCGACGCTGCCGTCGTACTCGTACAGCTTCAGGTCTTCGGCGCGATCCAGGTATCCGCGCGGCCCGAGCAGTTGGTCGATCGCTTGGAGCACCTCAGAAGCGATCATTCATTATCTGCGTTCATCTGTGTTTATCCGTGGCCATGTCCGCTACAGCAGTGACTTGACGAATCCCACCAACTCCGGATCCATCCACGAAATCGCCTGCCCGTCGCGCTCGGGCAACCCGGCGTATTTCCTCACCACTTTGCCGTTGCGATCGATAATGTAGCTCTCCGGGATTTTGTAGGTTCCATATCGATAGCTCAGATCCTGCCGCGGATCGCGCGCCAGCGGGTACGCCAAGTCGAACCGCTTCACGAAATTCTGGTATGCCTGTTCATTCCGATCGACGCTCACGCCCAGCACCACCACGCCCGAATCCTTCAACGTCTTCGCGAACTCGTTGAGCGATGGCGCCTCCTCCACGCACGGCGCGCACCAGCTCGCCCAGAAATTCAGCACCAGAACCTTGCCACCAAAATTCCGCGGAGTCATGGTTTCGCTTGCCGTGGTACCGATACTGAAGTTGGGCGCCGTATCGCCGACGCCAGCAATATGTTCCTGCATCGACCACACAATTACGAAACCCAGCGCCACCAGCAGCGCGCCGATGGTTCCCTTGATTGCCAGATCTACTTTGGCCGAACCTTCTTTAGAATGAGTCATTTCTGCCGAGTCCTTCTCCTATAATATTAGAGTATCCTGACAGTGCAACACTGCATCACATAAGGGGATCATGCTCATTACCCGCCGAGCCGAGTTTTCCGCGTCGCACGTGTGCGCGCAGCCGTCGCTCACACTAGAGCAGAATCGCGAGCTGTACGGCGCCGCCGCAAACCCGAGCGGTCATGGGCATAACTACGTCCTGGAAGTGACGCTCGAAGGCGATCCCGATCCCGTGACAGGCATGGTCTTCGACCTGAAGAAGCTCAAGGATCTGATCCAGCAGGCCGTGATCGAGCCGATGGATCATCGCTTCTTGAACTACGAAGTGCCGCCGTTCGATAAGATCGTGCCTACTACGGAAAACGTGGCGGCTGAGATCTGGAGCCGTTTGTCGCAGCATTTTGGTGCCGGCAATCCGCGCCTCAATAATGTCCGTTTGTATGAGACCGACGATCTTTTTGTAGACTACACCGGAGCACGATCGTAATGCGAGTCACCCGGCGCTATCGATTCGCGGCCGCGCACCGCTTGCACTCACCCGCGTTCACCGAGCAGCAGAATCGCGAGCTGTACGGCAAGTGCAACAACCCCTATGGACACGGTCACGACTATGTCTTGGACGTGACAGCCGAGGGCCCCATTCAGCCTGCCTCCGGCCAGGTAGTGCACATTTCGACGCTCGATCGCCTGGTCACCGAACGCGTGTTGCGGGACTTTGATCACCGCTACTTCAATGCAGACCTGCCGGAGTTCAAGGAGCTGGTTCCCACGTCGGAGAACATCATGCGCGTGATCGAAAATAGGTTGATGACCCACTGGTCCGAAGTATTTCCCGGCGCGTGGCCCCGCTTGGAAGGCATACGGCTGCGCGAGACCAAACGGAACTTTTTCCAACTGAAACCATGAAGACCAAGCCATCCGCGGTGAAGATGATGCCGCCCAATCACGACGACGAGTCCATTGCCTCGCTAATGGAGCAGCTCCTGCTGAAAATCGGAGAGGACCCCGCGCGCCCGGGACTGCTTCGAACGCCCCAGCGCGCCGACAAGGCGCTGCGCTTTTTAACCAGCGGCTATGAAACCGACCTGGCCAGCATCGTCAACGGCGCGTTATTCCAGGAGAAGTGCGACGAGATGGTGGTGGTGAAGGACATCGAGTTTTACAGCATGTGCGAACACCATTTACTGCCGTTCTTCGGAACCATGCACGTGGCTTACCTTCCGGACAAACAGCTGATCGGCCTCAGCAAAATCCCGCGCATTGTGGATATGTTCGCGCGCCGCCTGCAGCTCCAGGAGCGCCTGACGCACCAGGTTGCCGAAACGCTGCAAGAGGTGCTGCGGCCCAAGGGCGTCGGCGTCATCTGCGAAGCCCGCCACTTTTGCATGATGATGCGCGGCGTGCAGAAGCAGCATTCCGGAGCCGTTACCAGCGCCATGCTGGGCGCCTTCCGGGAACGCAAGGCCTCGCGCGATGAGTTTCTCTCCCTGGTGTCGCGCGACCATCGTTCGTCCTACTAGGCTGGGCCATTCGGCTACAATCAACTGAGATGCTTCAGGATTTCCGAAACTTCACAATCGGGCCCGATCCGTTCGGCCGCACCTGGCAGGCTTACTTCCGCTGGCTCCAGAACGGCATCTCGATTCGCC
>Ga0302326_10000566_pt1 | contig 101607 bp, 73 predicted proteins | sample Palsa_T0_3_FD_202264 | JGI IMG/M metagenome (GOLD analysis project Ga0302326, IMG submission 202264) | Peat permafrost microbial communities from Stordalen Mire near Abisko, Sweden - Palsa_T0_3 | ecosystem: Environmental > Terrestrial > Soil > Palsa > Peat permafrost | place: Sweden: Abisko... | reverse complement strand
GCTGATGTCCCAGATCTCATCCCAGCGGCTGGCCATGCGCTTGGAACTATACAGCGAGAAGGCGCTGAACAGGATGTACCAGATCGCCAGAAAACAGACAAACAGCACCAGATTTCCCAGCTTGATTCGCAGTTCGAAGAATTCGGCCAGGCTAAAGCGCCCCACCCGGTGAAACTGCGGCAGGGTGGCCAGAGCAAAGGACACGACCATCAAGAACAAGTCGAATACTTTGAAACCGTTCGTAAAAACTTTTCGGCCTATATGCATAATTGGATCCCGACGAAATGGATACTGACTTTTTCGCGAACCCTGGGGGACGGCTGTGGGCTTGTCTGTAGGAAAATCGCGGGCACGTGGCCGATGCCCGCGGGCAAAACGGTTTTGAAAACTTATTTCTTCTGCTTGGCAATCACCAGGCGCTCGATGGCGTCGATGCTTTCCAGATTGTCGTGTGTGATCTCTTCGTCGCCCACGCGCACGTTGAACTCTTCTTCGAGAAACGCCACGAGGCGGAAAATTCCCATGGAATCAATCACGCCATTCTTGGTTAACACTTCCTGGTCCGTGATCTCCATAATGCCCTTGGTCTTGGCAAATTCTTCCAGTACGTACTCGCGGATCCGGTCTTTCACTTGGCCCGACTCGATCATGTTCTTCTCTCCCAATGAATTTATCGATTGCTAAACTAAACTCTCGAAACTCTGAGTCCCTGTCATCCCGACCGGAGCCGGAGCGTCAGCGACGGCGGAGTGGAGGGACCTGCTGTTTCTGTCACGAGGGCACCCGGCCCTAGCGCGCCCCGACCGGCTCGGCCGCCAGCCTGACCCGGTCAATCTTTCCGGTCGAGGTCTTCGGCAGCTCCGCGCACAGATCAATCAACTCCGGAATCATATATTTCGGAACCCGCGACGCACAGTACTGCTGCAGTTCGAGCACTCCCAGCGACCCGGCAATGTGCAGTGCCACCACTGCCCGAATGCGGTTTCCGATAATCTCGTCCGGAACCGCCAGCACCGCCGCTTCCCGCACTCCCGGATGGCTCAACAGCGCGCTCTCAATCTCGCCCAGCTCAATGCGGTAGCCCCGGCTCTTGATCATGCTGTCGCGCCGGCCCTGAAAATAATAGTTGCCGTCGTCGCCCACCGTGACGATGTCGCCGGTGCGGTACATCTTCTCTTCAAAATATTCCTGAAAATGGTTGGGCACCACCATCTTGTGGGTCTTTTCCTCGTCCGCCCAATAGCCATTGGTCACGCCCGGCCCGCGTACATACAACTCGCCCGCCTCGCCCTTTGCCGCCAGCCGTCCTTCGGGCGTTACCGAGAAAGTATCCGTGTTGGCGCAGGCAATGCCGATGGGCAGCTTTTCCAGACTGGCCAGCCGCTCGCGCTCCACTTTGTAATAGGTACAAACGTTGGTCTCGGTCGGCCCGTAAAGATTGTAGAGATCCGTCTCTTGCGATACTTCGGCAAGCTGCCGCAAATACTTCATGGGAAACACTTCGCCGGCAAACAGAATCGTGCGCAGGCTCTTCAACTTCTCCGGCGTCAGACGCCCATGCAGCAGCAACAGCATTAGCGCCGACGGCACCGAGTACCAGATCGTAATCGCCTGCGACTCGATGAAGCTGGCCAGGCTGGTCGGAAATACCGCCAGGTCTTCGGTGACCAGATAAACCGTCGCTCCCGCTTCCAGCGTGTTGTATACATCGAAAACCGAAAGATCGAAGTGCAGCGGCGCATGATTCGACAGCCGGTCCTCGCTGCGCACCTGAAATTCCGCTGCGCACCATTCCACAAAAGTCAGCGCATTCTGGTGCGAAATCATCACGCCCTTCGGCCGTCCCGTGGAGCCCGAAGTGTAAAGAATGTATGCCAGGTCCGTTTCGATCAGATTGACTTGCGGCGCATGCGTAGCCCGAAATTCAGCGAGCGAGGGCCACGCAATCACGTCGCTGCCTGCGCCCTGCCCTTCGGTCGTCCCTTCGGTGGTCCCTTCGGTCAACAGGCAGCATTCGAGCGTGCTCAAAGTTTCTGGCGCAAGCACCGCCCGCTTCTCACCGTTGGTGATCAGGACCCGAATCCCGCAGTTCCCGATAATGTAGCCCACCCGGTCCGCCGGAGCCTGCGGATCGAGCGGCACATACACGCCGCCCGCCTTCAACACGCCCAGCATGCTGACAATCGATTCCACCGACTTCGGAAAAAACAGTCCAACCCGGTCGCCCTTCTGAATGCCCTTCTCGCGCAGAAAATGCGCCAGCTGGTTCGAGCGCTCGTCCAGTTGGCGATACGTAATGCTCTGCCCGCGCGCCCACACCGCCGCCTTCTCCGGATAAGCCTTCGCGCTCTTGGCTAACAATTGCTGCAGTAGGTATGCCATGTTTTCGTAACCCAGCCCGATTAAGATGTGGGGAGAAGAATCAAACTACAAAAACAAAAAGAAAATCTACAGCCCCTGCATATTCGCAATAATCACGCGATGCACTTCCGACGTCCCCGAATAGATCGTGCCCGCTATCGCGTCGCGCAATTCGCGCTCCAGTTCATATTCCGTCATGTAGCCGTACCCGCCGTGCAACTGAATCGCGTCCAGGCAGCTCTTCACGCATGCCTCGGCCACATACAGTTTCGCAATCGAAGCCTCGCGCAGCGGATGCCGTCCTTGACTCTTCATCCACGCCGCCTTGTACAGCACCAGCCGCCCGGTCTCCAGCCGCACATCCATGTCGGCAATCTTGTTGGCAATCGCCGGAAACTTGCCGATGGGCTCGCCAAACTGCTTGCGCTCCTTGGCATACTTCACGCAGGTTTCCATGATGCGCTGCATCGCGCCCAAATGGCTGGCCAGGATGCAGATCCGTTCCCACTCCATCGACGAGGTGAACACGGCCTGCCCGCCGAATTCCTTCCCCAGCAGATTCTCAACCGGAATCTCGCAATCCTGCAAAGCGATCTCGGCCATGGGCGAAGTGCGCAGCCCCATCTTGTGCAGTTTGCGGCCAACCGTAAACCCAGGCGTCCCTTTGTCGACCAGAAATGCCGTAACACCGTTCGGGCCGCGGGTCGGATCCAGATTGGCGAAAACAATCGTTACATCCGCGTTGGGAGCATTGCTGCTGAACGTCTTCGAACCGTTCAAAATATATTTATCGCCCTTGCGCTCCGCCCGCGTCTTCAAACTGTAAGCGTCCGAACCCGATCCCGGCTCGGTCATGGCATGTAATCCCAGCCCGCCACTCACCAGCCCAGGAAGATATTTTTTCTTCTGTGCCTCGGTGCCGAAATTCCAGATAGGAATTTCCGAGCTCCACATGTGCGCGTTGATCGAGAACAGCAGCCCGTTGTCGTGGCATCCATAGCCCAGAGCTTCGAGCGCGCAAACCGTGGTCAGGATGTCCGCGCCGCCGCCGCCGTATTCCACCGGAATTGGCAGTCCCTGAATGCCAAACTTCGCGCATTTCTCCCACAACGGCCGGGAAAATTCCTCGTTATGGTCGCGCGCAATAACGTCGTCTTTCAGTTCCTCGCGGGCAAATCGCAGCACCTCCTTGCGAAACGCCGCCTGCTCTTCATTCCATGCAAAGTCCAAGGTTGTCTTTCTCCTGATTTTCGTTCTGGCCCAAATACCCCTGAGCTTTGTATGTGCCGATGATTCTTGCTTACGCTGAGACCGAAGCCGCCGACTGCTCGGGCACAGCCTTCGACGCCGCCGGAGCCGTCGCCGCTGTCGCCGCAGGAACGGTCGCGACCACCGCCGTTGTCTTTTTGACGAACTTCTGCGGACGCCCGCCCGGCAGCTTAATACGCGCCGGCACTCCCATCACCATCAGGTTTGAGCGCACATCCGTCAGCACCAGGCTATTGGCCGCAATCACCACGTTGCTGCCAATCTTGGCATCGCCCACCAGCTTCGCTCCAGGACCGAAATAAACGTCGTCGCCAATTCCGCGGCAGGCGTGTGAAATCAGGCACCCGGTAGCGATCGTGAAATTGCTGCCAATCGTTGTCTTGCCCAGATTGATCGCGTACACCGAATGAATCACAAATCCCGGACCGATCTTTGCATGAACGTCGATATGCACGCTGGTAAACAGCTCGGTAAACTTGCGGAAAATCAGTCCGCTGATCCGCAACAATGTTCCGATCACCGGAACCCGCACACCCAGGGTCCAGTGCGCATAGCGGTACGAAATCACCGGCCAGGTGGAATGCCGCAGGCAGATTTCGATGCGATGCTTCCAGCCCGGCTTCCAACCGTCGGGGCGGGCCTGATACATCGCCCGGCTGATGTCTTCTCGTAAAAGATCGAACATTTTAGTCCTTACAGTTTTGCAGCTATAACGAACCCTTACAGCTATGTAGTTCCAGAGTGGAATTACAGCTTGCGGTAAATAGCTTCCGGAACCGGGAACGTGCGGTGATTGAGCACCGCGCCCAGCACGCGGACATTCGCGTTTTCCAGATCGCGCACCGCCTTGCGCGCCGACTCGCGCCGCGACAAATTCGCCCGCAGCACCAGAATCACGCCTTCAGCGCCGCGCCCCAGCATCACGCTGTCATCGCCCGAACCCATCGACGGCGCATCGATCAGCACATAGTCGAACTCGCGCTGCAATTCCGGCAACAATGCCCGCATGCGGTCCGAGCCCAGCATGGTCTGCATCCCTTCAACTTCCGCCCCGCAACTCAGCAGCCACAGATTCGGCCGCGACAAGGACGTAACAAATCTCCGGATCGGCTCCGTCCCCTGCAACGCATCGGTCAGCCCATAATGATTGGTCACGCCAAATTCGCGGTGCAGTCCCGGAGAGCGCAGATTCGCGTCCACCACACACACCGACCCGGCAGTCTGCGCCGCCAGCACTTCCCCCATGCGGGCGCAAATCCAGCTGCAGCCGTTGCCCGACTCCATGCCCGACAGCACGACCACGCGCGACTGATCCCCCGGCATCAGAAATACGCGTTGCACCAGCTTGAAAATCTCGTCCCGCTGCCCTTCTTCCATCTTCAACTGAAGCGGCTGTATTTCCATGGCCGGCGCCGGATTGGCCGCCGTTTCTGAAGCCGTCTCTTCCGCGATCATATGTTCGGCAGCCATGCGTTCAGTAACCATGCGTTCGGCAACTGTGGTCGCTTCCGGCGTGGCCTGGAACATGTCCCGTTCCCGACCCAGAGTTTGCATCAGTTCAAAGTTTCTGCTCATAAGGTCCCGTAATGCCTTTCGTCTCTTGCTTCCCTGTTCTTGGTGCCCTGTTGTTCTTGCTGGCGCCGCTACGTGGCGGCTAGGCTGACTGCCGGCCGGGACGGCCCGATCGCCAGTTGTGCAACAACCGTGCTACATCCCGCATGTGCTCGATCGCTTCCGCCGGACTCAGGTAGTCCTTCCCGGCTCGATCGGTGGTCAGGGTCGGACCGGAAAACTCCGGGCCAGAAAAATCTGTACCGGAAAACTCCCGCGCCACGCCCTTCAATTCCTCGACCGGCTGAAACGGATCCGCCGGCGATCCCTTGAATCCACTCGCGCCGTCGAACGCATTCGTCCCGTTTCCGCTCGAATGCCGCCGGGTCGGAGTTTCCACTTCGGAAACGAAGCGGTGAATATCCAGATCGTTCACCACTTCGCGAACCATGCCCGCATCCACCGTCTTTTTCCTCATGGCGCAAGCCAGAGAAAGCGCGTGAAAGCAGAAGTTATTGATCTGCCTCGGAATACCTTCGCTCACCTGCGCGATCAATTCCTGGGCGTCGGGCGTAAACAAACGCGCCCCTTTGTGTCCCGCCACTTGCAGGCGGTGATCGATAAATTTCCCGGTCTCTTCGCGGGTCAGAGGACTCAATCCGCTCACCGAGGTAATGCGCTGCCGCAACTGCACCAGCTGCGGACTGGCCAGCTTGTCCGCCAACCCCGGCTGCCCGACCAGAATAATCTGCAGCAGCTTGGCCTGCGGGGTTTCGAAATCAGAAAGCAGCCGCACCGTCTCCAGTACGGTTGCGTCCAGGTTCTGCGCTTCGTCGATTACGACGATGAACCGTTTCCCGGCCCGCGCTTCCTGCACCAGGCAGCGGTTGAACTGCTCGTGCATCTTCACGAAATCCTGCGACTCGCTCTCGATGCCGATCTCCGCCAGCAGAAACCGCATGAACTCCCGCGAGTTGCATTGCGTTTGAAACAGGAACGCGGTGCGGGCCGTGTGGTCGAACTTCGCCAGCAGATGAAACAGCAGCGTGGTCTTGCCCATGCCGGGCCGGGCAATCAGCGAGAGAAAGCCGCGGTTCGCCTCAATCCCGTAATAAAGAGACGCCAGCGCCTCGCGATGTCCCGGACCGAGATAAAGATATCGCGGGTCCGGCGTCACTCCGAATGGCTGCTCCCGCAGGCCAAAGAATTCTAGAAACATCGGTCTAGCCTCGCTCCTGAATGATGGGACTCGTCGCACCCGCCGGATCTAACCGGACGTCGTCAGCGCTTCCGCTGCCCATTCCATTTCCGTTTCCATTCCCGTTGCCGCTAACCTGGTACGCCGCAGCGATCGCGGTCTGGTGCATCGGAACCGCCGCCAGCACCGGAATTCTCAGTTCCGACAGCACTTCCGACGGCGTACGGAACGACTGGTCGGTGTAGTCAATGGCGAATACCACGCCCACGCTCACCGCCGCCGCCAGCAAGCACGCCACCAGCGCGAACAGCCACGGAGAGCGCGTCGGCAAACTCGGCAACAACGGCGGCTGCGCCACCGAAACGTTCAACAGCCGAGTGCGGTCAAGAGCATCCTCAATCCGCGCTTCCTCTTTCTTTTTCATGTACAGCAGATAGTTCTCTTCGTCGGCTTTCTGGGTGCGGGTCAGGTCGCTTTGCAGGATTCCCTGCTGTTCCAGTTCCCGCGCCTGCCCCATGTACACATTGACGGTCGCTGTCAGGCCAGTCTCGCGCGCCTGCAGTCCGCTCAGGTCGGCCTTGGCTTTTGCCAACTCCGAATTCACCCACTCATACGTGGAATTCTGGTCGGTGGTTTCTTCCTTCACCGGAGTGCTCTCTTCTTTCGCCAGCGCCGCCCGCGTGTCCGCTAGTTCCTTGTCGACTTCCTGCACCAGCGGATAAGTGGGCTGGTATTTGGTGAGCAGTTCGGTGCGTTTCAGTTCCAGAGTTTGCAGCGAAGCCTTCAGGCTCTCCAGCACCTGCGGATTGTCCGACTTCTTCATCTGCGTGGTCAGCCGGGCGGGCGTGGTCTTCAACTGCGCTTCGAGCGCCACGATGCGCTTTTCCGTCTCGGCAATCGAATTCCGCGTGCTTTCGAGAGTGCTGTTGAAATCGGCCAGCTTCTGCAGCGTCATATCCCGCATGACCGTCGGCGCTACGCCGCCTTGCTTGTCGGCAAATCCCTTGAGCTGCGCCTCGGCCGCCAGCATGTCTTTCTTGTACTGGTCCGCCTGCTGGTCGAAGAACTGGAACTGCCCCGTGGGATGGTGCACGTCAAGATGCTTCTGCACATAAGCGTCGTCCAGCGTCGCCAGTACCTGCTGCGCCAACCTGGGATCGTGCGACTCGTAGGCAATGCTGATGACGTTGGTCTTCTTAATCACTTCCAGCTGCAGGTCTCCGCGCAAATCTGAAACCGCCTTGTCGATGCGGTTGGCCGGCGTCTGCCAGGGATGCAGCAGACCCGACAGGAACTTTTTCTTGTCCAGGCCGTTGGTCACAACCACTTTCTGCAGCACGTCCGCGCTCTGGATCAACTCCACTTCGGAGTTGATCTCTTCCTCGCTGACCGTGTCGTGAAACATCATGGGCGCGTTCTGGTCCGGCGAAACCACGGGATCGACGCGTTCACGCTTGACCAGCAGCTTGGTCTCAGCCCGGTACTTCGTGGGCAGCACCAGGGCCGACAGGCCCACGCCCAGCACCACCCCGACAAAACATAGAACCAGTAGTCTCTGGTGGCGAAAGCCGATCGCGACCACATCTCGCGCAGTAAAAGAATGGGGCCGGTGCTCGGGGACGTTCATGATCTCATGCATAATCTCTCCGTGTTCTTTCGTTCTTGCGTGATCCAGTCAAAACCCAACAAGCCTTTTCTGGCGATACGGCCCGTCAAACCCTACGGTAGGGCCAAAGGAAGATACGTGCCCATGCTCAGATTCGGGATAAAACGGTCAATCTTGGACATCACATTCTTCGGCACAAATACCATGTCGCCGCTGTGCAGAAACGGATCCTCGCTCAGATTCCCGTTCTTCTGCATCTTCTTTACGTCGATCAGCTTGGCTTCGGTCCATTGATCGTCGACCCGGCGAAACAGCAGAACCTGCGAGTGCTTGGCGCTGGACTGAAACCCACCGGCGATCGCGACCGCCTGGGTCAGCGTCATCTCCCCGTGCATCTCATACTTGCCGGGTTTGGCTACCTGTCCGTCAGCCACAAAGTAAGGCTTTTCGAATTCCTTCAGCACCACCGAGATCAGAGGATCATTCAGGATTTTCGAATAGGCTCCGCGCAGCGTCTGCGTCAGCTCCGGCACCGTCTGGCCCGCCACCTTCAGGTCTCCCACGCCCCGCAGCGTGACATATCCATCGGGCTGCACGGCCACCGCCAGTTGATTAAATTCCGGGCTCAAATCAAAATTCAGGTCAAAGGTGTCACCGGCTTCAATCCGGTAGCGATGCGCGCGCTGCTGAAAATCTCCATTGGCAGGCTTGCTAGCCACCACAGTGTCTGAAGCAGCCGGCGCTGGCGTCGTTGATGCAGCCGCGTTCGGGGTCGCAACCAGGGTCGCGGTCGGCGCCGCAGCCTTATCTGCCTGCGCCGCACACGCGGCACTCACGGCCAGAAGCACGCCCAACCATCGCATCGGCGCCATAAAACTTTTCCTCGCTGTCACTACCGGTGTCACTATCATTGCGAATCCTCCACCTTGATCGATCACCCCCTGATCCCGCCCGGGGATAAATCTCGCTGTACAAATAAATCTGACAAATAAATCGAGTGCCAATGTTAAACCAAAACATTAAGCGCAAAGCATGAAACAGAAACCGCGCCCGGCGCCATCCGTGGCCGCAAGCGGGGTGCAATCCGCATCCTGGCCGACCACGCACCGACTCCTGGCGCTCGAACCCGCTCCGCTTAATTCTGCGAATCGGCCTTCAGGATCGCGCCCACCGGCTCCTGCTGCCCGCGCGGACGCGGCGTCAGGTTGTGCTGCCGGATCTTGTACAGAATCCCGCGGTAGCTGATGGAGAGCAGTTGCGCCGCCCGCCGCCGGTTCCAACCCGTATATTCCAGGGTTTTGCTGATGGCATAGATCTCCGCCTCGACTCGCAGACTGCGCAGCGAGGGCGGATTCCCGTTGGATTGCTCAAACGCAGCGCCATCCTGATGAGACAACTTGACTTCCGGCTGCGATTCGGTCTTGCTCGTCTTGGTCTGTAGTTCGCTCATAAAATGCACCTCGAAACTGTCTTTAAACTTTTAAATCTCGAAACTTTCAAATCTCGAAACTCTTAATCTCGATCTTCCGATCTCGATTTTCTTGATCTCGACCGCTCTTGAACTCGGTTGTTCCAGAAAACACCAATGGGAGAAGAAATCTAAATCGGTTCAATGTTGTAACCGGCCACCCGCACACTGATCGAGCGCTGAATCAAACCCACCGAGATCACTACGCTGTGATCGCTGTTCTCGGCCGACAGGATGCCTTCCACACCGTCCAGCGCCCCGCCGCAAACCCGCACTCGCTGTCCGACATGCAAATACTGCCGCTCCTGGTAGCTGACCTTGCTGGCCAGAAGAATGTTGATGTTTTCAATCTCTTGATCCGGGATGGGAATTCCACTGCCCTGCACGCCCACGAAACTGACCACACCCTGCGTCTGCAACACCCGCACTCGATCCCCGGAAGCATGGTCCAGCCGAACAAAGGCATAGCCGGAAAACAGCGGCAGCTCGACTTCCTTTTGGCGATCGCTCCATTTGCTGATTTTAGTGACGATAGGAAGGAAGGACTGAATGCCCTGCGTCTCCAACTGCCGGGCTACCAGTTTTTCGTGGCGGGAACGGGTTCGCACCGCATACCAGCGCGTTGGATCCGGAACCAAACCGGGTTCGACAATACGCTCGACAGCATGCTCAACAGTATGTTCGACTGGCAAATTGTTTTCGGCCACTCGCGCATCCCCGTTCATGGCTCCGCCCTCTCAGTCACATTCGGGGCTTCGACAACAGTCCCCCGGAATGTGGCCTTTTCGGTGATTTGAACCTGGACAAGCGAGAAGTGATCGCTTGTGCTGCGTTTCGTTAGGGGGGGGTCAAGTAATACCAGTGAATCGCCGCTAACCTAACGGCGTAAAGCGAACATCAAGTAGGCTCAATTTATAGACTCTTGCAGTTTCTTGCAATGGGAAGAAAGTGCCAGTGACCAAAGTTTACACGGGGCCAAATGTCTTGTTTTCAATAGAGACGAAAGACTCTAACGGGCCATTCCGGCTATAAAGCCCAGTTCCGCCCAACCTGTTGCATACCCTACATTTACGATCAACATGATGGGAACAGTACGCCCCTCGTCGGAGCAATAAAACTCTTTAGAAAACAGCCCCGTACTCGCGTCGTCCCATCCCTAGCTCGTCTAACTCGGCGGCAGCGTGAACCGGATCCTGACCCGCGTCTGCACCTCGACCGGTCGCCCATTTGCGGTATACGGCTGATACCTCCACTGCCGCACCGCCTCGACGGCCGCCTCGGCCAGTATCGATTTTCCGTCGATCACCGCGATGTTGTGCACCGCTCCCTCGGTCCCAATCTGCACCTCCAGGGTCACCAGGCCCTGGATCTTCTGCGCGCGCGCTTCCGCCGGATACTGCGGTTCCACGCGATGGATCAACCGAGAAGTGGAATATCCTTCTTCCTGCCTCGCCCCAGCCGCACCCGCAGCGTTGCTGGCTACGCTCGCCGGCTTAGCCGCCGGCAACCGGTAAATCACTTTGCCATCCTGCGTCACCACCAGCCCGCCACTCGGCGGCTCGACCGAAGGCGCAGCGCCCGGCGTACCCGCCTGCGATTCAGTCTGCGCTGGCGCCGCTACATCGCCCGCCGGCGTTTCCGCCGCCTTCTGGCCTGAACTGGAATCTGCACGATTCGCCTTTCCCTGGGCAGCGCCCGCTCTCCCGCTGAACCCGCGGACGATCGCTCCCCGCCATCCCAGGGCAAGTCCCAACAGCACCGCCGTCGCAATTACAAGAATCCCCAGGACTGCCGTCCAGATATCACTCCTTCTTCTATATCCTGCATCCACCGCAGCCTCAGCAGCCGATTCCGATACCACTTCCGGCGCCGAAGTCGCATCCGGCTGAGCCGCATGGGCCGGAACCGCGCTGGGCGGATTTTCGTCAGGGACAACCGCTTGCGGCACTCCCGCAACGTTTTCAGCACTTTTCTTGTTCGCCACCACGCGCCGCGCTAGAATTTGCAGCTCCCTGATATCCCGATCCCCGAACGCATCGACCAGCGAAGAAAAAACTTCCAACACTCCAAAGGGTTGCGGCCCCTCGCCCAGCGGCAGCACCAGAATCGAGCGCACCCCCAGCCGGCGGCAGGCCTCGGCATTCACTCGCGGATCCGTCTCGGTGTTGCTGCATTGTTGAATCGTTCCCGTCAGCAGGCACGCGCCCGAAAGGCCAGAAGTCGTCTCCACGCGCACGCCCAGGTCGGGAGCATCCGGGCCGCTGCTGGCGCGACACACCATCTCGCCCGCTCGCGCCAGAGCAATGGCTGCTCCCGTCGCCCGCGTGGCGAAGCGCGCTTCCTCCACCACTCCGTTGAGAACCAAATCCAAAGCCAGGTCGTACGACGCCGCTCCGCCGCCATGAGCCGCCAGCGCCCTGGCCACTTCCTCCACATCGCGCGGATCGTGCGCAGAGACGGCCTCGCCCGATGCCGAAGGCATCCCGTGCGAATCCGGCTCTAGCATGGCGTTTTGAGGCATACGGGGAACCTTGGAGTTCAGCGGCCGTACGTGATTCGTTATTATGCGGAGTGTGGCGCGATCCATTCAGGATGTCAACACCACCAAAGGGGTAGCAGCACTGGTTCGTGCGAAGCGTCGATCCGCTTCCATCCCGACGCGATGCGTTAAGTTCCCGTTTTGGCGACCGGGAGCGTGCTCGTGTAAGTTTTCCTTTGCCAGAACGCGGCCGGAGCTAGAAACTTTGTAAAATCAAGAGCTCTGAGAACTTCAATCTGGAAGCGCGCTACCGGGTACTATTGTGCGGTAGTTGAGAGGATCTGCTGAACTGGAAACTGAGCACGACCGAACGAATTTATTGAACGAGGTTGAAGCCGATGCGGATTGCGGTGGTGGGTTCAGGATACGTTGGACTGGTGGCCGGCGCGTGTTTCGCCGACCTCGGCCACGACGTCATCCTGGTCGATAACGATCAGCAGAAACTAGCCGCGCTGCGCGACGGCCAAGTACCTATTCACGAGAAGTTCCTGCCCGAACTGCTCAGCCGCCATCGCGGACAGCGCCTGACATTCTCGGATGATCTCACCGCCGCGGCCCGCCTCAGTTCCGTCATCTTCGTGGCCGTCGGCACCCCGCCCACCGAGAGCGGCGAAGCCGACCTATCCTACGTCGAATCCGTGGCCCGCGAAATTTCCGGCGGCATCAACGACTACAAAGTCGTCGTCGAGAAAAGCACCGTCCCCGTCTACACCAGTGACTGGGTGCGCCGTATCATTCTGCGCAGCGGCACCGACCCAAAGTTATTCGATGTCGCCTCCAACCCCGAATTTCTGCGCGAAGGAACCGCCGTCACCGACTTTCTTTTTCCCGACCGCATCGTCATCGGCTGCGACAGCGAGCGCTCCGCCGAAGTCTTGCGCGAAGTCTACGCTCCCCTCACTGACGGCAGCTATTACCGGCGCAGCGACGCTATCCCTCAACCCGACCGCGCCCAGATTCCTCCGCCCGTGATCGTGGCCAGCAGCAAGAGCGCCGAACTGATCAAACACGCCTCCAACGCCTTCCTGGCCATGAAGATTTCTTTCATCAACGCCGTTGCCTCGGTCTGCGAGTCAGTGGGCGCGGATGTGAATCAGGTGGTCCACGGCATTGGCACCGATGCGCGCATCGGGCCCCGCTTCCTCAATCCCGGCATCGGCTACGGCGGGTCGTGCTTTCCCAAAGATGTGATGGCTTTTCGCGCCGTGGCTCGCGAGTCAGGCTACGATTTCCGTCTGCTCGATGAAGTCATGCGCATCAACGAAGACCAGCGCCAGCGCTTCCTGCGCAAAGTACGCAGCGCGCTCTGGACCCTGCGCGGCAAGCATCTCGGCGTCCTCGGCCTGGCTTTCAAGGGCGGTACCGACGACATCCGCGAATCCCCCGCACTCTTTCTGGTGCAGGCGCTTTTGCAGGAGGGCAGCAAAATCACCGCCTTCGATCCCGCCGCCATGGATCGCGCGCGCGAAGTTATGCCGTCGGGCATCGCCTTCGCCAACTCCGCCTACGAGGCGGCCCGTGGCGCCGATGCCCTGCTCATCCTTACCGAGTGGGAAGAATTCGCCAACCTCGACCTCGTCCGTCTCCGCCAGGAACTCAAGTACCCCATCGTGATCGATGGCCGCAACCTGTATGATCCCGAAATCATGGCCGCGCAAGGCTTCACTTATTACAGCGTGGGCCGCGCGGCCGCTCACCCCGACGGCGTGCCCGCCGCAGCCTCAAAGAGCGCTCTAAAGAACGATCTGGAGATGAAGAACGGAACCGAATAACGCGTGATCCTGATCATTATGAAAAACGGCAACAAAGCATGACTCCAAAGCGCGCGGCAGTCACCGGCGGCGCCGGATTTCTCGGCTCCCATCTGTGCGATGCCCTTCTCGGCGAGGGCTACAGCGTGGTTGTCGTCGACAACCTGCTCACCGGCCGACGCGCCAACCTTTCCCATCTGCAAAATGACTCGCGCTTTGAATTCATCGAGAAAGACATTTGCGAACCTTTCGATCCCGGCCGCGTCGACTACGTCTTCCACTTCGCCAGCCCGGCCAGTCCCGTGGACTACACCATTCACGGCATCCCTACGCTGAAGGTCGGCTCGCTCGGCACGTTTCACGCGCTCGACGTTGCTCATAAGTACGGAGCGAAATATTTCGTCTCGTCGACGTCGGAATGCTACGGCGACCCGCTCGAGCATCCGCAGAAAGAAACCTACTGGGGCAATGTCAATTCGATCGGCCCGCGTTCCGTCTACGACGAAGCCAAACGCTTCACAGAAGCGGTCACCATGGCCTACCACCGTTATCACCAGGTGGACACGCGCATTGTGCGCATCTTCAACACCTACGGCCCACGCATGCAAATTAATGACGGACGGGTGGTGCCGAATTTCATGAAGCAGGCGCTGCGGAACGAGCCGCTGACCGTCTACGGCAGCGGCCAGCAGACCCGCAGCTTTTGCTATGTGAGCGATGAGATCGAGGGCTTTCTGCGGCTTTCGAAGTCGGATGAGCATCTGCCCGTGAACATTGGCAATCCCAATGAATTCACCATCCTCGAATGCGCGCAGCTGGTATTGAAAGTAACGGGATCGAAAAGCCAGATTGCCTACGAACCCCTTCCTCAGGACGATCCCAAGCAGCGCTGCCCAGACATCACCAAAGCTCGCCAATTGCTGGGATGGGAACCGAAGGTCGAACTCGAAGCCGGGATGCGTTTGTCGCTCGCCTACTTCAAACAAGCTGTCGCCGAAGAAGCGACGGTGAAATCATAGTTCCCTCTCAACCGGAAACACTCCCCATCAGTTGTCGTTGCCGCCTTCGCTTAATGTTTGCGGCGAAGAAACTAAGCAAATAAGTGTACGTATCAGGCGTTACGTACAATAGGCGTGTATACGGATGTATGTACAATGGAGTACGGAGAGCGTCTCATCTTGAGACAGCGATTGGATCGCCTACGCGCCACCGCATCTGGCTCCACATTCACCATGCCCTGTGCGGCGCCGCAAACCACCCTTCCTGCGACGATCGGTCTTGCGATGGGGCTAAGGGGCACCGAAGGAAAAATCGTGCGTCCTGGAGCCCGCCAGAGGCCCTCTACGACATTTCAACAACTTACACGAAGATGCAACGACTTACGCAGGACTGCGTAGGTTGCGAGCTTACGAGGGTGCCGTGGTCGAAGCCACGAAGTCGGTCAGCTTCTTCACATTCGCCTGTTCATCCCGCGTCTTCAAATCAAACGCCACGCCGATCCCGTAGCCGGGATGAGACGCCTGCACCGTACCCCGCACCTGCAACTTCATTTCGTAAGTTCGAACCAGAATCTCGACCGTAGCGCCCTCGGGAAAGCGCGCCGAGACTTCCAGATAGCATCCGCCGAAACTCAGATCGGTCAGGCAGCAGTGGTGCGGAATCGAAACTCCAGCGCGGTAAACTTCCGCGCCCAGGCGGCAGGCGTAACGGATCTGCTTGCGGTGGTCGGGATCGGACTGTCCCCCATCTAAAGTGGCCGGGCGCTGGCTTTCTGGCCTGCGGCTGCCGTGAGTTTGTTCGGCCACCGACATCGTAGCCAGCTGGCGTGGCTCTTCCATCTCGACGGTGACGTCAGGAAACTGCTGCTGCCGTTCGCTGGGCACATTCACGGCGAGAAAATCGGTGAGCTGCCGGCGCGAAGTTTTGGGCACGTCCACAAACTGAATTCCGGCGCGGCCGCCCCAATCCTGCCACACCACCTGGCCCGACAGACGAATGCCGAGGACCTGTCCCGGCAACTTGAACTGGAAATAGACCTTGCTGGTGGGCGGAACCTTTTTCCCGAACTGCACTGACATGCCGTCCTGCGCCAAATCGATCAGCGTGGCCCGCTCCTGTTCGACGTTGGCGTAATCAATGGTCGCCTGGGTATGCACGGCGGCGCGGGCGTTCTTGCGTTTTTCCTTGCGCATGACGGCGCGCGCCGCCCGCAGGCTGCTCAGCGCCCGATCATAAGCTACAGGTTTATAAAGGACGAAGTTAACTCCCAGCGAGAACATCTCGCGGATGCTCTCCTGTCCGCCAACCGCGACGACAGTGACTGCCAGCGTGCCATCGTTGCGCCGCGAGAGCTGGGTTTCGCGCAAGAGGGCAATCACTTCCTTACTGGATTCGCCGTCGACAATCATGACGTCGAAGCGCTCTTGCGCCAGCCGGATAGCGGCGCGCACGAAGTCGGGACAAGACTCAACTCGAATGCTGAGCTCTTCCAGAACCCGGCGCAGCACTTGCGCTGGCGCCTCTTCAACACACACGAGCAGGGCAGATAGAGTCATACCTGGCACCATCCTAGGATCCCGCAGTTCCCCCCACAAGTTACCAGGGTCATGTCCCCGCGACTCTCCGTGTGGCACCGTTGACGTTAACTGTCATCGTGTCAATCCTTGCCGTCAAAACGTGACTTCAGTAACCAGCGCAGTCCAAAAGGACAACACCCCCGTATTGACCTGTCGTGCTTTGACGGCACCGCGACTTGTTCCTACGATGACCAATGACGCGGTGAAAGAACGCGAGCCCGCCTGTTTGGGGGCGCGGCAACTGCGGTCCTGCTCCGTGATTGGCATGGCTGATTGGCATGGCTGACGGGAGTGAGAACGCGTAGCAGTGGCTGTAGCTGGAAATTGTTGCTCCCTCCCCGAAAGATATTGATATCTATGACTCTGACTTCGAATCTGACGCCGAATCTGACTTCGAGAAAACTTCGCGGCTTTTCGCTGCTCGAACTGATGATCGTGATTGGCATTGGCATGACCGTGGCGGGCATCAGCGTCATGGCCCTGATGCCGATGCTGCAGGAGAACCACATCGACCAGTCTTATGACACTACGTTGTCGGTTCTGCGTAATTACAGAAACCTGGCCATCTCGCAAAGCAATCGCTACATCATCACTTTTACCCCAGCCGGCACCACCGTCCCCATCAGCCCCGCAACCATTACCGTGCAGTTCTGGGGATACGCGGTGCCGGTGTCACCGGCTCCCGTGACGGTGGCTACATATACGCTGCCCACTGACGTCACGTTTGGAGTGCAATCCATCTTTCCGGCGGCGGCTCCGGATGGATTCGGCACGGGCGTGGCCGCGATCGACTTCGACCAAGGCATGGGCCTGGGCAGCCAGAACTACGTCATGTTCATGCCCGACGGCTCGTCGCAGGACACTCTGGGCAACTACAACAGCGGCATTGTCTATATGACCCGCACCGGCGATCCGTACCGTTCGCGCGCCCTCACGGTATGGGGCACGACGGGAAGAATCCGGGGCTGGCGCATCTACAACCAGAGCGGAGCCAATGTGTGGACACAACAATGATGAAACGCAAATCACACTCGCCAATCCAGAATCAGCGCGGCTTCACGCTGATTGAAGTCATGATCTCGATCGCAATCCTGGGAATCGGGCTGCTGACGCTGATCGCTGCCTTTGCGACCGCCGTCGGCAGCACTCAGAATGCGCAGCAGAATCTCATCGCACGCGAAAAGGCGCTGCAGGCGATGGAAAGCATCTACACCGCGCGCAATACCCAGCAAGTCACGTTCGCGCAAATCGCCAACATTGCCAGCGGCGGAATTTTCACCAATGCCGCGACCCAGTTGCTGGCCGCTGGTCCTGACGGGCTGGTAAATACCGCCGACGACCTCCCTTACCCCGCCACCGGGCCCTGCGCGGCCGGACCTGAGTGTTTGGTTTTACCGGGTCCCGACGGCATCCTGGGCACGGCGGATGACGTGTCGATGAGTCTGGCTAACTTTACTCGCCAGATCACGATTGGAACGGTCCTGAACTCGGACGGCACCGTCAACGCCAATCTGAAGCAGATCACGGTGACCATCACGTATACGACGAACCAGTCCGCGGTTCCGCGGACATACACCGTCCAGGCATTGATTTCAGCGTTCCGCTGAGGCCAGGAATTAAGAGGCCAGGAAACAAAGATGGAAAACATGAGAATGCACAAACGCAATTCGAAAAAAGGTTTCTCGCTGATGGAACTTACCGTCGCCACGGCGCTGGGCCTGCTCGTAATGACGGCCATGGCCAGCCTGTTCAAGAGCGGCATGAACTCCGTCATGCTGGTCACGCAGCGCGCCGAAAACCAGCAGGACATGCGGGCGGCCGTCGACCTTATGGTGAAAGACCTCAGTCTGGCGGGCGCCGGTCTGCCTTCGGGCGGAATCCAGCTGCCGCTGGGCGGCGGAGCCACGTCGGCAAAATTTGGCTGCGATCAGAGCGGCGCCTGCCATGTCGTGAACTACACCTATCCCGCGAACTACATGTATGGAATTATTCCCGGATACTTGAATGGCGTGGAGGCCGGCGCTTCGATTCCGGCTGCGCCCGCTCCGGCCGTGAACGACAGCGTCACGGTGATCTATTGCGATTACAACTTTCCTTTATTTGAGTACAACGTGACTTTTCCGCTTGCCCCGGACGGAACCCAGATCAACCTGACGGTAAATAGCTCCTACACTGCCAATCCGCCTCCGGCTCCCAACGCTGCCGGCGGCATACAAGTGGGAGATCTGATTCTCATCAACGGCGCCAACGGCGCCACCGCGGTGGGCGAAGCGACCAATGTCACCGCGACCTCGATCAGTTTCGCCAATCTGGATCCGTTGAACTTTAACTACAGCAAGAACGGCACCACCACCAACAACGTCTATGCGGTGAGCGGGGGCGCGGGTTACACGTTTCCTCCGCCCGCAGGTACAACCCAGGGAACCGCCTACCGCCTGTTCGCGGTCACGTATTACATCAATGTTCCGGCCGCCGGCTCGACCCCGCGTCTGATGCGCCAGGTCAACGGACTCACCCCGCAGCCCGTGGCCGATGACATCATCAACCTGCAAGTGGCTTATGACACCTATAACTCGACCACTGCGGCCCTCGACGCGAATCAGGCCAATCCCATCGGGGTGGGCGAGTCGCCGAACAATATCCAGAAGATCAACCTGGTAGTGATGGGCCAAAGCATTCTCAACAACGGCAACAAGTCGCAGAACATGTATCTGGCGACCGACGTCAGTGCGCGCAACATGGCATTTCGCAACGTTTATTAACGCTTTCTTGGATTTAGGCTTAACGCTTAACGCTTTTTGTGGGGCAGGAGATTAACGCAAATGGGACAGGGAAAAACGCGACAGGGAAAAATGGAAAAAGGCTCGCAGGGTTTCACCCTGATTGCAGCACTGCTGATTCTGGTGCTGCTGTCGGGTGCTGCGGCCGGCCTTCTCTTCATGGTCACCAACGAAGCCCGCATGGGCGGCAATGATCTGGAGTCCAATCTGGCCTTCTACGGCGCTGAGTCTGGTATGGAGAAACTCACCGCAGACCTCTCGGCGCTGTATAGCGCGTACCAGGTCCCAACCAACGCCCAGATCCAGAACGTAGCCACCTTCCCCCCCACAACCGCTATGGTCCCTAACATGAGCTACGCCGAGACCATCACTTATCCGGTGAACGGCTCCGGCGAACCGGTCAGCAGCTGGAACACGGTCAGCTCCGGTTCGAATCAGGGGCTCTACGCCGAACTGATTCCCATGACGCTGCAGGTCATCGCCAGCCGTCCGGCGGGGGCTTCGGTCAACATCACGCGCAACATTGAAGTCGCGTTGATTCCGGTATTTCAGTTTGGCGTGTTCTGCGGGTATGACTGTAGCTACTTCGCCGGCCCCAACTTCAGTTTCGGCGGCCGTGTGCACACCAACCAAAACCTCTTCCTCGCCTCCGGCGCCGACCTGGTTTTCGACGACAAGATTTCGGCTTACTCGCAGATCATCATGGATCAGCTGCAAAACGGCCACTCCACCAGTTCGGGATACGGCGGGACGGTCTATATTCCCAAGGCAAACGCGGGCTGCACTCTGGGCACCTACCCTCCGACTGGAGTTAACTGCGTAGCCCTTCCCGGCGCATCTACGGTTCCTGGCGATGCCAGCTGGAGCGGAGGCTATCCCACGGTGGGCGGCGCCGCCAACGTCAATTTCCCCAGCCTTTCTACCGGAACCCTGAATGGTTATCTGGTTAACTCGCTCACCGGCGCCAAGAACATGCAGTTGCCCTTTGTTCAGGACAGCTGCACCAGCAACCCGCCGCCGTGTACCGACCCGATTTCGATTATCCGCAAGCCCCAGGCTGGCGAGTCTGCCAGCAGCACGCTCGGTACCTCGCGTCTGTACAACAAGGCGCAAATCCGCATTCTGATCGCCGACACCATCGCCGATCTGCACCCCGAGCGGGGAACGGCTTCGCTCGACTCCAGCGACTATCAGTTCCCCACGTCGGCGCCTGCATCCATCGCTCTGACCGCAGGCGGGTCGGAATATTTTGGTTGGGCTACTCCCGGGACCAAAGGCTGGGTCAACCCTTACACCGATGCTGGACTGCAGAATTGGGCTACCGGGTTTCCCCTGATTGGAGAGCTGACCACCAATCCCACCACCGTGACCCAAATGAATAGCGCAACCGGCGGCCCTTGGATCCGCGTGGAATACTACAACGGCACCACTTGGGTGGGTGTCACTGCTGAATGGCTCGCGCTGGGCTTCGGCCGCATCTTCAACGCTCCGCCCACTACTCCCGGATCGAATGCAATCGATCCCAATGCCATTCTCATTTTGCAGCAACTCCAACCTTCGGTAGCGCAGACACCTGCGTCGGCCCACACCACCGCGGCGACTGCGAACAACTGGTATCCCATTAACCTCTACGATGCGCGCGAAGGCGAGATGCGCGACAACGTGGTGGCCAATACCACCAGCGGCAGCAATACCTACTCTTCCTGCTCGGTCCAGGGCATCATGAATGCCGTGGAACTCGACGTAGGCAACCTGGCCAAGTGGCTGAACGGCTCGATCGCCGGCCACGGCACCAGTGTGAACTATTCCGGCAACAACGGCTATGTTCTCTACTTCTCCGATCACCGCGGCATGGAGACCGATCCCTACCCCTCCAACGGCGGCCAGACTCCGGGCGGCGTGAAGAGCGGAGAATCAGGGCTGGAAGATGTGGTGAACTCGGCGGCGATCCTGACCTCGACCACGCCGGATGGAGCTCTCGAAGCCAAGTCGTACTATACTTACTCGCCGGAAGACGTCGATCAGAACGGGTTCCTCGACAATTGGGGCGAGAAGAATCTCGGCTACGGCTTCGGCATCAACACCAATACCAGCCCGCTCAACGGATACAAGCGGATTAACGTCACCGGGGCGGGCACGGCGGCTTCCGTAGACTGCGCCAGCTATAACACCTCAACCGGAGCACTGCTGACCGGCAACACCGATCAGGAAGGCGCAGCGAATCCAGTGAGCGGGGCTCGCCACGTATTGAAGTTGGTGGATGGCGGCATGAGCGCGGGCCTGGTCAGCTACCTGCCGATCATGCCGGCGGCTAGCGGATGCTCGCAAAGCGCGACGAACCCCACGGGATGCGGCGGCTTCACCGTCGTTTCCGAGAACCCGGTCTACATCCAGGGCAACTACAACACCAACGGGTCCGACCCGTTCTGGGGCACGGCCACGGCCGCAACCCCCACGCAGACGCCGCACTCGGCGGCATCTATCATCGCCGACTCGGTCATGGTTCTGTCGAACTCCTGGGGTGACTTTAACAGTCTGGTTTACCCAGACATCTCCGCCGACCGCTCTCCGTCGGCTCAGGCGTATTACCGCACCGCGATCTCGGGCGGCAAGAGCATTCCGTTCCCACAACCCACCTGGACCAACGTCGCCAATGACTTTGGAACTGACGGAGGCATGCACAACTTCCTGCGCTACCTGGAAAGCTGGGGACAGACGTTGAACTATGACGGTTCCCTGGTAAGCATGTACTACTCGGAGTACAACACGGGTACGTATAAAGATGGTCCCGGCGGCGACGTGTATGCCCCTCCGCCACGAAACTACTACTTCGACGTGCTGTTCCTGACGCCGAGCAACTTACCGCCGGCGACGCCACAGTTCCAGGATATCGACAACTTGAGCTATCACCAGAACTTTACACCGCAGTAAGAGTAGAACCGGATCCACTGCCCCGGTCCGCTCGCGCGGCCGGGGCATTTTCTTTGTGGCCCGAATTGGAAAAAGAGATTCGTATCAGGGCATCGCTTCAGCGATGCCGCCAAGCCGCGCGGCACGATGACGGCTTTAGCCGCTGGGGCGTCTTGCCTTGGCCGCAGCGGCTGAAGCCGGCTGTGCGCTGCATGCCGCAGACGGTATGCCTGAAGGCATACCCTGATACAAGTCTCGTTCAAGCTGCACTACTACCCCTTTTAGATTATGTTCAGTACGACATGTGTTCAGTAGAATGGCTGGCGCGCTGAACTGCGCAGCGTATCGCCAACCAGATGGGAACATCTCCTATTCGCCATGCCGATGATCATTCCGGTCCTCCTTCCGACCGACGCGGCTTTCTGTGGCTCGGCTTCAGCGCGTGCGCTGTGGCGTGCATCGGATTGTTTTTCGTTCCCGCGTTCATCATCCGGCCGTTCACGCACCAGACGTCGCCAGGTCTGATGCTCGCGATGGCCCTGCGGCAGCGCGCGCCGTGGGGAACGCTGGTCCTCGCGGTCGTTTGCTTGCTGTTCGCGCCCGTGCTGTGGCGAGCCTCTAACTTGTGGCGCAGGATCGTGCTGTCGCTCGTGATGCTGCTGGTCGTTTTCTCGGTCGTAATGGCTCGCCAGAACTATTTTGAGTGGATGTTCCATCCCATCGAGAACGCGCAATTCGAATCCGCTTCATCCAGCAAACTTGGCAGCGGCGAAATGATTCTCGCCGTCCGCTTCGGCGCCGATGCCCGCGCCTACCCCGTCAGCCAAATGGCCTACCATCATGTGTTGAATGACGTGGTCGGCGGCGTTCCAGTTGTGGCCACGTATTGAACGCTGTGTCACACCGGTCTGGTGTGGACACGAACGGTGAATGGCCGGGCGCTGCATTTTTATCTGGCCGGCATCAACAACCAGAATTTCCTGATGCGCGACCGAGAAACTGGAACGTGGTGGCAGCAGATCACAGGCAAAGCCATCTATGGTCCGCTGCGGGGCGCGTCACTGGACCTGGTTTTGAGTGACGAGTTGACCTTCGGCGAGTGGAAGTCGGAAATGTCCGGCGGCGGAGCGTCCGCGGAAGTGCTGAAAGAAGTGCCGAAGTATGTAAAGGAGTATGACAGCAAGTGGGAAGCGGAGGTCGCCAAGCTTCCCGTGGTGATCAACTTTCCAGGCACGGAATTGAAATCTCGCGACGTGGTTGTCGGCCTCGAAATCGATGGCGTTAGCCGAGCCTATCCCTGGGACACGCTAGTCAAACAGTCGCCCGTCGTCGACCGCGTCCATGGCACGCCGCTGCTGGTAGCTGTTGGCGCCGATGGCAAATCTTTTCGCGTGTTCATCAGCCGTATCGACGGAAAAGACGCCGAGTTCTTCCTGAAGGCCGACCAGCCTGAGACGCCAGTCGCAGAAAAGTCAGATACGACGGCGGATGCCAAACCAGGTGACACCAAGACGGCCGACGCTAAGTCGGACGCTTCGTCAGCCAGCAAAGCCGCGCCTCCAGCCCCTCTCAAGCCCTGGATCCTGCTCGATACTGCCACCGCGAGCGAATGGAACTTCCAGGGCTGCGCTGTCTCCGGGCCGTCGCAGGGGAAATGTCTCAATCGTGTGCCTGCGCTGAAAGACTACTGGTTCGACTGGCGGAATTATCATCCCGATACGAGTATCTACAAACGCTAGAACCATTAACCACGAAGGGCACGAAGTTCCACGAAGGAGACGCGGACAACGGGGTTCCTTCGTGATCCTTCGTGTCCTTCGTGGTTAATGCCCCTGGGTTAGTGCTCCTTCTCTGAACAGCAGGACGCGTCCACCTTTGCAGGTTGTATGTACACAGCCTTGGGGTCGACAATCTGACGGTCGTCGTATTTGTCGTGGTGACGAACCCACGCCATGGTAGACGCCAGCCCATCTTCGTCACGGCCCTTGGGCGCGATGTCGAGCCAGTTGTAGGTGCCTACCATGGGATCGAGTCCGCGCGCGTAGCAGGAGTAGGTGTGGAATATTTCGCCGGCTTCGTTTTTGTAGAACACGCTGGCGCCCGGAAGTTCCTCCGAGGGAAACTCAGTCATCTCGTAGTTGTAATAAACCTTGCCGTTGGCTTTATCCTCCTTCGAAAACGACGCTTGATAGTCGCGGTTAAACTCATTGCCGAACGACGACACCCACTTGAACTGCCATCCCATGCGCTTTTTGAAGGCTTCGATCTCCGGGTAGGTGGCCCGCGAAATCGCCATGAAGGTCACATCGCGATGCGCGAGATGCACGACTGCGCCGTCGAAGGTGTCGGCCAGGTAGGAACAACTCGGGCAACCCTCTTTCCATCCGGGGCCAAACATGAAGTGGTAGACGATCAGCTGGCTCTTTCCGCCAAACAGATCGGCTAGAGTCTCTTTACCGCGTGGTCCGTCGAAAACATACTGCTTTTCGACCTTTTCCCAGGGAAGCTCGCGCCGCTGCCGGCTCAGTTCGTCGCGCAGCCGGGTGAACTCCTTCTCTTTGCGTAGAAGTTCCTTGCGTGCGGCCAGCCACTCAGCGGACGGCACTACGGTCGCTTGTTCCGTTGTTGTTTGCCCCATCTTGTTCGGTGTCATTGTTGCCATGGTCGTTGCTCCTTTCCATCTCGTTTGTCGAGCTTTTGTTTATCCCACTCTTCTTTCCGCGAACCATCTTCACCGCGAGCGCCGCGACCCCGCCGGTCGACATTACGCTGCCCGCCATCCACGCCGCGCTGGCGATACAAGCTGGACACATAAGTTCCCTCCTCATTCGTGCGGAGTGCTCACCGCCGGGCCTTACTCTCCGCGCGCTCCCGGACTCGCGTGTGCATCATGTTCCAGCCCTTCTGCATGCCCTGCCGGTGGTCGTCCGGAATCACGCCCAGCGCGATGTGGTGAAACTTGATGAGCGTGCCGCCGTCCTTTTCGCTCAGTCGGTATTGCAAATTGTTTGCTGCCGCATACGACATGAACAACGGCCCGGCGATTTCGAGCAGCGTCGGTTTCTTGATGGCTTGCACATGTCCCCAGAAATGCCCGTTACCGTCGCCCAGATCGCGAAACCATCGTCCCCCGGGCCAAGCCTCGAGCTTCATCGGCATGCGCTGTTCCGGAGTTTCATTCTCGGGTCCGAGTTGTTCCAGCAGCGCCTCGAACGTCACTTCCAGCGACGCCTGCACCTGGATTTCCTGCGTGATCGTGACGGTCAGATTCTCAATTCCTGCGGTTGCCGTGGAGCTTGTCATGATTCTCTCCTTACTTTGACTCTTGATTAAATTCGGTTCGCATTTCTCATTGGTTTTGTGCAGATCATTGGTTTTGTGCAGATCACGGGTTTATTGCGAATCACGGGTTGACCAACAATTTCTGTTTCGCCTCAGCCCGTTCCTTCACCCGATTCAACTGGTGCTGCCACAGCCGCTCGAAGGTCTTAGTCCACTCATGGAGGGGCCGGATGGCCTCTGCATTCGTGCGATAGAACATGTGCCGCCCATGTCGCCGCACCCGCACCAGGCCGACCCGGCGGAGCACTCCCAGATGTTTCGACACCGAGGGCTGTTCCATTCCCAGGCTGGTGACGATGTCGCCCACGGCCCGCTCCTCGGTTGCCAAGTAATTCAGAATGTCGCGCCGCCGTGGCTCCGCCACTGCATTGAATCCATCTGACGTTGTAGCGGCTCTTGGCATGAGCAGAAATATATATTCCTATATGGGTATATGTCAAGGACATTTTATTCAACCACTCCCGCTCCCAATCCTGTAGCCTTTCGCCGAGTGCTACCATAGCGCCCGTTCCGGCTCCCAGATGTTTCGAGAGATTGATGCAGCAAACTCCGTTCGCCAGGAGGTTGTCATGCAGTGGACCCAGATCTACGACCCGCTCGGGCATTGGTGGCTTTCCACGCTGGTCGCTTCCCTTCCCATCCTCGTGTTGTTCAGTCTGCTGGCCGGTTTCCGGGTGAAGCCGCACTGGTGCGCCATCGCCGGCGCCTTGACAGCAATGGCCGTGGCAATGATTTTTTTCAAGATGCCTCCGGCGCTGGCCGCGATGAGCTTTGGCTATGGCGTGGCCTACGGTGTCTTGAAAATCGCCTGGATCGTTCTGGCCGCGGTTTACCTTTACGATATTTCTGTCGAGACCGGGCAATTTGAAATCATGAAAGAGTCGGTGGCGGGAATCACCGCCGACCGCCGGCTGCAGGTGCTGCTGGTGGCATTTTGTTTTGGCGCATTCATTGAAGGAGCCGCCGGCTTTGGCGCGCCGGTGGCGATTGCGGGAGCATTCATGATCGGCCTCGGATTCAAGCCCTTCCATGCCGCCGCCTTAAATCTGATCGCGAACACTGCGCCCGTGGCCTTTGGCGCGATTGGCACGCCAGTCCATGCGCTCGCCGCAGTGACAGCTCTGCCGGAGTCCGACCTCACGGCCATGATCGGCCGCATTCTGCCTTTTACCGCGCTCATTGTTCCCTTCTGGCTGGTGAAAACCATGGTCAGTTGGCAGGAGACCTTCGAAGTCTTTCCGGCCATACTCGTGGTCGGGGTTTCTTTTTCTCTTACCCAGTTTTTCTGGTCGAATTACGTGGATAGCAATCTCATCGACATTATGGGCGGTGTGGTTTCGATCGTCGCCACGCTGATTTTCCTGCGCTTCTGGAAACCGAAAAAGATTTGGCGCTTTGACTATGACGACAAGCCGGTGGCTGTTCCTCCGCCGACGGCGACAATCGCGGACGATGTGGGCGGCGAATGGTCGGCAAAGCAGTTCGATGGATTCGTGAAAACGAGGACCTACACTTCCGCACAAATCCTGAAGGCCTGGACACCGTTCGCGATTCTTTCTCTGTTTGTGTTGCTCTGGGGACTGCCTTCGATCAAGCTCGCCATGAACACGGCCACCACGCCGGCTTTTCGCGTGATGCTGCCGAACGGCAACGTGCGGCCGGGTCCACCGGGGTGGGATGTTCCTTACTTACACAATGCCATCTCGCGCGCCGTTCCGATCGTGGCCAAGCCGACTCCTGAGGCCGCGCGCTACGATTTCAACTGGCTCTCCGCCACCGGAACCGCCTGCTTTTTTGCTGCCGTTGTTTCCGGATTATTGCTGGGTCAGGGACCGCTGCAGCTGATGAATATCTTTTGGAGAACTGTGGTGCGGATGCGTCTGGCCATGATCGCCATCTCGTTCATGCTGGGGCTCGGCTACGTGACGCGCTACTCTGGCCTGGATGCCGTGCTGGGGCTGGCTTTCACACGCACAGGATGGTTGTATCCTTTCTTCGGCACTTTCCTGGGCTGGCTCGGCGTGGCGCTGACTGGCAGCGACACTTCGTCGAACGCGCTCTTTGGCAGCCTGCAGAGAATTACTTCGCAGCAACTCGGCATCGACCCGATTCTGATGTGCGCGGCCAACAGCGCTGGAGGAGTGATGGGCAAAATGGTGGACGCGCAGTCGATCACCATTGCTACTGCGGCTACTGAGCAGGTGGGCAACGAAGGAATTATCTTCCGGTACGTGGCGTGGCATTCGGTGGCTCTGTGTTCCATCGTAGGGATCATCGTGATGCTCTACGCCTATGTTTTCCGGGCGGCGGTGCCGCATGGACTGGTCTTTGTGAAATAGTTCGCGAAATAGCCCATGAAATAGTTCATGAGATAGGCAGTCTCGGGTCTTCTCGTCTACACTCTTTCCCAGAACTTTTCGGCTGGAGGGACTCCTGTTGTCAGCCATTCGCGCCATTTTCTGGGACGTTGGGGGTGTGCTGCTCAGCAATGCCTGGGACCACACCGAGCGCGCTGAAGCGCTCGAACAGTTTCAACTGGACGCCAAGGACTTTAACGACCGCCACGCATTAGTCGTGTCGTCGTTCGAGCGCGGTCAGATCACGCTCGACGAATACCTCGACCGCACTGTCTTCTACCGAGAGCGTCCGTTTACGAAAGACGCGTTTCGCGAATTCATGTTCTCTTTGTCGCGGCCGTCTCCCGAAGTGCTCGAGTTTGCGCAGGCGCTCACTGACTCAGGCAAATACTTTATGGGGACGATCAACAACGAGTCGCGGGAGCTGAATAACTATCGGATTGAGAAGTTTGGGTTGCGAAAGATTTTCCGGCTGTTTGTCACTTCCTGCTACGTGGGATTTCGCAAGCCGGAGCGCGATATTTATCGGCTGGCGCTCGAGGTGACGCAGATTCCTGCGGAGGAATGCTGTTTCATCGACGATCGGGCCGCCAACCTGGAATGCCCTGCGCAGATGGGGATGCATACGATCGAGATGAAAGGGTTGGAGGGGCTGCGGGCCGAGTTGGGGAAATTGGGCGTGAGCGTGTAGCGAATCTTGAGATCCAGTGGACACAGGGGCTAGAGCCCTTAAAGTTAAGAGAAGGTCTTTATCGCAACGCTGAAAAGCCTGCCCTGAGCGAAGTCGAAGGGCGCTGCGCCACCCAAAATCGCCGATGTTCGCTTTACGGATTCTTACGCGGCAGGACTGTCTTGACACCGGAACTTTGCGGAACGTCGGATTCCAGCGTGCTGAGCGTCAGATCGCTGGACCAGCAGTCGGCGGCCAGCTTCCATTCGCCGTTGGGCTGGCGGGCGCATACCCATAGATATTTGCCGCGTTCCTCGCGGCGCTTGCCGGTTGCGCCGGGAATCAGGGCCTTGCAGCGTCCTGCCTCATAAGCCAGATCGCCGACCACTTCAACGCGCAGCGGTTCCACTTCCGCTTCGCCCAGTCCGGCGTCGAGTGCGCCGAAGAAAAACTCACGAACCGCAGCGGCGCCGCGCACTGGGGGACAATTCGACCGCAGCACCAGCGCGTCGGGAACGTAGAGGTCGAGCAGATCGTCGAGATGCTTGGTGTTGCAGGCCAGCACCCACTCGTGCGCGATGCGCCGTACTGCAGCCTCGGCGCGGGACATGTCGCCGCGCAGTGCCGCGGTCGGCCGCAGCTTGTCTTCTCTGGCAATATCTCGGACGGGCTCTGCCGCCGAGCGCGCGGCCATGGCCTCCCCGCCGGGAAAATAGTGGTGGTGATAGTGATGATGGTAGTGATGGGTTTCCTGTCCCGAAGGCCGCGTCGTTGCCGGACGGGCCAGATGTTCGGGTTCGTGATCGAGAAATAAATTCGGCGAAAGCTCCAGAGCGTTCGATGGAGCATCCTGCTGCGAGTCGGAAGACGCGGACGATGCGGATTTCGCTTCTCCCAATCCCGCTGATGCTGGAACAGCGATACCGCACATGGCGCAGAATTTATTCCCTTCGCGATTGCGATGACCACAGACCCGGCAAACCAGCATCGAATCGCCGGAAAGTTCCTGCGCGGTGTCATCGGCTGCGTTTTCCGCGTCGGTTTCGGTGGCCAGGCGCTGCGCGGCTTCGAGCGCTGCGGCCAGCGCGTCGGGGTTGGGTTTGGGGCGGCGCAGTTCGGGTTGCAGCCTGCGATAGAGTTCGTCCATCTCGTCGCTGCGGATGGGCGTATCCGACGGCGAACCGGAAGGTCTGGGATGTTTTTTGTCTTTATCCACGAATCGAAGCGCTCGACGCTGGTGTCATTCTAGCCCAAGCGCATTGAGTAATTGGGAAATTCGGTAATTGAGGAATTGAAAACAAATACCCGCGCGGCACACCGCAGCACGATTTTCAATTTCTCAATTGCTAAATTTCCCAATCTTTTTATCGGCTGGAGAATTCGATTTTGCCTTCGGTTTCGGTGGGGACGCCGTTACAGGTTGCGGGACGATATCTCCAGCTGCGCACGGTTTGCAGGACACGGCGGTCGCCCTGGAGTCCTGCGCTTTCGAGGATGAGCGGGCTGTGCACGCGTCCGTCGGTCCCGATGATGAAGCTGACTTTCACTTTCTGGCCGTGGGCCGACGTGGTGAACAGCGGGTCGGGCGTGGTCAGAGCCTCGGGGGGCTGAACGGCGTCGCAGGCAGCCTGTGAACTGGTATGCGGCACATCTACGAACTGGGAGGCGCGGGTCAGCGTTCGTGATAACTGGCTCTCGCGCTGGTCGAGGTTCCTCGATGGCTTCGTCGACAGGGTCGTCGATAATGCGCGCGAAGCGGGAGTACCGACGGCTTGAGCCAGTGCGGGCACGAACAGTAACAGTAACACTAGCATTCGCAGAATCGGAATCGCGGGCCAGATGCGACGTTGCATGATTGTCTATCGCCTTCCCAGGGCGCGGATCGCAGTACAGGTTCACGTGGCACATGCAGGACCAATCCCTGCGACTTGCATCCTATTACTGTAGAAGAAGTTACGGGCAGGGCGGGGCGGCCGGGGGCTCTCGAGATGAAAGAGATTGCACAGTAGAAGCGGGACTTGGAGCCAATTCAACGCATCAGCTGGCGGAGCGGCGCATCGTCAGCAATGTGATTTCTGGTGGGCAATTCCAGCGGACCGGTACTCCTACCGTGCCCAGGCCTGGGTTGGTGTAGAGCGTGAGGGCGCCGATTTTGTATAGCCCCCAAATATACTTCCTGGCCAGGTCCGGCAAATAAAGCGGGCGGAGAAATGGCGGGCGCACCTGGCCTCCGTGGGAGTGGCCGGAAAGTTGGAGGTCAATGGGGTGACGCGCCACGTAGTCGGCATAGTCGGGTTCGTGCGCCAACAGGACTGTGGGCTCGCCAGTCGGAATAGGATGCAGCGTCGCGTCGAGATCGGCGCTGCCGACTAGAACGTCGTCCACGCCGCTGAGCCAGAAGCGGGCTCCATCGCGTTCAACGGGGACGGACTGGTTGACGAGAACCTGAATACCTTTCGCGCGCAGCGCGGCGGTTACACGATCTGGATCGGTGAAGCAGTCATGGTTTCCCATCACCGCCCACAAGCCGTGAGGAGCCTTCAATTGCCGCAGCAGCTGGGCGCAGGGTTCGGCGTCAGCCGCGCCCGCTGCCGGATCGCCGAACAGAGGCGTGGAAACGAAGTCGCCGGTCAGCACAATCAGTTCGGGCTGCAGACCGTTGACCATGCCGATCGCGGCGCGCAGAGGATGGACGGAAAAATAAGCGTCGTAATGGAAATCGCTGAGCAGCGCGATAGTGAAACCGTCCAGCCGCGCGGGCCAGCGCCGGAGGGCGATTTCCTGGCGTACGATTCGCGGGCGATTCGGTTCGAGCAGGGTAGTGTCAGCGGCCAAGGCAGCTACGCCAACCGTCGCCGAGAGGCCGATAAATCTTCGCCGGGTCATCGGCTTCGCGTTGGGCCTGTTCGTAGGCTTGGAAGGAAGAAGAGGCAATCGGTTTCCGGGCCTTATCGTGGATTGCGCCGCGCGCGGTCTAGACGCTCAGCATGCACGTTCAGCCTGCGCGTTCCACGCAGGTTGAGCCTGCCGTTTCAGCATGACATTTTGAGCATGGCATTCTGAGCATAACCCAGTCTGCCGATTCGCGATATGACAGGAACAATCGCGCCATGCTCCGATACTTCAAAGTGCGCGAGCGGGTCAGAAAGCGAAGGTCGCTTGCAGTTCAATGCGGCGGTTGGCCGAGCTACCCTGCGAAAAAGGACCTCCGGCCAGCGCGTTGGACTGGCCAAACAGCGAGGAGCCCAGAACCGCATTCGGATTGGCGGCATTCACGTTGTTGAAGACATTCCGAACGCCAAGACCCATGGTGAGGTTATAACGGCGGTCGGAAGTGGAGGACGTGTTGAATCCGCCACCGCCGCCGAACAGGGGACCGCGGGGGCCTCCACCGCCGCGACCACCGCCGCCCCCGGGAGGGCCACCTCCCTGGGCTTGGTTGCCGGTGGCGGCTTTGAGCTTGGGTCCAATTCCGAACGTTTTGCTGAGGCGCAGGTTGAGCGCGAAATGCGCGGGACCGGTCTCAGAGTTAATCGGGAGAAGCTTGCCGGTTGCGCCCGAGGCATCGAAGGTTCCCAGTTGCGTGCAGTAAATCGTGCCTTGCGGGGCTGCACCTGCGGGGCAAGTGGCGGAGGAAACAAGGGTCGGACGGTCGTTGTAAATCTGGTCCCCGTTCACGTCAATGGGGGACGTGACGGAGTAGGGCGATCCGGAATTAAACGCTATGAACGGGCTCAGGCGAATCAGATAGGGCAAGCCAATGCTGCCACCGAGAAACAGCCGATTCCGGACATCGAAGGAGGCGCGGCCGTAATCCTGGCTGATGTCGTAGGAATTCGATGGGAAACTGGAAACGCCGGAGGTATCGCTGTTGGCGTAGCCGAAGGAATAAAAACCGAAGAGTTGAAGTCTGGTGCTCACGCGAATGTTGGTGTTCACCATCAGCTGGTTTTGCTTGAAATTGCCTTCGGAGACATAGCGGTAGAGGTTGCCTCCGGTCACCGCTGCGCAGGTCGGAAGAGTGGAAGTGATGCCCGGCGCCGCGCAAGGCGTACCGGGATACGGGGCATTGGCGTTGATGGTAATGAACTGGTCGAAACCGCGCGAGTTCAGGTAGGTAACGGATATGGTCGCTGCCTTGGTGACCTGGCGTTCCACGCTCACTGCGCCTTGCATGGTATAGGGCGCGTGCAGACTCGGGCTGATTTGATACGTGGAAGACGCAGCGGAGGTGGTGGGTCCACAGTTGGAGAAGCTGGTGAGAGCCACGTTCACGCCGGGGAAGCATGTCGGGTTGTTGATGATGAACTGTTGTTGGACGATGCCGTTGAAGCGATCGGCCTGCAGGATCTGCGCGGACTGGAGGCGATTGTAGAAAATGCCGTAGCCGCCGCGAATGACAACTAAGGGCGGTTTCGTGCGGCCGTGCACGCCCCAGGCAAAACCGAACCGTGGAGCCAAGTCACCCTTGTCGTTAATGGCGTTCTGGGTCTCGAAGCGGAGACCGGCGCTGATCGTAATGTTGGGGCGAACCCGCCAGTCGTCCTGAATGTAGGGTTCGAAGTCATAGTAGGTGACTTCGGCGGTGGGCAGACCGGTGCTATAGCTCAGATTGGTTGCATAGGGAGTGCCGCCGCCGGGCAACGCCAGTTGCTGTTCCGCATAGAGCAGTGAGATGGGGCAGGGTGGATTGGCTCCGAGGCTGCATGGCGCGATAGGAGACGGAACTGGTGGAACGTCAGCCGGCTGATTCAATGACGAGAAGGTGAAGGTGCCGTTGAATCCTCCGACGGAATAATTCGTGTCCTGACTGGCGCGGAACCGGCCGCCGAACTTGATCACCTGATTGCCGTGAATCAGCGAAGTATAGTTCTGCACTTCATAGTGGTTCTGGCTGTCGTTGTAATTGCCCGTGCCATTGCCACCGCCGGTAAAGTTGCCGATTACATTGACGACCGGGGTAGCATCCACCGGAGTCTGGAGATCGTAGTCGCGGATGTACTGGAAGCGGGTTTCGTTGACGATCTTCGAGCCAAACACCTGAGTGTCGCCAACCTGAAACGTTTGCTCGGTTGACTTGGAGTAGTAGGCCTGCGACGGAAGGTTGAAGAGTCCCACACCGTCGTTGGTTTCGGTGTCGCGATAGTACTGGTAGCGCGCAGTAATCGTGTTGTTCTTGGTTGGCGCCCAGTCCAGGCGCGGGCTGAGGTTGGTGCGCTGGCGAGGGTTGGGGATCGACTCGACCAGCGGTTCTTCTTCCAGCGTCGTCGGGTTGAGGATAATCGCGTTGACGGCTGTCAGTTCATTGATGTTGCGGCGGTCGATATTGAAGAAGAAAGACGCGGTCTTGCTGACCGGACCGCCGACGTTTCCGCTGTACTGCGTGGTGTAGTAGGGCGGTTCCGCGCCCGCGAAAGGATTGGGGGAATTGAAGGCAGAATCATTGCCAATGACCAAAAGCTGACCGTGATATTTGTCGGTTCCGGGCTTGGTAAAAATCTCGATGCGGCCGTAGCCCAGCTGGTCATATTCGGCGGAGAATGGATTCTGGTTGATGCGGATTTCGCGAATGGACGATTTGGGCGGGAGTTGGCCGGCGGTAAAGCCGTCAATGTACATTTGTCCGCCGCTGGGGCCGGCGGAAGGTCCGGCGAGGGCTTCCAGATCGGATTGCAGCTCGTCGGGATCGTCGGGCAGGGCTTCGAGCTCTTTGCCGGAGATCACGATCGCGCCGGCATTGTTCGAAGGATTCACGTCTACGGTCGGCGCGGTATCGGAAACCTGAACTTTCGTGGTCTCGACTTCGATGGCCATGGCGACATTCAGGCGCAGAGCCTGCGTCGCGATTACAACATTGTCGTTTTCGTAAAGAGTGAATCCGGTAGCGGCGACGGTGAGCGTGTACTTGCCCGCCGGTAAAGACTTGAAGTCATACAAGCCTTGGGCATCGCTCTGGACCACGATGGGAGATCCGGCGGTAGTGGGAGTCATAATCACGCTGGCGCCGGCAATGGCCGCGCCCGAGGGATCGGTGACTTGTCCGTGAAGAGCGCCCGTGACGGCCGGAGTCTGCGCCAGCAATGGACTGACGGATGCAACGAGCGCTGCCATCATCGATAGCACGAACAAGAGCACTATGAATACAAAACTTCCGTGTTTCTTAACCTTCATTATCATTTTCCGTTTCTAGATGAATCTCTTTGGCTTGCGAAAGTATGTTTATGAAAATATGTTCATCAAAACATCTTCATCAAAACATCTTTATCAAAACATGTTCATCAAAACATGAGCCGTGTCATGAAGTCCCTGCAAGAGGAGTGCCGTTATGGGCCGGCATCGCCACCCGGAGCGCCGCCTAAGCTCCAGGGCGCCAGCATCATGGCCTGACTGCCCGAGGGAGCGGCCTGAAGAATCGGTTCCACGCCGCTGAGCAACGTGATTGCCGTGCCGCCGCCGGTTGCCGTGCCCTGTGTAGTCACGACCAGGACAGCATCTCCTTTGTGAAGATCGGCGAGGGTAACCGCCGGCATGCGGCTTAACATCTGCTGGAAGTCGGGCGCACCGCCGCCCTGGCGCATGCCACCATAGGTTCCTCCGCCGGGCGTTCCTCCGCCGCTGCCTGGAGCGCCGCTGGCCGGCGCCGGGACGACGGAGGGAGGGCCGGGCTGCTGGCCATTCGCGGCTGGGGCAGGCGCGAAGCCTGAACCACCGCTCGCTCCGGGAGTTCCCGGGGGCATGGAGCCCTTCAAGCGCATCGCGATTCGATTCGCCATCTCAGAAGGCAGCTTGTGAAGCTGGGAGTCGGAAGTGATCTTCACCTGCACGGGTTTCTTGCTCAATAGATCTTGAACGTTGAGGGTGCCGGCGCTTGCATCCACAGTATTGATTAGGCCAGCGACATTGCGGAAAGTTCCGGTGACAACTTCTTCCGCCGTCAGCTCGGAACCGTCGGCGCTGCGGTCGCCGCGGGCGCGGAGCTGATCACCCCGCTGGATATCCTGCAAAGTGCCGGGCTTGGCGTCGTCGAATTTCACCGAGTCCGGAGCGTAGCGGCGAAACACGGTGGTCTTCGAAGTATGCACCGCGACATCTTTCTTTGCGCCCAGGCTCGTCACGGAAATCGTGACCGTGCCAGTGGCGGAGTCGACGGCGCTGACCAGGCCGCCGAGTCCGCGTTTCTGCCAGTCCTGGCGCTCCTGCTCGTGGCGGGCTTCGAGGTCAGAATGCGAAATGATGATGACTTCCAGGGCCGCGATTGAAGCGCCGTCGGCCGATCCCTGACCGCGTACCCGAATGCGATCGCCGACCTTCAGATCCTGCAACTGCACCGGCGTTGCATCCTTGAGATCCTTCGCGCCGGGCGCAATGCGCAGCAGGCGAGCGTTGGGCTGCACAGTCACCGCGATCTCGGGGCCAGTATCCGGCGCCAGCGTGATGCTGTTTGCAGTAATCGCTTTGATGGCACCGATGCGCCGGGCAATTTCTGGTTGGCCGGCAGGTTGGCCCGCCGCTTGGGCCTGGCTCGTCGCATTTGCAAACAACATCAGCGAGAGACTCGCAGCTGCGATTGCGAGCGAATACCGGAAAGTCACGACGGCTGCGTGCTTCTTGGCGCACTTCTGGTTGTTAGTTCTGATGTTTGTATTGTCGTTCTTCATACGCCCCACCTTCTAATTTACATGGCCGCGAGCCGCGAAACGGCATGGTTTACAAAGTTTTACCCAGACATAACAACTATTACACAGCGCTTTGGGAAAGCGCCCGAGAGTCGCTCCGATCCAGCCAATCCGCCATCGGCCCAATCCTCAGATTACAAAATTCTTTCGTGCGTGTAACCGGCGGAGCCCAAAGCGGCGAGCAGTTCCGCAATGTGGTCGGGGCCGCGGGTTTCCATAGTGATATCGATCGCCGTGTCGCCGAGATTGACGCCATGATAGGCGCGGTCATAGGCGGTCTCGACGATGTTGGCGCGATGATCGGCGAGAATTCCGGTGAGACGATGCAGCGCGCCGGGATAGTCGGGCAGGTGGACGCGCAGGCGGACGAGGCGTCCGTCTTTCACCAGGCCGCGCTCGATGATGCGCGCGAGTAACGTCACGTCGATGTTGCCGCCGCAGACCAGGACGGCGATTTTCTTGCCTTGCAGCGGCAGTTTGCGGTTCAATACGGCGGCGATGGCGGCCGCACCGGCGCCCTCGGCCAACGTCTTTTCTCTCTCCAGCAGCAAGAGAATCGCGTTCGCGATTTCTTCCTCTTCCACGGTGACGATGTCGTCGACGTATTTCTGCACGAGTGGAAGTGTGCGTTCTCCGGCGCGGCGCACGGCGATTCCGTCGGCAATCGTCTTCGCGGAGGCGAGCGTCACGGGCTTGCCTTCGGCCACGGCGGCCTTCATCGAAGGAATCCGGGAGGGTTGCACTCCGAAAACCTGCACGGCGGGATTCGTTTCTTTGACGGCGCAGGCGATTCCGCCGATGAGACCACCGCCGCCGATGGGGGCGACGATGACTTCAATGCCGGGATGCTGCTGCAGAATTTCAAGGCCCAGAGTTCCCTGCCCGGCGATGACGGCGTCGTCGTCGAAGGCGTGAATCAGAGTGAGGTGGTCGTTCTTACTTTGCTCGACTGCCTTCTCGTAGGCTTCGTCGTAATTGGTGCCGTGCAGCAGGACTTCGGCGCCGTACGCGCGCGTGGCCGAGACTTTGGTGAGCGGCGTGGGCAGCGGCATGACGATGCGGGCATGGATCTTGTGGCGGCCCGCGTGGTAAGCGACGCCTTGGGCATGATTTCCGGCGGAGGCCGCGATCACGCCGTGGGCGCGTTCTTCTGGACTGAGGGTGAGCAGTTTGTTCAACGCGCCGCGTTCTTTGAACGCTCCCGTGCGCTGCTGGTTATCGAGCTTCAGGAAGATGGAATTGTTGGTGAGGCCGGAAAATGTTTCGGAGTGCGTGCAGGGCGAGATGCGGATGTCGGCGCGAATTCTTTCGAGCGCGGATTGAATGTCGGAAAGTTGGATCATGGGTGTGAAGCAGTCATCTTAGCCGATAAAACCATCAACCACGAGGGACACGACGGTCTGGTCTGATTTGTCATCCCGTCTGATTTGTCATCCCGAGCGAAGCGAGGGATCTGGGTATTTGCCCGCGCCACCAGTTTCGTCATTCCGGGCAAACACCCTGATCCCTCGCTTTGCTCGGGATGACAAGCAGTCTTGCCTTCAGGTGACAAGCAGTATCGTATCGAGATGACAAGCAATTTCGTGCGGAATCAGAACGCGATGGGCCGCGCCGAGGCAACCGCGGGAACAGCCGGGCGGATCGCGAGCGAATTCAGATAGGCATCGACGCAGGCGGCGGCTTTGCGGCCTTCGGCGATTGCCCACACGACCAGCGACTGGCCACGGCGCATGTCTCCGGCGGCGAACACTCCGGGGACGGACGACATATAGTTTTGGTCGGTGGCGACGTTGCCGCGGTTGTCGAGTTGAACTCCGAGTTGCTCGACCATTCCAGGGCGCACGGGGCCGAGAAATCCCATGGCGATGAGGATCAGGTCGGCATCCATGGTGAACTCGGTACCGGGAAGCGGTTCGAACTTCGGGGGAGGGCCTACCCTGACGGCTTGAAGTTGCTTGACGTTTCCCTTTTCGTCGCCGGTAAATCTGCTGGTGGCGATGCTCCAGTCGCGGATGCCGCCTTCTTCGTGAGCGCCTTCGACACGCAGCTGCATCGGCCACAGCGGCCATGGAGTGAGCGGCGAACGCTCGTCGGGCGGCTTCGGCATGATTTCGAATTGATGCACCGAAATCGGCTTCTGGCGGTGGACCGTGCCCAGACAGTCGGCCCCGGTGTCGCCCCCGCCGATGATGACTACGCGCTTGCCGGTGGCGAGAATGTCGGCGGCGGGATCAAGCGTGTCGCCGTGGCAGCGCCTGTTCTGCTGCGGAAGGAATTCCATGGCGTAGTGAATTCCCTTGAGTTCGCGGCCGGGGATTTTCAAATCACGCGGGTGCTCGGAGCCTCCGGCCAGCACGATGGCGTCGAAGTCACGGCGCAAATCTTCGACGGGAATTTTGCTGCCGACCTCGGCGTTAGTGATGAACTTTACGCCCTCGGCGGACATCTGTTCCAAGCGGCGATCGATGATGTGTTTTTCCAGTTTGAACTCGGGGATACCGTAGCGGAGCAATCCGCCGATGCGGTCATTTTTCTCAAAAACCGAAACCGTATGGCCGGCGCGGCAGAGTTGCTGCGCCGCCGCGAGGCCGGCGGGGCCGGAACCGACGATGGCCACTTTCTTTCCGGTGCGAAGTTTCGAGGGCTCGGGGTGAATCCAGCCTTCGAGGAATCCGCGCTCGACAATATTTTTTTCGTTCTGCTTGATTGTGACCGGAGGCGCGTTAATGCCCAGAACACACGAGGCTTCGCAGGGCGCGGGACAGATTCGCCCGGTAAATTCGGGAAAATTATTGGTGGCGTGGAGCTGGCGAACCGCGTCTTTCCAGCGGCCGTGATAAACCAGATCGTTCCAGTCGGGAATGAGATTGCTGACGGGACATCCGGTCTGGCAGAACGGGACGCCACAATCCATGCAGCGGGCGCCCTGCGTGCGAAGTTTTTCTTCGGGAAAATCCTGGTAGATTTCGAACCAGTCGTTGACGCGCTCCAGCACCGGACGGCGCGGCGCGAGTTCGCGCGAGTAATCCATGAAGCCGGTGGTTTTACCCAAGTTGCACCTGCCCATGTAACAACTGCCCCTGCTGCACTTGCTCGGGTGGGAGCGACCCGGATTGTGCGAGCTCCGCGAACGGCGGAGCGGGAATGTAGGCCTGTTCGCTGCGGTTCATGCCCAGCACACGTTTGAATTCGTGCGGAAAGACCTTGATAAAGCGGGAAGCCACATCGCGCCAGTTGTCGAGAATCCATTTGGCGCGGCGGCTGGCGGTCAGTTCCGAGTGGCTCAACAGAAGATCTCTGACGATCTGTATATCCGACTCCTCAAGCAAGGGCTCGAGGTCAACCGAATCCAGATTGCACCGCTTCTCGGTGAAGTCTCCGCGCTCATCAAAAACATAGGCAGCGCCTCCGCTCATGCCGGCGGCGAAATTTCTGCCGCAAGAGCCGAGCACCAGCACGATGCCATTGGTCATGTACTCGCAACCGTGATCGCCAACACCTTCGACCACCGCCGTTGCGCCGGAATTGCGGACGGCGAAGCGCTCACCGGCAACTCCGTTGAAGAAGGCTTCTCCGCTGGTCGCGCCATACAAGGCGACGTTGCCGATCAGGATATTTTCTTCGGGGGCAAAACCGGAGGCACGCGGCGGATACACGATAATGCGGCCGCCGGACAGTCCCTTGCCGACGTAATCGTTCGCTTCACCCTCGAGCGAAAGCGTGACTCCCTTGGCCAGAAACGCCCCCAGACTCTGACCTGCCGAGCCCGTGAGGTGAACGCGGATGGTGTCGTCGAGCAAGCCAGCCGAGCCGTAACGGCGGGCAATTTCACCGCTCAGCATGGAGCCGACCGAGCGGTGGATGTTGCGCACGGCAAACTTCACTTCGATCGGTGAAAGAGTTGTGAGCGTGTCGTGCACTTGCAGAAGAATCTTGTGATCGAGCGCTTGCTCCAGGCCGTGATCCTGCGCCTGCACCCGGCGGCGGGCGACCCGTGACGGCGTGGGCGGGTTATAGAGGATCGCGGAGAAGTCGAGGCCCTTGGCCTTCCAGTGATCTTTCCAGTGATCGACGGCCGGCTCCACGTCCAGCATATCGACGCGGCCGACCATTTCATCGACCGTGCGGAAGCCGAGGTCGGCCATATATTGGCGAAGCTGCTCGGCGATGAAGAAAAAGAAATTGATGACGTGCTCGGGCTGCCCTTTGAATTGCTGGCGCAGCACAGGATCTTGCGTGGCGATGCCGACCGAGCAAGTATTGAGATGGCATTTGCGCATCATGATGCAGCCCATCGCGATCAGTGGCGTGGTGGCGAATCCGAATTCCTCGGCGCCTAACAGCGCGGCGATAGCCACATCGCGGCCAGTCTGCAGCTTGCCGTCAGTCTGTACGCGAATGCGGCCACGCAGATCGTTCAACAGGAGGACTTGTTGCGTTTCCGCGAGGCCCAACTCCCATGGAATGCCGGCATGCTTGATCGAACTCAATGGGGATGCGCCGGTGCCGCCGGTGTCGCCGCTGATGAGGACGACGTCCGCGTGCGCTTTGGCCACGCCTGCCGCAACTGTGCCGACGCCAACTTCTGCTACAAGTTTCACGGCGATACGCGCCTGCGGGTTCACGTTTTTCAGGTCGTAAATCAGTTGCGCAAGGTCTTCGATCGAATAAATGTCGTGGTGCGGCGGCGGTGAGATCAGTCCAACGCCGGGGATGGAATGCCGCAGGCGGGCGATCACTTCATCGACCTTGTGGCCGGGGAGTTGGCCGCCCTCGCCGGGTTTCGCGCCTTGCGCCATTTTGATCTGCAATTCGTCGGCGTTGACGAGGTAGTTGGCAGTCACGCCGAAACGCGCTGAGGCTACCTGCTTGACGGCGCTGCGGCGCAGGTCACCGTTGGGGTCGGGGGTAAAGCGCGCTTCGTCTTCTCCGCCCTCGCCGGTGTTCGATTTTCCGCCGATGCGGTTCATGGCGATGGCGAGCGTCTCATGCGCCTCTTTGGAAATGGAGCCGAACGACATGGCGCCGGTGGTGAAGCGCTTGACGATTTCTTTCGCGGGCTCGACCTCTGCGAGAGGAACCGGCTGCTCGCTCTTTTTCAACTTCATCAGGCCGCGCAGCGTGCAGAGGTTCGCGTTCTGGTTGTCGATGAGGTCGGTGTATTCCTCGAAAGTTTTGAAGCTATCTTGTCTTACCGCTTGCTGCAGCTTGCTGATGGTCTGCGGATTGAGCAAATGATATTCGCCGTTCACGCGCTGGTGATAAGCGCCACCGACGGCAAGTTCGGTTTCAAACTCGGTGAGCGGGCGGAAGGCGTATTCATGTTTCAATTGCGCTTCCGCGGCGAGCACAGGGAGCCCGATGCCTTCGATGCGCGAAGTGGTGCCGGCGAAATAGGCGTCGATCAATTCTTTGTTCAGGCCGATGGCTTCGAAGACCTGAGCGCCTTGATAACTCTGCAGCGTGGAAATGCCCATCTTCGAGAAGGTTTTCAGCAAGCCTTTCTTGATGGCTTTCATGAAGTGCTTGACCGCGAGTTCGGGCGTAATGTCGTCGACAAGCTCGCCGCGGCGGGCCAGGTTTTCTACGCTTTCGAGCGCGAGGTAGGGATTGATCGCGCTGGCTCCGTAGCCGCTGAGCAGGGCGAAATGCATGACTTCGCGCGGCTCGCCGGATTCAGTGATCAGCGCAACTTGGGTTCGCGTTTCTTCGCGGACGAGCAAATTGTGAACGGCCGCCAGCGCCAGCAGGCACGGAATGGGGGCGTAGTCTTTGTTCACGCCGCGATCGGAGAGGATCATCAGCGAATAGCCCGCCTTCACGGCTAATGAAGCTCGCTGGCAGAGTTCGTCGAGAGCGCGCTTGAGTCCGGCTTCGCCGTCGCTGGCACGGAACAGAGCGGGCAGCGTCGTCGCCAGCAGGTCGCGATTCGAAACCCGGCGCAACTTTTCCAGTTCGCGATTCGAGAGCAGCGGATGCGCTAACTTCAGCATGTGACAGTTCTCGGGCGCTTCGTCCAGAATGTTGCGCTCGCTGCCGATGTAGCTGATGAGCGACATGACCATCTCTTCGCGGATGGGATCAATCGGAGGATTGGTAACCTGCGCAAATAATTGCTTGAAGTAATTGAATAACGACTGCGGCTTGTCGGAAAGACAGGCCAGCGGAGTGTCGGTGCCCATGGACCCGATCGGCTCTTCGCCCTTCGTGGCCATCGGCCCGAGAATCATCCGCAGATCTTCGTCGCTATAGCCGAAGGCCCGCTGGCGGCGGAGAAGCGTCTCGACGTCGGGGTTGTGCATGCGCGTGGGCTCGGGGAGTTCATCAATGGTGATCTGATTTTCTTTCACCCACTGCGCGTAGGGCTGCTGGGACGCGAGCTTCTCTTTGATTTCTTTATCGGAAACGATGCGGCCCTCGACCGTATCGACCAGGAACATCTTCCCTGGCTGCAGGCGGCCTTTGCTCTTGACCTGGTCGGGCGCGATGTCGAGCACTCCGGCTTCCGAGGCCATTACGACCAGACCGTCGTGGGTCACTACATATCGGCCGGGGCGGAGGCCGTTGCGGTCGAGCGTGGCTCCGATGACGCGGCCGTCGGTGAAGGCAATCGCGGCGGGGCCGTCCCAGGGTTCCATCAAGCAAGCGTGGTATTCGTAGAAAGCGCGCTTCTCCGGCTTCATGTGCGGATTGCCCGACCAGGCTTCGGGAATCAGCATGGCCATCACGTGCGGCAGGCTGCGTCCGGACTGCAGGAGCAACTCGACGGCGTTGTCGAAGTTCGAGGAATCACTGCCGTCGGGCGCGATGACGGGATGGAGTTTTTTTATGTCGTCGCCGAACAATGGCGACTCGAGCAGCGACTGGCGGGCTTGCATCCAGTTCACGTTGCCGCGGAGGGTATTGATCTCGCCGTTGTGGGCGATGTACCGGTAGGGATGCGCCCGCTGCCAACTGGGAAACGTATTCGTCGAGAAGCGCTGGTGTACCAGGCACAACGCGCTGACCGCGTCGGGGTCGGAGAGCTCGCGGTAGAAATTCTCGATCTGCGGTGCGAGCAGCAAACCTTTGTAAACGATCGTGCGGCAAGAGAGCGACGGGATGTAGAACATCTCGGCGTCTTCAATGCCGGACTCGCGAATCTCGTTCTCCGCCCGCTTGCGTACCACGTAGAGTTTGCGCTCGAAGGCATCTTCGTCCATGCCGGGAGCGCAGCGCATGAAAATCTGCTGAATATAGGGTTGCGAAGCGCGCGCCACGCGGCCAATTGCCGAAGCGTAGACCGGGGTATCGCGCCAGCCGAGTAAGGTCAGGCCTTCTTCGCGAATAATACGCTCGAGAATTCCCTCACACTGCAGGCGCTGGTGCTTCTCGACCGGAAGGAAGGTCATGCCGACGCCATAGGTTCCCGGTTTCGGCAGCGTGAAGCCCAGCTTCTCGCATTCGCGGGCGAAGAATTTGTGCGGAATCTGGATCAGGACGCCGGCGCCATCGCCGGTTTCTGGATCGCAGCCGCAGGCGCCGCGATGCGCCAGGTTGAGCAACACCTGGATTCCCTTCTGGATAATGTCGTGACTTTTATGGCCGCTGATGTTGGCGACAAAACCAATGCCGCAGGCGTCGTGCTCGTGCGCGGGATTGTAAAGTCCCTGGGCGGGCGGCAGGCCATTGCTCGAATTTAGACGCGTCTTCCTCATCGTCGCCCTCATCACGGAGTCCGACTTCGTCCAGCGGACTGAATTCCTTTCGAATCACTCGCTCTTCACTAATGTTCTTGGGCTTGGCCTGCTGGGGCGACGGGCGTCGCACACCTCTGCTCAGGAACAGAGCTCATATTGTCTGGCCTTGCGGCAGGCAAGTACAATGCAGAATTTCGATGTAAGTCATGCAAATTTCAGGGTGCGGCTGGGCGTGGCGGACACCTGGGAATTAACCTCGGAGTGAGGGGAAGTTCGCTATAATTCGCTGAACCACAATGGACTTCGATCAACTCATCACGTTCCTGGAAGTTGCCCGGCAGGGTAGCTTTTCGCGCGCCGGAGAGAAGGTCTTCCGCTCCCAGTCTGCGGTCAGCGCGCAAATCCGGCAACTGGAGCAGGAGTATGGCGACCGGTTGCTCGACCGCTCGGGCAAGACGGTAAAACTGACTCCGGCCGGGCAGGTGTTTTTCGAGTATGCGGAGAAGCTGAAGGCGCTGCGCGACGAATCGCTGATGGCCGTGGCCGACCACAGCGGCACGCCTCGCGGCACGCTGCGGGTCGGCGCCAACGAGGCCACGTGTTTGTATGTTCTGCCCGAGGTTTTCGGCGAATACTGCCGGCTTTATCCGCCGGTGCAGATCAGCATCTACCGGAACTTTACCTACAAGATTGTGGAGAAGCTGGAAAACGGGCAGGTGGAAGTGGGCATTCTCACTTTGCCGATTCAGTCTCCCAGCCTGAAAATTCAGCCCATTTTCCGGGACAAGCTGATGTTGATGGTGAGCCCCAAGAATGCGCTGGCCAAGTTCAAAGTTGTGCCGGTCAGCGAGATCGTGAAACATCCGCTGCTGTTCCCCAAGACGGGGCATACGCGTAGGCTGCTGGACAAGCTGTTCCGGCCCCATGCGGCCGAGCTGCAGGTGCGCATGGAACTGCCCAGCATTGGCATGATCAAGAGCTTCGTGGCGGCGGATTTGGGAGTGTCTCTGATCAGCGCGTCGTTTGCTCGTGACGAAGTCGAGTCGGGCCGGGTGAAGTTGATTGAGATCGAGGATGCGGTGCTGTATCGCGAGCTGGGACTGGCCTACCGGCGGGATCGGACGCTGTCGGTGGCTTCCACTGCTTTTGTGGCTTTGCTGCGGCAGTTCGCTACGAATCTGAAGAAGACGGACGAGTAGCTTAGCGGCGCTCACTTCGAAAACCCTCGAGCTGCGCTCGAGGGACAGCCGGGGGCGGTTGTCCCCACATAAACCCTCCGACCGACCCCGGTTTCAATCCAAGACTTCGATTGCTTCTATCGGAATTTTGAATTTCTCCTGGACGGCGCTCCCAAGTATCCTCACTTTGCGGTTTTTTTGTTGTCTGCAATAAGACTTTTTATGACGACCATCATCCAGAACGACACGCGAATTACATCGACAGGCACAGTTATGTCGACACGAATTAGTACGTGTCTTCTGGAGGACGGAATCGGATGAAGTAGAGCAATCTTAAGAGATTCACCCGAACCCACCGCCAGAAGTGATCTGGCGGTGGGTTTTTGTTTTGCGGCAAAGAATTCAGAAACGGAGCTGGATATGAGCGGAAATAGAGCTGGAGACCGAACTGAAGACCTAGCGGGAAGCGAACGGCAAAGCAGATTCGACAGAAGCGATGACGTGGTGGTGATGAAGTTTGGAGGTACGTCGGTGGAAGACGCAGCCGCTATTCGCCGTCTCATTGGCATCGTGCAGAGCAGGATTGGTTCGCAGCCGGTGGTCGTGGTCAGCGCACTGGCCGGAGTTACGGACCAACTGCTGGAGGCTGGGACCGCGGCTGCGGCGGGCCATCTGGGTTCGGCCTTGGCCACGGTGAGGAGTATTTATGTCCGGCATGAAGAGTTGGCGGACTCTCTGATCGACGATTCCGCTTACAGCGCGCTTGATCGCGAATTACGGGGCGAGTTTCGTTCGCTGGAATCGCTGCTGCACGATCTCGCAGCCGCGGGTCGACTGGATCTTAAATCGCAGGACGATCTGCTCGGGTTCGGGGAGCGCTTTTCGAGCTGGCTGGTGAAGGAAGCACTGTCTCAGGCGGGAATCGACGCGGCGCACGTCGACGCGCGGAGTTGCATTGTCACCGACGCGCGTCACGGGCAGGCAAATCCGGTGTGGGACGTGACTGAGCAACGGATTCAGGAGACGGTGAGTCCACTCTTGGAGCGCGGACAATTGCCGGTGCTGGGCGGCTTCATCGCCTCGACCTGCGATGGAGTGCCGACGACTTTGGGGCGCGGCGGGTCCGACTTCAGCGCGGCGATCGTTGGGGCGGCATTGTGTGCCTCTCGGATCGAGATTTGGACCGATGTGGATGGGATTATGACGACCGATCCTAAGCTCTGTTCTGACGCGCGCGTGATTCGCCGGATAAGTTTTGAGGAGGCGGCGGAGTTAGCGCACTGGGGTGCGAAAGTTTTACATCCGGCGACGCTGGCTCCGGCAATGCGACAGAATATTCCAGTTTACGTTCTGAATTCAACGCGGCCTGAAGGTCCAGGCACAGAGATTGTGGGCAGGACAAGGAGCAGCACCGTTGTGAGCGCCATTACCGCCAAAAGAAACGTAGCGGCGGTTGAGATTGAATCGGCGCAAGGGGTTAATTCAGAGCTGTTGAATGCTGTCTATGCAGTCTTTGAACGGCATTCCTGCGCCGTGGATGTGATGGCCACGTCCCTGGGGCGCATATCGTTATTGGTAGGCTCGAGGTTGCCAGGCTCGAGGTTGCCAGGCTCGACGTTGGTGGGCTTGACGGCTGCATTGCCCGCGATCAGCGCCGATCTTCGCGGCGTGGCCGGAGTGAGCTGCGACCTGCGATGGGAAAATCAGAAGGCGCTGGTCTGCCTGGTGGGGGAGAACATTCGACGACAACCGGAAATAGCCAGCCGGGCATTCGCAGCACTGTCAGATCTGGACGTGCGCGTGGTTTGCCAGGAGGCTTCTGACCGGACGATCTCTTTGTTGGTAGAAGAATCGAAGGTCGAAGAGTCGGTGCAACGGCTGCACCGAATATTTTTTCCGCGGCGTGAACCCGCACGCGATTGGGGAGGACTCTCCAGCGCGTACTGCCAGGCGGGCTAGAGTGAAGCAGCAGCTCAGTTGCCGAGCTTGGCAGCTTTCGCCGTTTCAGCCGATGGAGCCGGCTCGATCTCGATAATGTGCAGGCCGCACTCGGTCTTGCTGAATCCCGACCAACGTCCGGCGCGCGGATCTTCTCCTGGACGGACGGCGCGGGTGCAGTGGGTGCAGCCGATGCTGGGATAGTCCTGGTTGTGGAGCGGATTGTAGGGCACGTCATGATCGTGGATGTAGCGCCACACCTGCTTTGAAGTCCAGTCGATAATCGGATTGACCTTCACCAAGCCGAACTTGTTATCCCATTCAATTCTGTGCGCGCTTGAACGGACTGAGGTTTGGTCGCGGCGAATGCTGGTGATCCATGCGCTCAACTCGCCGAGTTTGCGGCGCAGCGGTTCGACCTTTCGCAGGCTGCAGCAGCGGTCGGGATCACGCGTCCACAGCGCTGTTCCGTGAGTGCGCTCCTGCTCTTCCGGCGACAACACGGGATATACTTTCTCGATCGCGATTCCGTACTTCTCTTCGATCCGGTCCATTAAGTTATAGGTCTCGGGGAAAAGGAATTCGGTGTCGATGGTAAACAGGCGGAAACCTTTGCGAACCCGCGACGCCATATCGATCAACACCATTCCTTCTGCGCCGAACGCGGAGGAAATCGCCACGCGGTTCCCGAAGGTCTCGAACGCCCAGGTCAGAGCCCGCTGCGGGCTCCAGTTCTCGGCCACGTGCTGAACCTCTGCGATCTTCTGCTTAACGTCGTTACTATCGATTTGGATCTGGTGGTTCACGCGAGTGGCTCCTCGTTCGTTCTAAAGTCGGATACGGAAGTGGGATCTGCAAATAATGCAGACGGAAGAGCGCTTGCGTCCGCGGCAATCGGCGGCACACTGAATTGCTGCGCCAGGGCTGCGGGGTCGGCGAAGTTCACAACTTGCCCTACGACCAACAGCGTAGGGGCGGAAAGTTTCGGCGAGTGGCGCAACTCGGCGATGGTGCAGCGGTGAGTGCGCTGCTCCGGGGTGGTTGCGCGCGAAATGATGGCGCAGGGAGTTTGCCCCGAAAGGCCGGCAGCTTTCAGCTTGGCAGCAACTTCAGAGTAGTTCTGCCCAGGCATATAAATCACCAGGGTTGCGCCGCTTCCGGCCAGCTTGCTCCAGTTTGCAGCTTCGCTTCCAGGAGCTTGATGCGCCGTGATGAATATCAGGGCTGACGAAGCGTGGCGATGAGTCAGGGGAATTTGCGACACGGCTGCCGCACCCATGGCGGAACTGATGCCCGGAACAATCTCGAATGCGATGTTGGCCCGGCGCAGGGCTTCGATCTCTTCACCGGCTCGACCGAAGATGAGTGGGTCGCCACTTTTTAGGCGCACGACACGCAGCCCGGAATCGGCGAGCGCGATCATCAGAAAATTGATTTCTTCCTGCAAGATCCTTTTCTTTCCGCAGCGCTTGCCGACATTGTGGACCTGAGCCTTCGCAGGAATGAGTTTCAGGATTTCCGGAGCGACCAAATCGTCATGCAACACCGCATCCGCCGTGCGCAGCAAGCGCAGCGCTTTCAGCGTGAGTAACTCGGGGTCGCCCGGTCCGGCGCCCACGAGATAGACTTTCCCCTTCACACTCTTAGCCATCAGGCTCCCTCTGCCTTCGCGGCGAGTTCGGGCATTTCCGCCACAGCCGCATCGAGCGCTTCCCTGCTGGCCAGCGAATGCAGCAGATCGAGTTTGTGTTCTTTGTCGAGATCGCTGGCAAGGATCAGCCTGCGAGTCTCGCCGAGTTCAGCGACCCACGCGGCGTAGCCGGGGCCAAATTGTTTTTCCAGCTGCTGGCGAATTTTCTGGGCCAGCGACGGGCTTTGGCCGGCGGTTGAAACGGCGATCTGCAGATCGCCGCGGCGCACCACCGCGGGATAGAAGAAATCGCAGAGGTCAGGAACGTCGACCACATTGCACAGCACGCCGCGTTTCTGGGCTTCTCGATAAACGCGTTCATTTAACGTGCGGGAATTCGTGGCCACAACTGCGAGAAACGCGCCGTCCAGGTCAGCGGCTGTGAAAGCGCGCAAGTCGAGTTCGAGCTTTCCAGCACGCGCCCATTCGCGAACGGTGGGGCTGGCATCGAGGGAAACCACACGGATGCGCGCGCCGGTCTCGAGCAGGCCGCCGATCTTCGGTTCGCCGATTCTTCCGGCTCCAACGACCAGAACCTGCCTGCCTTCCAGTTTCAGAAACATGGGAAATAAATTAGTCACCGAGCCCTCCTGCTTGGGCCAGAGTTCGAGTGTTGTTGGGGAGATCGCGAACGACTTCGGCTACGACTTCTCCTGCCAGAAGTTCGCGCAATTGCGTATTGTTGTGGCGAGCAAAAAAGCGGCGCAGATTTTCGCCGGGTTCCCGCTGCTCCAGATAGCTGCCCAACAACCGCTCCAGGGCATCTGGAACCTCGGTCGCGGCGCAGCGATATCCAATCGGACGCGCCGTGGCCTGATGCAGACCAAGAGCACCTCCCACGCAGAAGTAGTAGGCGTCGACCATGCGGTCTTGAACTTTAATCTTCTTGCCTTCGATGCCGATGTCGGCAATCCAGTGCTGTCCGCAACTGTTGGGGCATCCGGTGACGTGCAGTTTCAGATGCTGGTCGAAACCCGGCAAGCGCTCTTCCAGTTCTTCGACCAGCCAGCGGGAGAAAGCTTTGGTTTCGGTGATGGCGATTTTGCAGAATTCGGTTCCGCTGCATGCCACGGTGCCACGCGCGAAGGCGGAGCCACCGACTCGGAGACCGACCGCGTCGAGCTCTTTTGCCAAGGGTTCAGCGTTGAGTGTGGGGACGTTCACCACCAGCAGGTTTTGCATGTTGGTGGCACGTAACTCGCCACCGGCATGGCGTTCGGCGAGGTCTGCGGCCGATCGCATCTGCTCTGCCGTAATGCGGCCGCGGAGCGCCACCGCTCCTACATACGAGAAACCGGCCTGCTTTTGGGCGTGAATTCCTACGTGATCGCGGTAGACATCGTCGGGCGGATGTTCTTCCACGGCGGGATCGAGTTTGAATCCGATGCGGTCTTGCAACTCGGCGAGGAAACGGTCGGCGGTCCAGCCGTGGCGCAGGAAGAGAAATTTCAGCCGGGCGCGTTCGCGATGTTCGCGCAGAACGTCGGAGTCACGAAACAATTCGGCAATCCCCTTGATCACGGGCAGAACCTGGTTCCAGCGCACGAATGCGTTCAGGCGCGAGGCCAGATAAGGTTCTGCAGATAGTCCGCCGGCTACTCGCAGTGAGAAGCCGACTTCCGGCCTTCCGCCGACAGTGCGGGTAATTGCAGTCAGGCCAATGTCATTGATTTCGGGATAGGGGCACCACACGCGGCATCCGGTGATGGAGATTTTGAATTTGCGCGGCAGGTTGTAGAAATCGGCATTGCCTGCCAGCAACTGCGAGGCTTCAAGAACCAGCGGCGAGGCGTCAACGATCTCGTGGGCGTCTACGCCGGCGACCGGGCAACCGGTGACGTTGCGCACGACATCGCCGCAGGCGCCGGTGGTGTTGAGTCCGACTTGCCAGAGGCCGTCGAGCACCTCCGGCAGCGATTCGATGGTGACCCAGTGCAGTTGAATATTTTGGCGAACGGTGAGGTCGGCGATTCCGTTGGCGTGTTGGCGGGTAAGGTCGGCGATGGCGTGCAGCTGGCGGGAAGTCATGATGCCGTTGGGAATGCGGATGCGCACCATGAAACGCTGCAGAGCCTTGCCCACGCCACCCTGGCCGCCGGTTACGCCGGCGCCGTCACCTTGGGTGTAAACACCCCACCAGCGGAAATAAGTGCCGATCCATTCGGCGGGGATGGAATCGAATCCTTCGCGGGCGAAGCGGCGGATCTCTTGGAGCCCGTCCCAGGGATTCATGGCGCGCTTCAGGCGCTCAGCGCGCTGCGCCGTTGTTTCTTTTTTCTTTCCTATCACAGTTGCCGGGGTCTCAAGTGTTTGTGTCATAAATTGAAAATCAGGTGAAAACTGAAGGTGCGCGGCAAATAAAAAACCCACCGCCAGGTTCAACTGGCGATGGGTTTATGAGTGCCGTGTTTAAGAAGAAACTCTTAGGTCAGCAACCTCCCCGCGCCAGCGCACACGCATGCACAACAACAACAAGTGCAGCAGCACATGGAGCGAAGATTGCGGTTCTCTGACATTGGTCTTTGAATAGTAAGTTGAGAGGCCCGCGCCGTCAACAATCTTACGTAACCCCTTGGATTCATATTTTCGATAGAAGGAATCATAAATTTTGCGCATACGGCCTCCATGACCCGATTGCATCGTAGAATCAGCCACTTAGCTCTCGCGCAACCGGTCAGTGATAAACTCACTTGCTGCAAAAGCTCCCCACAGTCTCACCTCGCCTGGAAAGGTTGCGTGTGTTTTGATGAAGCGTACCGCCATCCTCTGTTTATTGTTACTCGCGATTCTTCACTCCTCTGTTTTGTTGGTATCGCAGACCTCCGCCGCTCCTGACCCCTATAGCCCGACGCTCGACCGTTTAGAGACGCTCACCGCGCAGAGCGAGGCCGAATGGCGCGTTCATGCCGACGTACCGCATCCCGAGGATCCGGGGCTCAAGGACTCGGACTGGAGCTTGCTCACGGTAAAGAACGGTTCGGGACCGGGCGGAAGAAATGTGAACCAGGAGCACTGGAACGGAACGCGCGTATTCCGCCGCTGGGTGCAGATTCCCGAGAAGATCAACGGCTATGCCACGCAGGGCTCGCGGGTATCGCTGGATCTGCGATTTGGCAGCCCAGACGGCTTGAGGATCACAGTCTTCTCGAACCAAGCGATTCTTTATCGCGGCAGCGACGACGATATTCTGCCCGTGCTTCTAACCGAGAACGCGCAGCCGGGGCAGAAGTTTCTGATTGCGGTGCGGGTGGTCGCGGGCGAGAAGGCGCAAGCTGAATTCTTTCACAGCGCACTCACGATCGAGCCACCGCACACTCGCCCCGACCCCGCGTTTCTGCGGATGGAACTGCTCGCCGCGCGACCCGTCATCACCGCGTATGAAGAAGGAAAAGCGGAGCGCCAGCAGCAACTCGATGCGGCGCTGAAGGCGATTGATTTCTCGCCGCTGGAGCGCGGGGATCAGGCTGGCTTCGATGGGTCGCTGAATGCGGCTCACGCGAAACTGGAGGCGCTCAAGCCCTGGCTGCAGCAGTTCGATATTCGCATCGTGGGTAACTCGCACATTGACATGGCGTGGCTGTGGCCGTGGACCGAAACGGTTGAAGTTGTGCGCAATACGTTTCAGAGCGTGCTTGATTTGATGCGCGAGTATCCGGACTTCAAGTTCACCATGTCGTCGGCGCGAACGTATGAGTGGATGCAGGAGAAATATCCTGCGCTGTTTCATGAGATTGAGCAGCGAGTGAAGGAAGGGCGATGGGAGATCATTGGCGGCATGTGGGTCGAGCCCGACCTGAATATGCCGGACGGCGAGTCGCTGGTGCGGCAGATTCTGGTGGGCAAACGCTACTTCAAGAAAAATTTTGGCGTGGATGTGAAAATCGGGTGGAATCCGGATTCGTTCGGATACAACTATCAACTGCCGCAGATCTACAAGAAATCGGGCATGGATTATTTCGTGACGCAGAAGCTGCTGTGGGCACACGAGTTCACCGTTTTTCCCTACAAGCTTTTTTGGTGGCAGGCGCCGGACGGCAGCCGGTTGCTTACTTATTTTCCGCATGACTATGCGGGCGGCATCGACGCGGAGCCGCTGGCGACGGATCTTTCGATCTGGATGCCTTCCATCTACGGCAAGACTGTCCCCAAGAAACCTGAAATGATGCACCTGTACGGCGTGGGTGATCATGGCGGCGGGCCGACGCGCATCATGCTCGACAATGCGGAGCGGCTGCGAGCTCCAGACGCGGTATATCCGAAGCTGGAGTTCAGCTTTGCCCGCGATTTCTTCAGCGATCTGGAAAAGAAGCTTCCGAGCATGCAGGTTCCGACGTGGGACGGCGAACTTTACTTCGCGTATCACCGCGGCGTGTTCACGACGCAGGCGGAAACCAAGCGGAGAATTCGGCGCGCTGAAGAGACGGTTCTTAACGCTGAGAAGTTTGCTGCGCTGGCCTCGCTCTACGGACGCCCTTATCCGCAGGATGGGATGGAACTAACCTGGAAGAATCTGCTGTTCGATCATTTTCACGACATCATGCCGGGCTCTGGGATTGCGGTGAATTATCTCGATGCCAAGCGCAATCTGGAAGATGTGGACCGTGCCGCGAACGACGTGACCCTGGGATCGCTCGGCGAGATTGCGGCGCACGTTAACACGAACCTCAACATGCAGGGCGGCGGCGTGCCGGTAATGATTTTCAATACGCTCTCGTGGGCGCGCGCTGAAGTAACGGAAGTTGAGGCGCAACTGCCAATGCCGGCCAAGCAGATTGAGGTTGTGGATTCCGCCGGAAAGCCAGCGGAATCGCAGATGCTTTCGATCGACCCCGAAACTCATCGCGCTCGCTTCCTGCTGCTTTCGCATACACCAGCTTTCGGATATGCGACTTACTTCGTGCGGGCTGCGTCAGCGGCGCCTGCGGTTCATGCGATGCTGAAGGCTTCCGCCGACACGCTAGAGAACGAATTTATTCGAGTGAGGATCGATCCGCACACCGGATGCATGACCAGCCTGTTCGATAAGGGCAGCGGTACTGAAGCGCTCGCGCCGGCGGAAACCGACACGGGCGGGTCGAAGACTTCGGTTTGCGGCAACCTGCTGCAGACCTTCGTCGACAAGCCCAAGCAGTGGGACGCGTGGAATATTGACGCGGACTTCGAAAAGCAGCATTGGGATCTGGACAAGGCTGATGAAGTGAAGCTCACGGAAAGCGGGCCACTACGGGCCGTGATTCAGATCAAGAATCATTTCCAGAACTCGACGTTTGTGCGCGACGTTACCTTGTATGCGGGTGTGCCGCGGGTCGATGTGAAGATGGCGACGGAATGGCATGAGAAACATATTCTGCTGAAGGTTGCCTTCCCTCTTAACGCGCACAGCGATAAGGCGGCGTTTGAAATTCCCTTTGGTTCGGTGGAGCGTCCGACGACGCGGAATACGCCCGCAGAGCAGGCACAGTTTGAGGTACCGGCGCAGCGCTGGGCCGACATTTCCGACTCGACACACGGGTTCAGTCTGCTGAATGACTGCAAGTATGGATATGACGCCAAGGGCAACGTGTTGCGCCTGTCGCTGCTGCGGTCGCCGGAGTACCCCGATCCGCATGCGGATGAGGGCCATCATGAATTTACTTATGCCTTGTATCCGCATGGCGGAGGCTGGAAGGATGCTCTCACCATCCGGCGCGGCTACGAGCTGAATTACAAATTGATTTCGCTGCCGGTCGAAAAGCATGAGGGGGCGCTCGCGGCCGAGCATTCTTTCCTGCAGGCGCAACCTGACAACGTCATTGTAACTGCGTTGAAGAAAGCCGAGGACGAGAATTCGCTGGTGCTGCGCTTCTACGAATGGGCTGGCAAGGAGGGTGAGGTTACGATTCAACTTCCTCCAGGAGCGGAATCGGCTGCGGAAACCGATCTGATGGAAAAGCCGATCGGCAGTTTGGCTGTGCACGGCGGCGGAGTTAGCGTGCATACGAAGCCGTATGAGATCAAGACCATCAAAGTGCGGTTTTCGGGCATGCCGCAGATGGCCGCGACGGCCGCGAATCCTGACAAATCAGCGCCGGCAAATCATGACTAAGAACTGGAAGCCCGGCGGCCCGATTCTTGGCGTCGATATTGGCGGCACAAAAGTTGCCGTGGGGCTCGTGGACCGCGATGGCAAAATACTTACGCAAGGCCGCAAGCCGATGGTGGCAAACGGCACAGCCGAAGCGGCTTTGCAGGCGGTGACCGGAGCAATTGATTCGATGTCTTCCTCAGGCGAGTTAAGCTCGACTGCGCCCGGCGGAGCATTTCAAAGCATCGGAATCTGCGCGCCAGGGCCGCTTGACCCGAAGACGGGCGTGGTTCTCAATCCTCCAAATCTGCCGTGCTGGCGGGACTTTCCGCTGGCCGAGAGAATCAGGGCGATTTACGACGTGCCCGTTACGGTAGACAACGACGCCAATGCCGCGGCGCTCGCGGAAGCGCGCTGGGGCGCGGCGCGCGGATTTCGCTATGTTTTCTACGCCACGATCGGAACCGGGATTGGCACCGGAATCGTGTTCGATGGCCGTATCTACCACGGCAACACGGGGTCCGCGGGAGAAGGCGGACATGTCAGCATCGACTATCGCGGGCCGGTTTGCAGCTGCGGCAAGCGCGGATGCATCGAAATACTGGCCTCGGGACGGGCCATTGGGGCACGGGCTCGAGCCAAACTCGCGGCTGAACCGTCTCGCCATTCCGCGATCCTCCAACTCGCCAAGGGAAACGTGGCGGACGTCACCAGCGAAATAGTAGGAGAGGCTTATGTGGCCGGCGATCCGCTGGCGCGGGAAATTCTGCTGGAGACAGTCGAGGTCCTAACACCCTGGCTGGGCAACATTGTCGATCTGCTCGACCCCGACGTGCTGGTGATGGGCGGCGGTGTGGCGGCGATGCTGCGGCCATTTTTCGATGAGATTAAGAAGCGGCTGCCGGGTTGGTGCGTAAATCCCCGCGCCTCTGAAATTCCGTTGTTGATGGCCCACTATGGGGCCGACGCCGGAATCGCCGGGGGCGCAGCTTTATGTTCCGTGGAGCTTCGATAACGCCGTAAACTTGATCTCGAACTCAGGAGAAGTCAAAGACAATGTCCGCATCGAAACATCGCCGCTTCGCAGCTACGGCAGTCGCCACGCTGTTCTGCACTGGACCATTGCTGGCACAGGGCCAGGATCTGCCCAAGGCTCCTCAGGCCCAGGTCTTCACGGTTACTCCAACGTCTGGACCGTTCACCGAGCCGGCGATCGCGGTGAATCCGGCAAATCCGCAGCAGGTGGTGGGCGTGTTTCAGGACAACGTGCACGCTGCTTATTCGCAGGACGCTGGGCATATCTGGCAACTGGCGGAGAATGTCGACCCCAAGAATTATCGCGTCTCTGGCGACGTGTCGGTCGCGTTCGATAACCAGGGTCACGCGTTTGTTTGCTATATCGCGTTCGACAAGCTGGGAAGTTTCAACTATTGGGCGCGCGGGGCAACGCGCAACGGCATTTTTGTACGGCGCTCGCTCGATGGTGGAAAAACCTGGGAAGCCGAGCACTTCCCTGTCGCCGAACAAACGAGTACGCCGGGAATTCCGTTTGAAGACAAGCCGGTGATTGTCGCGGACAACACCAAGGGGCGTTATGCGGGCAATCTTTACGTGGGATGGACGCGTTGGCGGCTGGCCGATTCGCAGATAGTGCTGTCCCGTTCCACCGATGATGGAAAGACGTGGTCGCAGCCGGTTGAAATCGATGCTCACCCCGGCCTGCCGCGCGACGATAACGGTGCGGTGGAGGGATTCGACGGCGTGGTCGGTCCGGACGGCACGCTCTACGCCATCTGGAGCCAGGATGACGAGATCATGTTCATAACCTCCCGTGATGGTGGAGAGAAATTTTCGCGGGCGCGCGCGGTTATTCATACGGCACCCATCATGTTCGCCATCGACACATTGGAAAGGGCGAATGGATTTCCGCAGATTGCCATCGACCCGAAAAGCAAGCGTCTGTACGTGACCTGGAGCGATTACCGCAACGGCGACCTGGATGTGTTCCTGGCCAGTTCCGACGACGGCGGTAAACATTGGTCGGAGCCGGTGCGTGTGAATAACGACCCGGTGCACAACGGAGCCGAGCAATTCTTTCAGTGGCTCGCCGTAGACCCGACCGACGGCTCCATCAACGTGATCTTTTATGACCGGAGGCGCGATCCGGAAGGGCGCAAGCAGATCGTGGTTCTGGCCCGCTCGACCGACGGCGGACACAGCTTCAACAACTACGCCTGGACGGATGAACCGTTCGAAGCCGGCGGCGTCTTCTTCGGCGACTACAGCGGAATTGCAGCTTATGGCGGGCGCGTCTACGGGATGTGGACGGAGAAACCCGTGCCCGCGCCCGAAGCGAAAGATAAACCTCCGGCGGACAAAGATTCTAAAGATGCGAAGCCGCAGCGTCGGGGAACGATCGTAAGAATTGGCACTGCGGACTTCAACCTGGCGCAACGCGTCCAGTGAAAAGAGACAACGGTATTCTCAAAGTTTACACAACGAAAAGGCGATCTCTCGGGGGAGATCGCCTTTCGAATCATGCTTTTCAAACCGTGCTTTTCAAACCATGCTTTTCACATCAGGGATGAGGGTTAGAGCGGCTGGACGTTCTCAGCCTGCCAGCCCTTGGGGCCCTTGGTCACGTCGAACTGCACGGACTGGCCCTCCTGCAAGCTCTTGAAGCCGCCTGCCTGGATGGCTGAGAAGTGCACGAAAACGTCTTCGCCATTCTGGCGGCTGATAAAGCCATAGCCCTTCGCGTCATTGAACCACTTTACTGTTCCTTGTTCTGCCATATAGATCTGGTGTTCCTTTCAATCAGTTTGCAATCTAGTTTTTACGCTGGAGAGATTCGGAGGTACTGCTCGGCAGGTACTGGCTGATTCAGCGAGAACTGCTCACAACCGACTCGGTCTAACGCACAGCAGCGATGCTACGCCGCCGGGGTCCCGCTTAGCAAGCAAATTGCTGCGGGTAGGCGCCTGGATTCAGTTGCAGCTTCACCGCGAGGTTATGTTGCCGGTGGACCCACTGGCGTCCTGCGCGGCTTTGGACTCTCGCGTTTCCAGTTCGGCCTGGCGGAGCACGGTGGCTTCCGCGGGATCGGTTCCCGCTTTCAACGTGGTCTTTTCGAGGAAGTAGCGCCAGCCCTCATGGCGGTCGGCCGGACTTTGGTTATCTTCGAACCCTTTCAGCGTGGACTCCGCGTTGGTTCGGCCTTTGACGACTTCGACTACCCCCGCCGACTCGTACGTTCGGACGTTGTGGCGTATGACAACGTAAGAAGCTTTAATTTCGTCGTTTGTCAGATGTACTCCCTTTTCCCAGCCGAGAATTAAAGGCCTGCTTTGAGAGTATCCGCGGCTGGCATGATTAGCAAGTGACGGCGGTGTACGGCGGGGTCCTAATTTGGGGTTCTTCACCACAGAGTCGCAGAGCCGCGGAAAAAACCTTGAACTTGTAAGACCAAAAGCGAAAAGAATTCCTTTCTTGACAGCGATCAACCTATCTGTTACATGTTGTAACGCTACAATGACTAACAGAATGACGAACGGAAGGAAAGCACGTCTAAAGAACATGGGCGAAGTCGAGCAACTGGTGATGGATTACCTCTGGACGCATGGTCCGTCGTCGTCCGAAGCCTGCCGCGAAGGGCTGGCTGCATCGCGTCCGATGAAGGACTCGACCATTCGCACCGTGCTGCGCCGGCTGGAAGAAAAAGGGTTTCTCACGCACGAGACGCAGGGCCGCACATTCATTTACAAGGCGTCGGACGCGCGCCAGAACGTTGCCGTCCGCGCGGTGAAGGCCATCATCGACCGCTTCTGCGGTGGGTCGGCCGAGCAACTGGTGCTCGGAATGGTGGATAACGCCGTGCTCAACAGAAAACAATTGGAACGCCTGGCGCGAAAGATTTCTGAACGAACGGTTGCCAGAGGAACGACTGCCGGGGGAACGGCCGCCGGCAAGAAGGATGGTCCACTATGACCCTCATCGCCGTGTCGTCAGCCTCCACAAGCGTTTTCGCGCTGCTGACGAATTCCGCGGTGCGCACTCTGGCGCTGAGTGGGGCGGTGGGTCTCGGGCTGGCAGCGTTCCGTGCGAAGTCCACCTCGGTGCGGCTGTTCGCCTGGACTACAGTTCTCTATGCTGCGCTCGCCATGCCTTTACTAGAGCGGGCGCTTCCGCCAGTGCCGGTTCCTTCGCCTGCGTTTCTTCAGTCTGGGGCGTCGCAGCCCTTTGGCTCTACGCTACGCGCTGCTGTTACCGGCGAGGTTCGAGCGCACGCGGAGCCGGCGGAGCAGCCATCGTCCGATGCGATCGCCCGTTCTGCATCCTCGTCTCGTGTGGACCGCGGTCAACCAGCGAGGGGCGAAACCGCTCGAATTGCAGCCCGTCCGGCGAATTCTCCGCCATTCAAGACTTCGCCGGGAACTTCCCTTCTGAATTTGGTTCCGTGGCGCACACTCGCCGCTGGCATTTATTTCGTCGTCGCGATGCTGTTGCTGGTGCGCTTCTGCGTGGGGCTGGCATTCGGGCGGCGTCTGCGGCGGGCAGCGCAATCCATTGATGATCCGCGCGTAAGTGCGAGAATCACCTCGCGAGCGCGCGCTTATGGATTGACATCAATTCCACAGGCTGCCGAATCAGACCTGATTTTCGTCCCCCTGACCCTGGGAGTGTGGCGTGCCACGATTCTGCTGCCTGCAGACTGGCGCGAGTGGGATGACGCCAAGCTCGATGCCGTAGTAGCGCATGAGGTGTCGCATGGGGCGCGGCGCGATGCGCTCACGCAGCGGATCTCGCTTCTACATCGTGCGATTTTCTGGTTCAATCCGCTGGCCTGGTGGCTTGACCGGCATCTCGCTGACCTCGCGGAGCTAGCTAGCGACGAGGCTGCACTCACTTGCTGTGCGGATCGCGAAGGCTACGCCAGGACGTTGCTGGGATTCTTTGAAGCCTTGCAGTCCGCGCCGGGGCGCGTGTGGTGGCAAGGCGTTGCGATGGCAAAGACTGGTCAAGCGGAAAAAAGATTAGAAAGAATTCTCTCCTGGAAAGGATCTGTTGCCATGCGTCTGAAGAAATCGATTGCTATTGCGGTGGTTGCATTCGCAGTTCCGGTGGTCTATCTCTCGGCATCTGTGCACGCAACCGGCAAAACGACCGACGCTCGGGGCGTCGCGATAGCGCAAGACCAGACTTCGCCGCCTACGCCACGTCCCGCGCCAGCAGCACAACCAGATGCTGCGCCGGAGCCTGCGCCCGCTTCGGCTCCCGAACCAATTCCTCCGTCGGCACCGGGTTCTGCTGAAGCTGTCCCAGCACCACCGGCCGGTGGGATGATCGGGGGCGTCCCCGTCGGGCCTATTCGCGGCGTAGCGCCCGCGGCAGGGATTGGCGGAGTCGGTCCTGCGGCGCCTGTCGCAGCTGTTCCGCCGCCTGCGTGGCGAACACAATCCACTGCGTCGGGACCGTCATCCTCGTATGGCCCGTCGTACGGCCAATCGTACGCCGCATCGTATGCCCTGTCCCAAGCGCGCGGCTATTCGCATTCGTACGGCTATGACGATGAACAACGCTTCGTCATCGTCAGTGGCAAGACTGACGCGCTGACCATGTCGGGCTCGACCGAGGATGCCCGGCACGTCGAGAAATTGAGGAAGTCGATCGCGGGCGACTTCATCTGGTTCGAGCGCGACGAGAAGTCGTACGTCATTCGCGATCAGGCCACCATCGATCGCGCCCGCAAACTCTGGGCTCCGCAGGAAGAGATTGGAAAGAAGCAGGAAGAACTCGGCAAGCAGGAAGAAGCTCTGGGGAAACAACAGGAAGAACTAGGCGCGAAAATGGAACAGATTCATGTGAATGTTCCGGACCTGACGGCCGAGTTGGACAAGCTGAAGGCGGAATTGAAGAAACTCAGCGCCGGAGCCACTGCGGAACAGGTTGGCGACGTGCAATCAGAAATTGGAGATTTGCAGAGCAAGATTGGCGACATTCAGTCGCAGGCTGGCGATCAGCAGAGCAAACTGGGCGAGCAGATGAGTGTGCTCGGAGAAAAACAAGGGAAGCTTGGCGACGAGCAAGCGAAACTGGGCGAACAGCAGGGCCGACTGGCAAAAGAAGCTTCACGGCAGATGAAGCAACTGCTTGACGAAGCGATCGCGAAGGGCACCGCACAACCGGAACTGTAAACGGCGCTGGGTGTCAGCAACCAAGTTCAGGCGACGGGGCGATGTTAATCTCTACGCTTTGCCACGCAACCTGCGATACCGGCCGATCAGTGCGTTGGTCGAGCTGTCGTGTTTGAGCTGCGGCTCGGCGGAACTGTGTAACTCGGGAATGATGCGCTGGGCCAGCACTTTGCCGAGTTCCACGCCCCACTGGTCGAAGGAGTCGATGTTCCAGATTGCGCCCTGCGTGAAAACGCTATGTTCATAGAGGGCAACCAGCGCGCCGACAACTCGCGGTGTCAGCTTTTGCGCCAGGATCAGGTTGGTTGGCCGGTTGCCTTCGCAAACGCGGAACGGCGTTTGAAAATCGGGCGAGCCTTCGGCCTTCAACTCCTCGGCCGTCTTGCCGAAAGCCAGGGCTTCGGCTTGGGCGAACAGATTCGCCATCAGCAGATCGTGATGATCGGTGAACTCGCTGAGCGGCCGGCAGAATCCGATCAGGTCGCACGGGATGAGTTTGGTGCCCTGGTGAATGAGCTGGTAGAACGAGTGCTGTCCGTCAGTGCCCGGTTCGCCCCAGAGAATGGGCCCGGTCTGGTAGGTTACGACCTGGCGGCCAAGATCTACGTGCTTGCCGTTGCTCTCCATCTGCAATTGTTGCAGGTAGGCGGGAAAGCGCTTGAGATTATCGGCGTAGGGCATGATGCCGATGGTTTGCGCGCCGAAGAAATTGTTGTACCAGACGGTCAGCAGGCCCAGCAGCACGGGGAGATTCTTTTCCAGCGGTGTGGTTCGGAAGTGCTCGTCCATGTCGTGGAATCCGCCGAGCAGTTCTGCGAAACCATCGGGACCGATCGCGATCATGGTAGAGAGTCCGATCGCGGAGTCCATGGAATAACGGCCGCCGACCCAATCCCAAAATCCGAACATGTTGGCGGTGTCGATCCCGAACTTGGCCACTCCTTCCGCGTTGGTTGAGACCGCGACGAAGTGCCTGGCCACAGCCGCATCGCTTTTGAGTGCATTCACGATCCAGCGGCGAGCCGTGGCGGCGTTGGTCATGGTCTCCAGCGTGGTGAAGGTCTTTGAAGACAGAATGAATAGTGTTTCGGCAGGATCGAGGTCATGCGTGGCTTCGGCGAAGGCAGCGCCATCTACGTTCGCCACAAAGCGAAACTTCATGCCGCGGTCGGTAAACGTGCGCAGGGCGTCGTAGGCCATCTCAGGGCCCAGGTAAGATCCGCCGATGCCGACGTTGATCACGTTCTTTATGGCCTTACCGGTGTGGCCTTTCCATTCACCGCTGCGAACACGGTTGGAGAATGCTGCCATCTTGTCGAGCACCGCGTGCACTTCCGGGACAACATCCTCGCCATCGACCTTGATCTGTGTGCCTCGCGGGGCGCGCAGAGCGACGTGCAGCACGGCTCGATTTTCGGTGATGTTGATCTTCTCGCCGCGGAACATGGCATCGCGGCGTTCGGCAACGCCTCGCTCCTTGGCTAGTTGAACCAGCAACCGGAGAGTTTCATCGGTAATTCGGTTCTTCGAGTAGTCCAGGTAGAGACCGGCGCTTTCGGCGACCAGGCGCTCGCCACGGCCGGAATCCTCGGCAAACAGTCGCCGCAGAGAAATGTCCTTGATCGTTTCATAATGAGTCTGTAGCGCACGCCATGACACGGTTTCGGTCAGTTGCTGGGTCATTCTTTGCTCCCTTTCATATCTCCACGGCACAAACTCACGGACGGTTATCGAAGCCGCCTCTGCATCATATTAAAACTGAATCGTCCCAGACCGATCACTCCAGCTTAAATTTCGTTAATCACCCAATCGCCGGCTGAAGAAGAAGTCGTCGCCACCTTCGTTCGGGGTGATCTAACTGATTGCGCCTTCGTTAGTTCCGCGGCGTGCACACGGAGGGACACGGCCCAAAAGCGCCATTCGCCCGGCGAGCGCCAGCCGGTGTGTTGGTCGTCCGAATGGAGAGGGAGTATATCTCCACTCAAGTCGCAATCAGGGAAGCCGATGACGACTTTAAGCCCATACACAAGTCGCGCCATCATGGTCGGGTCGGCAAATGGAGAACTGCGCGAATTGGAATGGCCTAATCAAATGGGAGGTGCCGTTACGACGACTCTCGTTGCCGACGAAAATCTTGCAACGCAAATCCCCGACCAGAGCCACATCAAGTTGCGCGTTTTGCTGGTCGAGGATGAGCTGGCCGATGCGGAATTGACTTTACGCGCCTTGCGTCAGGCAGGTTTTGCCGTCATCGAAGACGTCGCGCAGACGGCGAAGGCCTTCACCGAATTGGTGCGCAAAAACTCCTACGACGTAATTCTGGCGGACTACAAACTGCCCAACTGGAATGGAATGGAATCGGTCGAATTGCTACGCCGGGAGCAGTTGGACATTCCGGTCATCCTGGTATCGGGGGCACTGGGGGAGTTAACCGCGGTCGAATGCATAAAACAGGGCGCCGCCGATTACGTCTTGAAGGACCACCTGGCGCGGCTTCCCGGCTCGGTGCGGCGGGCCATGCGCGAGAAAGACTTGCGGCAGGAGAACAAACAAGGGCACGAGGATCTGGCCCGTTCCAATCAGGACCTCGAGCAGTTTGCCTATGTCGCTTCTCACGATTTGCAGGAACCCCTGCGCATGGTTGCCATTTATACGCAACTGCTGGCGGAGCGTTATCGAGGCAAACTCGATGGGGACGCGGACAAATACATTCACTACGCCGTCGACGGCGCTCTGCGCATGCAGAAGCTGGTGCAGGACCTGCTGACTTTTTCACGGGTAGGTCGGCAACAGCTTTCGCTGCAAAGCACCGACTGCAACCTCGTGCTGCAGACGGCTTTGACAAATCTGGAGGCAGCGATTCAGGACAGCCACGCGGTGGTTGAGCACGCCGAACTTCCGGTAGTGACGGCCGATGGATCGCAGCTGGTGCAGGTATTGCAGAACCTGATCGGGAACGCCATTAAGTTTCGCGGCTCCGAAGCACCTTTGGTTCGAGTCAGCATAGAAGCACAGACCAAGGAATGGATTTTCTCGGTGGCCGACAACGGAATTGGCATCGCAGCCGAGTACGCGGAGGACGTGTTCGTCATTTTCCGGCGTCTGCATACCCGCGCCGAATATGTGGGGAACGGCATCGGGCTCTCGATCTGCAAGAAGATTATCGAACAACACGGCGGCCGGATCTGGTTCGAATCCGAACCCGGCCACGGTTCCACTTTCCGATTCACTCTTCCAAACAAGGTGAACGCCAAGTCGTGAAGCGAAAGCGAGGAAAAATAGAGGACATGAAAAGCGCATCTGAAATCCTGATGGTGGACGACAACCCGGCGGACATCGACCTGACCACCGAAGTCCTGGCTCAGATCGAAGGACGTTATCACATGAACTCGGTGAATGACGGCGAGGAGGCGATTTCCTTTCTGCGGCACCAGGGGAAATATGCCAAGGCGCCGGTCCCGGATCTGGTGGTTCTCGACTTGAACCTGCCGCGCAAGGATGGCTGCGAGGTGTTGTCGAACATCAGGGCCGACCCCGCTCTGGCGCGGATTCCCGTGGTAATTTTCACGACTTCCCAGGCCAATAGCGACATCAGCCGCAGTTACGACGGAGGAGCAAACTGCTATTTGCGAAAGCCGGGAAACCTTACGGAATTCGTGGCAGCGGTCCAATCGATGGCGGAGTTTTGGCTGGGCTATGCCAGCCTGCCGCAGACGGAGCAAAAATGAACGACCAATCCACCCAAGTCTTGCTGATCGAGGACAACCCCGGGGATGCGGATCTGGTGCGCTTGCGGCTGGTGGAGGGCAAGTCCCTGGTCGACGTGAACTGCGTCAACCGTTTATCCGATGGACTGGCCGCGCTTAAGGAAAGATCGCCCGCGGTCATCTTGCTTGATCTCAACCTCCCGGACAGCCACGGCGCGGAAACCTACCGCAAGGTGCTGGAGAGTGCGCCGGGTGTGCCGGTCGTGATCCTTTCCGGACAAGACGATGAAGTGCTGGCGATCAAAGCTCTGCACCAGGGCGTGCAGGACTATCTGGTGAAAGGGTCCATTTCTAGCAGCAGTCTGGACCGGGCCATGCGCTATGCGGTCGAGCGCCAGGCTTTACTGCGTTCGCTGGAGATGGGCCGGAAGCAGCAACTGGAGTTCAAGAACCAGTTCCTCTCTCACGTCTCGCACGAGCTGCGCACGCCCCTGACCTGCATTCATCAATATGTGACCATTTTGCTCGACGGCTTGGCCGGCGAAATTCAGCCGGAGCAGCGCGATCACCTCAAGACGATTCTGCGCAGCGTCAATCAGCTGGGTGCGATGGTTCGCGACCTGCTGGAAGCTACCCGGGCGGAGTCCGGGAAAATCCGGCTGGCGCCCCGCTGTATCGCGATCGGCGATCTGATTCAGTCGGCGGTGGCCATGATGCAGGCCACGGCCGGCCAGAAGGGTGTCGGACTGGAGGTGGGACTGGACACAACCCTTCCCCTGGTTCATGCCGACCCCGACCGGATACTCGGGATACTGATCAATCTTATTGACAATGCGGTGAAGTTTACTCCATCGGGCGGAGCGGTGACCGTAAAGGCTTGCGCCGTGGCCGCCGATCCTGAGTTTGCCTACATCTCGGTGACGGACACGGGCTGTGGCATCGCCGCGGATGCAAAACCGCTCATCTTTGAGCGGCTTTACCAGGATGTGAACGCGGTGGTGGACAGCAGCCGCAAGGGCCTGGGGCTGGGATTGTTCATGGCGAAGGAGCTGGTGGGATTGCACGGAGGGCGCATCTGGTTCGTCAGCGAACCGGGAGAAGGCACCGTTTTTTCATTCACTTTGCCGTTGTATTCCCTGGCTAAGTTGCTTTTCCCCATAATCACTCATCAGGGTCGCTTGCGCGATGCCGTGGTTCTGCTCAAGGTGGTTCTGAGACCACGGTCCGAGGCTTCCCGCGGACGATGGAAGGATATTTCGCAGCGCTGTCTTGAAACCTTGCACCGCTGCGTTTATCTCGACAAGGACCTGGTCCTGCCTCCGATGGCAGCCGCGGGTTTGGAGGAGACCTTTCTGGTAGTGGCTTCGACGGATATGGAACGAGTGCAGACCATGATGACCCGCATTCGCGAGCAACTCGAAAAAGTCGCGGATGTGAATACCCACGTTCGACTGGACCTCACGGCCGCAGCCGTGACTCTGCCCGACCCTGGCGGCAGGGATCTCGGCAGCGAGAATGGGAGCAAGCATGCCGGGAACCATGCCGGGAACGAAGACAGCTTGAAAGGCCAGGTGCAGGAGGTCGCCAATCGGGTAATCGAGATGGCGCGTCCTGCTCCGGCAGCGAGACGGAGTTCTAAATCGCACTAATTAAATCGTTACTAAATCTAAATCGTTACCAATCTAAATCGTACTAGGAGATCCGCGCGGCAGCTGAGCGTGGACTTCGGAAAATGGAGAAATACAATGGCTAGCTCGAAAATCCTGATCGTGGACGACGACCCCGACTTAAGACAGGCTTTGAAACTGCGCCTGCGAGCCAATCACTATGACACCGTGCATGCGGGCGATGGATACTCGGCAATTGCCCAAGCCCACAAGGAACAGCCGAATCTGATCATTCTTGATCTCGGCCTGCCGGCGGGCGACGGCTACGTCGTCCTCGACCGGTTGCAGCACGATGACAAGCTCTCCAGCATCCCGGTCATCGTGTTGACGGCGCGCGACCCGCAGAGCAGCGAGCAGCGCGCCCTGCAGGCGGGTGCGGCCGCGTTCTTTCAGAAGCCGGCTGACAATGCCGAATTGCTGGAAGTGATTCGCGCGACGCTGCCACGGGCGACAACAGTGACGCCTATGCCGTCCTGAGGACTCGCAACGGCCAGCGCAGATTAGGAAGATTAGGAAGGTAGAAGATAATCGTTAGGCGCCGGACGATAAAGCCAGGCGCCGGAGGACACCCCCATGTCACTCAATCTGCAATCCCCACGCACCGTGGAGACTGGGCACCGGCCGCAACAGCGCTACCCACGGGCCTTGTTCAGCGTCCCGGTAAGACTGCGCCACCTGGAGGTGGGAGGAATTCGTTCGTCGAGCGGAATCAGCCTTGACATCAGCGAGGGTGGCCTCGGCGCCATGGTGCGTGGCGGCTTGCGGGCGGGCGAACTGGTCGAGATCGACGTCTGCATCGCGGGGTGCGCACTTACCGCAGTGGCCATTGTGCGTTACACGAGCGGCGAGCGCTCCGGATTCGAGTTTGTCGGACTCACTCCGGAGGAACGGCAGCAAATCGTCAACTGCACTGCCCACGCCTGAACCACGGTGGAATGGACACGTTCCGCCCGAAACGGCCAGCGCAACCTCGCCGGCCTTCCCTCCAGTGCCCCATATACCGATCGCGCACCGCTTCAAGAAAGCTCCCTTCTTCGAGTAGACTGGCTATCCGACTAAGGATGGCAAATTGTTCAAACTAAAGCCTTGCTTCCGCTATTTCAGCGTAACCCTTTTTCTCACGTGGCTCGCCGTCTCGACGTTCGCATCCTCGGCAACAGCTCAATCCGTTCCTCCAGAACTGGTGAACGGACTAAAGTGGCGCCTGATTGGGCCATTTCGTGGAGGACGCGCGGTCGCCGTGGCCGGCGTGCCCGGCGACTCCACCACTTTTTATTTTGGCGCAGTCAACGGCGGCATCTGGAAAACTACCGATAGCGGCACGGTCTGGACCCCGATTTTTGACAGACAGCCCGTCGGGTCCATCGGCGCTATCGCCGTGGCGCCATCCGACCCCAAGACTATCTATGCAGGAACCGGCGAGTCGGATATTCGCTCCAGCCTGTCATCGGGGAATGGTGTCTACAGATCTACCGACGGTGGCGCGACCTGGACCCACATTGGTCTCGAGGACACGCGCCACATCAGCCGGATCGTGGTTGATCCGCGAGACGCGAAGGTCGTTTACGTCGGTGCGCTCGGTCATGCGTATGGGCCGAACGAACAACGCGGAGTTTATAAATCCGTCGACGGAGGAGCGAATTGGGTCAAGGTTCTGGATAAGGGACCAGAAATTGGGGTTTCAGATCTGGCGATCTGTTCCGGCAATCCGCAAATTTTGTTCGCTGGCACATGGAGGACGCATCGTCCTCCCTGGAGCACTTATGCTCCCATCGATGGACCGGGCGGCAGCCTTTACCGCTCGCAAGACGGAGGAAAGACCTGGTCAGATCTAAGTAAGTCTGGCGTAAGCAGCAACTCAGGCAAGAACGGATTGCCCGACGGCGATTGGGGCCGCGTCGGCGTTGACGTGGCTCCAGACGGCAAGCGCGTGTACGCGCTCATTCAAGCCAAGAAGGCTGGCCTGTATCGTTCGGATGACAGTGGCAACACGTGGACTCTGGCGAATGCGGACCCGCGTCTCACCAGTCGCGCCTGGTACTTCAACGGCATCACCATCGATCCACAGAATCCGGATGTCTTCTATGTGCCGAACGTGGCTCTGTACCGGTCCGAAGATGGGGGCAAGACGATTTCGATCGTGCGCGGCGCACCCGGCGGTGATGACTACCACCAGATCTGGGTCGATCCCAAAAACTCCGGCAGCATGGTTCTTGGAACGGATCAGGGAACCACGATCAGCCTCGACCGCGGCCAGACTTGGACCTCGTGGTACAACCAGCCCACGGCGCAGCTTTATCACGTCATCACCGACAACGAATTCCCTTACGTTGTCTATGGCGCGCAACAAGACAGCGGAAGCCTCGCTGTTCCAAGCCGCACCGACCATGGCCAGATCACGCCCCGCGATTGGTTTACCGCGGGCGACAGCGAGAGCGGGTACCTGGCGCCCGATCCCAAGGATTCGAACATCATCTACCTCAGTGGCACCTACGGCACCGTTACCCGCTTCAACAAACGCACCGGGCTCAGCCAGGATATTACTCCCTGGCCGGCGCTCACATTTGGATCAGAGATTAGCAAACGTAAGTACAGAGATCCGTGGACTCCGGTTCTGCTTTTTTCTCCCGCTGACTCGAGCACCCTTTACTTCGGTTCGCAGTACGTGATGAAAACCGTGGATGGAGGTTTGCACTGGCAGATCATCAGCCCCGATCTTACCGGGTCAACTCAGCAAGTGGGCGACACGAAATCGCAGACCGAGTCACATACTGAAACCCATATTGAATCACAAGGCCCTCCCACGACTGAGAATGCGAAGCAGCGGGGATATGGCGTGGTGTTCACCATTGCGCCATCGGCGCTGAACCGGGATGTGATCTGGGCGGGAAGCGACACAGGGCTCATTCACCTTACACGCGACGCCGGGACAATTTGGAAGGATGTAACCCCTCCTGGCCTCAGCGCCTGGAGCAAGATCTCGTTCATCGAAGCTTCACATTTCGATCCAGCAGTCGCTTATGCAGCAGTGGACCGGAGTCGCCTCGATGATCGCACGCCTTATCTCTACCGAACTCGCGACTACGGAGCCACTTGGCAGCTAATTACGAACGGCATTGCCGCCGACTCTTTTCTGCGCGCTGTTCGTCAAGATTTGGTTCGTCAGGATACGGTTCGACAGGGTGCGGAGGGGCCAGCGTTGCTCTTCGCCGGAACTGAACTCGGCGTCTACGTATCGTTCGACGATGGCGACCACTGGCAATCCTTGCAACTCAATCTGCCCGTCACTTCCGTTCGCGATCTGACCATTCACGGCGACGACCTAGTTGTTGGAACCCACGGACGTTCCTTCTGGATTCTGGACAACATCACGCCGTTGCGCCAGACCTCTGACGCGGCGAAAGCAAATGCATTTTGGCTTTACCATCCGGCGCCAACATTTCGCGTTGATAACGACGGCTTTGCCGGCACGCCGCTTCCGCCGGAGGAACCAACCGCCCAGAATCCTCCGGCCGGCGCGATAATCGACTACTTTCTCAAGGCTCCAGCCAGTAGTGTGTTGCTAGAGGTTTTCGACGCGCAACAGAAGCTTGTCCATAAATTCTCCTCCGAAGATAAGAATCCGGAGAAGCACCCACCACTTCCCATCGCCGAGCGCTGGTTCCCTAAACCTGAAGCCCTCGAAACCAGCCCTGGGATGCACCGCTTTGTCTGGAATCTTACCTGGAGCAGTTCAGGAGGACCGGGCTTGGATGAGGAATCCGAATTCCGTAATCCCAGTGGCCCGAAAGTTGTGCCCGGGACCTACACCCTGAAACTCACGGTCGACGGAAAACCGCAGACTCAACCTCTCACCGTTGTTATGGATCCTCGATCGGGCGCCACTCCAGAAACGCTGCGCCAGCAATTAGAAGTCGGACAAAAGATGTTTTCCGAAACTCTGGAAGCGCGCCGAGCGCTCGCCGAAATCACTTCCCTGCAGAAACAGCTTGCCGATCTTGCAAATAAGCTTGGCGAGCACAATTCGGCGATAAAGCCGTTGCTGGCGGATACTCAGACCGAACTTGCAAAGATCGTAACGGACCCCGAAACGACCTCGGGACAGGCCGGAGGACTGCAGGACGCATTCATTGAGCTGGCATCAGCCCTGCGCGTGGCCGAAGGTGGAGAGCGCGCCGTGCCTGCGCAGGCCATCGCCGTTTACGATGAATCCAGCCGGAGCATCAAGGCAGCCATCGCACAATGGGGCGAATTTAAAACTACCAAACTTCCCCGGCTGAATGAGAAACTGCAGGCGGCAAATCTCGCTCCGATCACAATCTCGGAAATCGAGCAGGAAGTAGAATTTTTAATGTCACGCTGAAAATCGAATTTCACTGATGGCGGAGCGCTATCTGCGAGAACCTTATCGGACTGCCGATAGAGATTGCGCCGTTGATCTTCGACGCGGCGCGGGAGTTTGGGCCTGAGGCAAAAATACCAGAGTGAGAATCCAGCCGAGCGCCAGTCCGCTGAACAGAAAGGTTACGGCCGTGGGAAGATCATATTTCCGGTGAGTTCTGTTTTCGATCAGCATGTGAGTTGGCCCAGTTCAGTTTCTTCTTAGCTTCTTCCTAGGCTGCAAAATAAGAATTCGAGTCGCAGAGTTTTGATGCTTCTCGATGCCGCAAATTTTCATTACAGCAGCCTAACTCTCGTCGGAAATCGAGGAGATCGTGATTGTGTTTCCGTGGAGCGTACCCAGAATGCGGGCGCGTTGCCCGGCAATCCTTTTCAGGATACCTAAGTCGCCATCGAGCAGGTAGGACACGTCTCCATCGATGAGGGAGAAGGACGCTCCTCCATGCACACAGGCGCGCGTACAGGTTGTGGCGGATTGGCCGAGCGCCGCGGAATGCTTAGCGCCACAGCGGGAACAGGTCACCATACCGCTATAGGCCTGCTCGGTTCGTGTATTGTGCTGCGCCGCCACTTGACCCACGGCAACACCAGCGGCCGCTCCCAGAGTTGCAAAAAGAAGAGCCAGCCCGCACGCGACCGCGGTACCGAGTACGAAAATCTCGATCCAGACACGGTTCATTTTCATAGCGGCCCCAGAACCCCCATTTTCAAGCCCGACCTTACAGGACTAACTATGGATGCTGCACACGATCGTCGAGTTGGCTGTCAGACTTGATGCAACTAGCGTGCCAGCAGGGTTGCGTGACCGACCCTTCGATCTAAGTCAGTGAGTAGGAAGGCCCCGGAGGCAGAATCGCCGAACGAATGGCACCTGGGGTAAGAATACAATAAGGAAAAAATTTCCCAATGTAGCGGAAATCAGGGCAAGCCCACCATCAGCCCGGAGGCCAAGGCGGATCTTCCTGCACCTATCGACTGGGGTGATTGTTTTCCGACGCGGGATTAGCGCCATGGTGTATTGTGGTGGAAAGCTGTGGGTCGGCCTCTATGAGAAAGACAACTCTTATAGCGATTGTTTTATTAGTCGCCATGCTTGTTCCCCAGGACTTTGGGCCCGTGCTGTTGGCCCAGACGACCATCCCCACGGCGCAGCAACTGGATCAGTTGCTGGCTCCGGTAGCGCTTTACCCTGATTCCCTGCTGGCGCAGATCACAACGGCGTCGACGAATGCGCAGGAAATTCTGGACGTGGATAACTGGCTACAGCAGAATCCGGGGCTCACGGGCACCGCGCTGACCGATGCGGCTCAGAGCCAGGGGTTCGATCCGGCATTTATTGCGCTGACCAATTTTCCGCAAGTGCTGGACATGATGGCGCAAAACATCGACGATTATGCCGCCATCGGTGAAGCGTTTTCTGCGGATCAAGGAGCGGTCACGGCCTCGATTCAGCGATTGCGAGCTCAGGCGTATGCGGCCGGAACCTTGCAGAGTAATTCCCAACAACAGGTGGAGGTGCAGCAAGCGGCGAGTCAGACGATTTATGTAATTCAACCGGCGAACCCGCAGGTGGTTTATGTGCCGGTGTATAACCCCACCGTCGTTTATGTCCAGCCAGCCACAAGCACCGTGGTCGCGACGTCACTGGTCACTTTCGGAGCGGGAATCGCGATTGGGGCTCTAGTGGCTAGCAACCAGCCGTGGGGATGGGGCGGATGGGGATGGGGATGGTCATCGGGACGGGTCTATTACAATCGCACCGTCTTTGTCGCATGGGGAAATCCGTACCGTCCACCGAACGTTTGGTACCGTCCGCGACCGGTGCGCTATAACAGCCGTCCGGGTTACGGCGGCAATTGGCGCTATCGCCCGCCGAACTATCGGCCGCCCGCCCCGGCACCTCGTCCACCAAATCGTAAGCCATGGGGCCCGAACAACCCACCGGGGTATAGACCTCCTGCGGGCGGGACTCGGCCGCCTGCTCATAAACCTAAACCCGGCACGCCCAGTCAGCCGATAGCCAAGCCCACGCCTAGACCGCCGAGTGGGACAAGGCCGCCTTCGCACGGCAAGCCAAATCCACCGGCGCAGGGCAGGCCGAAGCCACCCAGCACAAATCCGCCACCGGCAAATGGCACGAAGCCGTCTACACCAAACCGGCCAGCCACGCCTCCGAAACCCGCACAGCCGAGCCAAGGGCGGCCGCAGCCGAGCACAAATCGACCGCCGGCAGATGGCTCGAAGCCGCCCGCCACGACTCGGCCCGCTCCTTCGCCGAAACCCGGAACCCCTGGTCGTGAGCCTCAAACAAAACCCACGCCGAATCCGGCTGGCGGAACGCGCCCAGCACCGCAGCCAAAACCCGCTGCCCCACAGAGCCGTCCCCAGCCGCAGCAAAAGCCGCCTTCGCAATCAAAACCAGCCTCTAAACCCGTGCCGAAGACGCAGCCGCAGTAATTTAGAAATGGCTATCATCCTGCGATGTCTGACAGGTTCCAGCTGTTCTACAGCGCTGCAGTCTGAGCATGCATCCGCACAAGTGAGCGAGACGTGCGACCCGGGGTAGATGAATCCGATTCCTAAATATCCGTCGAAGAAGACGGGCACGGATGGTGGGAAAACAACGACTCACGCAAACGTAAACTTCCTGTCAACAAAGGCGTAGCTGGCCAGTAAGGTCTTGCTTCCCCGAAGCTCTGCTTTACAGGTGAGTCGTAAGTCAGAATTTTCTTTTCGCTTGTTACAATCGGTTGACCACTTACCATACGTCAAGAATCGTCCCGACGGATCGGGTCGCTTGAAAAGGAAAAACGGAATTATGACTATTCCATTTGACATGACAAGCAAGTCGAAACCAAGTCAAGGTTCGGTTAGTTCCCCCGAAAACAGCATCCCATACCAGGGCACGAGCCACGATTCGTCGCGACGGCGGTTCCTGCAAATGACAGCAACTGGGACGATGGCTGGTCTGGTTGCGGCGGCGGGTGTGGAGTTTACCCCGATTCCGGCGCTTGCGCAAAGCAAACTCAGCCCCGATGCTGCGCTGCAAGAACTCTTGGACGGCAACCGCCGATTCTCTTCTGGCCGGCTGACTTCGTTCGAGCAGGATCTTGCCATTCTTAAGGCAAACACCATAGACAAGCAGGAACCGTTCGCGGCAGTCTTGTCTTGTGCCGATTCCAGAGTCCCTGTCGAACTGATCTTCGATCAGAGCATCGGGCACATCTTTGTGACCCGAGTGGCCGGCAATGTGGTCACCTCGGAGATTATCGCCAGCCTCGAATATGGCGCGGCGGTGTTGGGCACAAAGGTGATCCTTGTGATGGGACATGGCGGTTGTGGGGCGGTTAAGGCAACGATTCAAGCAAAAGAAGTTCCGGGGCAGATCAGCGCGCTTTATCCTCATATCCAGCCCGCCGTCGATCAGGCTGGGTCAAACCTGGATGCCGCGATCAAGGCAAACGCCAAGATTCAAGCGGCTCTGCTCCGCGCGTCGTCGACCGTCGTGTCGGGGCTGGTGAAAGAAGGTAAGCTAAAGGTTGTAGCCTCGCATTACGACCTGGCGAGCGGTGTTGTGACGCTTCTGGAGTAAGCAGAACGGCAGGCGTCCATTGCTCGCCACTTTCAGTTTCAATGGTTGCTATCGGGATTAGAAGCAGAGGATGTCGCCAAAGTCGTACCGTCGATCACGGTCAGACGCCCGTCGAGGCCGAGTGCGACCGCTTTATGGCTCTTGTCATTGACCGCGATCGCAAAAGGAGCTTTGCCTGTCTTTAACGTTCCTAACACTGAATGATTGGTTCCATCGAGCACGGTGATAGCGCCCTCCCGTGTGCTCGCAACGTACACTTTGTGATTACTGGAATCGACAGCAATCGCCTGCGGATTCGGCCCGACGCTTACCGTTGCCACGACCGAGTCAGTGGCGCCATCGATCACCGTAACATTATTACTTCCGTAGTTCGCAATGAACACTTTTCCTGAGCTGTAGTCCACGGCGACCGCACAAGGAATCTGCCCGATATCCGGGAGCGTGGTCGGGTGCGATTTCTCGTCAATGACCGTCACGTTCGCGGCGCCCACGCTCACGGCGTAAATCTTTTTCGTCCCCGGATTTGCTGCGAGCGCCCAGAGGTGATTCGAGGCTCTTATCTTGGAGACGTGGTCATTCATGCCATCGAAGACCGTCACGTCCGAACCTTCATAGCTGATCAGGTAAGTATTATTATCGAGAGACTCCGCGGTAACGGCATCGCCCACACCCGCTTTCACGGTTTTCGCGATATTTGTTTTCCCGTCAATAATCACGGTTACGTCGCTAAATGTGCGCGACACATACACTTTGTTTGCCGCCCGATTGGCGACGATCGTATAAGGAAGCTCGCCAACGGGCACATTTGCGATAGCCTTGTCGGCTGCGCCGTCGATCACAGTGACTGTGCCACTGCCGGAATTCGCAACGTAGATTCTATTCGTATCCGGATTAATGGCGATCGAGTCGGGCTCTTGTCCGACTTGAACGTGGGTCACGACATTTCCATCCCCATCCAGCACCGTGACAGTACCTTCCGTCGTGCTGACGGCGTAAAACTTGCCGGTCCGCGGATTGAGTGCAATTCCATGGGAGCTAATACGGATTCCATTCGGTTTGGGCGGCGACTGTTGGGTGGCGCCCGTTCCGAGCCAAGTGACTGCGTTGTCGATGAGCTGATTTTGTACGGCACTGGTGAAGATCTTGTCGCCGTGTCCCATATTCATGTACAGCATTCGATATTTCGTGTTGATCCAGATAACCGGCAGATCGCCGCTGGTCAGAACATCTTTGAATCCGATTGGATAGTTCGATGGATCAAGACTGACCAGGACGCGGACATCTTTATTGAGACGCGGACTGGGTTCCCAGACGTACCACTCGTTCGCGGGCGAATCGAAGTCCGAAATTCCTGCAGTAACGGGATGAGATCGATCATCGACCACCAGCCGTGCCGGCAACGGCGGCCAGCTGTTGGTATCGAACACAGCACCCCCGAGGAAATCGACGAACCACTGCCAATTCGTGTCTCTGTCGTTGTAGGCGGCAGCATGGAAGCCGAGCCATGCTCCACCACGTTGCATATAGCGTTCAAAGGCGCTTCGCTGTTCGGCCTTTGTGGGCGACTCGTTCAGCCAGATGACGAGCTGACAAGTCTTCAATCGCTCATCGCTTAGATCTTGCCAGTTGGTGGTTGCCTCGAATGTGAAATGCTCCGTTGCGGCTCTCTCGCTGAGGAACTTCACCGCCTGCTCAGCGAATTGAACATGATCCGGCTCGGTTTTGTCTGAATAGAAAGCCAGAACCCTGAATCGGCTTTGCTGTGCGAACGTACGCGAGCTCACAAACGAGATTGCCATCAACAGAAACACGAGAAGCCGCCGGACTGTCATGGATGTGCCGCCCTCACAATAGAGTTATGGATCGAACGAAGATGACGTTTCTCCGTGTGATGTCGGAGCGTCACGAACGTTGTGCCAAGCATTGTATGCCAAGCATTTATGCCAAACGTTGCTCAATGTTCTCCTCCCGTCCGGAAGTAAAGCAATGCGGTATCATTCCGAATGCCACAATTGCGGCATCCATTCAATGTTTAAGACACCTTTGCCTTGGGCTGCGCTGCGAGCTTTCATTTCTTTCGTTTTACTTCTCCCTACCACATTGGTAGCCCAGCGGACGGCTCTCACCATGCCGATGGTGGCGCGAAATGAAGACGGGGCCGAATATCGCTGGTTGCACAAACAAGTCCTGGATTCGCGCCTGCTGGACGACATGGAGAATTTATCGTCATGGTCATTCGCCGGCGCGGGAGAGATGACTTTGGTCGAAGCCCATGCCAGCGAGCCCTGGGCCATGACGGGTAACAGCGCGCCCAATCGCGTGCTGCGGATCCGTTCGACTTCCAACATTGCTCAAGTCGATGGCAGCGGCGAGTGGGAGGACTTAGTCGCAACTCGGAAATTCGACGGCGAGGACTGGGGCAAATTCAACCGCATTTCGCTGTGGGTCTACCCGGATGTCGTCGGGGCACCGGCCATCTCCTGCTCTCTGGTGCTGCATAACGATGGGGCCCACAAGTTGCCCGATCACTACAACGAAGGACGCCACGAGTCGATCATTCTCAAGAACCATACGTGGAATCAGATTGTTTGGGAGATCGCTCCGCTCGACCGCGATCGTGTGACGGCGCTCGAGTTTGCATACAGCTTGCCCAAGAAGTTGCCGGATCCTGGCGATCGGACGATCCTCGATGTCGCACATCTGGAACTGCAGAATGTGATGGCGGATCACGTCGAAGGTTGGGATGTTGCTCCTGGCAAGATCGCATTCAGCCACAGCGGATACGCCACGGGAAGCTCAAAATCGGCGATCGCGAGCGATCTCGCAGCATCGCAGTTCTCTCTGATTGACCAACAAACTGGACAAGCAGTCCTCACCAAAGCAATCCAGCAAGTAACCACAGACCTCGGAAAATACCAGGTTCTTGATTTCTCGGAAATCCGACAGCCGGGCAGCTACGCGATTCGCGCTGGGGACACTCTAACGCGCCCGTTTCGCATCGGCGAGGACGCATGGAAGAACAGCATCTGGAAGGCGATCAATTTCATGTACAGCGAGCGCTGTGGGACGGAGATTCCGGGTATCCACGGCAGATGTCACCAGGACATCTATACCACGCATGGTGACCAGCGAATCGTGGTAAACGGGGGATATCACGACGCTGGAGACTTAAGCGCTACGGGCCACACCCCGGCGATGGCATATGCAGCGTTCTCCCTGGCCGAGAGTCTGAAGCGTCAAGGTGAAGATCCTGAACTGGCCGATCGCCTGCTTGAGGAAGCCCGATGGGGCTTGAACTGGGTTCTGAAGACGCGGTTTGGTGATGGTTATCGGAGCACTGGTCAACTGGTGAGTTACTGGACAGACGGAATCATGGGCACGGCGGATGATCGTCATGGTGAGGCGGTAAATAATCCGGAATGGAACTTTCGCGTAAGCGCGCTGGAGGCGCTGGCATCACGGATCTTGAAAGAGAGCGATACGGAACTCGCGAATCGCAGCCTGGTCATTGCCGAGGAGGACTGGAAGTATGCGGTAGAAGGACTGAAAACAGCAGCTCCTCTCCCAGAAGTCTATGGCGCATCGGACGACCTGGAGCGGATTTCCTTTGGCGTGGTTGCATCCGTCGAACTTTTCGAAGCGACCGGCGATCGACAATATGAAGACGAAGCCGTTGCGCTGGGAGCGTTGGTGCTGGCATCGCAGGAGCGCAAACTCCAGCCCTGGACCACTCCCCTGACCGGATATTTCTACACTGGGCCGAAGCGTGAAAATCTGTTTCATCGCTTCCACATCGGGCAAGAGCAGGAGCCGATTGTTGCCCTGACCAAATTGTGCGAAGCGTTTCCCGACCACGCCGACTGGATGAAGTGGTATTCCGCGGTTGTCCTCCATTCGCAGTACTACCTTAAGCCGGCATCTGCTTTTGATCTGCCTTACGGAGTCCTGCCCGCCGGAGTCTATCGCGAGAGTGAAGCGCGGCTCATCCCTGAGGATAAGAAGTGGACTCCTCTTCGCGCCGCCGATCGCGACGCTTATATCGAGGAAGTCCATCGCGGAGTTCGCCTCGGTGACGATTCCTACCTCCGCCGTTTTCCGGTCTGGTTCGACTTTCGCGGCAATTCCAGCGTTCTGCTGTCTCAGGCCAAGGCTCTATCCACAGCCGCGAAGCTGCGTGGAGATCTGGATGCGGAAGACTTGGCCCAGAGGCAAGCGCAGTGGTTTGTCGGCAGAAACCCTTTCTCGTCAAGCCTGATGTACGGCGAGGGCTACGACTGGACACCTCTTTACAGCGTTCGCTCTGGCCAGATGGTGGGCGCACTTCCAGTGGGCATTGAGACTAAGGGCTATAACGATGCTCCGTACTGGCCGACGCAGATCTGTTGGACTTATAAGGAAGTCTGGACCGCTCCGGTTGGACAATGGATCTGGCTGATGGACGACCTCAGCGTTCCGGCCAAGGTTCGAGGCCTCGTCGATCCGGCCAACCGTGAACCCATCGAATTCCGCGATGAGAAGAGCGGGCAGTTGATCTCGGCGCCCAGCCCGGGAGGAAGTGAATTCAGCGTGCGCCTGCCCGCGGGACGTTACGTCGTTCAGCATGGATCTGACCACACCAGTCTCACCGTCCTTCCCGGAACCACTTACTCATTGGATCTGCGCGCCAACCAGGTTCTGGATTTCAAGGTTTCCTTCGACGCTGCCGATCACAATGAAATCGTGATACGTGCTTTAGCCAACGGTGCGGGGGATCACACATTTTCGATTCGTAGCGATAATCTCGTTCTTTCGGGTGTCATGACGCAGAACGTCCACCTTTCGGTGGGAGCTCAAAAAGAAATTGTGTGGCATGCACACGTCGTCTCGACGGAAACACCTTGGGTGGCATTGGTAATTCCAGACGGCGAACTCAGCAAGCGGGTCGAGGTCACCTCAGTCAGTGCTCCTCACCACTAGGACATGCGCTATTTCATCATCATTGTCGCTCTCGGATTGACCGCCCTGCGATTGGGCACCGCACCCACTTCAGCAACCATCCGATTCGAAAACGTAGCTGCAAAGGCGGGCGTCAACTTCATCACCCGCAATTCGCCGACGCCCAACAAGAATCAGATCGAAACCATGGTCGCAGGAGTTGCGTTGCTTGACTACGACGGCGACGGCTGGCTGGATATTTATCTGGTCAACGGAGCAGCAATTCCCTCGCTGCAAAAGGAATCGCCGGCTTACTGGAACCGTCTCTATCACAACAATCACGACGGCACATTCACCGATGTAACCGAGCGCGCCGGACTCGCGGGGGCGGGCTACGGCATGGGCGTAGCCATCGGGGACTACGACAACGATGGTCGACCGGACATCTTTCTGGCCAGCGTAACCGGTAACCAGCTCTTCCACAACAACGGCGACGGCACGTTTACCGATGTAACCGCAAAGGCAGGTCTCCCTGGCGCCGAGATGAATGGCAAAAAGATGTGGTCAGTCGGTGCGGGCTGGTTCGATTACAACAATGACGGCAAGCTGGATTTGTTTGTGGTCAACTACTGCGTTTGGGAAGTCAACAAGGATCCCTACTGTCACGTGAAAAGCGGCGTCCGTGGTTACTGCCATCCTAAGCTGTATGCGCCGCTGCACAACTCCTTGTACCGAAACAATGGGGATGGGACGTTCACAGATGTCTCGGAAGAAATGGGAATCTCGTCGCACCTGGGCAAGGGGATGAGCGTATCGTTTGCCGACTACGACGGCGATGGCTTCCTCGACGCGTTCGTCGCGAACGATACTACGCCGGGATTCCTCTTTCACAATCTAGGTGGAAAGAAGTTTGAAGAAGTGGGCACGCAAGCGGGAGTGGCTTATGCCCCCGACGGTGCGGCTTTATCGGGGATGGGCTCCGATTTCAAGGATGTCAACAACGACGGCCGTCCCGACATTTGGTATACCGCCGTGGAACACGAGACTTTCCCGCTGCTCATCAATCAAGGCAATGGGGAGTTCGACGATCTCACGCATGCCAGCGGATTGCAAGCTACTAATGAAATGTCGGGCTGGGGCAACGGCATTTTCGACTTCGACAATGACGGGTGGAAAGACCTGTTCGTCGCGCGCGCCAATGTGCTCGATAACATCAGTGAACTGGGGAATCGCAAATATCCCGAGCCCAATTCCCTGTTTCGCAATCTAGGGAACGGCAAGTTCGCTGACGTTGGCCCGTCAGCTGGACCGGACTTCCAGGAGGAGGCCGCACATCGCGGCGTCGCCTTTGGGGACCTTTTTAATGACGGTCGCATTGACGCGGTAGTCACCGTTCTTGGCGGGCCGGTTGAAATTCTGCGCAACATCTCCGAAACCGGCAATCATTGGATTCTTTTCAAGCTCGTAGGAACAAAGAGCAATCGGATGGGCATCGGCGCGCAAATTCACATTACTACCGAAGATGGCGCTTCCCAATGGAACGAAGCAACGACGGCGGTCGGATATACCGCGTCGAGCGACAGTCGGGTTCACTTCGGCCTGGGAAAGAATCGGCTCGTCAAGGACGTGGAAATTCGCTGGCCGAGCGGCATCAAACAAGTGCTGCACGAGATCGCCGCCGATCAGATTCTCACAGTCGAAGAACCTCAGCGATGATTCAGTTCATTGATTCAGAACCTTGATTCCGTTCGGGAAATGTATCGGGGAATTTATCGGACTGCGACTATTCTGGTTTTTCGGTCCCGGCTCCGGAGCGCAGGGTTTCATGAATGGCGAACTCCTTCTCCGCCTCCTCTTTGTGCCCGGATCGCTCCAGCGCTGTGCCTAGCGAGTGGTGGACCTCCGGATTCGCCGGCATCAGGCGCTCTGCGGTGCGCAATGGTGGAATTGCTTCCTCATATTTCTTCAGACCCACCAGGCAATACCCCCAACCCAGGTACGCCTCTGCAAGATTTGGGTCGAGTTTGACCGCTTCGGTGTAGCGGGAGATCGCGTCATCCCACTTTTGATCGCGCCGGTCAAGTTCTCCCAGGATGTAGATCGCCCCGGCGTTGTTGGGATCGATTTGAATCTCCTTCAAGAATTCCTGTTTCGCACGTTCCAGGACGTCCGGTCCCGCATCCGGTCGCGAAAGAAGGAGCCTGCCCAGCAGAAAGTGGATCCCGGGAGTATTCGGTTCCTTTTGGATCATCCATTCATATTCCATCTGCGCGGGCTCCCACTTTCCCTGCACTTCGAGAGCCTCGGCGTTGAGCTTATGAGCGGCAAAGGATTGAGGAGCCGTCCGCCCCAGATCTTGCGCCGTCCTGGTTGAAAGATCCGAATAGGCATGAACTACGACAAAAAGAACGTCAGGGTCTAGCGGAAACTCTTTATGCAGGAAGCGGACAAATTCCAGGGTCGAGTCGCGATCGTCCAACTGCAAAGAACAGCGCACGCCCACCACGCCAATCTCCTTCTTGGCAGCAGAAGGGGTTTGGCTGGTCAGCGCACGCTTGAGTGCCGGAATACTCTCGCGGCAGCGTCCTTGCTCAGCCAGGGCGAGCGCTTTCTCAGGGGATAGAGCAGACTGAGTCGACGATGCGACTTTCGGTTGCTGGCCCAATGTGATCGATGCCGACCACAAATAGCCTGCTAACAAAACGATGAGGACTCTCTTCCGCCGGAATGTGCACATCTTGAATGGAGCTTGCGAGGATTCCCTTCCAGAAAAATTGCGCACAAAGAAAAATGATGCAGGCGTGATATGCGCCTGCATCATCATTATACGTTTCCCGACTTCAATAGTAGAGCTTCAGTGCCAACTGGATGTTCCTTGGCGGCTGTGCGCTGTTGATCTGTCCCATTCCAGCCCCCAATCCCATGTTCGGCGCGTTGTATTGCACATGGTTGAAGGTGTTGACGAAGTCGGTCCGGAACTGCAACCGGAATCGCTCAGTGATCGGGAAGTCCTTATGCAAACTGAGGTCGACGTCACTATAGTGAGGCGAACGCAGGTCTGCGAGTTGCGGCGAGCAATTGCCGAAGGTCCCAACCGCCGGATTGGTGAACTGCCCGGTATTGTTGAACCACTGCCGGCCTATTCCCGGTATAAACGTGTTCACAATCGACGGAACGCCATTGCAATCCGCCCGCGCACCGCGGCTGAAGGTACCAGAATTATCGTTGGCTCCGTACACCGGCATCGGCCAACCCGTGCGCCAGGAAACGATGGGGCTGACCTGCCAACCTCCAATCACTCCGTTGACCACCCCATGGACGTCCTTGCCGAACATCTTGCCGCGGCCAAAAGGAAGGTCGTAAATCGCATAGGCTGAAACGACGTTACTGGCGTCGTAGTAGCACGGAGCGTACTCTGATTTCTGGTCGTAGACGTTCTGCCAGTATGCCGAGGCACTCAGAGCATTATTCCACGCGCCGTAATAGCCGGTGCTATCGGACATGCACTTAGAGAGGGTATAGGCAACCTGATACTGCAAACCGCGAGTCATCTGCTTCTGCACTACCGCCTGCAATGAGTTGTATCTCATGGTGCCATTGGATTTGGTGCCGGAAACAGTGGCGCCCGGGCCGTAGTTGCCCAACGCGGAGTAGAGGTCTGGGTTCGCTGCGAAATACGGGCTGGGTGCCGTACAAGGCGGAGTAGCGCAAGAGGAATTCGGCAACAGCACTCTCTGCGCATAGTCGAACGGCACCATCAAGTGCGTTCCCCGCTGCCCAACGTATCCGACTTGAAGGGTAGTGTTGCCGGCGAATTGATGCTGAACAGTGAAGTTCCACTCATCCGCGATCGCAGGCTGCACCTTGGGGTCCCAGACTCGGAGCAAGTCCCCTGCGTAGCAGGCATACTCCGGTGCAGCGCAGGAGGCCGAGGCAGCGCCCCCGACGATTCCATCGGTCGCATCCGTCGTAGGAAGTGCAAGACCGCTATAGTTCGCATTGATTTCCGCCGGAGTGAATGGTGGATTCAGCGGCAAGCGCAGGTTTGTGCCGGTTCCCTCCAGATACGACGAAATTGTGAAGGCTCCGCGGATTACCGTGTGGTCGCCCAGTAGCGAGGGAGTCCACGCGAAACCGATGCGCGGCTGGAAATCTTTGCCGCCATAGGTTCCGTCATAGAGGGCCCTGCTGGCCCCGTTCTGTCCGGCAAGATCAATATTGCCGGTTGTGAAGTTGTAGTTGGCTTGATCGTTGTGGGTTTCAACCCACGGCATGTGTGCATCGTAGCGCAGTCCAAGATTCCACACTAAGCGTTGCGTGACCTGCCATGTGTCTTGAGCGTAGATGCCGAAGACGTCGCTGGTCTGTTGCCAGGTTTGGCCGGTACTCACGCCACGACCGTATTGATAATCGAGGCCGAGGAAGAAATCCGCAGCACCATCCCCCGACACAGCCGCAGAACTTGAGGCTGCGGTGAACTGTCCGTTGAAGTCCATGAGCCCTAGTTCGCCATTGTTTCCGGCATAGAACGTCTTGATAATCTGACGCCACCACTGACCGCCAAATTTGAAGTTATGCCGGCCGTGAGTCCAGCTCAGCGCGTCCTCGATCTGCCATACATGGTCATCGAAGCTCTGGGTTTGCTCTGCGGCGCCAATGTTGCTGACATTTGAATTGCTGAAGTTCAGCGCAAGCAAGCCAGGAAGGCTTCCCGGATTGCCATTGCCGATGCCCAGCGTGTTGCCGAACTGTCCGACCCCCGGTGCAAACGAGTTACCACTGTTCAGGGTGATATGGCTCCAACCAATGCGGGCATCGTTTACCAGATTGTTCCCGATCGTGCGACTCCAATCGCCCACCGTGTTGTAAATCGGCGTCGTCGCAAAGGCATTGGATAACAATTCCTGGGAATTGTTGGACGGATTGTTCTGGTAAGCCCTGGTGAAGCGGTAAGAGATACTGTCTTTTTGGGTGGCCTTGAAGTCGATCTTGAGATCGCCTTGCACTTCGTTGAAGGCCGAATTGCTAATATTCACTGAATTGTTTTGCAGCCCGGTATTGATGGCACCCGGATACAGACTCGACGCAAACAACGCGCCCGCAACCGGGCTCATCATAGCCGCAGGAATCACGTTGTTCGGGAATGGTTGCCGTGTCACAGCAGGCGTGGACGAGGAAGTGCACGGCGCGGCAAAAGATACGCACGGGTTGTACAACTGAACCGCGCCCGTTCCTCCCTGGCAGACCCCTCCCACGAACGAGCCGCCCCGGGCCGGATCCGTGCATAGAGCGCCAAAGTCTCCGCCACGTTCAGCGGCCGTAAACACGTTCTCGAAACCCGACGAGCTTGGGATATCAAATCGCTGATCTTGAAAATCAGCGAAGAAGAAAAGTTTGTTCTTGATGATCGGCCCGCCAAACGTGCCGCCAAACATGTTCCAGCGCAGCTTGGCCTTGGGAAGCGCTGGGTACACCAGATTGTTCGACCAGCTGTTGGCATTCAAAACGTCATTGCGGAAAAACTCCCAAACGTCGCCATGGTACCGATTAGTACCCGATTTGATCGTGGCACTGACGATTCCGCCTTCAAAGTTTCCGAACTCCGCCGGGGCGTTGTTCGTAATCAGGTTGAACTCCTCGATCGCATCCGGAGCAGGCGTGTAACCCAGAAGGTTGTCCGATACCTGGTTGTTGTCCATGCCGTCGAGCAGGAAGTTGTTGGCCTGCTCACGATTGCCGTTAATCAGCGGACGACCGCCGTAACCGGCAGTGTTGTTTCCGTTATTGAAGCTGCTGGGGTCGGTCGAAACCGCCCCCGGCGCCAGCAGAGTCAATTGAACGTAGTTGCGCGAAGCCAGCGGAAGATTGTCGTTGGTCGCGGCATTCATGATGGTGTCGACCTGCGTCGTCTCTGTCTGTAAGACTGGCGCGGCGCCGGTTACTTCCACCGTTTCTGTCGCCTTCCCGACTTTCATCGTTACGTCGATGCGGGCGACTTGGTTCAGCGTGAGCACGAATGGTGGGATAGACGCCAAGGCAAACCCGGCTTTCTCAACTTTGATCGCGTACGGGCCGACAGGCAGCTGGGCGATACGGTAAAGTCCGGTGTCGTTGGTGACCGCGGTGTAACTGGAACCGCGCTCCTGGGACGTTGCTGTAACCGTGGCTCCGGTTACAGCGGCGCCACTTTGATCGGAGATTGTGCCCGTGATGGAAGCCGTCACTTCCTGGCTCCAGCCGTAATGGAAAGTCCCAATTACCGTTACGAATAGAAGGAGCGAACAGCAAAAGGCAGTTGAACGTCTCATCCCAAGCCTCCTCAAATCAAAAACAAATAACAAATAACAGCGACGGACATGCTATATAGCGGATGGCCGTTTGTCGTCAAGAAGAAAATAAGAGAAATTGAAAAAATCTAGTATGGTTGTACTATCGCATTGAGCGAACGGAGTCACCGGACTGCCTCTGCAGGTTGGGAAAGCGAGTGCTTAAGGCGTCGGACAAGCGGGATGGTTTCACGGTAACATGCTGATATACAATGCTTTACACAACGGGTCATTCGAATCCAGAAACTGAGCGAGGAAGCACCATCCGGCGGTGGAGATTCGCAGAGTCTCGTGTAGCAGCAAAGACCACTCCGTTGCAGGAAAACCGATTTAGCGTTGGAACTCTAGAGCACTTCGTAGTATTGTGCAGCTGCGTAGGAGAAGGTTTGGATGCCACAGATCCGGAATAACGGGCAGCCCGCGTACCAGCGGATCCAGTCCACGATCGTTAGACGGCTCGAAAGGGGCCTTCTGAAACCTGGGGATCTCGTAGACTCCGAGCGGGAACTTGCGCGCATTCACGGCGTCAGTCTCATGACGGCGCGACACGCGCTCACCGGTCTCGAACGTGAGGGTTTGGTGGTACGGCGTCGCGGTGCGGGTACATTCGTCGCACCACCCAAGATCCATTTCAACAAGCTGATGAGCTATACGGAGGAAATGTCGCGCCGTGGTCTGGCCGTTTCTTCCAGGCTGCTTTCTCTTGAAGTCATCGAGACCGAACAACCGGAGATTGCAGCGCGCCTGTCACTGCCGTCCACGAGCCGCCTGGTTAAGGTCGAGCGTCTGAGGCTCGGCGAGGACGAACCATTCGCCATCGAAACCTGCTATTTATCGGCTGACGAGTTCGGTGATCTGACTCAGGCCAGGCTGGACCATACGTCGTTGTTTTCTGTGCTGGAGCAGGAACACGGGCTTCAGATCGGCCACGCTGATGAAGAAATCGACGCCACCGTCGCCGATGCACACACAGCCCGGCTTCTCGGTATTCCGGCCGGCGCCGCAGTACTGCGAATCCGGCAACAGATCTTTTCCACGAAAGCAAAACCCATGATTTACGTGCTGGGCCTTTACCGATCCGACCGCCACAAACTGTTTATCCGTAGGTTCCGATAGCGGACTTCTTCACACTCGCATAAGCAAACCCGACCTCATTTTGATTCCAGGTGTACCCGTCCCGCGATGCGTATTTCCGGAATCACGAATTCTGTAAATCCGTCATGTCTTACGAGCTCAAGAGACCCGCAGCATCCACCTTCGGGCGTCTCGTAACGAACGGTCGTGAACGATCCCTTGACTTGCACCTGTAAACGAACCGGCTCTCCGGCATAATTCACCAGTTCCAGCAGATTCATTTTTGCGCCGCTGTCTTTTTGAGGCACAGCGTAAGGCACAGCGATGGTGGTCAGCCCATTCCAAAGGCTGAGCAGCGCATTCTGTTTACCCAGAAGCCGGCGAATATCCTGGACGAAAGTCTCGGGATCCGAGACAGGCTCTGCCAATTCGAGCACCTTGCCGTTTCCTGCTGGATACGAAGTCGTATGCTCGTTCAGTTGGACTGGCTGGCTGCTCTGCCACGAATACTTGCCGTGTGCATCCACGGCTACGACAGTTGCGCCGCCCGTTGCCAAATTCTTGATACGTTCCACGGCTTCGTCGTCCGGTTTTGCAAAGACGATCACAATGTCGAAGCCCTTGAGTTCCTCTGTCTTCAAGTCTGCGGCGGTAAATACCTGGAATGGAATATTGTGTCGACTCAGAAGATTTGCAACTTCATCATGTGGATCAAGCTGATCAACGATCACCGCCACGTTGGCGGCGGGTTCTAATGCCCCTGCACTCGTATCGGCAGAAAACTTCAAGGTCGAGCGCACTTGATTCCAGAGTGCCCAGGCCTCGCCATCATGCTTATTCAGGCCCCGCTGCAGATGTCCGTCCAACTCTAGAATCAAATCAGCATGAAATGCGCCCGCCTCGGCGACCGCCAGGGAATAATCATCAGCCGTCAGTGCTGTTTGCGATCCTGGATCGGCCCATGAAAACGTATAGAGCGGGGTCCGCGGGCGGCGAGACCGCTGCTCGATTTTGATGAGTGCAAGATTCGTATCAATCCATGGTTGCGCCGTCGGGCTTGACACTTCGAGCACTGAATTGCGCTTGATGATGAAGCTGCCCCTCATCTTCGGCCGCTTGCCAGAGGGGCTGAGCACCAAAACTCGCAGTTTCGGGTAATCCGATCGAAAGCTGGCAATGGATCTCTCGATTTCAGCGCTCTCCGATTCGGGAACCTTCAGAATAATTCCTGCGCAGCTCTTTTTCGCGCATGCTTTTGCTGCGGAGGTCGCCTGATCCAGCGGCGTCTCAACATATACTCGATACCCTTGTTTGCGCGCAGTCGCCAACAGCGCCGTAGGTGCACCAGGTCCCCAGGCAAGAACGATCTCGTTCACTCCGAGCGAACTGGCCGGAGGTAACGTGGCGTGGTCCCATTGCACAAATACCGTACTCCACGCAGACGGAGAAAATATGACGCAAAGGCACAATACAACCATGTTCCTGAAACTATTCCTGAAACTCATGCGGTCCGTTCTCGAGCCCTGATTATCACAACTGTTTCCCGAACAAAATGCTCGGCCCATTGGTCACTGTCTTGATTTCTGCTTTCGGAGAAATCCAGATTGCAGAGACGTTGCTCATGCCATCGATCAAAGACTTCCCCACCTTCGGACCAAGCAGCAGTAATGTGGTCGAAAGCCCGTCGGAAGGAGTTCCAAACGAGGTGATGACGCTGACCGCGAATTGAGTGTCGACGGGCCTGCCGGTCGCTGGGTCAATAATATGGCCCGCCGACTCGGGAGCAAGCAAGGAAGCCGCCGTTTGCTCGGATGTGGAAACACTTTGGTCCTTAAGCATCACGTAGGGATCGATCTTGTTGGAAGGATCGCGCAGGTGCACAAGCCAGCCAGCCTGTCCGGGGGGAGAACCCATCGCCAAAATCGTACTTCCTCCGGAATTGATTAATGCGTTGCAAATGCCGGAGGAACGCAGCATCTCACCAGCGCGGTCAACGGCATATCCTTTGCCGATCGCGCCCAAATCTAACTGCATACATGAAGATCGAAATGTAATTTGGTCCGGCGGAGTTAGTTCGATCTTCTCGTAGCCAACACAATCCTCGGCCTGTTGTCGCTGTGAAGGCGAAGGCATCGAGTCGCCCGACAAGGCAGCTTTCCACAGATTTACGAGCGGCGCGACGGTAATGTCGAACTTCCCACCCGAAAGTTTGGAAAACTGCACCGCTTGTTCAATCACGCGATACAAGTCGGACGGAACCTTCTGAGTGTGGAAATGAGCGGAGCGGTTCAGTCTGCTCAACGCGCTTTCAGGCTTATAGTTGCTCATCAGCTCGTCCATTCGGACGATCTCTTGCAAGGCCTGGTCGATCGCGGCAGAAGCCTTTTCGGAAGATTCGGCATAGGCAGCGATCTCGAAGACCGTGCCCATGATGTACTTTTCCTTGTAGATGAGAATTGGCTTGCCTGAGCTCTGGGCGCTCGAAGCGACGGACAGAATTATAATTACGATGACGAGCGCTACCGCCCATCGCTTATCGAAGCGCATAAATCTCACCGCTCAAGCTCGCGATATAAATACCATCGTCCGCTACCACGGGAACGGACTGGATTGCCGACCCCAGGGCGGCTCTCCAGGCAATCTTGCCGTTGGCCGGATCCAGCGCAAACAAGCCTCCCGCCTGAATACATATCCCACCATCTGTAAACATTGGCGATGCCGTCACCACTTCCCCGACTCCGGTCTTCCAGCGCAACTGGCCAGTTTGAACATCAAAGGCGTACACAAATCCATCCTTGCTGCCAATCGCGGCAAAATCTCCCAATACCGCTGGTGAAGACGCGATGCCGAGGCCCGTTTCATATTTCCAGCGCACTTCTCCGGTGCTCGCGTTCAGCGCATAAACATAAAAGTCCTCGGAGCCAATGAGGACCAGGCCATCGGCCACTGCGGGAGATGAATCAATACCGTTGCCCGTAGGCGTTGCCCACAATATCTTTCCGGAGTCGGCTGCGAGACAGTAAACCTTGCCGTCGCCGCAACCCACGTAGAGCCGATGCTCAGCGGCATATGGCGTGGAATAAATTCTTCCACCAAGACTTTGGGACCATTCTTCGTGACCACTCCCGGCATCGACCGCGTAGACTTTCCCGTCCGCGCTTCCGAAGAAGGCAACTCCATCGCAGACGACCGCCGATGACCACACTTCGGCCTGGCTTGCTGCCTCCCACAGTTTTTCCCCTGAATGCCGATCCGCGGCATAGATCTTGCCGTCGTCACAACCAAAAAGAACCTTGTTTCCGACGACAGAAGGCGTGGAATGCACCTGGCCCTCCGCCTGAAACTTCCACTTGGCTGTTCCCGTGTCGACGTCGATTGCGTGCAGCACTCCACTCACCGAAGCGACATACAGAATTCTTTCTCGAAGCACCGGAGCGGACCGCACCGCGCTGCCGGCACGATATTGCCAGGCCGCCTTCTCAGGAAAATGTAATTTAATTTGTCCCTGGCCGCCGGTACGGGCGTTGTCGCCAAGCAAGGTTGGCCAGTCGAGGGGAGGTTTGGGCGTAAGTGTTTCCATCATCACAATCAGGCTGAGATAAGACGATGATCAATCTGCTTCAGATCAGAAATTCCGAGTCCAAGTTTTCCCGCCGCTGCGATATGTCCCGGTTGCCGGAAGAATAGATTCTTGGTGGCATCGTGAAAAAACACGTTGGTGTCTGGCGTGATGCTGCTTGGCTCGCGTTCCCACACCGACGGAGCACCGTGTTCGCGTCGTTTCTTCTCAATCGCCTCCAGTTCAACTGTGTCCATCGCCACCGGGTCGGTAGCCACCATAAGAATCCCCGGCTGCTCGATAAAATCCTGGACCTGCGTGAGCGGCCCCCCGTGCCAAACCTGGCGCATTCCATCCATGATATGCAGCACGGCCTTCGAACGCAGCGGTTCGACGGTGCACATCAATCCGATCAGCGGATTCGTAAAAGAATGGGGCGCTCGATGAGTGCGCGCAACGTTATTGAAAGTACCGTAAGCCAGATTCTTGAGAGCTCCAGTAACCCCGGACGCCGAGTGGTCCTTCATGGTGGGCACGTTGATAATCTTCGTCACTTCGTGGGCCACAATCCTTGCCATGTAGGATCGGGTTTCCCACTCGCCGAAGAAATTGGCATCGCAATAAACATTCGGTTCGTAGCCGACTACGCCGCTGGCGAAGGCGTCCTGAATGCCCACGATGCGAACTCCAGTCGGCAACAGCGTCTGATAGCTGCCGATATCCATCTCATACGAATATCGGTCGTAGACGACAATATTTCGCGGAGGCACTCCAACCGACCGGACTCCGTCAATGATCTCTCGTAGGATCTCGGGCGATGAACAACAAGCGGGCGCACCCGAGGGATTGATCTTGATGCCAACGACGTCCTTCGGCTCGATGAATTTCGCCCACGCGTCGTGAACCGATTCCTCGCCCGTTAGTTCAGTCATCGCCCGTTCCAGCAGACGGCGGACGATCGACTGTGACACGCGATTCCCCACGATGGCCTTGGGTTCGCGGATTTCGACAACTCGCCCGCGAAACAACCCCGGCATCCCCAGTAACGACGGCGCATAATCGGGCAGACCGTGGAGTTCAATGGGTGGGAGGGAAGGAAGTGAATCCGCCCGCACCATCGGATCCAGACCTTGGATCAGCAGCGAAGCGCTGCCGATGCAACCAGCCTTTACAAAACTACGACGATCCATTGATTCCTTCCGGGTTGATCGCTCCCATTTTGCTGGACTGAATCTCAAGGGAGCGCACTAGACTACGCTACCGCGTCTCTGTTTTACAACCCGTCCTGACCCCTGCCCTCCATCTTAAGATGACAATCTCGTCTCGTGTGGATACACTTTCGCTGCAACACAAACCACAGGAGCCACGGAGAGACGGATGAAAACATCACTTGCAATCATTACAGCACTCGCGATCGTCATCGGGTCTCCTCTCGTCACATTCGCGCAAACTCCACCTCGTTATGATCTGCTCTTAAAAGGTGGCCACGTTATCGATCCTGCCAATCACATCGACGACGTACGCGACGTTGCCGTATCCCAGGGCAAGATAGCCGCGGTCGAAAAAGATATTCCGGCCGATCAGGCCGGAAAGGTGGTGGATGTTTCGAAGCTCATCGTCACCCCCGGACTGATCGATATTCACTTCCACGTCGGGCACGGAGGAGCGCCACTCAACTGGTTTACTCCTGAAGCCCGAGCGCACACTCTCCCGCTTGGCATCCCGGCGGATATGGCGCTGCAATCTGGCGTGACGACCATCGTCGATGCTGGTACGGCAGGCGCCGAAACCTTCCTGCAAGAGAAGGAAGAAGTCATCGACCGCGCCAGAGTGCGCGTACTAGCTTTCCTGAATATTGTCAGTAACGGCATGGACGGGGGACTCGAACAAAGTCTGGATGAGATGGACCCCAAACTTTGCGCCACCACCATCACAAAATATCGGGACGTTATCGTGGGAGTGAAGACTGCCCATTACTGGACGAAAGAGCCTTGGGATGCGGAACACGTGCCGTGGGCTGCGGTGGATCGGGCGATTGAATGTGCGACGCTCGCGAATGTTCCGGTCATGTACGACTTCTGGCCTCGTCCCGAAAGAACTTACGAAGATCTGCTGCTGAAAAAGATGCGGCCCGGCGATATTCACACCCACGTCTTTGCCCAGCAGTTTCCGATCATCCTTGCGGACGGAAAAATAAATCCTGCGCTTGCCGAAGCTCGCGCGCGTGGTGTGATCTTTGATGTTGGACATGGATCCGGCAGCTTCTGGTTTCGCAATGCGGTTCCTGCTCAGAAACAAGGATTCATTCCTGATTCCATGTCCACCGACTTACACACCGGCAACTACAACGTAGTCAGCATGACTAATGTGATGTCAAAATTCCTGGCCATGGGTGTGCCTCTCGATGACATCATTCGCCGATCAACCGTCAATCCAGCGGCCGAAATTCACCGGCCTGAGTTGGGCACTCTGGCGGTAGGCAAGGACGCCGATATTGCCGTCCTCGAATTATCGAAGGGGCATTTCAGTTACATCGATTGTGGCGTTGCCAGATTTGACGGAAACGTGCAACTGACGGCTCGCATGACGGTTCGCGCCGGCCGCATTGTGTACGATCCATCCGGCCTCAGCATGGTGCAGTGGGAGAAGGCGCGCCCGCAATATTTCAGCACTCCCGACAAGGCCGAGTCCTTGCCGGCGATGGCCGACGATTATCCGCGGGATTGATTGCCGAAATTCCAACAGCATTCTGACAGTGTTCTGGAGGATCAGCCATGCCACGGATTAGTCGACGTAAACTTTTGAGCCAAGGCGCACAAACCATTGCCGCAGGCGGTGCCGCATTTGCTGCAGCTCCAATTCTGTCAACCCGAGCAGCGTGCAAGGAATCGACCGCGGCCGTGGACTACTACCGGAAACTCGGTGTAACCCCATTCATCAATGCCGCAGGCACTTATACCGTTCTCTCCGCTTCGACCATGCCCGATGAAGTGCAGGCAGCAGTCGCGCTGGCGGCAAAGAGGCCGGTACATCTCAAAGAACTGCTCGACGCATCCGGGGTTTATCTGGCGAAGCAACTACGCTGCGAGGCTGCGCTGGTCACTGCTGGCGCCGCCGCAGCGCTCGTGGTGGGCACGGCAGCTTGCGTCACCATGGGAAATGATCAAGCTATTGTCGGGATTCCAACCGACATGGCGGGCCTGAAGAATGAAGTCCTCATTCAGAAATCTCATCGTTATGACTATGAGCACGCGATGCGTAACTCCGGAATCCACTTTGTGGAGGTCGAGACTCTTGCGCAGTACGAACATGCATTCAATGAACGCACGGTGATGGCCCACTTTTTCAACGCGGCTGAAGGCAAGATCAGCCGAGAGGATTGGGTGAGAGTAGCTCGTCAGCATGGCGTACCTTCCTTTAACGATGCCGCTGCCGATGTCCCGCCGATCTCGAATCTATGGAAATATACGCAGATGGGATTTGACCTGGTCACGTTTTCCGGGGGCAAGGGCCTTCGCGGGCCGCAATGTACAGGCTTGCTGCTGGGCAGAAAAGACCTGATCGAAGCAGCCAGGAAAAACAATTCGCCAAACTCCGATACCGTGGGGCGCGGCATGAAAGTGGCGAAGGAGGAAATTGTTGGCCTCGTCGCCGCCGTAGATTGGTTTTTGAAACAGGACGATGCCGCGATGGAAGCGGAGTACCGGCGCCGAGCGGATGGTATCGCAAAACAACTGACTTCGATTCCGACGGTGCAAACTCAAGTCTTCATCCCTGAAGTCGCCAACCATGTTCCCCACCTGCTCATCACCTATGACCAGAATCGAGTCAAGATCACTGGCACTGAAGTGATGCACAAGATGAGGCAGGGAACTCCACGCATCGAGTTAAATCCATCAACCGGGGGCTCTCCTGCGAGCGCTGGCTTGCCCGGCGGACCGAACACAATTGTCGTCGGCGTCTGGATGTTGCAGCCCGGAGAAGAGAACGTGGTTGGTAAACGCCTGCAGGAAGTTTTGAAAGGGGCGACAGCCTAGAACTGGGCGAGAACAGTCTTCATTGCAAGGACCGGCCTGCCCTCACTTCACGAGCTTCAGAATGCCAAAGCGTTCCGGAACATGGAAGCTGTCGCGCATCGGCGCTCGCCAGGCAATGTAGTGCCGACCGGAGGCCGGTCCCTGACACCGAAAGAGATTGATTCGCAGAGTATTGCCGGCGGCCGCCGGGCGACTGTCGATTGCAGCATACGGAATTCGCATCGCGCCATACCACACGTGAGCAGTCTTATCGATTCTCGATGAGACCTCGAAATTCGAATTCCATTTCCAACCGCTGGCATCCTGTTGGCGATCGAGCTGTTGGCGATCGAGATCGATATCCAGATCGACCCACTCTCCTTGTGGCGAAATCTCGAATTCCTTGTACCGTTTTATGTTCTTGAAATCCGCGCCGATGAAGGCTTCCGCGACATCCCAATTCCACAGCTCGTTCGTCTCCGCCGACGTATTTGGATTCGGCGTCAGATTGAGTTCTTCGTAGGGACACACGAAAAGAAAGTAGAGGTTCTGCTTCGTCCAGCGCGTCCGGATTTCAGTTCGGTATTTCGGCTCAGCTTTGCCGAACGCATCCTTCTCCAAGTAGACGGATTCCGAGTCGCGCCAAAACGAAGACATCGGATTCGTGTCGAGCCGGGGATCAGAGTTGGCCCATCGGCTATGAATGACCCCATCCGCCGCGAAGATGGAACCGCAACAGGCGATGAGCACCAGCAGCACTCGAAAGAGATTATTCATGGGAGACTCCTTCCACTAGTGAATCAAAGCGCCTCACGGGTTGTCGCCCGACATTGCAAGCCGCGTCAGGTGATACGTCATCAGTGTGTCAGGAGATAAGAGCGCTTCACGAAACTCCCTCGATGCCTGTTGTGTGTTTCCCGAGCTGGCGTCAAGCATCCCGGCATTGTAAAACCACCGGCCACCCGGGGACTCGCTACTGCCAGATTTCTTGACGCCCTCGAGAATGCTCTGCAGTTTTTGCTTCGCGGAGCTGTGATCAATATCTGGAAGTTGCTGCGACGCCTTCCAGGCCCAAGCTGCATCTCCAAAACTCGACTTCTCGGCCGCAAGCTTGAAGTTATTCAGAGCCTTGTCCGGCACTTCGCATCTCTTGTATACATTTCCAATCAGATAGCTAACCCTGGCGGACTCCAGGAACGGCCCAAGTCCATCGCGGGTGAATGCCAGATCCGGCGCCGGTTTCGCCAGATCGTCCGCGGCCTTGATCGCCTGCGAACATTGTCCCTGCTGCGCCATTGATAAAGCGTGCTGGATTTGTACTTCGAGCCAAACTTGCCGCACGTTGGTCCCACCCTCTTCCCTTTGAAAGAACCGATTGTGGAACAACGCGGCTGCTTTCTCGAACTCCCCAGCTTCGGTCAAATTCAAAATCAGTTCGTAGACGAGCGAAGTCGGCATATTGGCGAGATCCGGATACCGCTCTAACGCGGCAACGCGTTCCTCTGCTGGATGCTGCAAAATGCTCAGGGCCTGGTCGATCCCTGTGTAGAGTGCGAGGTTCTGAGGATCGACCTGCAGGCCCTCCTGAAACACGGTCAGAGCTTGCTCCGGATTGTTCCTTTCATGCAGCAGAGCTCGCCCCAGGATGGCATGCAGCACCCGAACCCGCGGATTCAACTTCCGCGCCTGATCCCACTCGGCAAGCGCCTGATCCGTGACTCCCTTTGAGAAATAAAGTGTTCCAAGCAGGTAGTGTGCACTCGCGTCTTGCGTATTCGTGTTCAACGCAGCCGTCAGCACTTGCAGATCCTCCGCTCGGCTGGGGAACACGTAGTCCGTCACAAGCTTTGCCGCCACGTTGAAATCGCCGGCCCCAGAATGCCCTGATCTCTCCCGGCAAAATCCTCGGTAGTAGGCGATCAATGGGTGTTTGTCGGGTGGGAGCTGGCCCGGCTCGCTCTCATCCGCGACCGCCGCAGGATAATCGCGTGAGAGCACCTCAAGCGCCTGCGAATACATTCCCAGACGCATGTATTCCGACGCGACGTTCAATACGCGATTGGCATCATCGCTGAGATGATGCAGGTCCGGCTTCCCAAGCTGCTCGAGCAGAAAATAGCTTTGTGGAAATCGTGCCAGCCATTCCTGTGCGAGTGTCTGCGATTTGTTTTTCTGCCCCTCCACACTTAATACCGCCACTAGCTCTTCCGCAGAACGAAGATCATCCGGAGCTGAGTCCATCGCCAGTTGGAGGTAGGACTCTGCCAGTCGCAAATTTCCTTCGCGCGCCGAGAGCTCAGCCAACCGCATGCCAGCCGCAGCGCGGAACTGTGGCATGCGCGCAGCCTCTTCGTACGATTCACGGGCTTCTCGGTTCTCGCCGATCCCTTCGTAGGCAATTCCCAGGTAATAGGAAATTTCGGAATCCGATGTATCGCGGGCGTGAACGGGCTCGAGACTCCGCTTGGCCTCCTGGAAGCGCAACAAACTCGCACACAGTCGCCCTTCCGCCTTGCTCAGCTCAAAGCTCTCTGGAAACTTGCTCAAACCGCCCTGATAGGTCTGCAATGCTCCCAGCAGATTGCCATCAAGCTCCTGCTCATTACCCAGTTGAAGCCAGTCGTCCGCAGTGCGGCGCTCCGGTTCAGGAATTTGATAAGCCGGCTGAGGTCCAACGCGCACTTCTTCGATCGGAGTCCAATCGTACTCGCCCTCCGTCTGACTGAGCAGGACAGCTCCGCTTGCGTCGCGAAGCTCAAATGTGTACTTGCGCTGCGGATCTGCATTCGTCACTTCGTGCGTCCAGGTGTGTTGCGGAACAAGATCAGCTTTTTCCTGGAAGATGGTCTTATCTCCAAGCGCAATGCGTAGCGTCGCGCCGGGAACAGACTGATTCACGTTGAGGCCAGTGAACAGAGCGGTCTGTTTCCGGCTTACGTGGATCACGCCTGCCAGGTTAGCCCGCGAAATTCCGCCAATGTCGCGCACCGGCACCCAGAACTCAGAGAACCTGATCGTCTGTCGGGGCTCAAGAAAGGCGTAGGTCTCCTGATTGCGAAAGAGTCCCGCTTGGATTTCCACGTAGGCGCTGTTGTTATCCGAAAGAGTCTTGCGCCAATCCAGCCCGTCGGGATCGGTTCCCCATGACCAGATCTTCTTCGCGGGAAGCTGAGCATAGTCTGCGTAGTGCGCCGTTCCGGTGCTGGTGTGCGGGTTCCAGACGCCCATGAACGGCTCGCGACTGCCATGCACAAAGGAAGACACTGGCCCTTTTGTCTGATTCTTAATGATGCTGAGATCAGTACCATCCGCTTCAACCGGCCAAGGCGTGACCTCTCGAAAACCGTGACTCGCCGTGAAGCGCATGGGGTATTGGATTCGCGAATCGTCCCACACCTGAACTCCGGCGTTGTTCCACCAGTAAAACCGGTGCCGAAAGTCGCCGCGATTGTTCAGCGTGACTCGCTCTTCCAGAACCGTGGAATGCGGCTGCAGCACGAGTTCGACGGACCATTGCATCCCGCAGACGCGATCGACATTGCTCACGGTTACGAAAGCGCTGCCGTCATCTCTGGTGCCAAAAGCAAAATCCACCGGAGAAAGACTGACCCAATTGTGGGAAACAGGAAAGTTGAATTCGATTCCGAACGCAGCCCACGCACCACGATAGGAAATCGCCGCCTTCTTAATGGAGGGATTCGCGTAAAACATCGGCTGGCCGCTGATCTTGTCGGTGCAGGTGTAAACGTGACCTCCCAGATCGGGCAGCACGGAACACTTCAAGTATTCATTTTCCAGAAACACCGCACGCCACGTATGGTCGGTTCGCCGATCCGTCAAGTTGTCGCGAAGCGTGTACGGATAGTTGAAGCGGCTGTTGGCATACTGATCAAATGGCGGGTTGAGATCGGGTGCGCCTTCCTCATACGTTGGTAATGTCAACGTGCCTTGCCATACTCGAACCTGGGCTGCGGCCGGCAGCGACGTTAGGAACAAGAGGGCAGAAACGATTCTGAGGGTCATTATTTTTACCCGGATCCTGCAGCGCTCCATCATCCCTGATCCATAGGCGGCGCCATGACGGCTCAAGCGGTGCCCAAGTCGCGAAATTGTGCGCTACACGCGGCACGAAGCCGATCGAGAACAACATTCCAGAACAGCAGGGAGATCATATCTGATCGGGCGCTGAGCGCTCATCTGCTGATTCTGATTCTTGCGTATTTATACCTGCCGCCGATTAAGCCTGACGAGAAAAGGCCAAGCACGGCTTTCCATTATGTACGAGGATCCACTTCTCGGAAGGAACGAAGGAACGCGAGAAATGGAGCCCGGCCAGGGCTTTCTCTCTAAGCGGCGGTGTGATCTAATTGCCGCACGCTAATCCACCTGTCAAAGGAGTCTGTATGCCTACTATTACCACCAAGGACGGCGTTGAGATCTTTTACAAGGACTGGGGTTCTGGGCAGCCCATCGTGTTCAGCCATGGCTGGCCGCTTTCGGCGGACGACTGGGATAACCAGATGATGTTCTTCCTGAACAAGGGGTATCGCGTGATCGCGCATGACCGGCGCGGGCATGGGCGCTCGACGCAGGTGGCCGATGGGCACGATATGGACCATTATGCGGATGACCTGGCGGCCCTGACAGCGCATCTGGGGTTGAAAAATGCGATCCATGTCGGGCACTCCACGGGCGGTGGTGAGGTAGTGCACTATCTGGCCCGGCGTGGGCAACAGGACGTGTACAAGGCTGCGATCATTAGCGCCGTGCCGCCCTTGATGTTGAAGACGGACGCCAATCCGGAGGGGCTGCCGAAGTCAGTGTTTGACGACTTGCAGGCGCAGCTTGCGGCGAATCGATCGAAGTTCTATCGCGACCTGCCGGAGGGACCTTTTTATGGATTCAACCGGCCGGGAGTGAAATCGGTTGAGGCCACGATCGCAAATTGGTGGCGGCAGGGGATGATGGGCGGCGCCAAGGCGCACTATGACGGGGTTGTGGCCTTCTCGCAGACCGACTTTACCGGGGACCTGAAGAAGATCACGATTCCGGTGCTAGTGATGCACAGCCAGGACGACCAGATCGTTCCCTACGTGGCGGCGGGACCGAAGTCGGCAAAGCTGCTGAAGAATGGGACGCTGATTACGTATAAGGATTTTCCGCATGGCATGCCCACCACGCAGGCGGATAGGATCAACGCCGACCTGCTGGCATTTCTCAAGAGTTGAATAAAGAGGTGGACAAGGGCTCAACTCAAAAACTGGGGACAAATGGGAGGCTCGATAATTTCCATTGCCGAAAAATGGAAAATGTCCCGTCTGATCCCGGGGTTCCCTAGCGGGCGGGTCTTACTCGTCGACCCTATATTTCCGCCAGTGCGCCATGCACAAGATGGATCGAGATCGCACCCTCGCCAACGGCTGACGCAACCCGCTTCACGTTTCCGGAGCGGATGTCTCCAACTGCAAAAACTGCCGGCAAGCTCGTCTCAAGCATCTGCGGCGACCGGCCAAGAGGCCATTTTTGTGGAGCGCTTGCCAGAACTGGATCCAGGTCTCGTCCTGTAAGAATGAAGCCCTGCTGATCAAGGACGACACAGCCACGCAACCAGTCGCTACGAGGTGACGCACCCGCCATCACGAAAACGTGTCGGATATCGCGCGTCGTCCTCTCCCCTGACCTCTCCCCTAACGAGCGGTCGAGCCAGGTGACCCGTTCGAGGTGCGATTCGCCCTCTAATGACAACAGTTCAGTCTGCAGATGCAGCTCGATCACCGGATGCTTTGTGATCCTCTGAGTCAGATAACGTGACATCGTCTCCGAAAGGGTTTTTCCGCGAACCAGCATATAGACCTTCCGGGCAGTTTCCGCCAGGAAAATGGCTGCCTGGCCGGCCGAGTTCCCTCCGCCGATGACGACGACCTCATCACCCCCGCAGAGCTGTGATTCCATGAATGTGGCCGCGTAATAGATTCCATTGCCTTCGAACTTCTTTAGATTGGCGACCTTCGGCGTATTGTATTGTGCTCCGGTGGCGATGATGATGCTTCGAGCCTGCAGAATATCGCCATTCTCCAGCGAGAGCCGATATGGCCTCTGATCGCACTCGAACTTGACCACTCGCTGTCCCACCATCATCTGTGCGCCGAATTTTTCCGCCTGAACAACGCCGCGGCGCGTGAGTTCCAGTCCGGAGACGCCAGTCGGGAAGCCAAGGTAGTTCTCAATCTTTGAGCTCGAGCCCGCCTGTCCGCCAGGAAAGTCAGCCTCGATCACGACAGTGTCTAATCCCTCTGAGGCTGCGTAAACCGCGGCCGCCAACCCGGCCGGACCAGCGCCCACAATGACGACATCGAGAATGTGCGATTCATCGACCTTGCCCGAGAGCCCCAGGCATTGCGCCAACTGTTGCGTCGTGGGGTTGCGCTGCACGGCCTTTCCGCTGCAGATCACAATCGGGATTTCGTCGATCGTCACATTAAAACGATCGAGCAACTCCTGCGCTGTTGTGTCGCTGTCAAGGTCGATATACGCGTGGGGGTGTCCGTTGCGGGTGAGAAACTCGCGCAATCGCAACGTATTCGCCGAGTGACGCGATCCCAGAATAATGACGTTACCCATGCCGCCCGCGATGAGCGCGAGGCGTCGCTGGATAAACGCGCGCATGAAGATATCGCTGAGTTCGGCATCTTTCGCGATAAGCGAGCGCAAGGCGCCGGAGCTAACTTCAAGAAATTCTCCTGACTCGGCCACGCGTCCACGCGCCATAGAGCCAGTCCCGGAGATCATGACTATGTCCCCGGAAAAACCGCCCGGACGATGGGTCGCAAATACGTGCTCGCCAGAGAGCCTGGTTATTACAATATCGAGCTTTCCGGAAAGCAAAACAAACAAAGGCAAACGATCCCCAGCCTCGAACAGGATCTCTCCGGCTCGAACTGGTCTCACCGTGCCATACGGCCGGATGCGGTCGATCTGGCTGGGGGTTAGGACAGGGAAAGCCTCGGCATGCCGCTCGGGTGAGTCTATCGATCGTTGAATGGACTCGGGCACTTATCTTTTCCTTTCCCGAATGGCCGATCCCGCTTTCATTATCATCTGTATCATCTGAAAAACTGGGAACAGACGGGGCGTTCTAATTTCCACTGCCGAAAAATGAAAAACGTCCCGTCCGTCCCCGGTTCCCCTCCGATTCTTACGCCGCCGAAACTACTTTCTTCCTCTCATCGAGTGCCGGTAGAAGAAGGTTCACGAGCGCTTGATCAGAGAACGGGTTCTGACCGGAGATCAGTTCGCGATCATGAATGACATAGCTCGACCATGGAGCGAGCACACTTACATCGCCGCCCGCCGTACTCAAGGCGAAGTCCGGGTAGAAGAGAACCTTGCCACCAATCTCAAGCGGTTCCCGCTGCTGCTCTTCCGCGGTCGAAAAGATAGTCATCTTATATCCAGCATAGATCCAGCCTTTAGCCTTGGCGTGCGCTCCGGCGACATCGCCCGCCGCCAGCGCAGCGACCACCTCCCAAGAATTGGGAAGAGCCGAGAGAAGTG
>Ga0302326_10000565_pt1 | contig 101972 bp, 90 predicted proteins | sample Palsa_T0_3_FD_202264 | JGI IMG/M metagenome (GOLD analysis project Ga0302326, IMG submission 202264) | Peat permafrost microbial communities from Stordalen Mire near Abisko, Sweden - Palsa_T0_3 | ecosystem: Environmental > Terrestrial > Soil > Palsa > Peat permafrost | place: Sweden: Abisko... | reverse complement strand
GCCCCTCGTCGCCACCACGCTCGAAGCCTCGCTGTGGCGCCTGCGCGACAAGATCCCGGACGGCACCATCGTGGGCGGGCGCGGCCCCAACGGGCCGTTCGCGCCGGATACCGCGCTCAACGCCTGGTTCCACAAGGTCTATGCCGACCGCTACGGCACACCGCCGACCTATCCGTCCTACCAGATGGCGCTCGTCGTGCTCGGCCTGAAGGTGGCGTGGGAGAAGGCGCAGACCGCCAAGGGCGGCGCCAGGCCGACCACCGAAGACGTCATCACCGCGTTCGAAGGCATCGCCTATGACGGCCCGAGCGGCCATGTGAGCCTCGCCATCGGCAACGGCCATCAGGGCGTCCAGGAAACCGCCTACGGCACCTACCGCTTCGACAAGCAGAAGAACGCGCCGGAAATCGTCGACGTGGTGCGGTTTCCCGCCGACTGCGTGAATCCTCCGGCCGATGTGACCGCGGACGATTGGATCAAGGGCGGCATGAAGAGCCCGGGTTGCAACTGACGGACTAAGCCGCGGTCTTTCCCGCCGTTCTGCTCGCGAGGCCCGTCGTGCTCACTGCCTTCGCCATCGTGACCGACGGCCTCGTCTACGCCGCCTATCTGTTCCTGGTCGCGGCGGGGCTGAGCCTGATCTTCGGCGTGATGAAGATCCTCAACGTGGCGCACGGCTCGTTCTACGCATTCGGCGCCTATGGCGCGGCAACGGCGGTCGGTATCTATTTCGGCCGCGGCTGGCCCGATGCAGGCGGGTTCCTTTTCATGATCGTGCTGGCGATGGCGATCGGAATGGTGGTCGGCCTGGTGCTGGAGCGCGGCGTCCTGCGCCTCGTCTACGGCCGCGACGAGATCGTGATCGTGCTCGTCACCTATGCCTGCTTCCTCATCCTGGAGGACACCATCACCCTGATCTGGGGGGCGCAGTCCTACGCCGCCTATCAGCCCATGGTGGCGGCCGGCGACATCGAGATCGGCGACCTGATCCTGTCGAACTACGACATCGGCCTCGTCGCCATCGCGAGCCTGGTCGCGATCACGGCCTATTGGGCGCTCAATTACACCCGATGGGGGCGGCTGCTCACGGTGGTGATCTACGACCGCGAAACGGCCGCGGTGTTCGGCGTCAATGTCCGGCTGGTCTATACCGTGACCTTTGTCATCGGCGCCATGCTCGGCGCGCTCGGCGGCGCCATGATGGCCCCGAAGATCTCGGTGACGCTGGGGATCGGCGTCGAGGTCATCGTGCTCGCCTTCGCCGTCGTCGCCATCGGCGGCATGGGCTCGATCGAGGGCGCGGTGCTCGGCGCCGTGATCGTCGGCCTGTGCCGGGCCGCGGCGGTGCATCTCGTGCCCCAGCTCGAGCTGTTCGTCATCTATGCCGTGATGGCGCTGGTGCTCATTTTCAGGCCCTATGGGCTGTTTTCTCAAGCCGCGCCGCGGAAGATCTGAAGATGTGGTCGCGCGCCGACCTCTTCGGTGCCCTCGCTTTCATCGCTGCCGCCGCGCTGGCGCCGGCGATGCCCGCTTGGCTCGTGTCGCTCGCAACAATCGCGTTCGCCAATGCGCTCGTCGTGCTCGGGCTCATCATCCTGTGGCGGACCGGCCTGGTGCCGTTCGGGCAGGCGCTGTTCTATGCCACCGGCGCCTATGCGGTGGCTCTGCTGGGGCGCTACACTCCCATCCGCGATGTGTTCGTGGTGGTGTTCGCGGGCGGGCTCTGCGCCGCCTTCGTCGCCTTCCTGGTCGGGTTCCTGCTGGCGCGCTACCGCGAGATCTTCTTCGCGATGTTGAGCCTCGCCATGTCGATGATCCTCTACGGCGTGCTGGTGAAGACCGAGGCGCTCGGCTCGACCGACGGCTTCCACGTCGAGGCCGGCACCTTCTTCGGCTGGCGGCCCCATGGCGACGCCCTCGACCTCGCCATGTACTGGCTCACCCTGGGCTTCGGCGCCGCCGCCGCCGGCTTCGTGTCGCTGTATTTCCGCACCGTGGCCGGCGCGCTCGCGATCCCCGTGCGCGACAACGAGATACGCCTCGAGTTCCTCGGCATTTCCGTCAATCGCCTGATCCACCTCGAGCTCGTCATCGCGGCGACGCTGGCCGGGATCGGCGGCGCATTGGCGGCGCTCGCGGTCGAGCATGTCGATCCCGACATGGCATATTGGACGACCTCCGGCGGCTTCGTCTTCGTCACCATCCTCGCCGGCACGGCCTCGGTCGCCGCCGCCTTCGTCGCCTCCTTCGTATTCGAGATGGTGCGTTCGATCGCGGTCGATATCCTGCCCAACACTTGGCAGATCATCCTGGGGTCGGCCCTGCTGCTCACCATCCTGTTCCTGCCGGACGGCTTGGGCTCGCTGTTCGGGCGCCTGGCCCAAACCGGCAAGTCCACCAAAAAGTCGGTGGGCGAGGCAGCGGAAAAGGCAGGCAAATGACGGCGATCCTCAGGGTCCGCGACCTCGAAAAGACGTTCGGCTCCATTGTCGCCGCCCGCGACATCACCCTCGACGTGCCGGCCGGAGAGACGGTCGGGATCATCGGGGCCAACGGCGCCGGCAAGACCACCTTCATCAACATGATCACCGGCCATCTGCGGCCGAGCAAGGGCAGCATCCAGTTCGGCGAGCACGACATCACCGGGCGCCCGTCGCGGGAGATCACGCGGCTTGGGGTGTCGCGCTCGTTCCAGGTGGCACAGATCTTCGCCTCGCTCACGGTGCACGAGAACATGTGCGCGGCGGCGGCGATCGCCGGAGGCTCCGGCGGCACGCTCGCCCAAGCGCTGGCGCCGTTGCGCTCCGCCGCGAACCTCGCGCAGGCGGAAGCCGCGATCGAGCTGTTCCGCATTGCGCCCTACCGCGACATGCGCGCGGCGACGCTGCCTCAGGGCGTGCGCAAGCTGCTCGACATCGCCATGGCGGTGGTGGGGTCGCCGCGGGTGGTGCTGCTCGACGAGCCCACCAGCGGCATCTCGATCCAGGACAAGTTCGCGATCATGGAAGTCGTGATGTCGGCGCTCAGGAGCCGGCGGCTCACGGTGCTGTTCGTCGAGCACGACATGGAGATCGTCGAGCGCTACGCCGACCGCGTGCTCGCCTTCTGCGACGGCACCGTGATCGCCGACGGGCCGCCGGCGGTCGCGCTCGCCGATCCCCGGGTCCAGACCCTGATCAGCGGCACCCGACGGGAGGGCGCCCGTGCTTAGGGTGTCCGGCCTCGATGTCTCGATCGGGCCGATCCCGATCATCCGCGGCGCCAGCCTCGCCATCGCGACCGGCGAGATGTGCGGCCTGATCGGCCGCAACGGCGCCGGCAAGACGACATTGCTGCGCGCGCTGATGGGCGCGATCCCCGCGACCGGCATGGCGGCCTTCGACGAGGTCGATCTCATCGCCCTGCCGGCGCATGGCCGGGTCGGCCACGGCATCGGCTACATGCCGGAGGATCGCCGCCTGGTGCCGCATTTCACCGTGGAGGACAACATCCGCCTGCCGGCCTGGACTACGGCCATGGACGACGTCGAGCAGCGGCTCGCCTGGATCTATTCGATCATGCCGGAGATCGCCGCGTTCGGCCGCCGCAAGGCGCTGGAACTCTCCGGCGGCCAGCAGAAGATGGTGGCGCTGGCGCGCGCCCTGATGGCGGGGCGGCGACTGCTGCTGCTCGACGAGCCCTTCGAAGGCCTCGCCCCGGCACTGGCGCGGCGGCTCGGCGAAGTGATGGCGAGCCTGAAAGGCGAGGGCCTCTCGATGCTGATCGCCGAGTCCAACGAGGTCCACGTCGCCGACCTGTTGTCGCGCGTCTTCCGCATCGAGCGCGGCGCGGTGGAGGGGTAGTCCGCAACCCGACCGCACAACGCAAGACCCGTCATCCTGAGGTGGCCGCGCTCTTCGCGGCCCTCGAAGGATGCTGGCCGAGGCGCCGCCGCAAGCATGCCCGTGTCACGGCCGGGGCCGTCGTCCTTCGAGGCTCGCGCGAAGAGCGCGAGCGCCTCAGCGAGACGGGTCTTTGTTTCGGATGAGCGGAGTCTACAAGGAAGGCCGGTTCACGCGCGCATGCGCTTCGGTGTGTCGGCGCGGAATTTCGGCGCCACCTCGGTGGCGAACAGTTCGAGCGAGGCCAGCGCCTTCTCGACGCCGTACCAGGGCGGGTAATGCAGCATGATCGAGGAGGCGCCGGCGGCGTCGCGCAGATGCGCGATCTTCTCCGCCACCGTCGCGGGCGAACCATGCAGGATGATGTCGTGGGCGAGCGCGTCATAGCCGGTGCGGTTGCCGACCGTCTTCTCCTGGACGGTGCCGAGATAGCCCGAAGTGTGGCCGCTGGAAAAATGCTGGAGATGGCGCAGGATGCCGGGCTCGCTGTCGCGCCTGGCCTCGGCGTCGGTCTCCGCCACATAGACGAGGCGCGCGATGTCGACGTGTCCCCGCGCCGGATTGGCGCGCCACGCCGCCGGAGTCTGTTCGAGGTCGGCGCGATATTTCGCGGTCTGGCGGGCGAGTTCGGCGAACGGCGTCCAGCTCGACAGCATCAGCCCGAAACCCATCCTGCCGGCGACGCCGATCGAGCGCTCGGTCGCCCCGGCGAGGAAGATCGGCGGATGCGGCTGCTGGAGCGCATGGGGGAACATCTCATAGGCGCCGTTCACATCGAACCGGAAATGCTTGCCGCGGTGGGAGGTGCGCTTGTCGTGGAAGAGTTCCAGCAGCAGCGGCAGCGCTTCCTCCTGGATGTCGCGCCGCGCCTCGAAGTCGACGCCGAAGCCGTCGAACTCGTATTTGCGGTAGCCGGAGCCGAGCCCCAGCACGAAGCGGCCCGCGCTCAAAATATCGAGAAACGCCGCGTTCTCCGCCACCCGCACCGGATTGGCGAGCGGCAGCGTCACCACCGCGGTGCCGATCTTGATGCGCCTGGTCAGGGCCGCGAGATAGCCGGCATAGACGAATACGTCGGGCATGATGCCGTATTCGCTGCTGAAGTGATGTTCGGCGAGCCATGCATAGTCGAAGCCGAGTTCGTCGGCGCGCAGGATTTCGCGGGTGACGCGGGCATGCACGTCACGGTGCGGATAGGGCTCGGTATCGACGTTGGAATGGGATGTGAACAGGATTCCGAATTCCATGCGCGGCATTCTCCCTGGGGCCGCGCCATCATTCCACCTTCCCGAAGGCGGCGCCACGCGGAAATGCTGTGCCGGGCCGTTCCCCGGTATCGCGGCGTTGCCCGGGCGCTCCGCGCGAGCTATGGCTCTGCCGACCGCGCCGGCGTGGGCGCAATCAAACCAGGACCTCGGCATGAGCGCCAAACCTCAAATCGTCCCGCCCGCGGGAATCGCGGTCATCGGCCTCGGCAACATGGGCGTACCGATGGGCGCCTGCCTCGTCGGGGCCGGCTATGGGGTGACGGGGTTCGATCTCTCCGAAGCCGCGCGCGGACGTTTCGTCGCCGCCGGCGGACGCGCCGCCGATGATATCGCGTCTGCGGTCGGCTCGGCCGAATTGGTCATCACGCTCCTGCCCAACGGCAAGATCGTGCGCGACGCCGTGGATGCCATGCGGCCCCACCTCGAGCCCGCGTCGATCCTCGTCGAGATGAGTTCGTCCGCGCCGCTCGGCACCCGCAAGCTCGGTGAGGAGCTGATCGCGGCGGGACACGAATTCATCGACGCGCCGGTGTCCGGCGGGGTGAAGCGCGCTGCCGACGGCACCCTCGCCATCATGGTCGGTGGCGATCCCGCCACCATCGACCGCGTCGATCCGGTGCTGGCGGCGATGGGCCGCTCGATCTTCCGCACCGGCGGGCTCGGCTCCGGCCACGCCATGAAGGCGCTCAACAATTACGTCTCGGCGGCCGGGCTGGTGGCGGCGGTCGAAGCGCTCCAGGTCGGGCGGAAATTCGGCCTCGACCCGGCTCTGATGGCGGACATCCTCAATGTCTCCTCGGGCAAGAACAACACCACCGAATTGAAGCTCAAGCAGTTCATCATTTCGCAGACCTTCAACGCCGGCTTTCCACTCCGCCTGATGGCGAAGGATGTCCGCACCGCAGACGAGCTCGCCCATGCGCTCGGCATCGCGACGCCGCTCGCCGACTTGTGCGCGAAACTGTGGGACGATGCCGCCGTCGGCCTGAGCGAAACCGCCGATCACACCGAAATCATCCGCTACATGGAGCAGTTGATGCCGTGACGGCGGACCGCGGGCGCAGACACGCGACCTTTACTCGACCAGTCGTCCTGACTTGCCCCGTGATCCCGAGGTGCTCGCGCTCTTCGCGCGAGCCTCGAAGGACGACGGCCGAGGCGGTGCCACGCGGTGGCTTGCGGCGATGGTCCGGCCGTGCGTCCTTCGAGACGCCGTGCTGCGCACGGCTCCTCAGGATGACGAGTCTCTTGTGTGTATTGAATGGCTCGAAGCAAATTAACCCCACCAAAACCGGAGCAAACCCATGACGGTCTTTACGGTCGGCAAGGCCAGCATCGCCCGCATCGAGGAGACCTATGGCCCGACCTATCGCGCCGGCGACATCTTTCCGGAATTCGACGACCATATCCTCGCCGAGCACGCCAAATGGCTGGCGCCGAGCCACTTTGATGCGGCCAGCGGCTTCATAAAGCTCAGCGTGCACAGCTGGCTCGTGCAGATCGGCAAGCAGAAGATCCTGATCGACGGCTGCTGCGGCAACAACAAGATCAAGCCGGCGCGGCCGTTCTGGAACCTGCTCAATGTGCCCTATCTCGAGCGGCTCGCCGCGGCGGGCGCGCGGCCGGACGAGATCGATTACGTCATGTGCACGCACCTGCATCACGATCACGTCGGCTGGAACACGCTCGAGCGCGACGGACGCTGGGTGCCGACGTTTCCAAATGCACGGTACGTGTTTTCGAAGCCCGATTTCGACTATTATCACAAGCTCGACTCCGATCCGAAAAACGAGCCGGCGGAGTTCGGCACCTTCCGCGAATGCGTGCTGCCGGTGGTCGAAGCCGGGCGCGCCGATCTCGTCACCGGGCCGCACCGGCTCAACGATTTCATCGGGATATTGCCGGCGCCCGGTCATTCCGCCGGCCATGTGGTGTTCGACCTCGAAAGCGGCGGCCAGCGGGCGGTGTTCCTGGGCGACGTGTTCCACCATCTGCTGCAGGTTTATTACCCACACTGGAACTTCCCCAAGAACTCCGATGCCGAACAGGCGCGGGTGAGCCGCCGCCGCATTCTCGAACATTGCGCAGCGACCGGAGCGCTCGCTTTCCCCGGCCATGTCGGCGCCCCCTTCGCCGGCCGCATCGAAGCCGCCGCGGACGGATTCGTGCCGCGGTTCATGTGAGAGCTCGGGAGCACGGCATGTCCGGCAAGACGCACCTCTATCGGCCCGTCGTGGAATGGACCGGAAACACCGGCAGCGGCACGTCGGACTATCGCGCCTATGAGCGGGCGCATGCGATCACCGCGCCGGGCAAGGCCGACATTCTCGGGTCGTCCGATCCCTGCTTTCGCGGCGATGAGACCCGATGGAGCCCCGAAGACTTGTTCGTTGCGTCCGTCTCGGCCTGCCACAAGCTCTGGTATCTTCACCTCTGTGCGAGCGCAGGTGTGATCGTGCTCGCGTACCGGGACGAGCCGGTCGGAGCCATGATCGAGGACGCCGACGGCAGCGGCCGCTTCGTGAGCATCGTCCTGCATCCCGCGGTCAAGGTCGCGGCCGGATCGGACAAAGCCAAGGCGATCGCGTTGCATCATGACGCCCATGAGATGTGCTTCATCGCCAATTCGGTTTCCTGCCCGGTTTCGATCGAACCATTGGTAACCGAATAGCTTTATGGCGCCCGCGGCGAATGTTCCGGGTTTTGTCGAAACGCCCGCGGCGGTGTGTCGAAAAAGCTGGCGACCCCGGCAGGACTCGAACCTGCGACCTTCAGCTTAGAAGGCTGTTGCTCTATCCGCTGAGCTACGGGGCCAAAGCCGGTGCTGCCGTGCAAATGAGTTTGCTGCAGTGCGCAAGACGAGAGGCCGGCTGCAATCTAAGCGACTGTGGAGGCCCTGTCAGTGCCTGCCGGGCGACAAGTTCCAAAATAATGAATGCCGGCGGGCCCTTTGCCGCGGTTGATCGGCTTGTTGTAAACCGGCACCGCCGCTCGGCGGCTGTTTCGGCGATTTCGGCGCGGCCCGGCGGGCGGTATAAATTTTGCGTAAATTTCTGTTCCCGTTACACGAATTGTCAAGATTGAACTTTGTTCATTGCACCGGTTCGGCTACATTCGACCTCGGGAGCGAAACGACAACATCACAAAAATTGTGATTGAGGAAGCTGCTCAGGGGTAACCAAAGTGGCCCGATATCGCGTCCTTATCATTTCGACCGTTGTCCTTGGTCTCGCCGGTGCCGGCGCGTGGTACGAGCTGGAGCGCGCCCAACCGAGCCGTGCGGCGAAAGCGGCGGCGGCCGCGATCCCCGTGACCGTGGCGGTCGCGTCGAAGCAGGACCTGCCGATCTATTTGACCGGGCTCGGCGCGGTGAAGGCCTCGTTCACGGTCGGCATTCGTCCGCAAGTCGACGGCAAGCTCGAGCAGGTCCTGTTCAAGGAAGGCGAGCACGTCCGCAAGGGCGACGTGCTGGCCAAGATCGATCCGCGGCTCTATCAGGCGGCGCTCGATCAGGCCAAGGCCAAAAAGGCGCAGGACGAAGCCCAGCTCATCTCCGCGCAAAAGGACCTCTCCCGGTCCCGCACTCTGGTCGACAAGAACTTCCAGACCCAGCAGGTGGTCGACCAGCAGCAAGCCAAGGTCGATCAGCTCATCGGTTCGATCGACGCCGACAAGGCCCAAATCGAAACCGCGCAGACGCAGCTCGATTACACCTCGATCATCGCGCCCAGCGACGGCCGCATGGGTGTCCGCCTGATCGATCCCGGCAATATCATGCACGCTTCCGATTCGGCGCCGATCGCGACCCTGACCCTGACCAAACCGTCCGCCGTCATGTTCACGCTGTCCGCCCGCTTCCTCAACGACGTGCGCGACGCCATGGCCCGCGGGCCGGTCGAGGTCACGGCGTTGAGCCAGGACAATCACAAGACCTTGGGCAAGGGCACGCTGCTCCTCATCGACAACATGGTCGATCAGGCCAGTGCGACCATGCGGCTGAAAGCGATGTTCGCCAACGATGACGAACAACTGTGGCCGGGAGACTTTGTCAATGCGAGGGTCTCGCTGGAAGTGCGCCGCGACGTCCTCACGGTCCCTTCGGCGGCCATCCAACGCGGGCCGGACGGGATTTTCACCTGGGTCGTCTCCGACGGCGACGTGGTCCAGGCGCGTCCGATCACGTCCGGACCGACCACCGGCGACCGTACGATCATCACCTCGGGGCTCGCCGAAGGCGAGCGTGTCGTCATCAACGGCCAGTATAAGCTCCGGCAGAACTCGAAGGTGACGGTGACCATACCGACGCCGGTGGTCGCCAAGCAGGCGCGTGCCTCATGAACATCTCCCAGCCCTTCATCGAACGGCCGGTCGCGACATCCCTGTTGATGGCGGCGATCGGGTTCGTAGGGCTGGTTTCGTATCCGTTTTTGCCGGTCGCTCCGCTGCCGCAGGTCGATTTTCCGACCATCACGGTGAGCGCCACCCTGCAGGGCGCGAGCGCGGAAACGATGGCCGCCTCCGTCGCGGCGCCGCTGGAGCGACAGTTCGGGCAGATCCCGGGGGTCATGCAGATGACCTCCTCGAGCACGCTCGGCGCGACCTCCGTCGTCATTCAATTCGAGCTCAACCGCAACATCGATTCGGCGGGACAGGACGTCCAGGCGGCGATCACGGTCGCCGGCAAGACGCTGCCGCAACAGATGACTGCGCCGCCGAGCTACAAGAAGATCAATCCCGCGGATTCGCCGATTCTGATGCTGGCGGTACAGTCCGATACGTTGCCGCTCATCACCGTCAACGACTATGCCGACAACTTCCTGGCACAGCAGATCTCCCAGGTCCGCGGGGTCGCCCAGGTCACCATCGGCGGCGAACAGCATCCCGCGATCCGGATACAGGTCGACCCGGCGAAGCTCGCTTCGAGCGGCGTGACGCTGGAGGAGGTGCGCGGCACACTCGTCAGCGCCACCACCATTGCGGCGAAGGGCACCGTCAATACCGACAAGATAACCTTCACCATTGCGGCCAACGATCAGATCACCGACGCTGCGGTGTTCAACGACATCGTCATCGCCTACCGGAACGGCGGTCCGATTCGTGTCCGCGACGTCGGCCAAGCGATCGCCGCCGCATCCGACCGCACCGTGTTCGGCAATCAGAACAACAAGCGCGGCGTCCTGCTGGTCGTCTACAAGCAGCCCGGCGCCAACGTCGTCGAAACCGTCGACCTCATCAAGCAGGCGCTGCCGCGGCTGACCGCGAACATCCCTCCGGCGATCGACGTGACGACGCTGCTCGACCGCACCGTCACGATCCGCGCCTCGCTCGAGGATGTCGAGTTCACGCTGGCCCTGACGATCGTGCTCGTGGTGGCGGTCATCCTGTTGTTCCTGCGCAATTTCTGGGCGACCGTGATCCCCGGCGTGACCGTGCCGCTGGCGCTGCTCGGCTCGTTCGCGATGATGTATCTGCTCAATTTCAGCCTCGACAACCTTTCGCTGATGGCGCTCACCATCGCGGTCGGCTTCGTCGTCGACGACGCCATCGTCGTGGTGGAGAACATCCATCGCCATATCGAGAACGGCGAGACCCCGATGAACGCCGCGCTCAAAGGTTCGAGCGAGATCGGCTTCACGGTTCTCTCGATCAGCTTGTCGCTCATCGCGGTCTTCATTCCGCTGCTGCTGATGGGCGGCATCATCGGCCGGCTGTTCCGCGAATTCGCTCTGACGGTCACCGCCTCGATCGCGGTGTCGGCGCTGGTGTCGCTCACGCTCGCGCCGATGCTCGCTTCGCGCTTCATGCGGCCGGAGAGTCACGATCACGGCCCGCTCTACCGGTTCATCGAAGCCGGTTTCGATGCTTTGCTGTCGTTCTATCGGCGCACGCTGGACGTGGTGCTGCGGCATCAGGGGATCACGCTCGCGGTGTTCTTCGTCACCATGGCGGTCACCGGCGTCATGGTGGTCTACATGCCGAAAGGGTTTTTCCCGATCCAGGACATCGGCTTGATCAACGGCATCTCCGAGGGTGCACAGAGCATCTCGCCCCAGGAGATGAATCGACTGCAGCTCCGGCTCGGCGAGGTGATCCTGCGCGACCCGGCCGTGCAGTCGTTCGGGTCCCAGATCGGGACCACCGGCACCAGCGCACAGACCGGAAATACCGGTCGATTCAACATCGTCCTCAAGCCGCGGGAAGAGCGCGGCCTGAGCGCGTCGCAGGTGATCGACCGTCTGCGGCCGGAGCTCGCCAAGGTGGCCGGAGTGAACCTGTTCCTGCAACCGGCGCAGGACATCACCGTCGGCGGGCGAATTGCGCGGGCGGCGTTCCAATATACTCTGCAGGATCCCAACATCGCAGAGCTCACGGAGTGGTCTCAGAAGTTGATGGAGAAGATGCGCACATTGCCGGAACTGGTCGACGTGTCCACCGATCTCCTGGCCAGCGCACCGCAACTCAAGATCACCATCAACCGAGATCAGGCCTCCCGCTTCGGAATTTCGGCGCAGGCGATCGACGATACGCTCAATGATGCCTATGGGCAGCGTCAGATCACCCAGTATTTCACCCAGCTCAATACTTACTGGATCATCCTTGAAATCCTCCCGGAGTTGCAGTCGACCCTGGAGTCGCTCGAACGCATTTATATCAAGTCGCCCCTGACCGGCGCCGCCGTGCCGCTGTCCGCGCTGGTGGACGCCGATTCCTACAAGATCGGGCCGCTGTCCATAAACCATCAGGGCCAATTCCCCGCGGTGACGCTGACCTTCAACCTGCGGGCGGGCATCGCGCTCGGCGAAGCCGTCAATGCCATCTCCAAGGCGGCGGTCGAGATCGGCATGCCCAACTCGGTGCTCGGCACCTTCCAGGGCAACGCCCAGGCGTTCCAGTCGTCGCTGTCGAGCGAGCCGGCGCTGATCGCGGCCGCGCTGGTGGTGGTCTACATCATCCTCGGCATGCTCTATGAGAGCTTCATCCATCCGCTGACGATTCTCTCGACGCTGCCCTCCGCCGGCATCGGCGCATTGCTCGCCCTCAATCTCGGCCATATGGACCTGTCGGTGATCGGTATCATCGGCATCATCCTGCTGATCGGCATCGTCAAGAAGAACGGCATCATGATGGTCGACTTCGCCATCGCGGCGGAGCGTGACCGCAAGCTGGCTCCGCTGGAGGCGATCCGCGAGGCCTGCCTGCTGCGGTTTCGGCCGATCCTCATGACCACGGCCGCGGCGATGCTGGCGGGGCTGCCGATGATGTTCGGCAACGGCACCGGCTCGGAGATGCGCCATCCGCTCGGCTATTCGATGGTCGGCGGCTTGGCGCTCAGCCAGGTCCTCACGCTCTACACGACGCCCGTCGTCTACCTCTATCTCGCGCGCGTGCAGGCCTGGTTGCAGGGCGGCAGTGCGTCCAAGCCGGTTGCCGAACCGAGCGATGTCCACGCCATCGCGGCGGAGTGAACGCCGCGATCGGGCGCCATGCGGGGTGCGGTGCGCTCCGGCGGGATGCGACGAACGTCAGGCGTGCGGCGCGAAGCCCAAGAGCTGTTCGAATCGCCGCGCATAGTGGGACCAGACGTTCGGATTGACGATCCGCTCGACCGGTTTGCCGTCGATCGCGTCGAGCACCTGGGCCGCCGCGATCTTTCCCATGTTGTGGCGCGTTTCCCTGGTGACGCCGGCGGTGTGCGGGCTCACCAGCACGTTGTCGAATTGCAGCAGCGGGTGCTCGCGCGACGGCGGCTCGGTCGCCCACACGTCGAGGCCGGCGCCGGCGATGGCGCGGCTTTGCAGCGCCGCGGCGAGCGCCGCTTCGTCGTGAATATGGCCGCGCGCGGTGCTGATGAAATAGGCGCCCTTGCGCATCAGCGCGAACTGCGCGGCGCCGAGCATTCCGCGGGTTTCCACGGTCAGCGGGCAATTGACCGAGACGTAGTCGCTTTGGCTCAGCAATTCGTCGAGCGTCGCCTTGGCGGCGTGCCGGCCCTCGCATTGCTCGGCCGTGAGATAGGGATCATAGGCCAGCACCCGCATGGCGAACAGGCCGCGGCAGAGTTCGGCGATGCGGCTGCCCACATGGCCGAGACCGACGATGCCGACGGTCTTGCCGAACATGTCGTTGCCAATATAGGCGGTGCGGTCGATCGGATGGGTTCGGCGCATGACGTGGTTGGTTTCGACGATGCGCTTCGACAGCGTCAGCAGCATGCCGAGCGCGTGCTCGGCGACCGCCTCGCGATTGCCGCCGGCCTGGTTCACCACCAGCACCCCCGCATTGGTGCAGGCTTCGACATCGACGGTGTCGTAGCCGACGCCGTTGGTCGAGACGATCAGGAGATCGGGGGCGCGTTCGATCAACGCGGCGTCGACATGAAACCGGCGCGCGATCTCGTCCCGCGCCGAGCCGATCTGGTAGACATGGGCGGCGGCGAGCACCGGGGCCGCCACGTCTTCGGCGGTATCGTTTTCGAGCCGGTCGAGCCGGATGTCCGGCCGCCGGCCCAGCAGATCGGCGAAGACGGGATCAGCGAGGTATTTGACGTAGAAAACGCGTTTGGTGTTCACCGGCACGAATCGAAGCCTTTCGGGAGCGGTGGCAGGGGTGAGCGGCAGCGCCGCCGCCGGGCGCAGGCACGCATGCTAGCCGATTTCGACTCGGTTGGGGCCTGCCGGCGCGATGGCTGGTCGTGCCGCGGCTTGAAGTCGGTGTCTTGCGATTCCGTCTTGCCAGACCACTGACATCCCTCATACTGGGAACATGCCTCCGCGTCATCCCAGTCCGCCGCGCGGCCCAAGCCAACTCGGCGGGTTCATTTTCGACTGAGGCGCTATCCGAAGGCCGCCCGCAAATCGACGGAACCGGTCACGCCTTCGACACGATTCGCCCTTCAAGTGTCGGGCGGTGGAGCTGGTCCCCTGTTCGCAGGGTAGGAGGTAGACCTATGCTCGCGTTGCTGCGCGCCAGCCTGACGGCTGCGCTGTTGATCCTTTCATCCATCTCCGCCTTTTCCGCCGACAAGCCCTATCACCGAGACGATCTCGCCGAAGCCGCCGTCCGCCTGGAGGGTCAGGTCAAGGCCGATGCCGGGACGGTGGCGAAGCCGTTGGCGGCGCTGCGCCGCGATGCCGACGCGGCGTTCGGGCGTAACGACCAGAAGGGCGGTATGCAGGTGCTCGGCCAGATCGCCGTGGTCGCCCCCGCCGACGCCGCGAACTGGCTGCGCCTCGCGCGCGCAGTCCTGCAGGTTCGGCCGGCCGACGACCGCGAACGCGCGACCCTCCTCGAACGCGCCGCCACCGCCGCCTATATCGCCTATCAGCGCACCGCCAGCCCGGGCCAGGAGGCCGAGGCGCTGGTCGTGCTCGGACGCAGCTATGCCGACCGCACGTTGTGGCGTCCGGCGCTCGACGCGCTGCGCCTGTCGCTCGAGCTGCGTGAAGCCGCCGATGTGCGCGCCCAATACGAAAAGATGCGCGACGATCACGGCTTCCGGCTGCTGGACTACACGGTCGATTCGGATTCCGCCTCGCCACGCGTCTGCTTCCAGTTCTCCGAGCCGCTGGCCGGCAAGCATGTCGATCTGTCGCCCTTCGTCAGCCTCGCCGGCCAGGACAAACCGGCGGTGTCGGCCGACGAAAAGCAGCTCTGCGTCGAGGGCCTGAAGCACGGCGAGCGCTACGCCGTCACGGTCCGTGCCGGCCTGCCGTCGACGGTGCAGGAGACGCTGGCGAAGTCGGCCGACTTCTCCGTCTATGTCCGCGACCGCAGCCCGTTGGTGCGCTTTACTACCAAGGCCTACGTGCTGCCGCGCACCGGACAGCGCGGCATTCCCGTCGTCAGCGTCAACACGCCGACCGTGGCCGTCAAGATCTACCGGATCGGCGACCGCAACCTGCTCGATACGGTGGTCGGCGACGATTTCCAGCGCAGCCTCTCCCGTTTCGAACTGCAGCAGCTCGCCGACGAGCGCGGCTTTGGCGTATGGAGCGGCCAGCTCGCGGTCGAAAGCCCGCTCAATACCGAGGTGACGACGGCGTTCCCCGTGGACGAGGCGGTCGGCAATCTGAGCCCCGGCGTCTACGTGATGTCGGCGGAAGCCGCGGGAGCGAAAACCGAGGACTACAGTTCCCTCGCCACCCAGTGGTTCATCGTCTCCGACCTCGGCCTCACCGCGTTTTCCGGCAATGACGGCATCCATGTCTTCGTCAATTCGCTGGCGAGCGCGACCGCCGCGACGCAGGCCGACATCCGCCTGATCGCGCGCAACAACGAAGTGATGGCGACCCGGCGCACCGATGCGGCCGGCCATGCGCTGTTCGAGCCCGGGCTGGTGCGCGGGGAGGGCGGGTTGTCGCCCGCGCTCATCGTCGCCTCCGATCCACGCGGCGACTACGCTTTTCTCAACCTGAAAGGACCCGCTTTCGATTTCAGCGACCGCGGCGTCACCGGGCGGATGGTGCCGGCGGGGCTCGATGCCTTCGTCTATACCGAGCGCGGGGTCTACCGGACCGGCGAGACCGTGCATGTGACCACGCTGCTGCGCGACGCGCGCGGCGTTGCCGCCCTCGACGTGCCCTTGACCATGGTGATGGAGCGGCCGGACGGGGTCGAGTATCGTCGCGCCGTGGTCGCCGATCAGGGCATCGGCGGCCGCAATCTCGACGTGACCATCGCGCCGACCGCCTCGACCGGAACCTGGCGGGTGCACGTGTTTTCCGATCCCAAGCGCCCCGCGATCGGCGAGACCACCTTCATGGTCGAGGACTACGTCCCGGACCGGATGGAATTCGACCTCGCCACCAAGGAGACGGCGGTCGCCGAGGGCACGCCGTTCGAGGTCACGGTCGACGGCCGGTTCCTCTATGGCGCGCCGGCGAGCGATCTCGAACTCGGCGGCGCGGTGAAGATACGGCCGGCGGCCGGCCGGCCCGGATTTGCCGGCTACACCTTCGGCGCCGCGGACGGCGACGGTGAGAAGCCATCGGTCGACCAGACGCTGGAGGATCTCCCCAACACCGGTGCCGACGGCAAGGCGAAATTCGACGTCGCCATCGACAAAGTGCCGGAGACCACGCGTCCGCTGGAGGCGCAGGTGACCCTGCACATGGCGGAGGCGGGCGGGCGCGCCATCGAGCGCCGGCTGACGCTGCCGGTGACGCCGGGAGCCGCGATGATCGGGGTGAAGCCGCTGTTCGCCGGCGCATCGCTCGGCGAGGCGGCGGATGCCGCCTTCGATGTCGTGGTGGTGGCGCCGGACGCCACGACGCTCGCGCGCAACGGCTTGCGCTACGAGCTGCTGCGGGTCGACACGCGCTATCAATGGTACCGGCAGGACGGCAGCTGGAATTACGAACCGGTCAAGCAGACCAAGCGCGTCGCCGACGGCACCGTCGATGTCGCTCCCGGCACGCCCGGCCGCATCTCGGTGCCGGTGACCTGGGGCCGCTATCGCCTCGAAGTGTCGAGCCCGGACGGCACTATTGCGACCACGGTGTTCGGCTTCGATTCCGGCTTCTATGCGGAATCCAGCGCCGACACGCCGGATCTCCTGGAGACCGCGCTCGACAAGCCGGAATACAGCCCCGGCGACACCATGGTGGTCGCGGTCACCGCACGGACGGCCGGCAAGGTGATGCTCAACATCATCGCCGACCGTCTCGTCACCACGGTCAGCCAGGACGTGCAGCCGGGAACCAACCAGATCCGCGTCCCGGTCGGGCGCGACTGGGGCAATGGCGGCTACGCGGTCGCGACCCTGCTGCGGCCGCTCGACGTTGCCGCCCAGCGCATGCCCGGCCGCGCCATCGGCGTGCAGTGGTTCTCCATCGATCGCAAGGCGAAGACGCTGGCGGTCAATCTCGACCTGCCCGCCCTGACGCGCCCCGGCGCGACCTTGCGGGTGCCGGTCCGGATCGACGGCCTCGCCGGCGAAGAGGCACGGCTGGTGGTCGCCGCCGTCGATGTCGGCATCCTCAATTTGACGAACTACAAGCCGCCCGCGCCCGACGATTACTTCCTCGGCCAGCGCCGGCTCACCGCCGATGTCCGCGACCTCTACGGCCAGCTCATCGACGGCATGCAGGCGACCCGCGGCCAGCTCCGCACCGGCGGCGACGCGGCCGGCGCGGAGCTGCAGGGCAGCCCGCCGACCCAGCCGCCGGTCACGCTCTATTCCGGCATCGTCCGCGTCGCCGCCGACGGCACGGCGGAGGTCAGTCTCGACATTCCGGAATTCGCGGGAACGGTGCGGGTGATGGCGGTCGCGTGGTCCAAGGACAAGGTCGGCCGCGGTTCCGGCGACGTGACCGTGCGCGACCCCGTGGTTCTCACCGCGACGCTGCCGCGGTTCATCCTCACCGGAGACCGCAGCACGCTGCAACTCGAACTCGACAATGTCGAAGGCCCCGCCGGCGACTACCGCATTTCCGTGCAGACGGACGGGCCGGTGCGGCTCGGCGCCAACGCGCCGCAGACCCTGCGGCTGCGGGCCCGGCAGCGCGACCGGCTGTCGGTGCCGCTGACGGCGTCGGCGGCCGGGATCGCCACCATCAAAGTGCAGATCGCGGGCCCCGGAAATCTCGCGCTCGACCGCAACTATGTGCTGGCGGCGGGACCGGCGAACCGCATTCTCACCCGCCGCACCATCCGCACCGTCGCGGCCGGCGAAAGCCTGACGCTGTCGGGCGACATGTTCGCCGATCTGGTGCCCGGCACCGGCGGCGTCGCCGTCTCGGTCGGCCCGTCGACCGCGCTCGACGTGGCGACGCTTCTCAAGGCGCTCGACCGCTATCCGTTCGGCTGTTCCGAGCAGATCACCAGCCGCGCCTTGCCGCTGCTCTACGTCAACGAGCTCGCGGTGGAATCCCAGCTCGCCCTTGATACCGGAGTGGATGCCCGCATCCGCGATGCGATCGACCGCCTGCTGGCGCGGCAGGGTTCCAACGGCTCGTTCGGCCTGTGGTCGGTGGGGGGCGATGACGCCTGGCTCGACTCCTACGTGACCGATTTTCTGACGCGGGCGCGCGAGCGCGGCTTCACGGTGCCGGATGCCGGCTTCAAGCTCGCGCTCGACCGGCTGCGCAACTTCGTCTCCAATGCCCCGGAGCCGGCCAAGAACGGCGGCCGTGAACTCAGCTACGCGCTTTATGTGCTCGCGCGCAACGGCGCCGCGCCGGTCGGCGACCTCCGCTACATCGCCGACACCAAGCTCGGCGACGTCGCGACGCCGATCGCCAAGGCGCAGATCGCCGCCGCGCTCGGCCTGTTGGGCGACCGCGTGCGGGCGGAACGGGTCTATGCCGCCGCCTTGGAGGCGCTGGTCCCGCCGCCGCGCTTCGAGTTCGGCCGCGAGGACTACGGTTCGTCGCTGCGCGATGCCGCCGCTGTGGTCATGCTGGCCGCCGAGGGTGGCGCGGCGCCGCCGACCATCACCACGGCGGTGCAGCGGGTCGAGGTCGCGCGCGACGCGGCCTTCTACACTTCGACCCAGGAAAACGCGTGGATGGTCCTCGCCGCGCGTGCGCTCGGCAAGCAGGCGCGGATGTCGCTCGACGTCGGCGGCGAGAAACAGCAGAGCCCGCTCTATCGCAACGTGCGCGCCGCCGAACTTGCGGCATCTTCGCTCAAGATCATCAACACCGGCGATGCGCCGGTGCGCGCGGTGGTCTCGGTCAACGGCGCTCCCGTCACGCCGGAGCCGGCGGCGGAGAAGGGCTTCAAGCTCGAGCGGCTTTATTACACTCTCGACGGCGCGCCGGCGGACCCCGCCGAGGCACGGCAGAACCAGCGCTTTGCCGTCGTCCTCAAAATCACCGAATCGGCTCCCCAATATGGCCGCATTATCGTTGCGGACTACCTGCCGGCGGGGTTCGAGATCGACAACCCGCGTTTGGTGTCATCAGGAGACACCGGAACGCTGGACTGGATCGCGGAAGCCGCCGAGCCGGTCTACTCGGAATTCCGCGACGACCATTTCGCCGCTGCGTTCGACCGGAACAGCAAGTCACCGGCGGTGTTCACCGTCGCCTATGTGGTCCGCGCGGTGTCCCCGGGCACCTATGTGCTGCCGCAGGCCTTTGTGGAGGACATGTATCGACCGGATCGTTTCGGACGCACCAGCACCGGAACGATCGAAGTTTCGGCCGCACGCTGAGACCAGATGTAGCTGCGGTCGGAGGGCCTCCCACTGGGGGGGAGGTTGGCGCCTGGTGGCGCCGGGAGGGGGGCACCGTTATTGACTGGGGGGTCAGGTCGTCCCCCTCCCAAGAATGCCCACACGGAGCAGGACGTTGGCTGACCGGTTTCGCCGATGGATGCCGTTAGCAGCGGTCGCCGCCGGCGCGATGCTGATCGCGGCTGGTGTCGCCGCCGTCTGGATCGGATCGCTCGGTCCCGCGCCGCTCGCCCAAGAACTCGCGTTTTCGACCGCCGTGGTGGATCGCGACGGGCGGCTGTTGCGGCCCTACGCGACCGCCGAAGGCCGCTGGCGCCTGCCGGAGCGGGCGGACGGCGTCGATCCCCGCTACCTCGCATTGCTGATCGCCTACGAAGACAAGCGTTTTCGCGAGCATGCCGGCGTCGATCCCATCGCCTTGATGAGGGCGGCCGCGCAGATGCTGACCCGTGGTCACATCGTATCCGGCGGCTCGACCCTGACCATGCAAGTGGCACGGCTGCTGGAGCCGCGCAGCGAGCGATCGCTGGCCGCAAAGCTGCGCCAGGCCGTTCGCGCCATCGAGATCGAGCGCCATCTCACCAAGGACGAGGTGCTCACGCTTTACCTGAGCACGGCGCCCTATGGCGGCAACCTGGAAGGCATTCGTGCCGCCACGCTCGCCTATTTCGGCAAGGAGCCGAGACGCCTCACGCTCGGCGAGGCGGCATTGCTGGTGGCGCTGCCGCAGTCGCCGGAGGCGCGGCGCCCGGACCGCTCCGTCGAGACCGCGCGCCGGGCGCGTGACCGCGTCCTCGACCGGGTCGCAGCCGCCGGTATCTTTGCCCCCTCCGAGATCGCGCTGGCGAAGTCGGAGCCGGTGCCAGCGGCGCGCATGCCCATGCCGGCGCTCGCGCCCCATGCCGCCGACGAAGCGGTCGCGGCACTGCCCGGCCGCTCACTGATCCGCCTGACCATCGACGGGGCCTGGCAGGCGAGCCTGGAGGCACTCGCCCTGGAGCGGGCGCGGTCGCTCGGGCCGGATGTTTCGGTCGCGATCGTGGCCGTCGACAATGCGACGGGCGAGGTGCTCGCCCGGGTCGGCTCCGCCGGCTATTTCGACGACCAGCGCGCCGGCCAGGTCGACATGACCAATGCGTTGCGCTCCCCCGGCTCGACGCTCAAGCCGTTCATCTACGGGCTCGGCTTCGAGGACGGGCTGATCCATCCCGAGACGCTGATCGACGACCGCCCGGTGCGCTACGGCGCTTATGCGCCGGAGAATTTCGACCTGACCTTCCAGGGCACGGTGGCGGTCCGCAAGGCGCTGCAGATGTCGTTGAACGTGCCGGCGGTGGCGGTGCTGGACAAGGTGGGCGCCGGCCGCTTCACCGCGCGGCTGCGCCAGGCCGGCGGCGCGCTGGTGCTTCCCAAAGGAGAGATTCCCGGGCTCGCCATGGGCTTGGGAGGCGTCGGCGTGCGGCTGTCCGATCTGGTGAGGCTTTACGCGGGGCTAGCGCGGCTGGGGACCACGGTACCGCTCACCGAGCGCACGGATGTGGCCCTGCCGGCGGGTGGCGACATGCCCACGCTAGACCCCGCGACAGGCGACTCCGCGCGGCGCGACTCGGCGCGGCTCATGGACCCCGTCGCGGCTTGGTATGTCGGCAGCATCCTGATCGGCACGCCGCCGCCGGAGAATGCGCCGGCGGGGCGGATCGCCTTCAAGACCGGCACCAGCTACGGCTATCGCGATGCCTGGTCGGTCGGCTTCGACGGCAAGCGCACCATCGGCGTCTGGGTCGGCCGGCCCGACGGCGCCCCGGTGCCGGGCCTGGTGGGGCGGACGGCGGCGGCGCCGATCCTGTTCGATGCCTTCGCCCGCTCCGGAAAGACGGCGGCGCCGCTGCCCCACGCGCCGCGCGGGGCGTTTCTTGCCGCCAATGCCAAGCTGCCGCTGCCGTTGCAGCGTTTCCGTCCGACCGGCCTGCCCAGCGAAGGCGGCGAGCCCGCCGTGAAGATCATGTTTCCCCCCAATGGCGCGCGGCTCGAACTCACGGCCGGCGACGGCGGCGGCTCCGACCCGCTGGCGTTGAAGATTTCCGGCGGTGCGCTGCCGCTCACCGTACTGGTGAACGGCGTCCCGCTTGGGAACGCCACCGCCAAGCGGACCCTGTTCTATCAGCCGGACGGGCCGGGCTTCGTCCGCCTCACCGTCATGGACGCCAACGGCGCTGCCGACAGCGTCGTGGTGCGGCTGCAGTAGACGCCATCAAATCCACCGCATGGGGACGAATGCCGCTGTGTGTGGCCGTGCACAAATGCTTTCCTCACCGGTCGGAATTTCCTATGTTCCGCCCCGCAGTTAGGGCCCCGGGGTGGCTGGTGCGACCCTGCGGTGATTCGTGAAAGATCGGCTCTAGCGAATTGAAGAGACGCGCTTTTCTCTGCAACCTCGAAGCGGGGTGGAGGCCAGCGCGCCGGGAAATCGAAATGACCGTGATCAGCGAGCCCAAGCCGCTCAGACGTTACGGGGAAGCCTGGACCGCGCGCGCGGTTGACTTCGCCACCGCAACCCATGCGCGCGCCCTCGCCATGCTGGCGGTGGTGGCGCTGCTTGCTTTCCTGCCCGGATTTTTCGGGATTCCGCCGGTCGACCGCGACGAGGCCCGGTTTGCCCAGGCGACCAAGCAGATGATCGAAACCGGGGACTATATCGACATCCGGTTCCAGGACGAGACCCGCTATAAGAAGCCGGTGGGCATCTATTGGCTCCAGGCCGGCGTCGTCCAGCTCGCGGAGGCGGTGGGGGTGCCCCGGGCGCGCCTGCGCATCTGGCTCTACCGCATTCCGTCGCTGATCGGGGCGGTCGGTGCCGTGGCCGCCACCTATTGGGCGGCGCTCGCCTTCGTGTCGCGCCGCGCCGCGTTCCTGGCCGGGCTGCTCATGGCGACGTCGATCCTGCTCGGCGTCGAGGCGCGGCTCGCCAAGACCGATGCCGTGCAGCTGCTGACCGTCGTCGCCGCCATGGGCGCGATGGCGCGCGCCTACCTCGCAGGGCAGGGCGAGCGGACCATCAACACCCATCCCCTCGTCACCGCCGCCGTGTTCTGGACCGCGATCGCATTCGGCATACTCATCAAAGGGCCGCTCATCCTGATGATCGCGGGTCTTGCGATCGTCGCGCTCGCCGTGACCGACCGCTCCGCGCAGTGGCTCCTGCGGCTGAAGCCCGGGGTGGGGGTGATCTGGATGCTGGCGCTGGTGCTGCCGTGGTTCGTCGCCATCATCATCCGCAGCGGCGACAGCTTCTTCGTCGAGGCGATCGGCCACGACCTGCTGGCGAAGGTGGAAAGCGGCCAGGAAAGCCACGGGGTGCCCCCAGGGTTCTATTTCCTGCTGTTCTGGGTGACGTTCTTTCCGGGCGCCATGCTGGCAGGGCTGGCGGCGCCAGCGGTGTGGAACTCCCGCGGCGAGCCCGGCGCGAAATTTCTGCTCGCCTGGCTCATCCCGTCCTGGATCGTGTTCGAACTGGTGCCGACCAAGCTGCCGCATTACGTGCTGCCGCTGTATCCCGCCATCGCCATCCTGATCGCCGGCGTCATCGACAGCCGATCGCTGTCGCGCAATCGGTGGCTGGTGCCTGGCACCATGTGGTGGTTCCTCCTGACCGCGGCCATCGGGATCGGGCTGATCGCGCTCAACGTCACCATCGGCCAGCGCCTGGGATTGCCGAGCTGGGCGTTTGCCGCCGCGGCGGCGATTCTGGCGCTGTTCGCCTGGACGCTCTACCGGGTCGACGGCGCCGAAGCCTCGCTGGTGCGGGCGGGGGCGGCATCGATCATGGTGTCGGTCGCCGCCTATGCCCTGACCTTTGCCAAGATCGGCGGTTTGTTTCCGGCTGTCCCGCTTGCGGACTATGTCCGCAGCACCAATTGTCCCGACCCCGGTACGGTGACCGCCGGCTACCACGAGCCGAGCCTCGTGTTCCTGGTCGGCACCAATCTCAACCACGGCGATGGCGCCAGCGCCGCCGATTTTCTCAATGGCGGAAGCTGCCGCTTCGCCTTCATCGAACGAAGCCAGGAACGCTCCTTCGTGCAGCGCGCTGATGCGCTGGGGCTGCGCTACGATTCCGGCCCCCGCATCGAAGGCTACAATATCAGCGGCGGCCGGCAGGTTTTCATCAACACCTACCGTTCGGCGCGCTCGCCATGACCGCGTCGCAGGGCGCCGGGGCTGCCGCGAGCGCCGCGATCGCGACGCGGGCGCAGGCCATCGTCGAGAACACCCGTAAAGCGATCATCCTGCTGCTGCGCGCGCCGCCGGCGTCCTCCGCCCGCCTCGCGCCGGCATGGCGGCGCTATCTCGGTCCCGGCGCGATTGCCGGCGTCGCGATCGTTCTCGCCATGATCTTCATCGATGAACGCGCCTACCGATGGGCGTCCGGATTGCCGCTGTGGCTGGTCGACTGGTTCTACGCCATCACCGATTTCGGCCGCTCCGGCTGGATCCTGGTGCCGGCCGGCGGGCTCATCGTCGTCATCGCCTTGCTGGCGTCGCCGGCGCTCGATCACATGAGCCGCGGCGTGCTCGCCACGGTGGTGCTCCGAATCGGATTCATATTCCTCGCGGTGGGGCTGCCCGGGCTCATCGCCGCCATCGTCAAACGTTGGATCGGGCGGGTGCGGCCGTCGTCCCTGGGACCGTTTGCCTACGAGCCGTTTTCGTGGCGCCCGCAATATGCCAGCCTGCCCTCGGGACACACGCTGACGGTGTTCGCGACCCTCGTCGCCGTCGGCGCGCTGTTTCCCCGTGCGCGGCCGTTCCTGTGGGGTTTTGCGCTCCTCATCGCCATGAGCCGGATCGTGGTGACGGCGCATTTTCCGAGCGACGTGATCGCGGGGGCCGCGGCCGGTGCGTTCGGCGCGATTTGGGTGCGCGACTGGTTCGCGCGCCGCCGGCTCGGCTTCGTGGTGGGGGCGGATGGCGAGGTGCACGCCCTGCCGGGGCCGTCGCTCGCCCGGATCAAAAGGGTTGCCCGGGCGCTGATCGCCCCATAAAACGCGCGCGGGGTCCAAGCCGGGCAGACCGATGACCGAAGCCAATTCACCTTCCTCCGGCGCCGCGCCGCGTGTCTCGGTCGTCGTGCCGGTACGCAACGAAGCCGGGAACCTCGCGCCCCTGATCGGCGAGATCGCGCGCGCCATGGCGGCGCTCGCGCCGTTCGAGATCATCTATGTCAACGACGGATCGAGCGACGCAACGGCGGCCGAATTGCAGGCATTGGCGAAGCAATACCCGTCCCTGCGCCACCTCGACCATGCCGTCTCATGCGGGCAATCGGCGGCGGTGCGCAGCGGCGTCGGCTTCGCGCGGGCGCCTCTCGTGGTGACGCTCGACGGCGACGGCCAGAACGACCCGGCGTTCCTGCCCGCCCTGGTCGCGGCGATCGAGCGCGAGCCCGGCATCGGCCTCGTCGCCGGCCAGCGCGTCGGCCGCAAGGCGACCGGGTTCAAGAAATTGCAATCGCGCATCGCCAACACGGTCCGCAGCATGGTGCTGCACGACGGCACCCGCGACACCGGCTGCGGCCTCAAGGCGGTCCGGCGCGACGTGTTCATGGCGCTGCCTTATTTCGACGGCCTGCACCGCTTCCTCCCGGCGCTGGTGCGGCGCGAGGGCTACGGCATCGCCTATGTCGACGTCGTCGACCGCCCGCGCCTGCACGGGGCGTCGAATTATGGTTTATGGGATCGGCTGTGGGTCGGCATTCTCGACCTCATGGGCGTGTGGTGGCTGATCCGGCGCAAGAAACGGGTCCCGCAGGTTTCGGAGGTTGCTCGCGATGCTGGTTGATCTGTCGCAGTCGGTCGGCGACTATCTGCAGAACGTCTTCGTGATGAAATTGAGCTGGTGGGTGCTGCTCGGCTATGCCGGACAGGCGCTGTTCACCATGCGCTTCGTCGTGCAGTGGATTGCGACCGAGCGGGCGCGCAAGAGCGTGATTCCGGTCGCGTTCTGGTTCTTCTCGATGGGCGGGGGCCTGCTGCTGTTCTTTTACGCGCTCTATATCCGCGATCCCGTGTTCATCCTGGGACAGGGGCTCGGCCTGTTCGTGTATCTGCGCAATCTGTATTTCGTGTACCGGGAACGACGGGTGGGAGCTTAGGGAGTGATCCCACACGATTCGCTGTCGTCGCCCGGTCAAGCCGGGCAATGACACCAACAGGGCATTTTTCGAATAGGTTGCTTTGACAACCCTAAGCAGCTCTCTACTCCACCGCCTTCGGCAACCGCGCGAATGCCGCGGCGAGGATTTCGTTCGACAATTCCGGATCGGCTTGCGCGACGCTGCGGGCGAGCGAGAGCGCGCCGGCCAGCATAGCGAGCGTCGCGATCGATTGTTCCCGCGCGGCCTTGCGGCGTGACGGGGCGGCGCCGCCGAGGGCGCGGGTGAAGGCATCGAGATAGCGGCGCAATCCGATGGCATAGACGTGAAGGACCGGGCCGTGCTGGCGCGACACGTCGGTCCCCAGGGCGACCATGGGGCAGCGCGCAGCGGGAGCGTCACGGCTTTTTTCCGAAAGATACCGGCGCTTGTAGTGCTCGATCGCAGCAGCGCGCTCGGAGGCGTCTTCGATCGCGGCCATGCGCTCCATCATCGCCACCGCGCCCTCGAAAATCCGCTCGCACGCATGGGCGGCGAGCTCGTCCTTCGATTCGAAATGATTGTAGAAGCCGCCATGGGTGAGGCCGGCCGCGTGCATGAGGTCGGCGACGCCGGTGCCTTCGAAGCCTTTTTCGCGGAACAGCCGCGCCGCGGCCTCGACGACCCGCGCCTTGTTCTCCGCCACCTTCTCCTTCGTGAGCCGCATGCCTGCCGTGCGTCCGCCCGCGTTGACTTCGATGACATCCGTCATCAAACAATGATGTCGTGCATCATCAATATTCTCTTCGGGTACCGTTTGCAAGGGTTTCGCGGCATCCTGATGGGAATCGGAGAAGCTGACATGGTGGCGCAGGCATTGGCGGACCGGCTGTCGCGGCGGGGCATCCATTACGGCTGGGTGATCGTCGCCGTGACCTTCCTGACCAGCCTGACGACGGCCGGGGCGATGGGCCTGCCGGGCGCACTGATCCTGCCGCTGTCGAAGGAATTCGGCTGGGACGTCGCCGAGATTTCGAGCGCCATCGCGATCCGGCTGGTTCTGTTCGGGCTGATGGCCCCGGTTGCGGCGGCGCTGATCGAGACCTACGGAGTGCGGCGGATCGTGATCGCCGCGATCGGCCTCATCGTGTCGGGGCTCCTGCTTGCGCTGGTCATGACGAGCGTGTGGCAGCTCGTGCTGCTGTGGGGGATCGTGGTCGGCATCGGTACCGGGATGACCGCCCTGGTGCTGGGGGCGATCATCGCGACACGCTGGTTCGTGGCGCGCCGCGGTCTCGTCATCGGCATGCTGACGGCGAGCTCGGCGACCGGCCAGCTGGTTTTCCTGCCGTTCGCGGCGTGGCTGGTCGATCACGTCGGCTGGCGCTACGCGCTGTTGCCGACCATCGTCGCGCTGGTGGCGGTGGGAGTGCTGGTGGTCATCTTCATGCGCGACCGGCCGTCCGATCTGGGGCTCGCCCCCTATGGTGAGGCGCCGACCGCGGCAAAGGTCGCGATCGGCGCGCCGCCGCCGGCCTTCACATGGGCCTTCACGGTGTTGCGCGAAGCCGCGTCGAACCCGGCGTTCTGGGTGTTGGCGGGAACGTTCTTCATCTGCGGCCTGAGCACCAATGGGCTGATCCAATCCCATTTCATTTCGCTGTGCGCCGACTTCGGCATGCCCGCGGTCGCAGCCGCCTCCACGCTGGCGATGATGGGCCTGTTCGATCTGGTCGGGACGATCGGATCGGGCTGGCTGTCGGACCGCTATGACTGCCGCGCCTTGCTGTGCTGGTACTATGGGCTGCGCGGCTTGTCGCTGCTGTACCTGCCGTACTCCACCTTCACCCTCTACGGCCTGTCCTTGTTCGCCGTCTTCTACGGTCTCGACTGGATCGCCACGGTGCCGCCGACCGTGCGCCTGACGGCGCAGAATTTCGGCCGGGAGCGGTCGGGCGTGGTGTTCGGGTGGATTTTCGCGAGCCACCAGATCGGAGCGGCTACAGCGGCGTTCGGCGCCGGCCTCACGCGCAGTGCGCTGAACACGTATGTGCCCGCGTTCTTTTTCGCGGGATCCATGTGCCTGGTGGCGGCAGCCATGGTGTGGCTGATCCGCAGGCCACCGGTCGTGGTCGTGCCTGTGGCCGCGCCGGCCTGACGCGGGACTTTGAAGCATGGTCTTTGTCCGAAGAGTCTGCAGCTTTTCGGGATCATTCCGTGGCGGAGCCGATGATGGCCGGTGACCTCTACCTGGAAGACCTCCATGTCGGACAGCGCTTCGCGGCGGGACCCGTCTCGGTCTCCGCCGCCGAGATCAAGAGCTTCGCCGCCGCGTTCGATCCGCAGCCGTTCCACCTCGACGAAGCCGCGGCCGAGACGACGCTGTTTCACGGCCTGGCGGCGAGCGGCTGGCACACCGCGGCGCTGACCATGCGCATGCTCACCAGCGGCGGCCTGCCGGTCGCCACCGGCGTGATCGGGGTCGGTGGCGAGCTGGCGTGGCCGCGCCCGGTCAGGCCCGGCGACGAATTGCGGGTCGAGAGCGAGGTGCTCGCGATCACGCCGTCGCGCTCCAAGCCCAATCAGGCCGTGGTGACGGTGCGCAGCACGACCACCAACCAGAATGGCGAAGCGGTGCAGATCCTGACGGCGAAACTCTTTGTCTTTGCACGGCCGTAAGTGCCCGATGTGGCTGGCCAAAGATTAAATTCAAGTAATCATTGCGCGTCTGTAATGAGATTGTAAGTAAAACGTAACTTGTCTTCTTGCCGGGACGGATATGACATGGCTCGGGCGAATATCCAGCAGGAGAGTTACGATGATGAAGAAAGTTGTGGTGGGGGCCGCGGCGTTGATGATGCTTGCGTCGGCCTACGCCTATGCTCAGCAACCGCCGGGCGGACGCGACGGCGGGCGGCGCTGGCAGCCCCGTGCCGAGGACCGCGCGGCTTTTCTCGACGCGCGCCTGGCGGCGCTCCATGCCGGACTCAAGCTGACGCCGGATCAGGAGAAGTCCTGGCCGGCCTTCGAGCAGGCCTACCGCGAACTCGCCGCATTGCGGGCCGAGCGGATCAACGCGATTCGCGCCGATCGGAATCGGGATCAGTCGGGCGATCCGATCCAGCGCGCGGAGAGGCGGGCCGATGCCCTGACCAAGAGCGGCGCGGTACTCAAGCGCTATGCCGACGCGGCGGCTCCGCTCTACCAGAGCCTCGACGAGAACCAGAAGCAACGCTTTGCGGTGTTGTCGCGGGTTGGAAGGCCCCATTTTCACCGCTTCGCGTTCTGGCGCGGCGGGGAGCGCGGAGACCGTGCCGAGTTTCGCGGGCAGCGCTGAAACAGCGAAAATCAGGGCGCCGTCCGATTGACCTCGAACCGACGGTGCTCTCCATCGCAAGTCGCTTCCCATCGCAAGTCACGCGCGTGCGCCCCTTCCGCGCGCTGCAACGAGCCGCCGAGCCCCTCGCCGGCGGCTCGTTTGCTTTCCTCGTTTGCGTTTATGGCACAAGCTGAATCGGTTGGCGCGACGTTTCCGGATCAGGCGCGGACAACCCCGGCAAAGGCGTCGAAGCCGCGTTCGAGATCGGCCAACAGGTCGCTCACGTCTTCGAGACCGATGTGCAAGCGCACCGTCGGGCCGCCCGGCGCCCATGGCTTTGCGGTTCTGATCGGCGTGCAGTCGAACGGGATGGCGAGGCTTTCAAAGCCGCCCCAGGAGGCGCCGATGCCGAACAGCGTGAGCGCGTCGAGGAAGGCATGCACGGCGGCTTTCGGCGCCGGCTTGAAGACAATGCTGAAGAGGCCGCAGGCGCCGGTGAAATCGCGCGCCCAGATGGCGTGGCCGGGATGGCTTTCGAGGGCGGGGTGCAGCACCCGGAGCACCTCCGGCCGCGCCTCCAGCCAACGGGCGACCTTCATGCCGGCCGCCTGGTGCTGGGCGAGCCGCACCCCCATGGTGCGCAGGCCGCGCATGCCGAGAAACATGTCGTCGGGGCCGACGCACAGCCCCATCTCGTAGACCGTTTCCTTCAGCCTGCCCCAGTTCGCTTTGTTGGCGGCGATGGTCCCGAGCATCAGATCGGAATGGCCGCCGATATATTTGGTGCCGGACTGGATCGAGAGATCGACGCCCTTTTCCAGGGCGCGGAAGTAGAGCGGGCTCGCCCAGGTATTGTCCATTACGACCACCGCATCATGGGCGTGCGCCACGGCGGCGATGGCGGGAATGTCCTGGATCTCGAAGGTCAGCGAGCCCGGGCTCTCGACGAAGACGGCGCGGGTGTTGGCCTGCAGCAGCGCCGCGATGCCGGACCCGATGGTCGGGTCGTAATAGGTCGTCGCGATGCCGTAGCGCGGGAGGATGGTGTCGCACAGCTTGCGGGTCGGGAAATAGGCGCTGTCGGTGACGAGCACATGGTCCCCGGTGCGCAGCACCGACAACAGCGCCGTCGATATGGCGGAGAGTCCCGACGGCAGCAGCGCGACGCCTTCGCACTCCCGGCCCTCGATGTCCTTGAGTGCGTTCTGAAACGCTTCCGAGGTCGGCGTGCCGCGGCGCCCGTATTGATAGCGGCTGCGATGGGCGGCGTAGGCCTCGGCGCTCGGGTAGAGCATGGTCGAGGCGTGGTAGACGGGCGTGTTGACGTAGCCGTGGTGAGCGGACGGGTCGCGGCCGGCATGGGTGAGCCGTGTCGCGATCTTCTGGTTGCGGCTGCCTTCGCCGTCGCCGCCCTTGCTGGTCATGGGAGTGAGTTTCCGCACCGGCGGCACGCGCATTTGCGCGCCGCTTCATCTCGGGTGAAATCGGCGCCATTTACCGCGGCATCGGGTGCGGCAGTCAACCCCTTGACCTCCAATGCCAACCGATCTCTAGATAGAAACAAGAAGCCGATATGTGGAAATGGCTGCATCGTGACCGGAAAAGCGGCCGGGTGCGGCAGCCGGCATTGAATGGGGTCGATCAGCAGGGGACGATCCGTCGTGCAGCGCGACGGATCGCACACCCGAAACGGTGAGGTCGGATGGTCAGGACCGTCGGTCTTGGGAGGTTCAACATGAGACGATTTGCCCACGCGCTGTCCGCTGCCGCCGCGACGATGGTGATGGCCGGCTTTGCTTACGCCGGCTTTGCTCATGTCGACTTGGCCCATGCGGGAACCCTCGATACGGTCAAGCAAAGGGGCTCGCTCAATTGCGGAGCGAACGGCCAGCTGCCCGGCTTCGGCCTGCCGGACGCCCAGGGCAACTGGACCGGCCTCGACGTCGATCTCTGCCGCGCCATCGCGGCCGCCATCTTCAACGACGCGAGCAAGGTGAAATTCGTCGCGCTGACCGCCAAGGACCGCTTCACTGCGTTGCAGACCGGCGATGTCGACGTCCTCGTGCGCAACACCACCTGGACGCTGCTGCGCGACACCCAGCTCGGGCTCAACGCGACCGGCGTCAATTATTACGACGGGCAGGGGTTCATCATCCGCAAGTCCGCGAAGGTGAACTCGGCGCTGGAGCTCAACGACGCCACCATCTGCGTGCAGCAGGGGACGACGACGGAGCTGAACCTGGCGGATTATTTTCGCGCCAACCGCATGCGGCTGAGGTCGGTCACCTTCGCGACCCTCGACGAAGCGGTCAGGGCCTACGAGACCGACCGCTGCAACGCCTTCACCACCGACGCCTCCGGTCTCTACGCCGTGCGGCTCAAGCTCGCCAAGCCGGACGAGCACGTGGTTCTGCCGGAGATCATCTCCAAGGAGCCGCTCGGGCCCTTCGTGCGTCATGGCGATGACCAGTGGTTCGATCTCGTCAAATGGGTTCATTTCGCCATGCTCAATGCGGAAGAGCTCAACGTCAGCAAGGCGAATGTCGACGAGCAGCTGAAATCGGACAATCCCGAGATAAAGCGCATGCTCGGCACTGAGGATAATTTCGGCGAGCGGCTTGGGCTCTCCAAGGACTGGGTCTATCGCATCGTCAAGCTGGTCGGAAACTACGGCGAAGTGTTCGACCGCAACGTCGGCCAGGGCTCGCAGCTCAAGATCGCGCGCGGCCTCAACGCGTTGTGGACCAAGGGGGGCGTGCAATACGCACCGCCGATCCGCTGACTTAGCAGCGGGGCAGGGCGATGCCGCGTTCACCGCAGGGCGTGCCGAGGGTCCCGCTTTACCGTGATCCGAAACTGCGGGCGGTCGCATACCAGGTCGTGCTGTGCGCGGCGCTCGGCCTGCTCGCCTGGGCCGCCGTCCGCAACGCGGCCGACAACCTCGCCCACGCCAAGATCACATCGGGCTTCGGCTTCTGGAACGTCACCGCCGGGTTCGACATCAGCCAGACCCTGATCGAATATTCCGCGCAGTCCTCCACCTTCGGCCGCGCCTTCTGGGTCGGCCTCACCAATACGTTGCTGGTGGCCGGCCTCGGGATCATATTCGCGACGCTGCTCGGCACCGCCATCGGCATCGCACGGCTTTCGAAGAACTTCCTGGTCGAACGTCTGGCGTCCGGATATGTCGAGCTCATCCGCAACGTGCCGGTGCTGCTGCAGCTCCTGTTCTGGTACAACGCCGTCCTCAAGGCGCTCCCGGATTTCGCCAACGGCTTTGTGCTCCCCGGCGGCGTTCTCCTCAACAATCGCGGGCTCTACATGCCGCGCCCGCTCGGGGTCGACGGCTGGCACGTCGTGGCGGTGCTCGCAGCGGCGGCCCTGCTCGGTTACGCCTTCAACAAACTGGCCGGGCGAAGCGCGGGCGTCTGGCGGTCGAGCGCGGCGCGCTTTCCGATCACGCTGCTGATCGTGATCGGGGCTCCCGTCGTTGCCCTCCTCGCCATGGGAGCACCGCTCGAATTCGACTATCCGCAGGCCGGCCGGTTCAACGTCCGCGGCGGAGTCGAAGTCCTGCCGGAACTCGTCGCCCTGCTGTTCGGCCTCGTGATCTACACCGCCGCCTTCATCGCCGAAGTGGTGCGCGCCGGCCTGATGTCGGTGTCGCGTGGGCAGGCCGAGGCGGCCGAGGCACTCGGGCTGCGGCGCATGCAGATTCTGCGGCTCATCGTCATTCCGCAGGCGATGCGTGTCATCATCCCGCCGCTCACCAATCAGTATCTCAACCTCACCAAGAATTCCTCGCTTGCGGTCGCGATCGGGTATCCGGACCTCGTGCAGATCTTCACCGGTACCGTGCTCAACATCACCGGGCAGGCGATCGAGGTCGTGGTCATCACCATGGCGGTGTATCTGAGCTTCAGCCTGATCACGTCATTGGTGATGAACGCCTATAATGCCCGCGTCGCGCTGGTGGAGCGATGACGGCGATCGACGCGCCGATCGCAGCCTTGCCGCCGGCGACGGCCGGTATGCCCGCCTATGTGCGCACGGCATCGGCGCCTTCGCTCGCGCCGCCGCTCTTGAGCGTCGGCTGGCTGGGCTGGGCCAGGGCCAACCTGTTCGGCAGTGCCCTCAGCACGGTGCTGACCGTGCTGATCGTGGTGCTGCTCGTGTTGGTCGTGCCGCCGGTGATCGATTTTCTGCTGGTCGATGCCACGTGGAGCGGCTCAGACCGGGAGGCCTGCTTGGCGTCGGCGGCGCGGCCGGAGGTCGGCGCCTGCTGGGCCTTCATCGGCGACCGCTTCGCCTACATCATCTACGGGTCCTATCCGATCCCCGCGCGCTGGCGCGTCGATCTGTTCTTCGCCCTGCTGGCGTTCGGAACCGCGTGGCTGCTCTGGCTCGAGGCGCCGCGCCGCGGTCTCGGTGCGATCTATTTCTTCGCCGTACTGCCGGTGGCGACCTTCGTGCTGCTGCACGGCGCTCCCGCGATCGGCCTGCCGGTGGTGGACACGGCGCTGTGGGGCGGCATGCTAGTGACCATCGTCGTCGCGGCGGTGGGCATCGTGGTGTCGCTGCCGATCGGCATCGTGCTGGCGCTGGGGCGGCGGTCGCAGATGCCGGCGATCCGGCTGTTGTCGACGCTGTTCATCGAGATCGTCCGCGGCGTCCCGCTGATCACCGTGCTGTTCATGGCGAGCGTCATGCTGCCGCTGTTCCTGCCGGAAACCTGGTCGCCCGACAAGCTGGTGCGCGCGCTGGTCGGGGTCGCGCTGTTCTCCTCAGCCTACATGGCCGAGGTGGTGCGCGCCGGCCTGCAATCGATGCCGAGGGGCCAATACGACGCGGCCCATGCGCTCGGTCTCGGCTACTGGCAGACGCTGCGCTACATCATCCTGCCGCAGGCGCTCAAGGTGACCATACCCAACATCGTCAACAGCTATATCGCGCTGTTCAAGGACACCACGCTGGTATTCTTCGTCGGCATCTTCGATTTCCTCAAGACCATCGAAGTGGCGCGAGCCGATCCCAAATGGTCGACGCCGGTGACCAGCGCGACCGGATACATCTTCGCCGCGCTGGTCTATTTCGTGTTCTGCTATGCGATGTCGCGCTATGCCGCTCGCATCGAGCGGCGGCTGGCGGTGAGTGACAGACGGTGAGCGGGAACGGCGACACGATAAAGCCGGACGGAACTGGGCAGGGTGCGCCCGTAGGTCCCGCCGTGGCGATCACCGGCCTGCACAAGTGGTTCGGCGAGTTTCGCGTGCTGGCCGACATCAATCTCGAGGTGGCGCGCGGCGAACGCATCGTCATTTGCGGGCCGTCGGGCTCCGGAAAATCGACCCTGCTGCGCTGCGTGAACGCGCTGGAGGAATTCCAGCGCGGCGAGATCGTGGTCGACGGAATGGAGCTGACCAAGGACGTAAAACGGGTCGATGCGATCAGGCGCGATGTCGGCATGGTGTTCCAGCACTTCAATCTGTTCCCGCATCTCACGGTGCTGGAGAATTGCACCCTGGCGCCCATCGTGGTTCGCGGCACGCCGAAGCACGAGGCCGAGGAGACCGCGATGGCGCTGCTGGCGCGGGTGAAAATCCCGGAGCAGGCGGCCAAATACCCCAATCAGCTTTCCGGCGGCCAGCAGCAGCGCGTCGCCATCGCGCGGGCGCTGTGCATGAACCCGAAGCTGATGATGTTCGACGAGCCGACCTCGGCGCTCGACCCCGAAATGGTCAAGGAGGTGCTCGACACCATGGTCGAGCTCGCCCTCGACGGCATGACCATGCTGGTGGTCACCCACGAGATGACGTTCGCGCGCCAAGTCGCCAGCCGGATCGTGTTCATGGACGCCGGCCAGATCGTCGAGATCAACGCACCGGAACCGTTCTTCGCGCACCCTCAGCACGAGCGCACCAAGCTGTTCCTCAGCCAGATCTTGCGGTGAGGGAGTATTTTGTTGATGTCATTGCCCGGCTTGACCGGGCAATCCAGTACTCACGGTCGGTGTTTACTGGATCGCCCGGTCAAGCCGGGCGATGACAGGGGCTCGTGAGTCAGCCCGGTCCGGTCGCGACCGGCACGTCCGCCCGCGCGCCCCATTCCGCCCAGGAGCCGTCATAAAGGGCCTCCGGCTCCTTGCCCAGCGCGTCGAGGGCGAGCCAAAGGATCGCGGCCGATACGCCGGAACCGCAGCTCGTCATCACCGGCTTGTCGAGATCGACGCCGCCGGCGGCAAAGGCGGTACGCAGCCGGTCCTGCGGCAGCAGCGTCCCGTTCTCGACCACCGCGGTCGACGGCACGTTGTGCGATCCGGGAATGTGGCCGGAGCGCAAGCCGGGGCGTGGTTCGGGGGCTTCGCCGCGGAAGCGGTCGGCCGGCCGGGCGTCGACCACTTGCGCGGTGCCGGCGACGATGGCCTCACGGACCCGTTCGAGCGTCGCCACGGCGCCGGCATTCTTGTGCGCGGTGAAGGTCGTCGCAGGCCGCGTCACCGCGCCGGCTTCGAGCGGCCGGCGCTCTGCTTTCCATTTCGGCAGGCCGCCGTCGAGAATGTAGACGTTCTTCGCACCGAACAGGCGGAACGTGAACCACACCCGCGGCGAAGCGAAGATGCCGTGGCCGTCATAGGTGACGATGGTATCGCCGTCGCCGATGCCGAGCTTGCCGGCGGCGGCAGCGAACGCCGCCGCCGCCGGCAGCATGTGCGGCAGGTCGCTGGACGTGTCGGCGACCTCGTCGATGTCGAAACGCAACGCGCCCGGGATGTGTCCGGCAAGATATTCGGCCGCGGCGTCGCGCTTCATCGCCGGCAGGTAGTACGAGCCGTCGAGCACGACGAGGCCGGGGGCGCCGAGATTGGCGGCGAGCCACTCGGCGGTCACCAGCCATTTGCTGCGTGGATGGGGTGGCGGTTGCAACATTACACCTTCTCGAACGGCGGCGTGACGGCGGTGCGGTGTTCCATCCAGGCCGGGACCGGCAATCCCTTGGAACGCAGGAATTCCGGATTGAACAGCTTGGTCTGGTAGCGCGTGCCGTAGTCGCACAGCACGGTGACGATGGTGTGCCCGGGCCCGAGCGCGCGGGCCAGTCGGATCGCGCCGGCGACATTGATGCCGGAGGAGCCGCCCAGGCACAGGCCCTCGTGCTCGAGGAGGTCGAACAGGATCGGCAGCGCTTCGGCGTCGGGAATCTGGAAGGCGATGTCGATCGGCGCGCCTTCGAGGTTCTTGGTGATGCGGCCCTGGCCGATGCCTTCGGTGATCGAGGAGCCTTCGGATTTGAGCACGCCGGCGGTGTAATAGCTGTAGAGCGCGGCACCGAGAGGATCGGCAAGGCCGATTTTCACGTCATTGTTGCGCTCCTTGAGCGCGATGCCGATGCCGGCCAGCGTGCCGCCGGTACCGACGGCGCAGATGAAGCCGTCGACCTTGCCGTCGGTCTGCTCCCAGATTTCCGGACCTGTGGTTTTGATGTGGCCGTCGCGGTTGGCGACGTTGTCGAACTGGTTCGCCCAGATCGCTCCGTTCGGCTCGGTCTTTGCGAGCTGCGCGGCGAGCCGGCCCGACAGCTTCACGTAGTTGTTCGGGTTGGAGTAGGGCACCGCGGGCACCTCGACGAGATCTGCCCCGCACAGCCGCAGCATGTCCTTCTTTTCCTGGCTCTGCGTCTCCGGGATGACGATCACGCTGCGAAAGCCCATGGCGTTGCCGACCAGCGCAAGCCCGATGCCGGTATTCCCCGCGGTTCCTTCGACGATCACGCCGCCGGGCCGCAGGCGGCCGTGCTTCACCGCGTCCTCGATGATGAATAGCGCCGCGCGGTCCTTGACCGACTGCCCGGGATTCATGAATTCGGCTTTGCCGAGGATGGTGCAGCCGGTCGCTTCCGACGCCTGCTTGAGCTTGATCAGCGGGGTGTGGCCGATGGCATCGGTAATTCCACTGTGAATGTGCATTTAGCCTGCGATCCCATCGGCGTTCGACGATGACACGCGAACCTATCGGGGAAGGGGCGCCGCTACAAGTTCGTGACAATCGCGTTGTCGTGACATTCCCGCTTTTCAGCGGACCTTGGCAAAAATCATCTGCCGGACGTCGATGTTGCGGGACAGAAAGCCCGCCTCGCAATAGGCGAGGTAGTACTCCCACAGCCGCCGGAACCGCTCGTCGAATCCGAGCGGCGTCAGGTTCGGCCACGCCGAGCGGAAGCGGTCGCGCCACGCCGCCAGGGTGCGGGGATAGTCGTCGCCGAACACCTTTTCGGCGATCAGCGGGAGACCGAAGCGATCGCCGAGGTCCTTCAGGATGCCGGGCGAGGGCAGCATGCCGCCGGGGAAGACGTAGCGGCGGATGAAATCGATTTCGCGCCGGTAGCCTTCGAAAAAGCGATCCTGGATCGTGATCGCCTGGATGCCGGCGACGCCACCCGGCACCAGCCGGTCGCGCAACTGGCCGAAATAGATCGGCCAATATTCCGCGCCGACCGCCTCGATCATCTCGATCGAGGCGATCCGGTCATAGACGCCGCGCTCGTCGCGGTAATCTTGCAGCCTGATGTCGACCCGGTCGTTCAGGCCAGCGCTGAAAATGCGCTCCTTCGCGTAATCGAACTGCTTGCGGCTGATGGTCAGCCCGACCACGCGCACGTCGTAGTTTTGCGCGGCATATTCGGCAAAGCCGCCCCATCCGCATCCGATCTCGAGCAGGCTCTGGCCCGATCCCAACCTGATCTCGCGGGCGAGGCTTTCGTACTTGCACCGCTGCGCGGCCGCGAGATCGTCGGCGCCTTGGGAAAACAGTGCCGAGGAATAAGTCATGGTCTCGTCGAGCCAACTTTCATAAAAGCGGTTTCCAAGATCGTAATGGGCGAAAATGTTGCGCTTGGCCCGATGTCGGGTGTTGCGGTTCAACAGATGGCGCAGGCGCTGCCACAGCCGCACGAACGGGCGGTGCTCCAGCATCGTCTCGCTGAGGTCGTGATTGAGACAGAACAGCAGGAGAAACTGGGTGAGGTCCGGGGTCTGCCACTCGCCGCGCAGATAGGCTTCAGCAATGCCGATATCGCCGCCGCTGATGAAGCGGCGGCCGAACCCGAGATCATTGATGATCATGACGGCGGCCGGCCCCGGCTCGGCGCCGCCGAAGCGCAGGCGCCGGCCGTTCGGCAAGCTCACCTCGAGGGTGCCGCGTCGCAGTCGGGCCGCGAACAAAAGTGTAAGGCGCGCGGTCAGCGGCAAGCCGGCGAGGGCATTGCCCGCGGTCGAGACGGTCACGGGAATGGCTTCGCTCATGTGGCGATCCCGTCGACAGCACCAGCGTGTCAGGTTGAAACGCACAGCACTTTGAAGTCTTTTCCGAAAAGTCTCCGATTTTTCGGAATCAACAGCTCTATGGTTCCATAAGCGCACGCCCCGTCAAGGGGGTTGCACAAAAAAGGCGCGGCGCAACCGTGCCGGATTCGAGCTATCGCGGCGGATTGCAAATCCGGGCACGTTTCAATTGTTCCCGGACTTGTTTTCGCAAGGGCTGTCAATGCCCGCAGATGTGCGGCCTCATGGACCTCGGCAGACGATGACGGGTCCGGTGGCACGCAGCGATCGCCATGCGGCGCGAATTGAGACAGCGCGGACAGCTAACATTTGAATGATTCCGATCACGATTGATCCACCGTGCCGAACAAGCGCTCCATCGCTCCCACGCCGCTTTCAGACATTGTTTGCATGCCGGGAGTTAGTCTCGCCTTTGTCTTAGGGACTCTGCATTCGCATAGTCATGGGTGAACATCCATGTCGGACGAGGTCAGCGCCTTGTTTTCAACATCGATCTACGTCGAGTCGATGCTCGGACTGCTCCTGCTGTTCATGTGGGTCCAGAATTTCGAGATCCGCGCTGTCGCTTGGTGGGGAAGCGCACATCTGCTGCGTGCCGGCTCGATATCGCTGTTCGGCCTGTACGGGCAGGTACCGGATGTGATCACCATCGATTTGGCAAATTTCATCCTGCTGACCTCGTTCGCCGCGACCTGGATCGGAACGCGTCTCTACGCCGGGAGGAAGATCAAGCCGGCGATGCTGTTTGCCGGAGGCATCATTTGGCTGCTCGCGAACCAATTTCCGCTGCTTCAACAGTCGATCCCGATGCGGTCGCTGCTGAGCGCCTTCATCATCGCCGGCTATACCTGGGCCGCGGCCATTGAGCTCTGGCACTGCCCCAATTGCCCGTCCGTCTCGCGTCTGCCGGCGATCTTTCTGCTGTTCGCCCATGGTGCGCTGTTCCTGCTCCGCACTCCACTCGTCATGATGCTGCCGCATCCTGCCGGGACCGAACGGGTGTTCGGCAGCATCTGGCTGACGGTGTTGAGCTCGGAGGCGCTGCTTTTCACCATCTCCATCGCCTTCATCCTGATGGCGATGGCCAAGGAGCGCGCGGCATTCATCCACAAGGCCGCGGCCATGATGGATCCCTTGACCGGCGTCTGGAACCGGCGTGGTCTCTTGACCGAAAACGAAAGGTTCTTTCTGCCGTCGGGAAAACCGGTGCCGGAGGCCGCAGTGCTCCTGATCGATCTCGACAATTTCAAATCGATCAATGATCGCTTCGGCCATGCGTTCGGCGATCGGGTGCTGCAGATGTTCGCGGCGACGGCGCGCGCCGCGGTTCGCGGTTCCGATTTTGTCGGCCGGCTCGGCGGCGAGGAATTCGCGGTCGTGCTGTACGGGCTCGCGAGCGAGCGGGCGCTCGCGGTCGCGGAGCGGATCAGGAACGTGTTCGCGGAACAGGCGGCGGTGATCGAGGGCCGCAAGGTCGGCGCAACCGTGAGCATCGGGCTCGCGGTTCACGACGGCTCGACGATCGCCTTCACCGAGTTGCTGTGGAAGGCCGACCGTGCGCTCTATCGCGCCAAGGAGGGCGGCCGCAATCGTGTCGAATGGGCGGTTCCCGACTTCTATTCGCGCGGCCAGGACGGCGTCGCCGTGCCTCTGGTTCAGCCGCTGCCGGTGACGCGAAGCGTGGCGTGAGGCCGGTCGCGGTCGGCGACCGCGCGCCCTACGGGCGCCCCCGCAGGGGCAGCGGCTGGTCTTCCAGCATCGCCTTGATGGATTGGCGGGCGGCCTCGTCGCGGATGCCGTGGTGGGCCAGGAGATCGCTGCATTCCGCGACGATCAGGTCGACGTCCTGCAGGATCTTGAGCCGCTTGTAATGGTCGGGATAGGCGATGCCCATGCTCGCGCCGACCACTTCCAGGAGATTGATCACGACGAACGGCCAGTCGCGCTCATGGGCGCAGAGCTCGCGATGATCGGCGTGATAGACCGCGACCAGCGCATCGACGCCGGCGTCCCGGGCCGCCTCGAGTTCCTGCAGTTGGAGCTGCCGCTTGTAATCCGGCAGGGTGCGCAGCGCGTTGCTCATGAGCCCGACGGCCGGCAGCCCGAGATCGACCACCTCGACGCCGGGCACGGCGGTCAGCAGCCGGAGCGCGGCCTCGACCACGCCGGGAATGCCGGGATGGCGGTGCAAGGCGACCCGCATCGGCACCTTATGGCGCAGCAGCGGCCGCAAATCGTCGGTTCGCGCGCCGAGGAAACGCATGAACGGCGTCATCTCGAACGGCCGGCTGCCGGTGCTGCGCTCATAGGCCGGCATCATCACTTCGGAGAACTGCACGTGGCAGCTCGGGCACCACGACAGCACCTGCCCCGTCTGCGCCAGCTTGCCCATGGTATTCGCGGCCATGTTGGCGGAGACGGCGGTATCGCCGGTACGCAGCTGGATCACTCCGCAGCAATGGGTGGGGCCGCCCATCACCTGGTAGGTCACGCCCAGCGCATCCATGATGTCGAGGGCGAGCAATGCGATGTGCGGCGTCTTGAGCAGATTGCATCCGGTGTAGAAGACGAAGTCCGGCGCCACCGGGCCGTCGGCGCCGCCTGCCGCGACCTTTTGGCCCAGCCGCGCCAGCACATCGTCGCTCGACTGCATGCGCGATTGCACGGTGACGTCGAGATTGAGCTTGCGGAAGCCCGCGACGCCTTCGCGGCGCTGCTCATGCGGCGCGGTCTTGCCCTTGGCCATGGCAAGCCGCGCCATGGCGAGGAGGAAGCGCGGGTTGACGCCCTCGTCGCAGGCCCTGATGCAGTCGCCCGTGAGCATACAGGTCGAGGCCCAGCGGCGCGAAGCCGCCGTGCCTTCGCCGCCGCGCAGGATGTCGATCACACCGGTGATGACCTCCTCGGCGGGAGCCGTCACGCCGGCGGGCGTCTTGACCGGGCATGCCTCGACGCATTTGCCGCACCGCGTGCAGGCATCCAGCATCTCGTCGATGCGGCCGTTCAAGGCGTCTTCGAAATAATTGCCCATGGCCAGGAGGACTCCGGTACCGAGCCATTAGTGTAAGCGCGTATAGGCGATCGGCAAGGGCCGACGCTGGGGGCCGGCGCGGGGTGCGCAGGCACCGCAAGGCTGCAATGTTCCGGGAACGACCGGCCTGCTATATCATTGATATCGCGAACAGCGGGCCGGTCCGAACGGCGGCTTGCGCCATCAGGGGAGTTGCGGATGCTCACGCCAGCCAAGCCGTCCGACCTCGGTTCGCGCATTCCGTTTTCCGCCCACCGGCTCGACCAGCTCCTGGACGAGGCGGGCATCGACATCCTCGTCGCGAACTCCAAGCACAATGTCCAATACCTGCTCGGCGGCCACCGCGCCTTCTTCTTCGACTACATGGATGCCATGGGGCTCAGCCGCTATCTGCCGATTTTCGTCTATGTGAAGGGCGCGCCGGACAAGGCGGCATTCTTCGGCCACCGGCTCGAAGGCTTCCAGAAGGAGGTCACGCCGTTCTGGGTGACGGAAGCGCAGACCTCGTCGTCGGGCTCGGTCGATGCCATGCAGAAGGCGATCGACTATATCCGCCGGCTCGGCCTGCGGCCGCGCCGCATCGGCGTCGAAATGGCATTCCTGCCGCTCGACGCCGGCATGGCGCTGGGCAGGGCGTTTGCCGACAGCGAAATCGTCGATGCCCTGGTGGTGCTCGAGCGCCTGCGCGCGCGCAAGAGCGCCGACGAACTGGCCAAGCTGAAAGTGGCGTCCGACCACGTCATCGACTCCATGCTGGCCGTCATCGCCGCTCACGGAGCCGGGACCACCAAGCAGGAACTGGCGGAGGCCTTGCGGCGGGAGGAGACGAACCGCGGGCTGACCTTCGAATACTGCCTGATCGCCGCCGGCGCGAGCCACAATCGCGCCCCTTCGGAGCAGCGCTGGGAGGAGGGCGACGTGCTTTCCCTCGATTCCGGCGGCAATTACCACGGCTATATCGGCGACGTCGCGCGCATGGCGGTGCTCGGCGAGCCGGATGCGGAACTCGTCGACATGCTCGCCGAGATCGAGGAGGTCCAGCAGGCCGCGTTCAAGTCGATCAAACCGGGCGCGATGGGCGGCGCCATCTACGCTGCCGCGGAGCCGCTGGTGCGCCGCTCGCGGCAGCACAACCATCTGCATTTCCTCGCCCACGGCATGGGCCTCGTGAGCCACGAGGCGCCGCGGCTGACCAACAGCGGCCCGGTGCCCTATGGCGACGACGCCCATCGTCCCCTCGAAACCGGGATGGTGATTTCGGTGGAGACGACGCTGCTGCATCCGCGCCGCGGCTTCATCAAGCTGGAGGACACCGCGGTCGTCACCGACCAGGGCTGCGAGATCTACGGCGACCGCGCCCGCGGCTGGAATCGCGGCGGGACGTCGGCGGCGGGGTAGAGCATTTTCCGATTACGCTGACCCTATTGATGTCATTGCCCGGCTCGACCGGGCAATCCAGTACTCACGGTCGGAGTTTACTGGATCGCCCGGTCAAGCCGGGCGATGACAGCCAAGTGTGTGTAACTGGTAACCTCACGCGAACGCCGCCCGCCTGCGGCTGCGCACCAGCAGCCAGGCGGCAATGGTGAAATTGAGGAGGTTCCAAGCAAGGCCGTTCAGGAAGGCGGCCTGGTAGGACCCGTACAGGTCGAAGATCGCCCCGGACATCCATCCGCCCAGTGCCATGCCGAACAGCGTCATCATCAGCACGATGCCGAGCCTTGTGCCGACCTCGGACGCCGGAAAGTATTCCCGGATGACGAATGCATAACTCGGCACGATGCCGCCCTGAAACAGGCCGAACACGGCCGAGATGACGTAGAGCGAGCCGAGGCCGTCGAACATGAGGTAGAGCAGGAGCGCGGTTCCTTGGGCGGCCGAGCCGATGGCGAGCGTCGCAAGGCCGCCGATGCGGTCGGCGACGAAGCCGGACGCGATGCGGCTGACGATGCCGAAGCCGAGCATCAGCGACAGCATTTCGGCGCCGCGGGCGGGCCCATAGCCGAGATCGCCGCAATAGGCGACGATGTGCACCTGCGGCATAGCCATCGCCACGCAGCATGCGAGGCCGGCAATGCACAGCAGCACCTGGAGCACTGCGGGAGGAACATCGAGGCGACCGACTCTTCGTCCGTCCGCCACGGCCGCCGCGGAGCGCGGCGCCGGGCGCCGCAGCACCAGCATCAGCGCCGGCATGAGCGCCAGGCAGGTGAGCGCTATACCGACATGAGTCGCGCGCCAGCCGTCGCGGCTCACGAAGTGCTGGATCAGCGGCGGCCAGATGGTGCCCGAGAGATAGTTGCCGGCTGCGGCGATGGCGACGGCGATGCCGCGCCGCGTCGTAAACCAGAACGACACGTCGGCCATCAGCGGGCCGAACGTTGCGGAGGCGCCGAACCCGATCAGCGCCGACGCCATCGCGAACGACCACAGGCCCGGCGCCAGCGCCGCAGCCAAATAGCCTCCGGCGAGCGCGGCGACGCCGAGCGCAACCACGGCTAGAATGCCGAGGCGGTCCTGCAGCCGGCCCATCGCGACGCCGCCGAGCGCAAACCCAAGCATGGTGAGAGTGAACGGCAGCGAGGCATCGCCGCGGGCGACGCCGAACTCGGCCTGCACCGCCGGCAATATTACCGGCATCGACCACATGCCGACGCCCCCGACGGTCCCGAGCCCCACTGCCGCGGCGAGCCGCGCCCAGGCGTAGGCGGAATCGATTCCGGAAGCGGGAGCGGCGCGGGTGCGGGAGTCCACGGTGTGATCCAATGAAAACGGGGGCGACTTGTAGCATGGCGCCGGCTGCACCGGACAGCGCCGCCGCCAGGCTACTCGTCGGCGACGAAGCCGGAGGCCTTGACTACCGGGCCCCACCGCTCGATGTCGGCCTTGACGGTGGCGGCGAACTCGTCGGGTGACTGGAACCTCGGTTCGCTGCCGAACTTGGCGAGGTTGTCGATCATCTCCGGCGACTTGACGGCCTCGGCGATCGCCGCACTGAGCGCGCGCACGATCTCGGGCGGCGCCTTTGCCGGCAGGAACGCGCCGAGCCAGGTGTCGACCCCGACGTCGTAGCCGGCTTCGCGAATGGTGGGCACGTTCGGCAGGAATTTCGAGCGCCGCGTGCTCGACACCGCGAGAATGCGCAGCCGTCCGGAATTCGCCAGCGGCAGCGCCTCGCTCATGGGATTGACGCTCGCGGGGATGTGGCCGCCGACGAGGTCCTGCAGCGCCGGTGCGCCGCCACGATAGTGGACCGGCGTCATCTTCAGGCCGGCAGCGGCCGCAAACATCACTCCGACGAAATGGGGGGTGCCGCCGGCCGCGGTGGTTCCGTAGATCGCCTTGTCGGGGTTGGCCTTGCACCACTCCACGAATTGGGCGAGCGAGGCGACGCGTTCCGGGACGGCCGGACCGACATTGTAGGTCAGCGAGCCCGATGCGGCCGGCGCGACCGGCACGAGATCGCGCAGCGGATCGTAGCTCAGCGAGCGAAAGCTGTGGGGATAGATGGTGATGGGAAAATCCGGGGTGAACAGGATCTCGCTGCCATCGGGCTCGGCATTCTTGATGGCGTCGATGGCGACGCGCGCTGCGCCGCCCGGCTTGTTCTCCACGATCACCGTCGCCGCATAGGCGCCGCGCAGGCGTTCCGCCAGGATGCGGGCGATCACGTCGGTGCCGCCGCCGGCCGGAAAACCCACGATGACGCGGACGGGTTTCTTGATCACCTGCGCACGCGCCTGCGGGATCAGCTGCGTGAACGCCGCCGCACCGCAGGCAGCCACGACGGCGCGGCGCGTCAGCATCGATGAACTCTCCGTGGATGGCGAGGCGTGATCAGTTCGCCTTCGCTACCGATATCAAGTTCCGTGACGGCGGGAAAGACCGCGGTGCGCTTCGACGGCCCGCCGCCTCGGCCCGGGGCACTTCCGTGCCGCACGTTGGCCTCCAAACGCGCATCACTTTCCCAGCCGCTTCGCCTCGTTGAAATCGGCGTCGGCGCGGTCGATTTCGCCCCTGGCATTGAACACATTGCCGCGCCCGGTATAGGCCGAAGCGAGCTTGGGATCGAGCCGGATCGCCTCGGTGTAATCCGCGATGGCGCGATCGTAGTCGCGCTTGGCATAGTAGGCGAGCCCTCGGTTGTTGTAGGCACGGACGTATTTCGAGTCCAGCCGGACCGCCTCGGTATAGTCCGCGATGGCGCGGTCGTAGTCCTTCTTTGCATAATAGGCGTTGCCGCGGTTGTTGTAGGCCAACGCGGTGTTGGGATCGAGCGCGATGGCCTCGGTGTAATCTGCAGTGGCGCGGTCGAAATCCCGCGAGGCGTAATACGCCAGTCCACGATTGAGCCAGGCACGCGCATCCCGAGGGTCGAGCGTTAGCGCCTGGGTGTAATCCGCGATGGCGTGACTGTAGTCCTGCTTGGCCGAATAGGCGAGGCCGCGATTGTGCCAGGCGCGGGCATCGTTCGGATCGAGCCTTATCGCCTCGGCATAGTCGGCGATGGCGAGGTCGTATTTCTGCTTGATGTAGTAGGCCAGGCTGCGACCGTTGAACGCGCCGCGATCCCTGGGATTGAGCCTTATGGCCTCACTGTAGTCTGCAATGGCGCGGTCGTAGTCGCGCTTGGCCGAATAAGAATTGCCGCGGCCGGTAAAGACCGCGGCATCGTTGGCATCGAGCGCGATCGCTGCGGTGAAATCGGCAATGCCGCGATCGTCGTCGTGCTTCGCCCGATACGCGATGCCGCGGTTGTAAAAGCTTCTGCCGTCCTTCGGATCGAGCTTTACCGCCTCGCTATAATCGGCGATGGCGCGGTCGTAGTCGCGCTTGGCTGAATACAGGTTGCCGCGAGCGGCATAAGCGGAGGCTTCGCCGGAATCGAGGCGTACCGCTTCGGTGAAGTCCGCGATGGCGTGGTCGTAGTCTTGCCGGGCGCGATAGGCGATGGCGCGACCGTAGAATGCGCTCCGATTGCGGGGATCGAGCTTGATGACCGCCGTATAGTCCGCGATGGCGCCATCATAATTGCGCTCGCCGGAATAAAGCGCGCCACGCCCCGCATACGAACGTGCGTCGTTCGGGTCCAGCTTTATCGCCTCGGTGTAGTCGGCGATGGCGTGGTCGAACTCCTTTTCGGCGCGATACGAGAGGGCGCGATCGTAGAAGGCATCGCGATTCTTGGGGTCGAGTTGGACCACCTGGGTGTAGTCCGCGACGGCCTTCTCGTAATCGCGGCTGGCAAAATACGAGGCGGCTCTGCCCGCATGGGCAGCCACGTCGCTGGGATCGAGCGCGAGCGCCTGCGAGTAGTCCGCAATGGCGCGGTCGTGGTCCTGCAGGACGCGATAGGCATTGCCGCGGCCATAGAAAGCGTCGCGACTCTTCGGATCGAGCCGGATCGCCTGGGTGTAATCCGCGACCGCGGCATCGGATTTCTGCTTGGCGAAATACGAATCGGCGCGACCCTCGTATGCGAGGGCGTTGTCGGGATCGAGCCGGATCGCCTCGGTGTAGTCGGCGATGGCGTGGTCATCGTCCCGCTTGGCGGAATACGCGATTGCGCGATCGTAGAAGGTCGGGGCATCGCCGGGGCCGAGCTTTATCGCCTCGGTCAGATCCGCTATGGCGCGGTCGAAGTCCCGCACCGAGTAATAGGCAAGGCCTCGGCTCTTCAAGGCGCTCCGGTTCGTGGGATCGAGCCGGATGACGGCGGTATAGTCTGCAATCGCGTGGTCATGGTCCCGCGCGGCGGAATACGCGACAGCGCGATCGTAGAAGGTCGAGGAATTGCCGGGAGCGAGCTTTATCGCTTCGGTGTAATCGGCTATCGCGTGCCCATAGTCCTGTTCGGCCGAATATGCGATTCCGCGGTTTTTCAAGCTCGAGGCATTGTTGGGTTCGAGCTTGATGGCGTTGGTGTAATCCGCAATGGCATGGTCGTAGTCGCGCATATTGTAATACGCGAGACCGCGGTTGTTGAAGGCGAACGCCAATTCTTTTCCGGTATAGGCGTGGGAGCCGATCACCGCGGTGCAACTGCTGATCTGCAAGTCGGCGTTAACATGGTCCTTCCCGGTGCACCGATCCACATCCTGTTGGACCTGGGCACTCGCCAAAGTCGAGAGCGACAGCCCGGCAGCCGCAAGCATCGCAACGGCACCGCCCCGAATGAAGTTAGGCCGGTGCGAACTCGCAACCATGGTCATGCCTCCCGACAATCGTCGTGTCTCCCCGCATATTAGCACAAGCATTTCGGGCAACGGGCCTCGAACAGACGATGAAGCGGCGCTTGGGCGTGGGAGGCGAACGTCACTGTTCGGCTGGGGCAGGACCCCATCCGGCCCGTTGGCCCTTCTCGGCATCGGCAAGCTGTTGTAGCGTGCCGGGGAAAATGGAGGGACGCCCATGCGGATGCGAAATTCGATCGGGCCGGTCGCACTCGTGGCACTGCTTGCGTCGATTTCCGCTGCCGCGGCCTTCGATGAATCCAAATATCCGGATTTGAAGGGCCAGTGGCTGCGTGTCGGCTCGGCGAATTGGGCCGCCTCCGGCCAGAAACCGCCATTGACCCCGGAATACCAGGTCATTTTTGACGCCAATCTCGCCGACCAGGCGACCGGCGGACATGGCACCGAACCCTCCTATGCCTGCCTGCCGCCGGGCATGCCGCGTAGCATGATCGACTATACCCAGATGGAGATCGTGGTTACGGCGGACACCACCTATGTCCTGATCGACCACATCAACGACAACCGCCGCATCTTCACCGACGGCCGCGATTGGCCCACCGAGGAAGACCCGTCCTTCCACGGCTACTCGATCGGCAAGTGGATCGACACCGACGGCGACGGCCGCTACGACACGCTCGAAGTCGAGACCCGCAATTTCAAGGGACCGCGGGCCTACGATACCACCGGGCTCCCTCTGCACAGCGACAACCAGACCGTCGTCAAGGAGCGCATCTATCTCGACGAGGCGGACGGCAACCTGCTGCACGACGACATCACGACCATCGACCACGCACTGACGGGACCGTGGACCGTAGCCAAGAGCTATCGCCGCAGCAAGAATCCGCGGCCGGCGTGGGTCGAGATGAATTGCGCCGAGAACAATCAGCACATCAAGATCGGCTCCGAGAACTACTTCATGAGCGCGGACGGACTTTTGATGCCGGCGAAGAAGGACCAGGCGCCGCCGGACCTGCGCTATTTCAAGTCGTCCAAGAAATGATGCTGCGGCCGCCCATGGCCTCGCGATCCGCCATGCTGGCCCGCATGGCCGTCGCCGCCATGCTGCTCGCGGCGACGTTGACCGGGGCCGCCTGTCCCGCCTGGGCCCACGACGAGAAGAAGTTTCCGGACTGGTCGGGCCAGTGGCGCGTGCAGGGCGGCAATCGGTGGGATCCGACTAAGCCCGCGGGGCGCGAGCAGGACGCTCCGCTGACGCCGGAATACCTGGCCATTTTCGAGGCCAATGTGGCGGACCAGGAGGCGGGCGGACCCGGCCTCGACACCAGGATGGCGTGCCTGCCACCGGGCATGCCGCGCATGATGACCGCGCTGTTTCCGATGGAATTCGTATTCACCCCCGCCATCACCTACATCCTGTTCGAAAACGTGATGCCGCGCCGGATTTACACCGACGGTCGCGCTTGGCCGCGCTTCGTCGAGCCCGCCTTCGCCGGCTATTCCATCGGCAAGTGGATCGACGAGGACGGCGACGGCGTCTACGACGTGCTCGAGATCGAGACGCGCAACATGAAGGGACCCCGCACCTTCGAGTCGAGCGGCTTGCCGCTGCACAAGGACGCGCAGACCGTGGTGCGCGAGCGCATCTGGCTCGAGAAGACGAAACGGAACCTGCTGTTCGACGAAATCACCACCACCGACAACGCGCTGACGCGGCCATGGACGGTGACCAAGACCTATCGCCGCGAATACAATGCGTTCTGGTACGACAACAATTGCACCGAGAACAACCCGCACGTCCTGATCGGGAAGGAAAACTATTTCCTCAGCGCCGATCGCACCCTGATGCCGGCCAAGAAGGACCAGGCGCCGCCGGACCTGAAGTATTTCCGACCGAACGTTCGGCACTGACGGTGGTGTCTTCTCCCTCGCCCCGCTTGCGGGGCGAGGTGATCTCATTGCCCCAACGAGCCGTCACCCGAAGCCGTAAACCTTGGCGGGATTGTCGACCAGGATGCGATTGCGCACGGCTTCGTCGGGCGCCCATTGCGCCAGCAGGTCGAACAGCAGCGCATCATCCGGCTTGTTGTCATTCTTTTCGGAAGGGTGAGGCCAGTCGCTGCCCCACACCAGGCGCTCCGGCGCCGCCTTCACGTAGGCTTGCGCGACTGCGGTGCTGTCGGCATAGGTCGGCGGGCCGATCTTGGTGTCGGCATAAGCGCCCGAAAGCTTCACCCAGGCCTTGCCTTTTTGCAGGAGGTCCACGACGACGCCGAAAACGGGATGGGCGATACCGACGGGCTCGGGAACATGGGCGAGATGGTCGAACACGATCTGGCAGGGCAGGCGGTTCAGGAGGTCCTTGTTGGCGACGACGACATCGGCGCCGGCGTTCATCTGGATGTGCCATCCCATCGGCGCGATGCGCTTGGCCAGCGGCTCCAGCATCTCGATCGAGGTGGCGCCGCCCGGTGTGGCGAGATTAAAGCGGATGCCGCGAACGCGGACGGCGTCGAGGCGCTTGAGCTCGGCATCGGTCACGCCGGTATTGACGACGGCGACGCCGCGAGCCGTCGGCCCGCATTCGCCGAGTGCCTCGACCAGGCCGTCATTGAACACGCCATAGGTCGAAGGTTGCACGATGACGTTGCGGGAAGTGCCGATCCGCTTCTGCAGCAGGCGATAATCGGCGACCGACGCATCGCCCGGGCGCAGCTTCGAGTTGGGATCGACTTTGAAGCGCGAGGAGTAGATGTGGTGATGGCAGTCCGCCGCATTCAGCGGCGCCTTGGTCTTTGCCAGCGACGTGCCGGTCGACCAGGGAACCGTGACCTGTGCCTGAGCCGGCAACACCGTTGCCGCGACGCCGGCCGCGGAAGCGCCCGACACCATCGATAAAATCTCCCGCCGATTCCAGGCGTATTTCATTGCCATCGTCGCCTCCCTGAAGCCCCGTGGTAACCGGAGCGCGTTCCGGTCGATTAGAGCGCTTTTTCTGAATTAAGTCGCTTGGCAGGTTGCGGGCAAGAAGCCCGCGCCCGTCCGTTCGTTGCTCGAACCATTTTCGCAGGTCATTCCGGGGCGCCGCGCAAGCGGCGAACCCGGAATCCAGAGCGCCTCACCAATCGCACCGCAGCCTGGATTCCAGGTTCGCGCAAAGATGCGCGCCCCGGAATGACACCATGCTTGGCACGTGGCCTCCACTCAGTCCAGCGGCTCGACCCTGACGATGGCGCTGCCGTGATTGTTGCCGACCCACAGCACCGGCCGCGGTCCGGTCTCCTGGACGAAGACGCGGCGGATGTTGGTGGTATGCGGCAGCAAATATTCGACGATCTCGTCGGTCTTCGGGTTGAGCCGCGCGACCTGGTCGGACAGCATCGAGCCCGTCCATACTTCCGTGGTGCCCTTGGTCGGGACCACGTCATAGGGCTCGCTCCATGCCGTCGGCAACTTCCATTCCTTGATCTGCTCGGTGGTGGGATCGAACATGGCGATGCGGTTCGCAGCATATTCGGCGAACCACAGCCGGTTCTGGTCGTCGAACCGTCCGCGGCGGGGCCGCGAACGGGCGAACGCGGTGCGCCAGATCTGGGCCACGTTGGTCTTGGCGTCGAGCTTGCCGATCCGGGTATCGCCGAACGACATCAAATAAAGATTGTTGTCCTTGTCGGAGGGCAGGCCGTAGCCGCGGATGGTCTCGCCCTTCGCCGTGGTAGCGACGCCGCGGTCCTCCCATTTTCCGGACGCGAGATCGAGGCGGAACAGGCGGCCGTTCTCGGTGTCCTCCATCCATACCTTGCCGTCGACTTGCATATGGGTCGGCGTCACCATGTTGGTCTGGCTGGTGATGCCCTGCCATTCCTTCGGCAGCGGATAGGTGGTGACCTGCTTGGTCTTGCGGTCGATCTTCGAGGCGCCGGCCTGATAGGACATGCCGACCCAGATGTTTCCGTCGGGATCGAATTCGAGACCGAGCGGGCCCTTGGGCTGATCGTCGCGCAGCGTCTCCAGCGCATAGTCCTGCACCTTGCCGGTCTTGGGATCGAGCTCGCCGACGAACTGGTTGCCGAAGTCGGAATACCAGGCATGGCCGTCGGCATCGACGATCACGTCATGAGGCAGCGCTTCCTTGCGCGGCAGATCGTATTCGGTGACGATCACATGGGTGGCGCGACCCTTCGGCCGCGGCAGCGTCTTGAAATTGAATCCCTCGCTGTCGGGATTGTTGATGTTGGCGCCGGCCAGGAAGTTCGCGGCGGCATCCATCATATTCGCGGCAACGCGCGGCCGTTCGCTGCGCGGACCGCCGGGGAGGAGGAGCTGCGGGCGGGTCGGCACGCTTTCCGGCGCGTAGTGGCCCATCCGCGTGAACACCTGCTTCCATTCGTCCGGGGTGTGCATGGCCGAGAACACGCGCTGCAGGGTGTGGCAGCCCACGCAATCCGGCAGGAACGACTTGATCTGGTCGTTGCCAGGCGCGCTCGCCAGCCATTCGGCACTCGAGAGCTGCGCCGGCAGGTTCTTGGTCTTGGCGAGCTTGAGATCGGCGGATGCCGCGGCGCCGCCGGCGACATCGACCTGCTTGGGCCCGACGAGAACGTAACCGCCCGCACGGATGGTGAGGTTGTAGTGCCCGGGCTCGATCCGGTCCGCCGGGAAGCTGAACTGCCCCTTGTCGTTGCTCACCACCGTCGTGGTGATGGTCGAGCCTTCCTTCTTGGCGCTGACGAGGACGCCTTCCATCGCGCCTTCTTCAGCCGAGGAGACCTGGCCGCTCAGCGCCGCCGCCGTCTGCGCGTGGGCGCCCGCCATCATCAGGCCGGCCAATACGCCCGCCACGCTCGCATACAAAAAGGGCTTGCTGATTCGCATGAGTCGTCTCCCTGGATGATGTTACCGCTGCTGTTGTCTTGCCCGCATCGGCAACGGCCGATGCCTGTCCGTATCGATGCGAGGAAGATTGTGCTCGCAGACTGGGCGTGCACGGTCGCCTTGATAGCAAAATTCCCTTGTCCGGGGAAGGGTTGGGGGTAACCGGAACGCAAAAAAGCCCCGCCGGCCAAACCGGCCGGCGGGGGATTGATGGGATGGGAGGGTAATGGTACGGGCGGCGTTTGATCGTTCGGGCAGCCTCTCTTTGCTGTGGGCGTGAGTATGATCCGGCTCGCGGCCGAAGGCGTTACGGCCGTGGTTCCATCCGCCGGCTCACCAGCGTCTTGATCTCGGCCAGGCTGCCGGTGATGCCGTCGACCTTGGTTTCGAGCCGGATGATGCGTTCGGCCTGGGGGGCCGCGATCTCGACCTTGTGCTCGAGTTCGCCGACGCGGGTCCACAGGTTCGATGCGGCCCAGGCGGCTATGATGGTTTGGGCAATGATGGTGACGATGAGGGCCAGCGGCACCTTCTTGTCGAGATGCCACTGTCTTTCGTATTCCCGGTCAGCCATCGCGGTCATACCTTCAATAATTCCTGGAGTTCCGGCGGTTCCAGAACCGCGGCTCATCCGCCGAGAATCCCACAATGGCAGGCGCCGTCTTTGATGACCGCACCACAGGCTTCGCGCGCTGCCGCTTTGGCAAGCGCTCAGCAGCCGCAAGCTGCCGCAACACCGCAGCCTGCACCCGTCCGATCGATGACCGGTCGTGCCTTCTGGAGCAGCGGCAGCATCAGCGTCAGGATGGTGAGGACCGTCACCGTTATGCGGCGGGGAGCTGCACCCGCGTGAGCGCCGTCGCCAGCGTGGTGCCGCTGTTCTGGATGATCTGCTCGGCCGTCGCGATGTACTGCTGGAAGGCGAGCGGGTCGGTGAGGCTCGGGATCTTCTCCAGGAGCACAACCGCTGCGGCAGGGACGCCGGGGGTGCTGGCGATCTTGTCGCAAATGGACGCCGCCGCCGGAGTGCCGGCGACGACCTGGAGTTGTGCGAACAGAGGCTGGACCGTAGTCCAGGCGTTGTTGCCGAAAGTCGAGCCGATGAGATTGGCTGCCGCCGTGAGATTGTTCGAGGTGACGAGCGGAGCGAGAGCGCTGAGGAAGGAGGATACTGCGGACATGGTGGTCTCCTGGGTTTGCCCGGAAACGCGGGGCGCGATTAGCGATTGTCCTTGGCGCCCTTGAACGGGGTCGAGAACCGGGGATCGCCGGCGACGTGCTGCTCGCCGCCGCCGGTAAAGTTGACGTCTTTGGCGAGCATCAGGCCGATCCCGGTGCCGAGTGCGGCGAGGTCAGCAAGCAGATGATCGCCGTTCCATGAGCTGGACGAGGCCATGGTGGCGAGATCGGTGAGGGCGGCCAGGATCGGGACGATCCCGGCGAGCGTGGTTTTCCAGTTGGTGATGATCGTATTCATGATGGTTTCTCGGTTGGGAGCAGGGTCTTCTCGTAGGCTGTAAGTGCGTCATCGACGAGCTTGAGGACGCGGTCGCCGGTGACCTGCTGAATCACTTCGTCTTGCAGGAAGGATGGGACGAGATCGGTCACCATCTGGTCGATGTCGCCTTTGAGGGCGTCATAGACAGCGTTGCGCTGGGCGGTGGTGGGCATCATGCCGCCCCGCTTTCGGGCTTGGATTGGCCCGTCGCCAATTCCAGCGCGAGCGCTTTCACTTCCCTGACACGGCGCCCCCATCCGCGCCCGAACAGGCGCCACGTGCGGAGGCCCTGCAGAAAGGCGAGCCGCTCATCGCAGATTTCCGCGGCGAGCCTGGCGGGATCAAAAGGCTTGACGGCCGCCAGCGTGACCGGGCCGATGATGCCGTCGTCCGGCACATTGATCAGGCGTTGCAGCATCATCGCCGCGCGGTGGATGCCGGAATTTACCCCGTAGTCGAAGACGGCGAGATCGACGCCGCTCGGCAGATCGTCGCCACTGATCGCGTCCCAGTATTTCGACCGGTAGATTTGCTTGGCCACATCCAGCGGCATGGCGCGCACGTCCGCCGCGGCGGCATCGTGCTTCCAATACATGCGGGCGTCCCAGATGGTGATGCCGTATTTCGTGGGGCCGCCGGGATCGCCGGGATCGTTGCTGTAACCGCCCTCCTGTTCGAGGACCTCGGCCAGCTCGCGGTCGTAATTCTCTCGCATTACCAACCTCCTTCGATGTGCGGATCGTCGGGTTTGCCGCGGACGCGATAGGTCACAACCTTGCCGACCCCGAGCTTGCGGGACGGCCTGCGTTTCGGTTTGGGTTTGGGCTTGGGTTGCGGCCGCGGCTTGCGGGCCATTCACACGCCGCCGCCGGGAACGAAGCAGCGGACATAGACGTCCGGCCTGCCACTCGCGTTGAGGATCACGTACCAGACCACCGCTTCGCCGACCGGATTGCCGGCATTGTGGACGACGGCCTCGGGCGGCACCGCGATCCATTCCCCCGCTATCGCCGGGTTTGGAATCCAGTAGCGGTCGGCGCGGATGTCGTAGTCGGTGCGGTGCCCGTCGGCGAGGTCACAGCATGGCACGCCGTTCGGCGAACGCACGCTCCTGAACCAGGCGCGGACATTGTCGGGCACGTCGCCGAATTGCCCGCTGTCGAATCCCTGAGCCGGGGGTGCGCTCAGCAAATGCAGTGCAGATGCCGCCGCCGCGAGCGCCGGCCACGGTTTCGATCTCATGTCATGATCTCCTCGACGAGGATGAAGGAATTGGACGTGCCACCGTAGAAAGCGCTTCCGCCGTTAGCCGTGTTGATGTTGGTGGCGACGCTGCCGCTGGCGGTGCCGTACAGCTTGAAGGTCGTCGATATCAGGGTCGCGGCCAGCGCCTGGTAGAGAAGGGACAGCTTCGACGGCCCTGACGTTCCAAGCGAGGTGGTCGCGCCCGTGCTGCACAGCGCGTTGGTGCCGGAATCCTGGGTCAGGAACGCCGTGTATTCGACGACAGCGGTGGTCGTGGTGCCGAGCATCGCCTCGCCTTTGACGCGCAGCAGGTTGGCGGATGAAGACGGCGTGATGGCCTGCGATGCGACGAGGTTGCCGCCGGAAGCGGTCGGAACCGTCGAAGACGGTGTGTAGTTATTGGAGCCGGTGCTCGCCGCCGAGTTCAGGCTGTAAATCGATTGCACCATCGCGCCCGGCAATGGCACGCCCGGCCGGCACAGGTCGAGCCGGGTCGGGGCGGCCGACCATGTGCCGGCCGCGGCGAGCGTAGATCCCGTCTCGTAGCCGGCATAGCCGAGCACGCAGTAAGGGACGCTCGAAAGCGCGCCCGGGCCATAGAAGGTCTGCGCATTGTCGGCGCCGGAGCCGAACGCGGTGACGCCGGCAATGCCCCAGCCCGCCAGCGGGAAAATGGCGCCGCTCGCCGCGGTGAAGCAATTGATCACCGCGAGCGACACCGACCCGCCATTGTTCATCGCGGCGAGCCAGATCCGGCCCGGTGTCGCATTGGAGAAGCCGAGGGTCGAGGACGCCGGCACGGTGACGGACAGTGCCGCCGTCACCTCGATGACGGAATAATCCCCGTTGGCCGCGATCGCGTCGCGGAATACGAACCATACGGGATCGCTCGCGCTCGGTACGCTGCCGGCCAGCGTCTTGATGGTGAAAGTGAGCGCGCTGGACGCTACCGACGCAACGATGGTGCCGTTGATCATGTTGACGCCGAACATCACCGCGGAGGACGCGAGGTATTGCGCGGTCAGCGCCGTGAGGTTGGCGAGCGCGCCGGCGGCGCCGCCATCGGCGATCACCTTGCCGGTCCCGTCCGCGAAGATCGCAAGATGCCCTGCGGTCGAGGAGCCCGGCCCGGTGACGTTGCCCGAACCGGTTGGCGGCTGGTAGCCGGCGGCTCCGGCCGAGTTAACCAGCACGATGGTCCAGTCCGCATGGGTGCCCGAGCCCCCCGTCGCGACGACGCTGACCGCCAGCGCGGTGCCGCTATAGGCCGTGATCTGGCCCAGCATCTGGTTGGCGGGGTTCGAGGTCTCCTGGATCAGCACCCACTGGTTGACAGCGAAGCTCTTGTTGGGCGGGATGGCGAAGGTCTTTGAACCGGTGCCGATGGTGGCTGTCGATGCCGAGGTAGCGCTCTGCGACAACCCTGTCAGGGCGGTTTCGTTGACGAAGGCGATGTTGGAGGTGCCGATGACGATCTGGTTATCCGTGCAGGTCTGCACGAACAGGATACCGGCATTGATGACGCCGCCAGCCACCAGCACCATGGTGCCGCAGACGACATTGTTGTTGCTGGTCCAGTCCGCCGCCAATACCCAATTGCCGGAGCCGGCGACGTAGATGCCGTTCTGGGTCTGCGTCGTCTGATCCTTGACCAGGACCCGTTCGGAATTGTTCCCGACCGAGACGCCGTCGATCGTCTGCACGCCGGACAGCGTGATGTCGGCGCCGGTGGTTGCGACCAGGCAGGGCGCCTTGATCGCAACGGCGGTCTCGCCCACGACGGTGCCACGGATATCGAGAGTGGTCATGAGATCGCGTCTCCTGCGCACAAGTGTGAGAACTGCGCCGTGCCGGGCCGGCACCGCGGGGAAGGGGGATGCGTTCGCGATTTGCTGGATCGTGAAGACATCGGAGCGACCGATGGATCAGGCCTGCCCGTCGCTGCATGCCTCGGCGTCCGCACGGTTCCATTCGAACAGCAGCTTGTCGTGGAACGGCTGCACGGCCGACCGCATGAAGCCGAGCCGTTCGATCCAACGAATGGCGGCGGGGCTGTTCCGGTCCGTCGTGGCGATCACCTGCATGATGCCGGCGTCACGGATCATCCGCATCGCCTGCAATCCCGCGCGATGGAATGCCACGGGGTAGTTCTTCGCATCCTGCGCCTGCTGCACGAATGCGATCACCGGTCCGTGCGGCGGGAACGCGATCCCTCCCATGCCGATCACGCGGTCATCGGCCAGCACCGTGATGGCGCGGATGCGGTACGGTAATGGTTCGCCGATGATCTCGGGCAGGTCCGAAGCGATGGTTGGACGCAAACGGACGGTCGGACCACGGCGGGCGCTCGTCTTTTCCTCTGGATCCATCCCGGTCGCACGTCCCGTGGGTCATCCTCTCTCGTTCGTCGTCATGCCGATCACCACGCCGCCTACCGTGCACGGCGCCGGCGCCTGGGCGAGCAGGCAGAGCCGTGCATCGGTGTTCCACTCGCCCGGTACTTCCATCATGGGCTCGTCGTATTCGCTCCACACGGTGCCCGCAGGCGTCGGCCGGGCGGCCTCGTAGAGCGGCAGGTCGTCGAGCGCATCGAAGCGTTGCCCGAATTGGATGCCCTGGTAGTGGGTGTCGTACATGACGAGTCCGAGATGATCGACCCGCTTCTTCTGGGTCAGCGCGGAGCCGAGCTGTGCCGCATAGGCGAGCTTCGCCGACATGAAGGGGGCGACATAGCCCAGGCACGCGGTGATGGTCGTCGCCTGCCGGCCGTTCGGCAGCGTGACCGCGCCGTTGGCCACTACGACGGAGCCGATGTGCACTGGCTCGCCGGTGCCCCCGATGTCGGCGAAGACCTCGCAGGGATAACCGTCGTATTGGGGCCCGACCGCGAGGGTCGCGGTGGGGGACGCCGCGGCCGCGGTGATGACCGCGCCGGCGAGGCCCGCCACGATGTTGCTGTGGCTCCGCCCGTCCGGCATGGCGAGATTGCCGGAGCCGTCGGTGGTGCCGCTGCCGATCGACTCGCCGTCGGCCCATACCGATAGCGTCGTGTTCGGCAGCCACGAGAGCTGCACCGATGCGACCGGGCTGCCGGAATAAGCCAGCGCACAGTCGAGCTGCTTGTTGAGCGCGGCGCCGACGCAATCCGTGCGCAACGCCAGCTTCTCGATGAAACGCCGGGTAACGCCGTCGATGACGCGGCGAACCACGAGATAAGCGAGATCCTCGGTGCCCGATGAGGGCAGCACCGCGACGTTCTCGATCACGCCCAGGGTCTGCAGCCGCCACCACGCCTCGACTTCGTCCTTGGCGTCATAGAGCAGGCACGCGGCCTGGCCATCGCCACGGGGCAGCCATATCATCTTGTCCGGCTGGGTCGATTTGTCGATGTCGACGAAGCCGGGCAGGCCGATATCGAGATTGAGCCGCGTCAGGTCGCGGTCGTCATAATCCATCTCCTGGCCGCTGAAGGCGAGTTCGTAGACCTTGCGTCCCGATTGCTGCACGAACACGCCGTGCGTGCCGACCTTGATGGCCGGAAGCCGCTGGGCGCCCTGGTCGGAGCAGTCCCGGATCACGATCCCGGTGGGTGTGACCGGCTGATCGAAGTTCGACGATCGGCATGACCCGATCGATTGCTCGCGGCCGATCAGGAGCCGTGTGAGCGACAACCCCCATGACACCGTATCGACCGGCCCCGAGCCGAGCGTGACATTGATGGCGCCTCCGTCTCCGGTCGAGGTGCCGTCGAGGTTGATATCGGCGAAATTCGTGAAATTGTCTGAGGCCGAAAGCCAGACTTGGCCGCCGCCGAACCAGCACAGCCGTCCTTCGTGGAAGGCGACGGAGGTCGGCCAGCCGGCGACCCCGGACCACTGACTTTCCACCCAGTTCAGCGTTCCAGCCAATGAGGAGAACGGCGTCATTGCGCCGATACTTACCGATTCCGGGGCATTGATCGCTTCGATGTCGACGACAGTCGGGGAGACATAGCCGGTGACGCGGCAGATGCCGTATTGACCGCCGGCCTGGACGCCGGCCCCGGTAGAAGCACCGCCCTGCCCGCTACCGCTCGAATTGCCGTACAATACGGTCGCGGCGCCGCTGACATAATCCCCGGAATTGACGAAGCCGACCCGCAGCCAGCAGATGACGTTGTCGTTGAGGTCGGAGCTGGTGTCGTTGTAATTGTAGGTGCCGTTCGCGGTCGCCGTCGCGACCACCGTGAACCCGGAGGTCGGACCAACCAGGGAGCGCTGCAGGGTGAGGGTGCCGGACCATGTGCCGCTGACGATCCATGAAATCTCGCGGTCGTTGCCGACGCCGCTGATCCGCACCGGATTCGTAAAGGCGTTTTGGGCACCGAGGACGGCCTGATTGTTCTGCCCGGGCGAGAACAGCCGGAACAGCGCGCCGACATGTCCAGGCTGGAACCACGGCTTGTCGGAAGTCAGCGTGCCATTGCCGTAATAGACCGACGGCGTGAAGTTCGCCTGCCTGCCCGGCAGGTTGTTGAACGGCCCGTCGTTGACCTTGTAAAGCACCACCGACCAGCCCCGCGCGCCGGGCCGGACGCCGCGGCGCTGGATCATTTGCGGTGCCTGGCCGTAGCAGGCCACATAGACGATGTCGCCGGACTGGTCGTAGCGAATGTTGGCAAGATCGGCCGCCGCCCACGGCGTCGGCAGGATGACGGTGCCGCCCGCCTCAATCGAGCACTGCGTAAGCGTCTTGTTCCACTGGTCGGTCGATTCGATCTGGACGGTGAAGCTGGAACTGATGGGGGTGCACGACAGCGAATGCGTCCCGGTGTCGAGCACGGTCTGCGCGATCAGGTCGGACGCGCCGGCCGTCGAGCCGACACGGAGGGTCACGGGGCCGTCGGTGATGACGATCCGGATGCCGTGCTCGAGGCCCTGATAAGCGGGGGAGACGTTCACGGTCTGCTGCGCCTGAGCAAGGCCGCCGACCGGCGTGCAGGTCAGGACGCATGAGCCATGATCGTCGGTCGCGTCTTTGGCGATGGTGACGCTGGCGCCCACCGTCGTGTTCGCGGTCGACCACGCGCCGGCATTGGCGCCGGTGTTGGTGAAATAGGGGTCCTGGATTTCGGTGCCGACCGACGGCCGCGTCAGCAGCACCTCGTCGATCCATACTCTCATCTGGTTGGCTGTGAGCTCGATCATGGAAGTGTCGAGCTTGGAAAAGACGAACCGCATCAATTTGGCGGGACTGTCGTCGAGGATCTCGCCACTATACACGAGTCCCGGCCGCAGCATCATCGGGCCGACCACGTATGGCAGCCAGTTGAGCTGGCACTCCGCCGCCATCCGGAGCTTGGCGATGTCGACGCGACCGACCGCGATCTTGGAGACCTCGCCGGCATTGAGCGAATAGAGTGGAGCGTTGATCTTCATAGGGCGCCCGCGGAAAGGCAGGGGAAAGAAGAAAGCCGGCGAGGGCGGCACGGATCATCCGGTGGGATGGATGCGCTCTTCATCAGTCGTCTCCCTCCGGTCCGGTGACCACCGAGCCGCCGGTGCCGCCGCCGAGCCACAGTCCGCCCGGCCCGAAGGCACCCCGACGGGCGCGAGCCCAGAACGGCACCGGGGGCAGTCCGGGCGGCTCGTCCATGGCCTCCTCGGCCTTGGCGACGCGCCGGGCACGATCCTCGGCCTGCTTGAGCTCTTCGCGCATCCTGGCGTCGCCGGTAATGCGGAACGCGCTGTAACGGGCGAGACGCAGCGTTACATAGTCGACGAAGTGGGCGGGCCACGCCGTGAGGTTCAGCCCATAGGTCGCGTCGTTGGAGACATAGGCCACGTAGATCGGCGTGAGGTTCGCATACCAGAATCCCGCCTCTTCGCTGTACTGCAGCAGCGGCGGGTCCATGTCCGGCGAGGTCGAGACCAGGATCACCCGCACGAAGTCCGCGGGAATCGCGAACATGTAATTGAACCCGAACTGCGGGGTCAGCGCGGCGTCATTGTCGATCTGTACCGTGCGCTTGGCGAACTTCCACAGCCCCTGGCTCAGGCAATAGGCGACCGCCTCGGACCAGTAGCTGTCGAGCACGCGTCTCGGCTCGCGGTTCTCGGACAGGCTGGCGAGGCGGCGTTCGCCGAGGTGGCCGAGCGCCTCGTTGTAGATGAAGAGCTGGTTGATGCTGCCATTGGCAAAATCAGGACCGAAATCGCCCGACATTCGGTTACTCCTCGTGCGGTGTCTCGGCCGCATCGAGCAGCGGCCATGCCCGGAACACGATCAGCGGGCTATACGCCTTGCCGATCAGCTTCTTGAGCAGCGTGATTTCCTCGGACTTCAGGCTGAGTCGGCCTGTCGCCGCTGCCCCCACCCCTGCGTTGTGAATGCGGGAGGCGAGCTCGCCGCGCCTGAACTTCTCCTCCGGTGAAAGACTGCGCTCGTCTTCATAGGGAATGACCAGCGCTCGCACCGCGGCATTGCCGAGCGTGAAAGGTGTTCTCGCCTCGGTGCCGTCACTGATGGCGGCTCCATCGAGGTCGTTGAGCGCAGTGGTGAAGTCGATCATGCATCATCTCCTGTTCGGTGTTGCTCCAGCCGTGCCACGCGGTCGTGCAGCTCGAAGATGTAGAGGGCCTGTTCTTCGAGCTTTTCGAGCGCGATGTCGGCGCGCTCGAAAATGTCGGTCGGATCGTCGTCGATGCCGGGCAGACGCAGATTCGCTTCGACATGCTTTTGCAGGTCGTGGAGCGGCATCAATCCGGGGTAGCTCTTGCGCCGGCGGTTGCCCCATGCCGAGCCGCCGGGTTGCGGTTTCGCGAACTTTTCGATTGCGCCGGTGAAATGCTTTTCGAACACGTAGTCGGGGTTCGTATAGGCGGTGTTGTTGAGGTAGATGCCGCCGGCGACGTTGATCTTGCCGGCGCCGAGCGCGCCGCCGGTCGCGGCGCCGGCGACGACGCTGGCCGAGAATGTCGCATTCTGGCTGGTGTCGAACGTCAGTGCTGCAACATTGTCGGTATAGAGGCTAAGGCCATAATATCCACTCAGCGCCATGACGTTGGTGGCACTCCCGCCCAAGAGCGCGCAGGTGTTCCCAAAGCCGCCGATACCATAGCCGCCGACCTGCACCGTAAATTGCGCTCCCAGGTTGTTGCCGTAGGCCCCTGACGCCACGACGATGGTGTTGCCGCTGCCGGATCCGAAAGTCGCGCTCCCGTTGGACTGCAGCGACAGCTCCACGACATAGCCGCCGCCGTTGATCTGGGAGGAGAAGTTGAAAGCCGAAGTCGGATGGGAGGTTCCCGCCGCCGGTGCATTGGTGATCAGCCAATCGACTTGCTGCGATGCCCCCGGCGTGGATGCCCAGCCCTGGCCGATGAAATGCAGATTCGGAGAATATTGCTGCACCGAAGCGTTCGCGGCGAGCAGGTTTTGGATGACGAGCCCGTCTCCCGAGGCATTCGGAGCGCCGCCGTTGCCGCCCAGCGCGCTGACCGTGATTGACGTATCGCCGTTGATGGTCGGGTTGACCAGGGGGACTCCTAAGGAAATGCCGCCGGCGGCAACCTCCATGTAATTCGTCGTGCCGCCGATGTTTTGGAAATAGTGGGTGGTGTTGCGATAGTAATTGGTCGGGTCCGAATTGCCGGACGAGCCGATCAGAAGCGCGGAGTTTCCGGCGAAATCGTCGGCAATGACGTAACCACTGCTGTTGTAGAGCACCTTGTTGCCGCCGAGATAGATGGCGCCGGCCTGCGAGATCGCGAAGTTGTTGCTCTGGAACGCGTTGCCGGAGAATACGAACTTGGTGAGGTCGATGCCGGTGGCGGCGCTGAACGTGCTCAGCGTTTCCAGGTGCGTCCCGATCAACGTCGCTCCGGAATCGACCGGCGCGCGCCCGATGTCGGCCACCTCCGCGAAACAAATGCCGAAATGGAAGCCGGCGCCCGGGCCATAAGTATTTCCATTGCTGGCATTCGAGTTGCCGCTGTAAATCGCGATGGCCGCGTCGTTCGAGGAACCCTGCACCGCATTGTACGAGCAGATGTTGATGCCCCAGTTGTACTTTATCGAGCATCCGGCGGCGTTGAACACGTCGAACTCGTGCGCACTCGCGTTGAAGACGTGGGCGGCGCCCGCGTTCAGCCGGGATTGGGAGTTCCCGCCGAAATAGGCGCCCAGCTCGGCGCCGAGGGTCCCGCCGTCGCCGGTATTTGTCTCTCCGACGAAAACGCCGCCGACATAATCCCGGAAAGTGTTCGAGCTGCTCGTGATCCCGGTTTGATAGACATAGCCGAGGAGAGCTTGCCGGGCCCCGGTGGCGGTGGACGATCCGAACTCCTGCAAGCTGACGAGATTATTGACGATCCCCGCGGTCTGCCCGTTATCGGCGACGTTGACGAAGCCGAAGTTGAAGCTGGACGTCCGCCCCCCGATCCCCAAGGCGTCCTGGGTCGTCGAGCGCGTGCCGCCGATTGATCGCGCCCACAGCCATTGCTCTTTTTGGTCGCCATAGGCCTTGGTGATGAACGCGCCGCCGGGGCTGAGCGCGAGGCCTGGACCGGCATAATACAGCGAGGCGCCCGGGAAGGTCTCCAGGGTGGCGCCGGCGGGGACCACGATCTGAGGCGTGCCGGCCAGATAGCTCGCCGGCGGCGCCACCACATAGGCGTTCGCCGCCAGAGCGGCATTGAATGCTGCCGCATCGTTCGTCGAACCGTCCCCGGCGGCGCCGTATTGGAAGACCGAATACGTCAAACCTTGCGACGACGCGACTTGAAAAGCCACGGCATTCATGTCGTGAAGGACTTGCCGCAAGGCGGCGGCCGTGATCGTGCCCGCGTCGTTGCTCGGAAGCTGGGCGTTGATCTCGGCGTCGATGCCGGCCTGGTTCTGAAAGGACATGGGTCAGGTCCCTCTCGTGTGGGTCATGATCGATCCTTTTTGAAAACTGGAAGGCCGGCGGATCGCTCCGCCGGCCGTGATCGAACCGCGACAGTTCGCAACAGCGAATTGGCGGCGGTCAATTCATCGCGTTGACTTCGAAGAAGTCGAGCTTGACGTCGTTCGCGGCGCCGGTCGTGTAGGACGAGCCGGTGACCACGAGGGAGATCGCGGCGTTCTCCGCCATGGTCAGGAAGGCGGGGGCGAGAATGCCGCCGTGCAGGGTGCCGAGAATGGGTACGCCCTGCGCGTATTGCGTATTCGAGCCGGCGGCGCCGTATTTGAACAGGTTGGCCATCGCCGACCATCCCGCGGCATTGTTCGCCGTGGTGCCGTTGACCCACGCGCCGCTATCGCAGATCGTGGTGCCCGAGGTCACCGTGCCGCCGGAGATCACGCCGTTGGTCGTCGTCTGTCCCGACATGGTCGGGTTCGCCCACAGCTTGAAGCGCTTGTTGTTGGTGGTGGCTCCGGTGATGCCCTGCGCGGTGATGCAGAGCCCGCGGCCGGCCACGTCGAACGCACCGGCCGGGATCACGATGCCGGCCAGGATGTCATCTGTGGTGTCGGCGCCGTTGCTGGCAATAGGATTGCCGACGTTGCGGTAGAGGTTGCCTTCCTCGGCGAAAGTCGCAAGCGAGGTCCCCTGCGTGGAACCGCCGAAGACGGTCGATTCACCCGGTGCATTGGGTGGAACCCCCAGGGTCGCCGCGCCGTTGGAGATCGACGCCACCTGCAGTGTGAAGGCGCCGGGCAGGCTCTGGTTGATGACGTAGACGAGATCGCCCACGCCCATCCCCTTGCCGCCGGTCGAGACGGCGGCGTCGGTGATGTAGCCGGAACCGAGCACGGTCTGGACGGAATCGGTCGTGATATAGGCCCATTCCTTCCAGGCGCCTTCGACCAGGCCGCCGCCGAGATAGGAGAGCGTATTCGTGGTGTAAGCCATGATGATGCTCTCCCGTCAGGTGTACTTCGAGCCATCGTGGTTGACCACGACGACACCGGCGTTCTGCAGCAAGGCGCTGCCCATGAAGATCGAGGAGCGCGCCCAGTAATAGGCGTTCTCCTCGTTGTAGCCGGCGCGGACATCCATCTCGCCGGTGTTCACGGCGTGACCCACGGCATCGCGGTGGAACGCAAAGCACTGCTCGGCCGAGGTGCCGACGCCGGGGATGTGCGGATGGAAGATCCAGTTGAAACCCGCCCAGCGCCGGAACCGTCGCGATGCCCCGGTCAGAGGCGTGATCTCGACGTAATCCGACTTCTGGAATTCGGGGATCTGCATGAGGTAGGCCCGCATGGCGGGCGAACCGACGAAGAACATGTTGTCTTCCTCGGTGGTGTCGACATCCTGCAGGTCGAGATGCGCTAGCGCACGGGTGGCCAAAGCAAGAGTCATGGTTTGCGCCGAACCGAGATTGTTCGACGCGCCCGCGAGCATCCCCAGGATGTCTTGGTCGATCTTGCGGTTCATCACCTTGACCGTCGACATCTGCATGATGCGGCGGCCGTCGCCCTGGGAGGCGAAGATGTTGAACTCGGTGCGCTGGGGCTTGTCGTGCCACTCGATGAGAGTGGCGGGCACCTGGGTGAGGCTGTCGACGCGGGGCGGGATGTTGCCGTTGAGCCCGCGCGTGACGGCGGTTGCACCGCCGGAGCCGGCCACCAGGAACATCGCCTGGTTGCCTTTGATCACCGCTTCAGTCGTGCAGATGGTCCGGAGCCATGAGACCCCCTGCTCGAACTGGGCGATGAACTCCTGGCGGTACTGGATTTGGAATGCCGAGTCGGCCATGGATCCAGTCCTTCGAGATCATTGCTGGGTGAGCCTCCGTTCAGGTTGTCTTCGTCGCGTGACCCAGGTTGTCCGCGTGCCATGCAGTCGGCATGGTGGGCGGGGCTGCGGCGGTGCGCGAAGGGCGTCCCATCGGCGGGTGAATGCACGGGCCGGCCGGGGCCGCAGCGGCAGCCTGCCAGAGGCAGGACCGTCCGCGGGTTGTCCGATCGCGCGCGCGAATGGGGTGAGCGGCGTCGCCGCCGAACCATAGGCTTTCTTGTTCGATGGCGAGGCGAAGGAGTGCGCCGGGCGCGAGCGTCAATTGCGTCGCGGCTCGGAGCCAGCCCAGAGGTGTTACCCCACCGACACATGTAGCAAGGATTCATTAACTCCTGGGGCGAGGGGTTCTAAAATGCTGGCGGTTTTGCTAGACTCGTCACCCAAAGGCACAAGGTGCGTTCGCCGATGCGTTGGTTCCGGTCGCACAGGCTCAAGGTGGCGTCACTGGCGCTGTTCGCGCTGGCGTGTCAGTTCGTGCTCGCCTTCGGACATGTCCACCTCGACCGTTCTATCGGCAATTCCAACAGTTGGACGATTGCGGCCGCGGCCGGAAAAGCGGTTGTGGCGCCGGCCGGTAAAGTCACATCCGCCGACCTTCCGGCTTCGCCTGGCAAAAGGAACCCGAGCGGCCTTGGCGACGATTACTGCGCCATTTGCGCCAGCATCAGCTTGGCGGGTGCGCTCGTCGTTCCGCACGCCCCGACCCTCCTGGCGGGAATTTCATTCTTCGAGGAATTGCATTGGTCGTTCGAAGCCGTGCAGGCTCGGTCGATCGGCCGTTTTCATTTCAACGCCCGCGGTCCCCCCACTGCTTGACGCAATGGCCTGAGTCGCCCGCATCGCCGGTGAGTTCGGTGATGCAGGAGACTGATGGCATTGGGCGAAGTTCGCCCGTATTGCAGCGCGATTTCGATCGCGCGGATCAGGCAGCAAATCCGTGACAGGGGTCCACAATGAGTTCTTCAGTTCGTATTGGTCTGCTTCTCGGCGGATCAGCAATTGCCGTGATCGCGGCGTGGAGCGCTGCGATCGCTCAAGAGCCGGCCACACCGCAGGCACCGGCGCCGGCCACGCCGCCGTCGGCGGTACCGGCGACGACCGCGCCGCAATTGACGACACCGCAATCGGCGGGGCCACAGACCACCATGCCCGAGATCACGGTGACGGCACCCAAGGAGACGCCGAGGGCTGCCCCCAAGCGGGCAGTAACCGCCGCCCCGACGCGCGGGACCGCGGCGCCTGCGGCCCCCGCACCGAGTGCCGCGCAGACAGCGGCCGCGCAACAGGCCGCCGCCACGCGTGCATTCACCCAGAAGGTCGAAACATTCAACCAGCAGCGCGAAAACTTGCTGCCGAAGACGGGAACGTCTTCAACCGAACGGACCGCCGCGGAGATCGAAAACGCGCCTGGGGGGGCCAACCAGTCGGTCGGAGACCTTCTGGTGTCGCAGTTCCCCGGGGTCTCGCAGGACTCCACGTCGAGCGGCGACTATCACGTGCGAAACGACCACGCGAACGTGCAATTTCGTATCAACGGCGTTGTGCTTCCCGATGGCATTTCCGGGTTCGCCCAGTTTCTCGAGACCAGCTTCATCGGAAAGATGGCGCTCATCACCGGGGCGCTCCCGGCCCAATACGGCCTTCACAACACTGCCATCCTCGATATCACCACGAAAGACTTCAGCACCAATCCGCAACAGGGCTCGATCGGTGTCTATGGCGGCACCTACGGCACGATAACGCCGACCTTCGAATATGGCGGCAAGTCCGGCAATACCGAATATTTCTTCGCCGGCCGCGAATTCCAGAACTTCCTCGGTCTAGAAAACCCGACCGGCAACGCCACCGCTCTTCACGACTTCACCACTAAGGGCGGGTTTTTCGGCTACACCACGACGTTTCTCGACGATTGGACCCGACTGAGCACGATCACCGGCGCCCAGACCACGAAGTATCAGATCCCGACCAATCCGGGTCAGCCGGTATTTCCGGGATTGTTTCCGATCTTCGGCGTCCCCGCCACAGGTGGAGATTCCGCCAAGATCAACGAGGTGCAATACGAGAAGAACGCCTACGGCGTGCTCGCATGGAACCGCGATGTCGGCGATGTCAATCTGCAGCTCGCATATTTCTCTCGGTACAACAGCCTGGATTTCGTGCCCGATATCTTCGGCGACCTGCTCTTCAACGGCGTCGCCTCCGACGTCTATCGAAGCTCGTTCATGAACGGCCTTCAGGCCGACGGCGCCTACAAGATCAACGACGTGCACACCATCCGTATGGGATTCAATTCGAGCGTGGAGCAGGGCATCGTCAAGACCGTCTCTACTGTCGAACCCGGCCCCGGATGTCCCACTGCGTGCGTCGGGACCGGAGCGCCGTTCACCTTCGCCGACCCGAGCGTTCATATCGGCTATCTGCTCGGCGGCTATGTCCAGGACGAGTGGCGGCTCACGCAGAACCTCACGCTCAACCTCGGGGCGCGCTTCGACGAGATGATCCAGTACATCGACAAGGACCAGCTCAGCCCGCGCGCCAATTTCGTCTACAAGCCGTTCTGGGGCACGACGATTCATGCCGGCTACGCCAAATATTTCACTCCGCCGCTGCTGACGCTCGAGGCGCAGTCAAACACCGCACTGTACGCGGGCACGACCGGCGCGCCCCCGTCGCCCGCCCAGAACCTGATCCTTCCCGAGCGCTCCAATGTCGTCGATGCCGGCATCACCCAGCAGGTGCTGCCGCCGTGCCCGACGGCAGCAGGCGTGCTTTATGACAAGGCGCCGATCGCCGCCGTGCCGGCGCTCAATTGCCCGAGCCTGGAGCTCGGGATGGACGGCTTCTACAAACGGGCCCAGGATCTCCTCGATGACGGACAGTTCGGCGCCGCCTACACCCTGACCGCGTTCAATTACGAAAAGGCTGAGAATTGGGGCGTGGAGTGGAAGGCGAGATTATCCATCAACAGTTTCACGGCCTATGGGAATTTTTCCTGGGGGCGAGAAACCGCGAATACCGTCGTATCCAACCAGACGCTGTTCTCACCTGAAGAGCTAAACTACATCGCCCATCAGTATATCAACACCGACCACTCGCAGCTTTTGAGCTCCAACGCCGGCATGTCGTATCTGTTCTCGGACGGCACCCGGGCCAGCATGAACATGGTTTATGGCAGCGGCCTGCGCCAAGGCTTCGCCAATGTCGACCATGTTCCGGCCTATGTGACCTTCAACTTCGGCCTGCAGCGCCAACTCTGGGAACACGGTCTGTTCGACAAGCCGATCACAGGGCGTTTCGACGTCGTCAACGTCCTCGACCGGGTCTACGAGCTGCGCAGCGGCAGCGGCATCGGCGTGTTCGCGCCGCAATACGGTCCGCGTCGCGGCTACTATGCCGGACTGTCACAGAAACTCTAGGGCCCGGCGAGCCCCGAGCAAGAGGTGATTCCAATGAAAAGAATTCTTTTAGCTGGCTTGCTGACGAGCACCATCCACGAACGCGACAACATCGTGCGCTTCGGCGTCAACTACATGTTCGGCTACTGATCGGGAGGAGTGGCAATGTCTGGCATCGGGAACATAAATTGGGCGGTTGCGGTCGCACTCGCCGTGAGCTTGAGCGCGCCGGCCGGCGCGGCCGATCTGCGGCGGGCGCAGCCGCAGCCCTACGTGCCGCCGCCGCCCGTCTGGACCGGCTTCCATGTCGGCGCGCATCTCGGCTATGCATTTGCGGGCGAGGATGCGGCCAGCACATTTTTCGGAACGCCCGTAACGTTCTCCACCAATCCGAGCGGGGTGATCGGCGGCCTGGAAGCCGGCTACGATTATCAATTCTCGCCGAATTGGCTGGTCGGCGCCGAGCTCGAATTCTCCTGGGCATCGGCCAGCGGCAACTTCAATTTCATCACCACGACGCCGGCCGGCGGCGTGGCCAGCGGCATCTTCAACAGCAATCACGATTGGTACGACACCGCCACCGGCCGCGTCGGATACGCCATCAGCGATTGGCTGCTGTACGTGAAGGGCGGCGGCGCGTGGATCAACGCGGATTATGGCCTGGCGGTGAGCGGACCGGCCGGCGGCGGCTCGGTCAACGACACCCGCGGCGGATATGCGGTCGGCTTGGGGGCCGAGTGGATGTTCGGGCCGGGTTGGTCGACCAAGCTCGAATATAATTATCTCGGCTTCGGCACCGCTTCTTACGCACTCGGCGGCGTTGGAACAACCGTCAACACGCGTGTCCAGCTGATCAAGGTCGGCGTGAACTATCATCTTCTGCCGGGTGGAGTTTTCGGCTGGTTGTAGCCGGGGCTTGGGCTGAGAGCCTGAGCATTTAGCGGGCGGGGTTTCCGCCGACCAAGACAGGGTTGAAGCGTTGACCGAGAGAGAAACGAAATGGGGGGCACGGCGAACAAGCAACTTTTGGTGAGGCATCGAATCGGAGCGCGGATCATCATGTTTGAGCTAAGTATTTGGATCTTTGGAAGGGCCATTTGATGCAATTGACCGCGTTCGGACTGAATCGCCTGTCGCCTAAGTTTGGCGCCGCTGTGATCTGCTGTCTTGTGCTCGGCGGGGCCGTTTACGCCCAGGCACCGCAGCAAGACACCGCTGCGCCGGCCGCTGCCGCGCCGGCGTCCACGGCACCCGCTGATGCCTCGCCCGTTGCCGCTGCCCCGGCGCCTGCGGCAGACGCCGCCGCCCAGCCTCGAGAACAGGCAGCCGCGCCGCCGCCCGCCATGGATGTCGCGCCCGGTTTGCTGCCGCGCGACCTCTCGCCGTGGGGCATGTTCATGTCGGCCGACATCGTCGTCAAGGCGGTGATGATCGGCCTCATCTTCGCCTCGGTGCTGACCTGGACCATCTGGCTCGCCAAGACGCTGGAACTCGTCGGCGCGCGCCGCAGGCTTGCCCGCGCCCAGGCCGTGCTGGTCGAGGCGCGCTCGCTCGCCGAAGCCGCCAAGCCCGCATGCGACGCCAGCCCCCAGGTCGCGCGCCTGATCACGGCGGTCGAAGGCGAACTGCGCCGTGCGCCCGATTTTCGCGACACCGACGGCATCAAGGAGCGCATCGCGGCGCGGTTCGAGCGCATCGAGGCCGCGGTCGGCCGCCAGATGCTGCGCGGCACCGGCATCCTCGCCACCATCGGCGCGACCGCGCCGTTTGTCGGCCTGTTCGGCACGGTGTGGGGCATCATGAACAGCTTCATCGGGATTTCGAAGCTGCACACCACCAACCTCGCGGTGGTCGCACCGGGCATCGCCGAGGCGCTGCTCGCGACCGCCTTCGGGCTCGCGGCGGCGATCCCTGCGGTGGTGATCTACAACATGTTCTCGCGCTCGATCGCGCAATACCGCGCGCTCTATGCCGACACCAGCGTCGAGATCATGACCATGGTGAGCCGCGACCTCGTCCAACGGCCGGAGCGCTATCCGGCCGCCTCGCCGGCTCCGGCGGCGGAGTGATCCCGTGAGCCACCGTCTCGATCACGGCGAGGAGGGACGGGCTTGAGCGTGTTCGGACAGCTGTTCCGGGTGCATCGCGCGGACACCGTGCGCTGGATCGCCTGCTTTGTCGTGGTGGTGGCCGCCCACGGCATGGCGGCCTTGAGCCTGCTGGAGTCGCCCGCGGCGTCGGACTTCGATGCCGGCGCACCGGTCGTCATGCTCGAACTCCCCGAGGCGCCTGCGGCCCCCACGACGCCGCCCAGCGACCTCGCGCCCGGTCCTCCGGAGATGGAGAGCGATCCGACGCCGCCACCCAAGGAAGAAACCAAGCCGATCGAGCAGGAGGCGGAAGTGGCGCTGCCGATCCCGGAGCCGCCCAAGCCCCAACCGCCGGTCGAAGAGCATCAGGCGACCGCGGCGCCGTCGGTCGAACTGCCTCCGTCGGAGGCTGCGCCGCCGACGCCGGGAGCGGAGGTCCACACCCCGGCCGCCTTCATCCACTGGCAGAGCGCGCTCGCCGCCCATCTCGAACGTTTCAAGCGCTACCCGTCGGCGGCCCGCGCCCACGGCGAGCAGGGAGTTGCGAAAGTCGCCTTCACCATCGACCACGAAGGTCATTTGCTGCACAGCGAGATCGTGCAGAGTTCGGGGTCGCCGCTGCTCGATCAGGAAACCCTCGACATGCTCGCGCGCGCCCAGCCGATGCCCAAGCCCCCCGGCAATGCACCCGACGGCGCCTTGTCGTTCATCGTTCCTATTCGATTCAACATCAGGTAATGCCTTCGGAGGGCGCAGGGGCAGCATGCTCATTACGTGCTGCAAATGCTATGATGGGGTGATCCGCCGCCGGGGCAACGCACAATGGACACGACGAAACTGACATTGAGAGTGGACCTGGGCAGCGGACGCGCCTTGGGCCCGGGAAAGATCCGCCTGCTGGAGGCGATCGAGAAGACTGGATCGATCTCGCAAGCCGGACGTAAGCTCGGAATGTCCTACCGGCGCGCCTGGCTCCTGGTCGACGACATGAACAGCTGCTTCCGCGACCCCGTGATCGAAGCCCAGCCCGGCGGCGCCCGCGGCGGCGGCGCTACCCTGACGTCGTTCGGGCAGAAGCTGGTCGAGCGCTACCGCGCCATCGAAGCCGACGCCCTGGTCGCCACCCGCAAGCATCTCAACGACATCGAGATGGCCCTGAAGGGCACTAAGGCGAGCCGGGCGCCGACCTCGCTCAAGCGCACGGTGCGCGGCGCGGCGGCGCGGCGATAGGCTAACCCCCGCGCGCCCGCGTCTGCTCCCGCGCCGCCACCAGCCCGCGGTACTCCTGCTGCATCCGCGCGCCCGACTCACCCGTCCAGTACGTCTTCCACTGGTCGGAGCCGTGGGCGGCGCGCATGTACTTGCCTTCGATCTCGGCGATGCGGCTCTCCACGTTGGAGAGCCCGGCGCCCGATGCGTTGGGGAGCAGGGAGTCGCGGGGATCGACGATCTTTGCGACTTCGAGGATCGCCTTGCTGAAGCCGGGATGGTTGGCCAATACGGCCCCGTTGGGAAGCCGTGCATTCAGGAGATCGAGCTTGAGGTTCTGGGCGAAATGCCGGTCGCAGAATTGCGCCACCGTGTTGCGGTTGACGGCATAGTCGTTGCCCCATTCCCGCATGAGGTCGCGGGCTGTGGCCTGCTTGAATTCGCCGTCGGCGCGTTGGCGCTCCGCCGTCGCCTGGTCCTGCATGGCGAAATACCAGCGCACCGCCTGGCTGTATTGCTCGGCGCTCCAGTTGCCCGCGAGCGCCGCCTCGGCAAAGGAGGCGAGCAGAGGCCGGTTCGCTTCGCCCGCCAGCATGCCGTCGGCGAGCTTGAGGCCGCCGACATAGGCGTCGGCGTTCTCCGGCAGGCCGTGGGCGGTGCGCCAGGCGGCGAGCTGCTCCGGCGTCGCGTTGTCGCCGGGCGGCTTGACGGCGCGAAGCTCTCCCGCGGACAGTTTTGTCGTGAGCTCGCGGTAAGCCTTGGCGAGCGCCGCGGGGCTGTCGAAGCGATCCAGCGTCTTCAGGAAGGCCTTGTCGCCGCCGGCGAGATCCTGCCGCCACGTGTCGGGAAAGGCCGGGCCGGCCTGCGCCGCCGTATCTTGCGCGCTGTTCTGCGCCGGCACCCGCGGCTGCGCATTATGATCGGCACCGCCGGCAGAGGAACGAACGGGTTCTCCGCCGCGCTCGGCCGGCGCGGCCCCGCCGTCGGACACGGCGCTCGCAGATGCCTCCGCGTCTGCCGCGCCCGACTCGTTGTCGGGCGCAAAAGTGAGGCGCCAAATCGAACCGAAACCATTGCCGAGCATAGGTCACCTCATCTCGCGGTATCGAACGAGTTCCCAGGTCACATGCGCGGATGGGTCACGAACGCCATGTTGGTCGGCGTGTTGCGGGTCGTCACGTCGCGCTCGGCCTCTTCCTTGGTCAGCACGCCTTCGCGCACCATGGTCCCGTTGGGGCCGACCACGCACCAGCGCTTGGCGGGGCCGCGCCACTGGCAATAGTGGTGCCCCCGCGCCTCGACCTTGCCGACCGCCACGCCGCCGAGCGGCGACTTGATCAGCTCGGCAAAGCGGATGAATTTCGCCGGCACGTGCTCGACCAGGTAGAGCAGGGCGAACACCGTGGATTGCTCGTCGAGGACTTCGATGATGTCGCCGGCGCGGAGCTTCGCCTCGTTCGGTCCCCACACCGCGACATCGGTGAGCACCGCGCGATAGGGCGTGCGCTCGGCGTCGAACACGACCCGCCAGTGGTTGCGTGTGTAGGATGCATCCTGCATCGCGCCCTGCGGGATCGGCGCGGCCGGCGAAGCCGGGGGCCCGCCGTTCGATTGCGCTGCCGGTGTCGCCTCGTTCGCCGCTTTCATCGCCGCCTTTGCCATGATGTGACTTTCCGCGCCGAAAAGGGGAGGGCCGTCGAGCCGGGCGCAGGGCTCGATGCCGGGGTGAATGTTCAAGTGGCCGTCATCCCGGGGCCGGCCGACGGCCGGAACCCGGAATCCAGAAACCTGGGACACCGCCGCCTGGATTCCGGGTTCGCGCAACAGCGCGCCCCGGAACGACGGTGTTTAGAAAGGCCGGAGCGTCAGGTCGTTTGCGGCACCGTGCCGACGCTGGCCGGCACCTCGGAAACCGCCGCACCGGTCGGCGCATCCTCGCCGGGTTGCGCGCCGCCATCGCTTTGCAATCCCGACAGGACCTTCGCGTATTCCTCGCGCAGCGCCGGGTCGCTCCAGTACCGGCGTTGTCCGGCGCCGCTCCTGTCATGGAGGAGCGCTTCGATCTCCCGGGCGCGCTGCCGGTCGGGGCTGGCGTCGTCGGGTTGCGGCGCGGCGCCGGTCTCGGCGAACATTTCGAGCCGTTCGCGCGCCTCAAAGATTGCGTCCTGAAACTCGGCGTCGCGCCAATAGCGGGCGGGATCTTTACGCAGCGCTTCATCGCCCCGCTCCACCGTGGCGCGATCCTGATCGGGGTGGGGCACCGCGTCCGCGACCGCGGCGGGTCCGTCGTCCTGGATGCTCTCATAGATGCCGACGACGCCGGCGCGCTGTTCCGGCGACCAGTTCCGCTGCGCCGCGAATGCGGAAAACGCCTCCATCAGGCCGGCCGCATCGGCACCCGGACGGGCGTGATCGCGATACCATCCGAGCGCATCGAGAAACTGCTGGTGCGACAGGCCGGCGCGCTTGAAGCCGTCGCGGAAAGCGCGGCGCAGGGTCTCGTCGGTGTCGCTGACGAGGCCGAATTCGCGGTAGCGGTGCATGGGCGCGCTCACGATGCCGGGGCGACGATGAAGAAGATGTTCTTGGCCGCGAGGTTCGACGCTGAGGTCTGCTTGATCTGGCCGGCCACCGAGATCACGGATTCGAAACTCGAGGTGACATTGGCGGGCGTGGTGAGATCGAGGGCGAACAGCACGACATCGCCGTCGACCGCCGCCGCAAAGCCGACACTGCCCGCGCCGTTGTTGCCGGCCGCGAGTTGGAACACCGCCGCGCCGCGCTTCGACCCCACCAATTGCCCGTCTCCCAGGAGCCCGGTCGAGGCACTGAAGGTGCCGTCGCCGACGAGGCCGAGGCGGCGGCCGTGAGTCCAAAGCAGCACGTTGTCCTGGGTGAGGGCAGGCATCGGAAAGCTCCTTTTCGAGATGTGTTGATTGCAAATGATGCGAAGGCGCGCCGTGCCGGCAAAGCGGGAGCCGCGGCGGGCACCCAAAGTCCGCCGTGGATGCTCCGGCCCTGAATGCATTCAAGATCTTGGAAGCGACCACACCGGCCGCTGCGTTCGACGCCGCTCAGCCCGGCTCCGGCGCCTCGTCGCGATGTTGTGGCCGCAGCTTTTCGATGCGCCGCAGCTGCACCCCGACCCAGCGCTTGCCTTCGGCGAAGTCGGTGGCGCGCTTGCCGTCCTCGCCGCCGGGCCAGAACGTCATGCGGTCGGTCTCGCACAGCACGCGCACGATGTAGTCGAGCGCCCGTTGCTGCTGGCCCTCGTTGGCGATGCCCCGCGCCACCGCCTGGATGGCGAAGATGTCGGCGCTCTCGATCTTGGGAAACTGCCAGGGATGGTCCGGCTGTAACTTCGGCCGCCGCCCGGACGGAGCGCGGATGCGATCGGCGGTCATGTGGTTTCCTGTCTTGCAATCCATGTTTCATTATCAGCCGTTCCGCGCCCACACTCAAACCAGCCCCGCGCCCTTCAGCGCGCCCGTCGCCTCCCCGACGCTCTTCGCCGCCTCGGCCACCTTCCCCACCTGCTCGCCGGCGTGGCCGAGATCGGCGGCCTGCTGCGCGGCGGCCTGTTGGGCGCGGACCGCGGCCTTGACCTGGTCGGCCTTGCCCTTGTCCACGAGCCACCTCGCCGGCGCGCCGGTGCCTTCGAAGGCGTCGCGGAAAGCGGTGTCGACGTCGAAGTCGGCGCGCATGGCGGGATCGATCTGCATTGCCGCGCCCAGGAGCTGCGAAGCCTTGGTGAAGCTCATGGTCTTGGCTTCCTCCTCGGCCTGCACCAGGGGATTGGCGAACTTGAATTCGATCCGCTGTCCGCGCAACGGCGCCGGCCGGTCCCACACCGAGCCGAAGGCGCCCATGCGGTCGAGCATCTCGAATGTGGTCTGGCAGAGCTGGCCGTTGTATTCGAGGTCCACCGGCTCGAACAAAGGCGTGGCGCGGCGGATATACTCCTTCATCCGCTCGGCGACCTCGTAGGCGGTCATGGCCTTGCCGTCGAACTCCGGCAGATTGAGCACGTTGAGGAAGAACGCCTCGTTGATCACGCGCTCGATCTTCTCCTCGTATTCGGTGCCCCAGTGCAGCCCTTCGCCGTTGAGCGTGATCGGGCGCAGCACCTCGCCGGTGCGTTCGTCGTAATCCGGGTCGACCCAGTTGATGGCGCCGGCATAGAGATTGGTGCCGCCCTGGATGGCGTCGCCCACCGCGATCATGGGAGGATCGACGATCTTCTGCCCGATCTCGATCAGGGTCAGCGTCATCTGCTGCAGCATGCGGCCGTCGGGCAGCGCGATGATGGCGGTGGGCGAATAGGCGTATTGGGAAAACCCGCCGATCGTCACCCAGCGCGGGATGACATAGCCGAGATCGGGCCGCGGGGTTTCCTCGAGGATGGTCTGGTGGTCCTCGTCGATCACGATCTGCACGAAGGGATGGACGCCCATATGAGACGACGATGTGTCGCCGCCCTTGCCGGCGAGGTCGTATTCGTCCGCGGGCAGCACGATGACCCGGCAGTTGATCTCGGTGAACGGATCCTTCTCCGCCCTGATTTTGACTTCGGGCGAGACGGTGTCGGGAAACAGCCGGCACAGCGCGCGGGCATCGAGCTTCCATTTGCGGTGGAACTGGTCGATGACGAGATTGGCGTTCTCCGCCCACACGCAGTCGCGCAGGTGCCAGGTGCGGTAGAGCATGCCGGTGCGGGCCTGGTTGAGCCGCGGCTCGATCACGCATTGCCCGAACAGCACGAAGTCGGCATCGCCTTCCTTGGTGGCGCGGGTGAACTGGGAGGGGCGGTCATACATGACCCGGCGCATCACCTGGCCGGCCTGCTCGAGCCAGATCTTGCAGTTGCGGTCCTGGTTGATCGCTTCGCTCCCGGTCTTCGGCGCGAACCACTGCATGTCGCGCGGCCGCAGGATCGAGGAGAGCGCATTGGAGAGCTCGCGGTGCGCCAGCACCGGCCGCCCGGTCATGAGATAGGAGGCGAATTCCTCCGAGATGAAGCGCGCCCGCGTCATGTCGGCGCGGATCGGATAGAAATTCTCGGCGAAGCTCTGCCACAGCGTGAGCAGGGGAAAGCGCTTGGTGTAGAGCGCATCGCCGATCCGCATCAGTTCGTGAACGCGCGTTTTCATGAGGCGATCGTCCCCCTCTCAGATTTTTGAGCATGATCTTGTTCGAAAAGTCTGCAACTTTTCGGGATCATGCTCTGGGCTTTTTTCGACTATCACCGCCGTTTCCGGCGCGAGCTCACCTGCCGCCGCCCAACGTCGTCCCGGTATAGGGAACGCCGGCGCCGCCTGCTGCCGACCCCTGGTTCGCCGTGGAGAGCACGGTCGACGACCGCCCCGCGCGTGCAGCCGCCTGCTCGGCCGCCAACCGCGCGGCCGCCTGGGCCTGCGCACCATAGGGATCTGGCATCGGCGGCGGCGCGATCGGGGTCGGCGGCGACATGACGGCAGGCGGCTTGAAGAGATTGCTCATGAGGGGCTCCGGGAGAGGTTGAAGTTTGCCGGCGCAAGGCATACGGCGCGATACCGCGCGCCTCGTGCAGCGCCGGTTGCGATATCGCCGATCCCAATTGCAGAAATAAAAAACCCGGCAGGTGTCCCGGCCGGGCGCGAAAAACCACGTTGGATATTTTTTCTCATGAGTTCGCCCGACCGTCAAGCCGGAGCGTGTTCGGCGTTTTTCGGTCCGTCGGCCGGCGCTGTGGTGACAGCAGGCGGTTTGAAGATTGATCAACGGGCGTCCGGGTAGGGTTGGACGACGTGAAGCGCAGGCTGGGGCCCGCGTGTCCAAGCGCTAGATCGAGGGAGTTCGAATGCCGAAGCATATGCCGACGCCGCGGGTCGCACGCCCATGCGGTGGGAGGCGCCCGGCGATTGGCTCGCCGCGGCTATTCCACTTGGTTTCGAAGATTAGAGCGCCCTGGCCACCCGGAAGCCATCCACGGCCTGCGCGGTATCCCTTTCCGGGGCTGCGCAACAGTTAGGCTCCGAGTAAAAACGTGCCGCCGAACGAAGATGCCAGGAAAGAAGCGACCACCTGCCGCCGCGCAAGACGCGAAAGCGACAGTCTCCGGTGACCCAGGCGGAGCCGTCAGTAGGTGCGCCGACGTAGTTCTCGTGCCAGCAGTCCTCGACCCATTCCGTGACATTGCCGTGCACTTGGTAAAGACCCCACGGATTGGGCGCAAAACTGTCGACCGGCAACGTCTTGTTCGCAATCCTGGCCCTGGTTTTTCCGCCGCCGTAAGATGACAGACTATTGTATTGGGCTTGATCTGCAGAATTCGACTTGCCCCACCAAAACGGAGTCGTCGTTCCCGCCCGCGTGACGTATTCCCGCTCTGCTTCGCTTAGGAGCCGATAGATCTTCCCGGTCTTGTTCGAGAGCCACGCCACATAGGCGTTGGCATCGTTCCACGATACGTTGATCACCGGCCGGCGTCCGCGCCCCCAACCTTCATCGTAGCCGCGCGAGAGCGAGGCTCCTCCACAATGGCCCTCGGCCACACACGCGTCCCATTCGTCGAAGGTCACGGCAAATCGCCCGACGGCGAACGGCGACGGGATTTTCACTAAGTGCTGCGGGCTTTCATAAGTTAGGCGCTCTTCCTCGTCGTTCGGCGAACCCATCATGAATTCGCCGGCCGGCACCACCACCATTTCGGGGCAGGTGCTGCAGTCCTTGAAGACGTCCTGTGCCTTTAATGCCTGTGCCTGTGGGATTGCCGCTTGGCCTCGTGCGACCGCGACCACGGCGAGTAGCGTCGCTAGCGCTATGCCAGCTAGGTGGGACGCTTGCGGCGGATGCAGGGGCGTTGCTCCAGTTACAGGCGTGGTCGAGGTCGGGTGGCAATGGTCTTGGTCTGGGGATGAACGGATTCCAGCTCAGATAGGCTCCTGATGGAGTTCCCAGATATGACGTGTATCGCGGATTGGCGCCACCCATGTTTCTATGCGATTCATAATCTTTTGTGGCGAAACGGTCACCCCCACCAGTGTCGCTCTTTGGATTGTTCGTTGTAGTATAGGTGTTTTTATTGTTTTGGTCCTTCCCGATAATCGTATAGTCGCCATGCGTATGATAGGCGCCGACCGTGACGGTTCCAGGAGGTGCAAGCGTGGTGTAAGGATCTGATTCTCCAGCCGTACCTCGGTGCGGTCCCGAAAAATCAAAGTCATTCGGGCCCCTTTGATAGATGAGGCCTGCATATTCGACGTTGTCCCTTACGGAAAAGGGGTTGATGCCATCAAGCGCCTCAATTGCGACGTCATCCGCATGCTTCCAGCTCCCGTGTCGATCTGCCGGCGATGGCGGATCACGGCGCCCGTCATCCGGTGCGCGATCGGGCGTGGGCGGTGGTGTGGCCGGCGTTTGCGGAGGCACATTGGAGGGCGGTTTGAAGAGATTGCTCACGCGACCTCCGGATGGAGTTTAGCATTGTAGCAGAACGCAAGGTCTGGGCCGGCGGTGCCAAGCGGTTTCAATTGTGATCTTACGTATGTCAAGAAGTGAGCCAAGCTCATGCTGACGTTGTCAGGGCAAAAGAGGTGACCCTCGTTGTATCGCCTCGCTGCCGCGGCCGCTCACCCCGCCTCGCCGGCCGCCTTGAGCACCACCCCCGGCGGGAGGCTCTGCCGCGCGGCGCCGACGTCGCGCCACAAGATGGCGGCGGGGTCGCCGCGGTCGATGCCGCTGCGCTCGTCCCACAGCACGACGTTCGCCGGCAGGTCGTCGATCCCGATCGGGCGGCCGTCGCTCATGGCAAAGCCGTCATGGTCGACGTAGAAGCGGCGCGAACGCTGCGGACCCGCTTCGCCGGGTTCCGGCGGGAACGGCGCGGAGCGCGCGCCGGGAAGCCCGGCGTCCGCCGCGGCTGCGATGGCGATCCCGCCGCAGCGGCCATGGACGGCGTCGAACGCCATCGCCATCATCTGCAACCAGGTGATGCGATCCTCCTGGCGCCATTGCGCGGCGCCGTCGGTTGCCGCCGGCAGCTTGGCGATCAGGGCTGCGATGAGCGTGTCGTGCCTGGCCTTCGCCATGGGGTCCTCCGACGAAGTTTGAATGCCTGCGTGGATGGCGATGCGGGTGCTTTGCGCTCTCCCACCACTCCGTCATAGCCGGGCTCGTCCCGGCTATCTCGATGAGACGGGCACGAACTCCACAGCTGCGTTGCTGTGATCCGCTCAGTCGCGACCGGCCATCCCTCTTGGGACGGCGCCGTGCCTTCACAATCGAGATGGCCGGAACAAGTCCGGCCATGACGGCCGATGGGTGTCGGGCTGACCAACGCCGACCTCACCGCCGCTTCAAATGCGGATATCCGACGTTGGCGAACTCCGGCCGCGTCGCGACGGGATCGGGGTCGAGCCGGCGGCGCACGTCCTCGCCGGTGCGGCCGAGCGCGCGGGCGATGGCGTCGAAGCTCAGGCCCTCGCAGGCGAGCCGCTGCGCCCGCACCAGCTCTTCGAGCGGCCAGGCTTCTTCGTCGTTCGCGCGGCGCGCCGCAAAGGGCAGGGGGTCGGTCATCTCGCGCCCTTCCGGCAGCGCTGCGCGCCGCCCGCTTCGGCGCCACCGGCCGATCGGGCCGGGCGCGTCACCAGCGCCCCATCGGACCCGCCGGCTTCAAGTCGGCATAGCCCACATTGGCGCGGTCCGGCCGTGCCGCATTACGCTCGCGGCGCAGCTCCGCAGCGACGGCGCGCGCGCCTTCCGAGAGGCACATCACGATGGCGTCGCCTTCGTCCGGCGAGCGCCCCAGGCGCTTGCGGATCTCGTCCTTGTCCTCGATCTTGATGCCGCGCGCGGTGAGCTGCCAGCGCGGCGCCGCGAGGTCGGCCTTGATGGAGGCGTCCGGCGGCAACGCGATGGCGGAGCCGCCGTCCTGGCCGGGATCGAGCTCCTCGCGCATGCGCCACCACGCTTCCGCGCGCCTGTTGATGAAGGCGAGTTGGCGGTCCCGGGTCTTGCCCGGCGATGCATTGGCGCCGTTGAACCCGACGACGGGAATGCCGTTGTCGCGCAGCCGCGCCACGGTGTCGCCGCCCCAGCCGCCGCCGACATCGACCACCACCGGGCAGCGGCCGCGGCGGAACGCGACCACCGCCGCCGCGACCGCGCTGCCGTCGCGGGTCTCGTGGCCGTGCTTGCGCACCAGCGGCGCATACCAGCCGCCATGGCGGCCGGCGAGCACGGTCTTGTCGGTGCCGCCCTGGGCGACGTCGAGCCCGATCGCGGTCATCGCGATGCCCCGGCCGGCGTCGGCGCGCCAGCGCGCCTGCGCCGCCTCGATCCAGGCGGTGGGAATCACCTGAAAATCGTCGTCCTTCAACGCCGCGGAGAAATTGCCGTCGCGGTAGGCGCGCCGCAGTTCCTCCGGCAGTCCTGCCAGCACCGCGGCATAGCCGGTGCGCCGCAGATCGGGATTGTCGCCGAGCCGCGCCGGGATATAGCTGCGCGAGCGCGCCACCACCGCTTCGCCACCGACGAGATGGGGCCCGCGCCCGTCGACCTCGACGTCTTCGCCGTCGGCGCCCGTGGTGAACCAGCGCAGTTCCCCCGGCGCCGCCGGCCTGGGATGCACGGGGTCGAGCCACGGCGCCCAATGCTTGATGACCCACAGACCCTCCGCCGTCGTCGGCGGATTCGAGCCGACCACGACGCGGCAGCGCTGCGCCTGATCCACCGAGCGGTTCCAGCCGACGATGAAGCGGTATTGCGAATGCAGGAAGTCGGTGCCCTCGTCGAAATAGATGAGGTCGTGGGGATCGCCCTTGAAGCGCTGCTTGTCGTCCTCGTGCTCGCAGCCGGAGAACTCGATGAGCCGGTCGTCCAGCTTCCAGCGGTGGAGCTGGCCGTTATAGCCGGCGCGGTGGCCGAGGATTTCCGCCACCCGCTCCACCAGCTTGAGCGCATCCTTGTTGACCCGGCGCAGGATCAGTGACCGCTTATGCGCGGTAAGCGCGAGGCCGAGGCCAAGATCGGTGTTGTGGGTTACGATGAAGTCGTCGGTGATATAGAGCGAATTTCTATGGCGCACCTGGATGCACACCGCTTGAGCACGGCGGGAGAATTCGATTTTCTCGATGAACCTGGCGTCGATCTGGTGCTTGATTTCGGCGGCGATCTCGCGCTTGCGTGTGAGTCGGAACAGCCGTTGCGGCTCTCCAATTCGGATGCGCAGGCAATAGGCCTTTTGCCCGGCTCGGCTCTCGCCGTTATGCATGTATTTCGGGGCTTTCTTCGTTACACTCACCACCGCGCCAAGCGAGCGGGCGAGGTGTGTCACGTCGTCGGCGAGGCGGGCGGAGGTCGTCGTATAGTAGCAGGCGCGCTTCTCCTCGACCCAACCGTCAGAATCCATCAATCCCTGTAGGACGGCCCACCGCATATCAACCGGCCCGAAGAGATACTGGCGTGGAATGAACTTCCCTTCCGAATAATGGCCGAGCAACTTCAAATCGGTGAGGGCCTTGGCGGTTCTTATCAAAAACTCGCCCCTGAAGCGTGCGCTTTTTGCGTTGGTCTCGCGCCGGACGTCGATCGCAACATCGTCACCGCCGATAAGACGGATGGATTGCAGAATTTCATCATCTGCGGACGTTACATTGATACGCTTCGCCGTGCGGAACGAACCGTCTCCGATCAGTACGCCAAGCAGGTACGGATCGATCGGGCGCGCGATGAAATTGCCCTTGCCGACAAGACCGCCAGCGACATTGAATGCAACCGGATCACATAGCGGGATGGCAAACCTCATCGGGCGCCCATCAGAACGGCGCATGCCACCCTGAATCGCATTGATGATCTCCGCCGTAGTGTACTTTGCGGCGGAGGCGGCGCCAGCGGTCGGTTTGTTCCCAATCTTCCTGCTGATATGCGTCGGCCACGCCAGCCAATTGTGCTCCAGGCCTGCCTCCGTCGCTCCGCCATCGGCCATGGTCACGCGATAAAGATCGACCTCGCCCTGCGGAAAGACGCCGATTACTTCGGTCACTGTCCCATCAGTCGCGCAGAGTTTCGACCCGACCTTCAGGGTGCCGATTTCGACCCAGCCGAACGGAGTAAGGACCTTCGAATCCATGCTCTGAAGCTTACCGCCGCCGGCCTGCCCGCCATAGAACAGCTCATCCGCAGCGCACAGATAGGCATCGGTCTGCGGCCCCGGATTGGGCACCCAGGCGAGATGCGCGGTCTTCTCCCGCGCGATCGCGACGGCTTCGTCGCGCGCGTCGAGCGGCATCGGGCTCAGCCGGTCGATGATCTCATCGAGAAGGTCGCTCAAGGCGAAGCCTCTTACAGCGCAGCGTGGGCGCCGCGGCGCAGGATGAAGGCGATGCGGCGCGCCGCCTCGGTCTCGCTGAGCTCGAAAGTGAGCGTGGTGGCCACCTTTCCGTCCGCCTTCTCGCCGATCATGCCGGCGATCCTCGCCTTTGCCAGGGTGGCCGACACCGCGGCCGCAGGCTGCTTGATCTCGATGGCGAGCCGCCGCGCCTCCTCGAGCTCGTCGATCATCCGTGCGACGCTCGGTTCGGCCGAAGCCGCGTGCGACTTGATCTCGGCGACCCGCGCCTTCAACTCGGCTTTGCCGGAGAGCCGCGCAGCGGCCGCAGCCGCCCGCGCGCCGGGCGCATAGCCGGCCCGCTCATAGGCTTGCGGCACGGCCGCGCCGCGGGCGATCGCATGGGCGAACTTCTCATGGCGGATGTTTCTGAGCACGGGCATCGGGTCCTGGTGCGGGGGTGAGTACATGGCGCAGCGGGGAAGCCGCAGGGCCGGTCGTCATCTATTGGTGTGCGTGGTCTTGACCTGGAGCCGGGGCGGACCAAGACCTCAACGCCCTCGCCATCTTGCATATGCTTGGTCCCTTCTGGCGAAGGCCCCGTGATCTGCGGTATCTCACCTATTTCTTATGCATAGCTTCGGCAGGCAGAAAGAACTTGCTGCCGATTTCAGCGCGGAGGGCTTGTCCCAATTGATAGGTCAGCGCTGTGGCGGCTGTATTCCCGTCCGAGGCGTCACGCGAACTCTCGGTTTCGACCAACGGCTTGAACCCTTCGATGACGGCGCGCTTCTGCGCCGCGAGGAGCGCCCCCTCAGGGGTGCGCATTTCGGCTAGCTGCTTGGTGACGAAATCGAAGTCCGCCTTGCCGAGTCCGCCCTTGTTGTAGGCCTCCAGGATCGGGGTACGATCGTTGATCTTCTCCGCATCGCCGTCGTCACGCCTGATGCGGTCGAGGAGCTTCAACGCAGTGGCGTTTGAGACCGCCGCCGGCGGGTCCGGCTGGAGGGTCCGCTCCGTCGTGGCGAGCAGGCGCTCGCGGGCCTCCGGTGTGAGAATCTCGTTGTTGGCGATGGCACCGGCGATGCCGGGCTGTCCGCTGAAAAGGCCCTTGAGGGTGTCGGTTTCGGCCTGATCGGAGGCGCGCTGGCGCTGCTCCGCATCGAGACGCTCGGTGCGCTCCGCGTCCACTTGCCCGGCGCGCAGGTTGTCTTGCGCCTGCGTGACGAGTGATTCCCTCGTCTCGGGCGAAAGGTACTGCACCAGTGGATGCGGGCTCTCGTCCGCGGTCAGCTCCTCGATGGCGCGCGCGGGATCGGCCTGGGCGAGCGTTTTGTAGTTCGCGACGGTGAGACGGAGCGCCCCGGCCTTCTTCTCGGCGGCGGCTTGTTCCGGCGTTATGAACCGCTTGTCGACGGCGTCATCGATATTCGAATGGATGTTTTCGGTCGCGGCGATCGAGAGGGCATCGTCGGGATCGGCGCCGAGGTTCTGCTCCAGCTGCTGCAGCAGCTGCGCGCGGTGGGCAGCATGGGCATCGGCGGCAGCCTGGAAGGCGTGCCGCGAGACATTGCGGGCTTCCTGCATCAACGGCTCGTGCAGGGAGTCGTAGTAGGCCAGCCTTACCGGCTCGCTGGAGATGGCGCCGGCGGCGTCATCGACGGTCTTGGCGGCGTCGTCGGTCCAGCGCTGCTTGACGGTCGTGTAGTCGGGGTCGGCCGCGTACTGGGAGCGCAGGCCGATGAGGCCGGTGACGGCCTGTGTCCGCGCGGCATTGAATTCCTCACGCGCCTGCCGGGCGGCGAAGTCGGCCTCGGACTCGCCGAGCCGCGCGACCGAGGCGCCGAAGTGCTCGCCGGCGGTCGCAATCTTCTTGGCGCCGCGCGCATAGGCGTCGACATCGTAGGTGCCGACCGGGCGCACGCCGGCGATCCCCGGCGTTCCGCCGAGGTCTTCAAAGGTCGGTTGTTTCGGCATGCGTCAGGCCCGATCGCTCAAGTGAACATCGGGTAAGGCGCGCCGCCCGTTCCCATGTCGGTCCAGGTCATCTGGCCGCCGGGCGTGGTGGGCGCGTTCGCGCCATACATCCGCATCAGTGACGCCCCGCCGCCGGCGATGGTCGACATCGCGGAGAGGTAGGAGGCGCGCTGGGCTTCCTGGCCGGCAAGCGCGTCGATGTATCCGGAGTATTGGACGCCCTGCGCCTGGTTGAGCAGGCCGGTGGCGCGGTTCTGGCCATTCCACAGGTCCATCCCGGCGAGGTAGCTGCCGCGGCCGACGATGCCGCTCTGGTTCGTAACGGCGCTGCCGGTGCCGGCATTGACGCCCGCGGCCGCAGCATTGGCGACGGCGGAGGAGCGCAGCATGTTGGTCTTCTGGTCGACGTCGAAGGCCTGGCGCTGGGCGGCCGCAATTTCGCCGCCGGCGTTTTGGCGCAACTGCGCCGCCTGGTAGTTCGCGGCCTGCTGTTTCATCTGCGCGGCCTCTTGCGCATAGCCGCCGCCGGCCAGCGAACTCGCTGCGGAAATCGCGGAGCCTATGCCAGTGAGACCCATCGCGCCGCCGCCGAGCGTGGCGGCGGTCATGCTCAGGGGATCGAACAGCGGCGAGGTGTATTTGCGCAGGGGATCATAGGGGAAGTACTGCATCGCAATGCCTCCGGGGCAGGTGCTGCGGGTAGGACTGAGCGAGGTCGTTCATCGCAGCGTCCGCCGCGCGCACACCGTGACCGTGAGCGACGTGGTGCCGTCGCCGGCGGTGATGCGCGGGCGCATCCAGGCGGTGGCCTCCATCACTTGGCTGATGCCGGCCGCCGTGACCGAGATGGCGGTGCCCAGCGGATTGGTGAGCGTGTAGTAATTCACGCCGTCATTGGAGCCTTCGAACACGACGGTGCCGCCGGAGCCGAAGGTGCCTGTCACCTGCACCGTGCGGTCGACCAGGGCCGGCCGCTGCACCGGCTGGCCGGAATCGGGTCCGCCGTCGGTGAGGTTCGCCCAGGTGATGGTGATGGCGTCGATGCCGGAATCCTGGCTGCGGATCTTCTGGAAGCTCGGAACGATGATCGCCATGGGCGCTCCATAGGTTGGAAATCGGTGCGCGGGAGAAACCGGCGCAAACGCCGGCGGTCACCCGCGCGAGGTGAAGTAGAAGGAAACCGTCGGATTGGTGCCGCCGGTCAGCGTGCCGACATTCGCCTTGACCTGGCGTACCGGCGTCGGAAACAGGTTCACGATCTCGCCGGACAGGTATCCCTCGTTGGTGTCGAGCAGGCAGATCGTGTCCCAGGTGCCGCCGTCGAGCAGCGCCAGCAGGGACGCCACGACCCGGCTCGGGCTTCCCGTCACCTCCATCTGCACGGCGGCGGCGAGTTGCGGGAAGGCGAGGTTGAACACCGCACCGTCGCCGGTCGCGGTGGCCGCGTTGAGCAGCCTGATCGCTGCGGTCTGTGTCATGGCTGTCTCCTTGCGATCTCGCCGGATTGACTCATGTTTTGCGGGGCACGCGGGGCGCACCTGCGGGTGCAGGTACAAGGGGTGGCGCCGCCGGCGCGCGGTGCGGGTGCGCGCACACGAGGCCGACGGCGCCGTCGCGAGCCGCGGTGCGTCACGCGCTTGGGCGTGACGCGCAGGGGAGGGGCTCGCGAGCTGTGAATTCCAGAGTGTCTGCAGTCGCGCCGTCGGCGGCGTGCGCCCACGTCAATGCGGGACGTGTTCAATGAAATGGAAGGCTTTTGACGAGGGTGAGCGCAGGTAGTGAAGACCCGGCGTCGCTGGTATTAAAATCTGTCACTATTTCAAAAATAAAAACCCGGCAGGTGACCCGGCCGGGCGCGAAAAACCACGTTGGACATTTTTTCTCATGAGTTCGCCCCGCCGTCAAGACCGAACGTGCGCGGCCGGATGCAGGTGACGCCGGACATGAAGAGCCAACACTCACGCAATGTCATGGCCGGGCTTGTCCAGGACGAGCCCGGCCATGACGGTATTTATCGGTCGCCCTGCCGGTATCCATCTAAAGCGTCATTAAAATTGCAGCGCAGCTCCGAAAACAAAAACGCCCGGAGGTTTCTCCGGGCGCAAAAGAGCACGTTAAATATTATTTCTCATGAGTTCGCCCCGCCGTCAAGAGTGAACTCATCGCGTTTGTAGTCAACGCTAAATGAAATTAAAGTTCCGCGAGGTCCGCGACCGGCCGCAATGCGAACGAGGCCTCGGCCGCGTCGAGCCAGGCCGCGGCGGTGCGGCGGTCGGCCCATCCGGCCCGGGCGGCATAGTCGCGCAAGCCGGCGATCACGACACGGGCGGCGACGCCGTGGCGGATGCCGAGATCGGCCTCGATGCCGTGGAAGGCACGCTCGTCGATCACCGCCGCAATGACGATCTCGAGGGTGCGGTCGCCGCGCCGTGCCCGGGCGGACCAGTGGTGCGCCCAGTGCTTGTAGCGCGACACCGCGTCGATGACGAACACCGGCTCGCGGCCATGATGGGTGGGATCGCGGCGCTCGAGGCAGGGCGATTTGATCAGCAGCGCGCCGGCCTGGGCGTGGAAGGCGATGGCAATGTCGTCGGCGGCGCGGATTTCCTCGGTGCCGATGCGCCCCTTGTCGACCAACCGTGCGAGCGGCGCCGGCAGGAGCTTGAGGATGGTGGCACCGGTGCCGCCGATATCGCTGCCGTCGCCGGCGCGGCGTTCGGCCTTGCGCAGCGCGCGCTTGAGACGTGCGAGGCTCTTGTCCTCGTCGGCGGCGCGGCGGCCACCTTGTATCGCCATGATGCACCTTTGGGCCAGAGCATTTTCCGTTTGGGCCTACCCTACTATTGGTGTCATTGCCCGGCTTGACCGGGCAATCCAGTACTCACGGCCGGTGTTTACTGGATCGCCCGGTCAAGCCGGGCGATGACAGCGAATGAGGAGTGAACCCAAACGAAATCCCCTCCAATCGGCTTTGGGCTAAAGCGGAGATACCAGGTCGGCGCAATCGCTCGCGGGCGATGTGCATCCGGAGGAGTGCGGGGCCGGCGCGAACAGCCTGGGAGCGTCCAGCGGCCTCTTGTCCTTGTAGACGCCGATCATCGGCGGCCTTTCGAGGCCGGCCTTGATGGCCCGATGCATCGCTTTCTGAAAGGCGAGGTCGGCCTTGCGGAACGATTGCGCGGCCGGCGCCGCGATCGAATCGCCGGCCTCGTCGGGCAGCGGTTTCTTGTGATCGTTCCTCTTCAAGCCGCTTTTCTTGAGCAGCCATTCCACCGATCCCGGCGTCCTGCCGAGAAGTCCGGCGACGGCATTGACCGAGGCGCCGTTCTTGAATGCCGCAATGGCGGTTGCCTGTTCGGCCGGCGAGCAGGTCTGGTCCATGACGATGTCCTCCTGGGCGTCGGGGCGTGCGGCGCCGGCCGGTCGATTTGACATGTTGCGATGATAGGACTATTGAAGGGGCTGACAAGAGGGAAAATCCTACTTACCAGCGGCGGAGCGAGTTTTGTACATTCACGCCATGGATTCGGTGCGCAACCTCATCGTCGCAAGGGTCGCCGAGCTCGGCCTGTCGCTGTCGGAACTCTCGCTGCGGGCCGGGAAGAACCACGCCTATTTCCAGCAATTCATCAAACGCGGCATTCCCGGCCGTCTGCCCGAAGAGGTGCGCGGCGTGGTCGCGCAGATTTTGAGGGTTGACGAATCGCAACTCAAGATGGTAGGAAAAAAAGCCGTCGCACCGGTAATTCCTCCGAACGCCGAACTATCCGGCGAGGTGCAAATCGCAACCCGGATTCCAGTATACGGACAGGCTGTGGGCGGGAAGGACGGCGAATTCATCCTCAATGGCAACCGGGTAGCCGATATTTTGGCGCCTCCGAGCCTGTCGCGCGTTGCCGACGCCTATGCGGTCTATGTCGTCGGCGACTCCATGGAACCGCGTTATTTTGCAGGCGAGATGGTGTTCGTCAACCCACGGTTGCCGATCAGCAAGGGCGCCTTCGTAGTCGCCCAGATCGCCATCGGCGACGGCGAGATGCCCCATGCCTACGTCAAGCGGTTCGTGTCGAGCGACGCCAAGCGGTTGCGGCTCGAGCAGTACAATCCCGCCAGGATACTGGAATTCCCCGCCGCCAGCGTGGTGTCGGTCCATCGCGTCATCATGGGCGGCGAGCGCTAGAAGGCAGCCGCCGCGACCGGGATCATAGGAATTGTTGGTTGACGGTAATAGGAAAAAGCCTATTATCGATAACGTGATTCCACCATCCCGGGACTGTCCATGGCCGCCATTCGCGTCGATCGGGACCACGCCCGCGGCCTGCGCGCAGCCGACGGTGTCCGCGCCCGCGGCGGCAGCGCCATGGAGGCGGCCTTGGCCGCGATCGAGGCGACGTTCTCGCCGGCGATCCGGCATTCGACCTTCAAGCGGCGCGTCGCCGGGCTGGTCCGATACGGAGCGGCGCATCCCGAGATACGATGGCGCTACCAGCGCCTCGCCGGACGCTATGCCGGGTCCGATCTCGATACCGCCGTGGTGATCGTCGAGCGGCTCCATCGCGCCGAGATCGATGCACGCGATGCCGCGGTGCGCCTGTGGGGCCGCTGCAGCCGGCCGCGCATCGCGCTCATGCTGCTGCAGGAACTCCGCCTGGTGCTGCGGCTGGTGCGCCGCTACGCGCCGGCGCGCTATCCCGGCCTCGTCGCCGCCGTGCTCGCGCAGGACGGCGCGGAGAATTCGGCCGGACTCGCGGAAGCGGCGGAGTGAGCGGCGCGGCCGCCCACGAGCATGTTCACGAAATCCCGATCAACGGCCAATACACCTGCACGAGCAGCAGCAGGATCGCGAACTCCACGACGGTGAGCCACCATCCCAGGCGGAGCAGGTCCCGCGCTTCGAAATATCCGTAGGAATAGCCGACGATCAGCACACCGGACTGGTAGGCAAAGAGCTTGCCGCCGGCGGCGAACGTCCAGATCATGCCCAGCAGCAAGGGCGACATGCCCTCGGTCTTGGCAAAGTTCACCACCAGCGGAATCGACGTGGCGAGCATCGAGATCTCGCTGGCGAGAAAGAAATGATAAACGAACCCCGCCCAATACAAGATGACGGTGGTGGCCATCAGGCTTGTCAGGTACGGCTGTATCGAGGTGAAGACCAGGTGGGTGAGGAGGTCGATCCCCTTGGTCGCCTGGAGCACGCTTCCCATGCTCACGGCGGCGGCTACGAAGAACACCGGCATGTAGTTGAGCTTGCGCAAGTCCTCCGCCTCGAGGATGCCGACATAGGGAAGCAGGGCGAACAGGCCCACGCCCATTCCGATCACCGCCGGCGAGATGTGATGGATGAAATCGGTCAGCCACAGGGCGACGGCGGCGCCGAGCAGCAGCGCCGCCTTTTTCTCCAGCACCGACCACGGCCCCATCTTCTTCAATTCATTGAGCAGAAAGTCGTGCCCGCCCTCCAGGCTCACCACCTCCGGCGGATACATCCAAAGGGTGAGCCGCCACGCCACCAGCACCGTGATGATGCTGCACGGGAGGAACGCGAGGAACCACGCGCTCCACAGCACTTCGACGCCGCCGACCTTCTCGATCAGGCCGCGCGCGGTGATCGACCCGGCGCCGGCGATGATCATCTTGTCGAAGATATTGGCGGTGTAGGTGAGAATGAGAAACATGCCGCGCGCGACATTGCTCCCGGTCTGGGCACGAAAGGCCTCGACCAGGCCGAGCGCGATCGCGGCCATGATGACGAGGCGGGCTACTCCCGACGGAACGATGAAGGTCAGCAGAAAGTCGGTGACGATCAAGCCCAAGAGAATGCGCGGATAGGTGCTGCCGATCCGCAGCATGACCACATAGGCCAGCCTGCGCGCGACGCCGGAACGCGTCGCGATGACCCCGAGCAGGAGCGCCGAGAACAGGAACCAGGCGGTATCGTTGGCAAACCCGGAAAAGGCCACGTTGAACCGGACGATGCCGAGCGCCCAGAACAGAAAGCAGCCGATGAAGCCGGTGACCGTATAGTCCATGGCCTGCGTGATCCACGCCACCACCATGAACATGGAGATCGCGAGCCCGTGCTTGGTCGTGGGCTCGATGTCGACCGGCATGAACCAGATCGCGAGGGGCACGAGGACGCACAAGACCTGGCTGGCGATCGTGAGGTAGCGACGTGCCGCCTGTTCATCCCCGAGCGCCGGCGCAGCAGTGCCACTGTCGAAGGTCATGCGTTTCCTCTGCCGTCTCCGCCCTTGGCCAACGTCGGATGACGGCGGTTGCCGTGCCGGATGAGTTTGGTCGGCGCAAGCCGTCGGCGTCAAGGCGCGTATGACCGCGCTGACCTGCAGGCGGTTCTATTTTTGATCCGGTCCGCGATGTCGGGGCTGGGGCCGTCAGAATGGCCCGACGCCGAAATGCAGGCGCTGGGTGATGTCGTAGCTCGTCTTGGTGGTGGGATAGGCGTAGTCGACGCGCAGCGCGCCGAACGGGGAGTCCCAGATCAGGCCGGCGCCGATCGAGGAGCGGATCTGGCGGGAATCGGCGACGTTGAGCGACTGGGACAGCGTCGGGAAGGAGGTCTGCCCGCGGTAGCCGAAAACGGTTCCGGCGTCCGAGAACACCGCGGCCTTGAGCGCGAAGTCGGGCGGCAGCCAGGGGATCGGCGTTTGCAGCTCCGCGGTTGTCGCCAGGTATTGGCTGCCGCCGATATTGTCGGCGGTGGTGCCGGGCGTGAGGTCGCGCGGGCCGAACCCGTTGGGCGCAAAGCCGCGCACGAGCTGCGGGCCGCCGAAGAAGCCGTCCGCGAATGGCAGCGGCTGCCCGCCGAACGGCGAGATGTAGCCGCCCTGCGCACGCGCCATGCCGACGACGTCGTCGCCGAAATCGTGGTAGTAGCGGATGTCGTCGGCGCTCCGGTAGAAATCGACATCGCCTCCAAGCCCGGCGACATCCTGCTTGACCTCGATGCGCAGGCCGTCGTGAGGGTTCTTGGCATTGTCCAGGGTCGAATAGAGGAATGTCGTTCCGATCGTGGAAACCCAGGCCGGCCCGTCGAGCGCCGCCTGCTTCACCTCGGCGGAGGCGGCGACGCAGTCGTGCGGCGGCAGGCAATCCATCAGGGCGGGGTTGAGCGACAGGCTCTGGTTCACCAGCGAATAGCGTGCCTCGGTGCTCACGGCGTCGGTGATCGGAGCGTCGAGCTTGATACCCGCGCCGTAATTCGTGCTGCCGTAGGACTGATTGGGGTTGGTCAGGGTCTCATTGCCGAAGAAGTCGAGGCCCAGCGTCGAGCGTGTGTCGAGGAAATACGGCTCGGCCAGGCTCAGCTTGCCGGCGCGCTCATATTGTCCGAGGGTGGCGGAAACCTTCACATATTGTCCCAGTCCCAGGAAGTTACGCTCCGACACGGTGACTTCGGCGAGCACGCCATAGCTGCTCGAATAGCCGCCCGATATGGCGAAGTTGCCGGTCTGTTGTTCCTCGACGTCGACATTGAGCACGACACGGTCGGGCGCCGACCCCGCCTGGGTCGAGGCCTTCACGGACTTGAACAAGCCCAGCGCCTTCAGGCGCCGCTCCGCCCGGTCGACCAGATTGCGGTTGTAGGCATCCCCTTCGTGGATGTCGAACTCGCGCCGGACCACGTGATCGCGGGTGAACGTATTGCCGCGGACGACGATGCGCTCGATATAGCCGTGCGGGCCTTCATCGAGCGCGAACACGAGATTGAGCAGCTTGGTTTTGCGATCGCGATTTGCGTGCGGATGCACGGAGACGAACGGCAGTCCCCGCTGGCCCAGGGCCATGGCGAGCGCATCGACGGACTTGTCGACCGCCTGGGCGTCGTAGACGTCGCCGCTCGCCAGCTTCAGTTCCCCGAGCAGCGCCGACCCGTCCAGTTCGGATACGTGGGACTGGATATCGATTGTGCCGAGACGGTAGCGGTCGCCTTCGTCCAGGGTGAAGGTGACGATGAAGCCTTTCTGTGCCGCATCATATGCGCCGGTGGCGGCGACGACCCGGGCGTCGGCGAAGCCGTTCTTGAGGTAGAAGGTGTGCAGCAGGTCGCGGTCGGAGTCGATGCGGTCGGAGTCGTAGACATCGGTGGTCTTGAGGAACGCGAACCAGCCGGACTCGCTGGTCTTGATGACGCCTTTCAGCAACTGGTCGGAAAAAGCGCGATTGCCGACGAAGACGATCTTCCTGATGCCGGTCTTGGGGCCCTCATTGATCTCGAAGACGAGATCGGCACGGCCTTCGCCTCTGGCGATCGTCTTCGGCGTGACCTGCGCGTCGTAATGGCCGGTACGGCGGTAGATATCCTGGATGCGTGCGACGTCGTCCTGGATTGCGGCCTTGGTGAGGGCCGTGTGCGCTTTCGATTGGATCTCGCCGGCGAGATCCTTTTCCTTCAGCTGCTTGTTGCCCTCGAATTGCACGCGGTCGATGACCGGCGCCTCTACGACGGTGACGATGAGGCGCGGGCCGGACCAGGCGACCTTCACGTCCTCGAACAGGCCGGTCGCGAACAGGGTCTTCAAGCCGTCGTTGGCGGCGGCAGAATCGAGCCGGCCGTCTCGTGGGGCATGAAAATGCCCGCGGATCGCCGCGGCGTCGACACGACGATTGCCGTGCACGATGATGGAGCCGTCGGCGGGCTCCGCGACGGCACCGTCGAGAGCGAAAGCGAGAAACGCCAAGGCGCAGATCGCCGGCGCCCAAAGCCGCCAAGCACGCCAACCCGCCAAAACCCGCGATAGCATCCCAATGCCTCCGCCGTCCCGCACGGTTCAACCGGATCTCCGGGGCGAAAGCGTGAAGATTTCAAGCGGGCGGCTGGGCATTCTCGAGGCTGCCGGTATGCGACGCCGCACGCCTGCAGGACGCGTGGCATAGCCGACACCGGCAATGCCCGAACACTCAGGGCTGGGCGCGGAAATCCTGATCGGCGTACACGGAATCCTTGGGGTCCTGAATGACGACGAAGCCGCGCCGGGCCGCCTGGTGGCAGCCGTTGCAGGCCTCGGTCAGGCGTCCATAGGCTGCGTTATAAAGCCGTTCGTTCTTTTCCTTGACCGCCTGATCGAGATCGAGCAACGGCTGCCGGACGATGGTCTCGATCATCTCCACGATCGACAGCTTCTGCCACTGCGGCCAAATGATCGAGGCGCGGTCGAAAGCCTCATCCAGTTCGTGCACCTCGTAGGCGGCGTAGGACCAGTTCTTTTCGCGCCCGGCCGCCGCGAGCTTGATATGGCGGGGCTGTATGGTCGTCGTCATGAGATCGCCGAGGCCCGGGCGATAGGCCGGCCCGCTCGGCTGCTGCTGGGCCGGCACGCTGACGGGCGCCGCGATCATGATTGCGGCCATCGCAGCGATCGCGCACACGAAACTCCTCATGGAAAGCTCCCTTCTTGCAGTCTTCGGAGGTCGCAGCGAGACTACCAGAATGTTGCAGGCTGGAACATCACCGGCGGGCGCTTGTGTGACCGTGGTGGCTCGATGTCGCCGCAGGACTGCGACAAGTTGCCGTATGATGGCCTTCGACGCGGTCGCGGCGAACGCACCGGCGTGATCGGCAAAGGTTGCGGCGCTCGTCGCGGTGGCAGCGCCGGCAAGCTCTCGCAGCCCAATCGGCAATCCGGCGCATGCAGCATCGCATTGGACCGCCTCGGGACGCGGTCCGGTGCGGGCGCGATCCACCCTCGATTTCGGGCTCGAATTGCCGACGCGGGAGAGAACGTCCGATGGTCATCGCGGAACGTGGAGCGGGTCCACAACGTGGGGATGACCGGCCGCATGACCGGTATCCCGGCACGGCTTTTCGGGGGGCGCGGCAGTAAAAACAGGCGGGGCCGCCAATGACGGCGGCCCCGCCTTTGTTACGGAAATTTTAATGTCTTTGTCCCGGAGGGGTAGTATAATCGCTGCGCTCTTCCCCAAAGAGCAGGTCCCGGCCTCAACCCCAATCCCCCCCCGCGAGGTCGGGACCATCTTTCTTTAGCGCAATCGTGGCTATTCCGTGGGCTGAATTGCAGTCGCCGCTACGATTGTCGAAAGCTGTTGCAATCGGGCGACGCCGCAGGGGCGAATGTCCGCCGCAACAGTGCCCGCGCCGCCCCCGTGCAATCGCGATAACACGCTGAAATTGTTTCTATATATTGAAACGCTTGGTCGTCTCGCGCTGCTCGCTGCGATCGCTCGGCAGGCATGGAGCGACGCCGATGCGGACACGCGAATGGCCGGCAGGAAGTGGTACCGCGATCCCGTGTTGCCGTTTTGATTTGCATCCCGGAGATGAAGCATCACGCTGCCGGCGTCCCTCAAAGCTCCCCGTTACGTGGAATGCTCGCCGCGACTCACTCGGCCTGTCTTGGACGCTAGGCACCTATCCGGCCGGCGCCGGGCGCCTGTCCGGTCCGCAGATGATCGCTTCGGCGAATGCGAGCGTACTCGGTCGCTCGCCGTGTTGAGAGGCGTCAAGCCGGTGCCGTCGCGACAGCCGGTCACGCCGAATCCTTCCCCCTTTACTCCGAGGCTGGCGGCAACTTTTCGAATCCCGCATCGAGATCGACGGATACGGGAACCTTGTCATCCAGCGCCCCGGTTTGCTTCCAGGTGGTGGCGGCCAATGTATGCGGTCCGGAGAAACCGAAATCTCCCGACAGTGTCGGATAGCCGTCGATCATGTCGCTGAATTTGGCGATGCGTTTCTGTTTTCGGCTGTACACCATGATCGGAAACGACCACGGCGAATGGCCCCCCGAAGACATCATGCTGTAGACGAAGAACTGCGAGTCCGGCGACCATTTCGCATTGTAGACGTAATACCCATTCGCCCCGCGCGGCGAGGAATAGTCGTGCGACGTCACCGTGTCGCCGGCGCTCGAGCGGATCACGACGCGGCTTTCCATATCGGGCGTGGCATCGAGGCTGACATCGACGGGAAGCACCGACGCGCGCATCGCCTTGTCGGGCGATACGAAAATCCGGGGTACGACATTCCGGCAACTCCCCTCCGGTCGCGGCGTCGTCAGCAGCTTGTGTCCGCTGCACGGCGCGTCTGCGAGGGCACCTGCGGCAAGCACTGCCGCGGACGCCGCGGCCAGAATTGAAATCGGGAGCAACCTCGACAATCCCATTATGCCACTCCCGGCTCATGAGCTCTTGCGGCAACCTTCCCACTCAGGCGCGGTCCGTTCAAGTCGAATCCGATTGCTTTCCATGCGCGTCGATATTTCGTATGTTCGAGCCGCGAAATCTGCAACATATCGGGCGCGTGCGCGGAGCATCCCGCATCGTAATTTGTCCGCCACCCCGGGGCGACACTCAATGCCGATCCAATCGACGAAAGCCGCAGGTTCGCGAAATTTGCACGCGATACGTATCGTTTCCGCCCTGGCCGCGTCCGGCCTCCTCGGTACGTGGGCCGGCGCGGCGCGGGCCGAATATCCGGACCGGCCGATCCGGCTCATCGTTCCGTTCCAACCCGGCAGCATATCCGACAACATCGCGCGCATCCTCGCCGCCAAGTTCAACGAGCGGCTCGGGTGGCAGATGGTGGTCGAGGCGCGCGTCGGCGGCAGCAGCATCGTCGGGACCGAAGCGGTGGCGCGGTCGGCGCCCGACGGCTACACGATCGGGCTCGCCAACACGACCTCCCACGCCGCGTCCGCCGGCCTCAGCGCCAAGCTGCCGTTCGATCCGGTCAAGGATTTCACCCCGATCGGCATGGTCGGCAGTTCCCCCTTCGTGTTGGTCGCATCCAAGCACGTGCCCGTCGCCAACATGCGCGAATTCATCGCGCTGGCGAAGAGCCGGCCCGGCAAGTTGACCTATGCATCGGCGGGGACGGCGACCATGGCTCACCTCGGCGGCGAGCTCTTCAAGAGGGTGGCCGGTGTCGACATCGCGCACATTCCCTATCGCGGCACGTCCCAAGCGGTGATCGACCTCATGGAGGGCCGGGTCGATCTCCTGGTGGGCACGATCTCGGGAACAGCGCCATTCATCAGAGACGGCAAGGTGCGCGCACTGGCGGTGATGAGCGAGACGCGCAATGCGGCGCTGCCGGACGTGCCGACCGTCGCGGAGGCCGGTGTGCCCGGATGCGAAGCGGCGCTGTGGACCGCGCTGGTGTTGCCGGCCGGCGCTCCGCCCGAAATCGTGACGCGGCTGAGCCGGGAACTGATGACCATCGTGGGGCTGCCCGACATTCAGGAGGCGCTCGAGAACCAGGGCGTGGAGGCGGAAACGGGGTCCGCCGCCGTGGCCGCCGCGCTCATCAAGGCCGACGTCGCCAAATGGGGCGAAGTCATCAAGCGCGCGCACATCGGTCCGCAGGCCCAATGACGAAATGCCGGCACGGGCTTCTCCCTCTCCCGCTTGCGGGGGAGGGTCGGGGAGGGGGCGAGGGCGCCAGCCCTATTCGGCGGGCTCCTTGGCGACGGCCGGGGCCGGGACGACTTCCTTCACCGCGCCGCGCCAGCCGGAATGGGTGAGGTCGAAGACGATGCCGTCCGGCCCCTGGTACTTGACCTCGTAGAACGTATTGGGATGCCCGTCGGGACGGCCCATCAGATAAGAGCCGCCGGCCTTTTCCACGTCCTGTGCCGCCTGGTCGAGATCGTCGACCCACATGCCGAAATGGAACAGGCCGGTCTTCTCCTTCTCCGGCCTGACCTTGAGAAGCGCGATATTGATCACGCCGTCTGACATGTAGAGACCGCGGCCCGCGTTGCCCGCGCGCTTCATCCCGAACGCATTCTCGAAGAACTGTGCCGACGCCTCCGGGTCGTTGACCAGCAGCGCGATGTGCCTCATGCGAGCAACCATGGGATCCTCCGTTTTCGTCCGGCGATAACGCGGTGACCGACGTTAGCGCATGAGCGCGAAAAGTTGCAGACTTTTCGGAACAGATGTTGCGCAAGATCAAAGACGGGCGCGATGCGATTCAACCCTGGTTAGCCCGACCGGCCCCGCGCCGACGACGATGACGCGGTCGTCCATGGTGCGGCCGGTCGCGCGGACGATGGCGCGCATGCCCAGGAGACCCGGTCAGGTATGGGCCGAGGGACCCCGGTAGCCGCGCGCGAGCGCTTCCGATTCGCAGGCGAAACCGCCATGGGTATGCGCGAAGTGATGATCACCCGGCAGATGCAGCGTGTGGGATGTCGTGTTGACCCACACGATCCTGTCGTTCGGGCACCGCAGCCGCGCATTGTGCTCGGTCTTGAACATGAAAAGATGCTGTTTGGACGGAGCCGCGCCTTGCGCCCATGCGCCTGACGCGGCCAGTCCGAGAAGCAATGCAGAGGTGACCAGCCGGATCATGATTTGCCCTTGTGTGAAGATGCAGTCGATCCGGCAGTATACACGGGCGGGATCGTCGTCCCAGCCTCTCGGCGCGGCGTCTTTTGGAGGTCATCCGGAGCGTCAAAAAAAGGGGCCGCCAATCGAGGCAGCCCCGCCGACCATCTTATGGATGGCCGATCAAAGGACGACGCAACGCCGGAATCCCGGGTGCCAGCGGAAGCCCGCTCCGCAGACGACGGGCGGCGCCACGACCACGGCGGGAGCCACGACTACGGGGGCCGCTACGACCGCGGGCGCAACGATTACAGCGCCATTCGGCCGGCAACCTCCATACGGACCGCGGTGAAAACCGATCCCGCATCCTCCCTCGGCCTGGGCGCCGAACGATACCAAGGACGAGCCCAGCACGGCACAAGCAAAAGCAAAAGCGAACGTTCTAGACATCGGCTTGTTTTCCTTTCTCTCTGAATGGATGTTTTCCACTTTGGAACGCCCCCCACGAGGCGCAGTCCCGACCCCAACCATCCCAACCCCGTTGAGGTCCGCACATCTTCATCCCAATCATGGCGGTCCCGGCGCAAAAATGTGATCACGACCGTGAATATTTGCAGCCTGCTGTCCCAAGTGGTCCAGAGTTTTGCCGCTTTCCTGGGTTTGGGCGCTCCGAGGCCGCGCACGAGGCCTTGAGCGACTTGGTCATCGAGAGCGCTTGGGCGGACCACGTACTCGCCGCACAGGCCTCCGGGCCGCCACGCTTTTGGACGCCCTCCGCAGCACGGCCGCGGACATCCTCGGCATCCGCGCGAAGCATCGGCAATGCGAGCTGCGCGTCAGGGTCCCGCGATTCGCTCGGCGAGGAGAACCATGGTCTTGCGGTAGATCACCGACCGGTTCCACTCGTGCATGACCTCGAAATTCGCGGTGCCCTCGCCGTAGGGAGCGCCGGCGTGCCAGCCGTTGGTCCTGAGGAGATTGGCGGTCGAGGCGAGCACGTCGGGCACGCTGTGGCGGAGATCGACGTGCCCGCTGCCGTCGTAATCGACGCCATATTTGATGTAGGAGGACGGCAGGAACTGGGTCTGGCCGATCTCGCCCGCATAGGCGCCGATCAGGTCGCGCAGGCTGAGATCGCCGCGCTGGACGATCTGCAGCGCGGCGAGAAGCTCGCCCTGGAACAGTTCGGTGCGGCGGCAATCGTGGGCGAGGGTCGCGAGCGTGCGGATGACCGGCAGCTTGCCCATGTCGCCGGTGCCGTTGTCGCTTTCGAGCGTCCATATCGCCATCAGCAGCGTCGCCGGCACGCCGAACTGGCGCTCGATGCGCGCGAGCAGCGCGGCGTGGCGCGCCATCAGCTGCCTGGCGCGATTGATGCGAGCCGGGACGATGCGGGTCGCGGCATATTCCTCGAAGCTCTTGCGGAACGTGCCGCGCTGGCGTCGGTCGAACGCGAGCACCCCGCCGTCCTCCGTGAGCCCCGCAAATGCGCTGTCGATCACGCCCCGCGACACCCCCGCCGCCGCGGCTTCCCGCGACATGGCGGACAGGAAGGTGTTGAAGTCGCCGCCGCATTGCGCGGCGCCGGCGGGCGGCGCGAAGAGCAGGATGCAAAGCAGGATCGTGGCGGATCGCAACAGCGTGGTTCTCCTCGGTGTTTCTCGTTCGGGGGATCATCGCACGGGAGGACAGGCCGGCAAAGCACGGAGAGGCTGCGGCGCGGCGGCGTGACGCCGCCGCCGTCGCGCATCGGCTGCAAGTGCTCATCCAACTTCGACGAGTGGGCCAGCACCGAACATCGAAGCTCCGAAGTCGCTGCGGGCGGCTCTACTAAAAGCCAAATTGTTGTGTTCATGTTCATTTCTCTAACCACGGTATTGTTTTGTACATGTTGTGAAGCTGTTCGGAGATCGTCTACGCTGGTCCATCTCGGAAGCCGATGGTCCTGGCGCAGGATCATTCGGGGAGGACGCAAATGGTTCAGCGACTGGCTTTTCCCTCCGTGGCGGCAATAGCTGTAGCGTCCAGTTCTCAGCTTTGCGCAGTCACCGTCGCCGAACGGTGTCCAGACGCTCGATCCTCCCGGTGCCGTCAAGGCGGAAGGTACCTGGAGCCTCGGCGCGAGGGCTGGCGACTTCATCTTTGTCGCCGGCATGCAAGGCATCGATCCCGTGACCAACACGTGCAGGACCCACAGGCCCGCATTCGCCAAGCATTGCTCAATCTCAGGCTGATCGGAGACCACCGGACAAAACGCTCGGCGCAGGGTCGGCCCCCTGGCGACCGCTAAATGTCGATAGGAGGAAATAATGAAAACGCGCCACCCCGTCGTATTGTCCATCTTGGCAGGCCTTGCAGCCGGCGCTGCTGCCGTTCAGGTGCTCCATGCTCAGGCCAAGCCGCCCGCGTATGTGGTCGCGGAGATCGACGTGACGAACCTGGAGCCTTATGACAAGGAGTACGTGCCGCCCGCGGCGAAAGCGATTACGGATGGAGGCGGCAAATATATCGTTCGCGGGGGAGAGACTGTGGCCTTTTATGGCGATCCGCCCAAACCGCGCGTTGCGATCATGGTCTTCGAGAGCATGGAAAAAGCAAAAGCCGCATTTAATTCTTCGGCGTACAAAGAAGCCAAGAAGGTGGGAGACCGATACGCTAAATTCCGCGTCTATGCCGTGGAAGGCCTGTCGCAATAGCGCTTGGAGCATCGCGGCGCGCGCGGCGCGCCGGCCGCCGGCCGCCTGGATCATGAAGTCCGCGACCTCCAAACGCCTCGTTCAACGCCGAGATGCTCAACCTCGGCGGGATCTATTGGATAGTGATGGTTTCGAGTTTGACCGGCCAGAGCGGTCGTTAAAAAATCCGGCGTTGGTCGATTTCGCGCTGTCGTAGCCGATCGTCATTGAGTGGTCGCCACCTATCACTATTACTTTGAAAAGGACTGCTGACTGCTACTA